>Ga0207926_1000332_pt1 | contig 24302 bp, 19 predicted proteins | sample NGESurdeep072012_8_FD_184454 | JGI IMG/M metagenome (GOLD analysis project Ga0207926, IMG submission 184454) | Arctic peat soil microbial communities from Barrow, Alaska - NGEE Surface sample 210-1 deep-072012 (SPAdes) | ecosystem: Environmental > Terrestrial > Soil > Wetlands > Peat ...
CGTGTCCCGAATACTTACCTCGGTAACCAGCGCCGTCACGCGCGTCAGTTGCCTTCCGTAACTTCCTCAAACCCTTGTGGCCGCGAGCTTTAGCTCGCCCCTACTTAGACTTTGCCACGTACACCCCATCCCAATCCGGGGCCGGCATTTCCTGGTGGTACTCCTGCGCCCGCTTCAGGAACGTCTGTGACGGCCCGTCTTTGGGGTATTTCCGCAAAATCGTTTCATACTTCTGCGCCGCCTCGTCGAAGGCGCGCCGATAGAAAGCGGCTTGCGCATCGTTCCACTGCGCCAGCAGGTCGCGATGCTTGTCCGCGTCCTTGGAAAAGGCCAACAGTTCGTAGATTCCCACCGGCTTCAGCTTGCCCTTCACCCGGATCTTGTCCAAGTCACGGCAGACATACTCGTTCTTCACTTCCGCGTAGGTGAACTCGCTGATGATCCTGGCCGTGTGATACTCCTTGTTCTGTCCCTCGAGTCGCGATGCCAGGTTTACGTGGTCGCCCATCACGGTCCACGCGAAACGCCGGTTGGAACCCATGTTGCCGACGTTCACCTGGCCGGAGTTGATCCCGATGCCAATCTCGAGCGGTTTCTTGCCCTCGACTTCCCACTTGAGGTTCAGTTCTTCCAGGCGTGCGCTCATGTCGAGCGCGGCGGCGCAGGCGCGCGAAGCGTGATCCTCTTGCGGGAACGGCGATCCCCAGAACCCCATCAGCGCGTCACCGATGTACTTGTCCAGCGTGCCCCAGCGCTGGAAGAGGATGTCGGTCATCTCGCCGAGGTACTCGTTGAGCAGGTGGACCAGTTCGTCCGGCGTCAGTCTTTCCGAAATCGACGTGAAGGAGCGGATGTCGCTGAACATGATCGACAATTGCTTCATTTCCCCGCCGGTCTTGAAGTACTTCTTGGGGTCCTGCTCGATCAGGCGAATCACGCCCGGCGAGACGTAGCGCTCAAACGTCCGCCGTACCTTCCGCTTCTCGCGCTCTTCGAACACCATGCGGAAGCTGGTGATCGCACCGTAGTTCACCACCAGCGTCGCGCCCGGGATTATCAGCGCGAGCCACATACCCAGGTGCGAAAAAGCGAAATAGTTGATGCCGGCGAATGCGGCGAGCCCGGCAATCATGCTGAGTGTGGATTGCATCGGCTTGAGGCGCGCAAACAGGAATCCCATGCCCAGGCCGAAGGCCAGGATGAACAAAAGGTCGATCATTTCCTGGTTGACGCCACGCTTCAAGAATCCTCGTCCCGCAACGTCATTGTTCAGCATGTTGTCGAGCACGTTGGCGTGCAACTCGACTCCCATGTAGTTGCCGGCCTGGAAAGGCATGGGACGAATATCACCGATACCCACGGCGGTCGGGCCCATGAGCACGATCTTGTCCTTGAACGTGGAGGGCGGCACGGTCCCGTCAATCACGTCCACCATCGAGTAGTGGGGATAAGTCTTGAACGGCCCCGCAAAGTTGATCAGGAAGCTGCCGTCCGGCTCGGCGTTGAAGGTGTGCGGCCCCAGTTCGAGGCTGCTCATGCCGTTCGAGTTGATGTAGGCAACGGTGCTCTGGTCCTTGATGTTCTCGTAGACCTTGAGCATTTCCAGCGGCAACGACGGGAACCATTCGCGGTCGCGGTAGCGAACCACGCTCCACGCGCGGCGGTAGATACCGTCGCGGTCGGGCCCGTAATTGAAGTACCCGAACGATCGCGCCGGCTCCGCCAGCAGCCGGATGTTCGACTCGATCCCGAAGAAAACCGGCCCTTCGTGCGCACCCTTTTCCTCGACGTCGTTCCAGGCTTTGTTCAGGTCGAAACTCGCCCCTTGCGGCTGTTTCACCATCTGCGGGAAGGGGTGCCCCCAGAGGACGTTGTAGTAGTCTTCCGCCGCCTTCGCATCCATCGACTTGGCGCGCTCTTCATCCACGAAGATGTGGCCGAGCACCACGTTGCCGGCGTTCTTTATGGATCCGGCAAGCACCGCGTCGTGATCGCTGGTGCGCTCGATCTCGCGGATTTTCTCCAGCACGGCCGGCGAAGCCGAACTCCCGATCTCCGCTTCCAGCTTGCTCAGCGCTTCCATGGCGGAGTTCTTTTCCGGGGTGGGGAAATCAAAGTCAAATCCGATGACGCGCGCCCCCCCGGCCACCAGTTGGTCGACCGTCTTGCCGTAGTAATCACGCGCAATCGGGAACGAGCCGACCTTCTGCAACGTCTTTTCGTCCAGCCCGACGATCACAATCCGGTCGTCGATGCAGCGGCGGTCTCCGACGCCGGCATTGGCCGGGCAGTTCCCTTTGCCCGGAAGATACCGGGGCCCGCGGGCGCGGAAGCGGGCGTCGAGCGAGCGGACTTCAATCGTGTCCAGGAAGCGCAGCGCCGCATGCGAACTCACCGTTACGTATACGTATGCGTACACGCCGATCGCCGCCAGGGTCACCACGACCGCGATCGCCATGTCCACGCGTACGGCGGGGACGTTGCCGACCATGTCGGCGATCTTTCCCCAGAACTCGACGATTTTTTTCAGCACCGATTTCATCGTGCGCGTTTTCCGAATTTGTAGACGAACGTCAGCCCCATCATCCGCTCATCGAAGTTGATCGGGTTCAGCAGCCCACCCGGCGGATAGGCCGCCGAGAAGTAGAAGTTGTTGTTGCGCTCGAACGAGAAGATGAGCAGCTTGTTTTCGTCGTTCGCGATCTTGTACGTCAGGTTTGCGCGGTAGGAGGGGCGGCTGTAACCCGCCAGGCTCGTCGAGGAGTTGTCGCGGAACTGCAGTTCCACGATGAACCAGCGCGGCGTCTCCATGTAGAGCGAGACGGTGGCCAGCCGGTTCGAATCGCGCTGCAGGAACAGGTCGATAGGCGTCAGCGGCACGTTGTCCAGTCCCGGCCGCGAGCCCTGCCGCTCCAGTTCGTAGCGCAGCGACGGGTTCAGGTGCCAGCCGCGGAAGTCGTAAATCCCGCGCAGCGCGACGTAGACACGGTCCGTGTTCGACGTGGTGCTTGCCCTCAGCCTGTCCACCGACTGACGCCGCTCGTAACCCAACGTCAGGAAAGTGGTGCTGATGGGCAGGGTCAGTTCGACATACGGCTGCCGCACGTAGCGGTCCACGCAGATCATCCCGCCGCCGGAGGCTCGCGGAACGCAGCCTGGGGTAACCTTGGGCAGGCCAGTGAGCGGGTCGATCGTGAATATGGCGGTAGTGTCGAGACCGTTGATGATGCGGTGCCGGTATCCCACCTCGAACACGGCCTTGCGATAGAACGGAAGGTCATGGAACATCAGTCGTCCTTCCGGTCCCCACAGCGTCTGCTCGTACGGTTTTTGCCCGTTCAGGTCATCGTTGGAGCGGCGCACTGTGCCGTCAATCGTCAACCACTCGGTAAGGTCGTAGGAGGTGCGGAACAGGAAGTCCTGCAAGTCCGAAATCTGGCGCGCGTTGATGGAAGCGAAGTTCGGCTGGTAACGCACGTACGAGGTGCGGAAAGTCCACTTGTGATGCCGGAACGACGCGTCGAAGCGCCCGCCCCAGTCTGCCTGCATGCCCAGGCCGGGCGTGGGTATCCGCGGATCGCAGGGCGCCACGCAAGTCCCGACGCGGGTGTCGAAGTTCGTGGCCGAATAGGCGAACTCCGTATCCATGCGGAACATTCCCTTTTGCCACTTCAAGTCCACCGAGCCGACGCGGTTCGACGCCGGGTTCGGCGACTCGTTGAAAGGCCGGTCGCGGCGGGTGGAGGTCAGGTCGTCGCTGGTCGAAACGTTAAAGCCCAGGGCCGAATCGCGCGCGAAGGCGTACTCCAGCCGCGCGCCGAAAACCAGCGCCGTAAACGGGCGCCCGCACTGCGGGTCGTTCAACGCGGTCCCGCCCGGCGGCGGGAAACACCCGGCCGGCTGGTCCTTGAACAACGACCCGTAGCGGTCAATGAACACGCCGCCCACGGAGGAAAACTTCCACGCATGTCCAATCTTCGACGAAACGCTCACGCCCTTGATGTTCTGGTTGAACGTCAGGCGCGAGTAGTTCAGCAGCGCGTCACCGAAAATGAACTCGTTGCGCGAGTTGTAAAGCCGGATGTAGCCCTTCTGAATGCTGTTGCGCTCGGGATCGATGCTGTTGTCGTCGGTGCCGCGATACATCGACAGAAACTGGAAACGGTAGGAGCTGCCCGACATGCGGTGGTCGACGAAGTAATTGAACTCCGCCAGGTTGTTGCTGCCCTCGTTGTGGAAGGAACGCACGCGTCCCAGCGGGCCGCCGCCGATCTGGCTGTATCGCGTCATCAGCCGGATCTCGCCCAGCTGCTGGTCCTCCTCGCTGGTGGCCGACCCGGCGTCGAAGGTCGACCCCTTCTCCTTCTGACTCTGCGACTGCTGGTCGGCCTTCTGTTCCTGCTGCTGCGACGTCGGCTGGTCGGCCAAAGGGTTCTGTGGCGCCTGCCCCGGCTGTTGCGTCGTGCTCTGGCCGGTAGACGGGGAGGTAGTCGAGGGAGATTGTGCCGCAGCAAACGCTGCCAGGGTCAGCAAGCACAGCGCGAGTCTCAACAGTCGCATCGGACACCTGCACCTTGCCCCGGGATTCGGAACACACGTTTCCCGGAGTGATTCATATTTCAATTTCGTTGGGGGAGGATCGTCGGTGGCGCCGTAACTCATATAGGTACGGTTCCACCGCAATAGCCTTTTCCAGCTGATTACTACAAAGCTCTTCAGGGTTGCTTTTGGATACTATCGCAAACCCGGGCGAAGTCAACGATTTCGTACGCTCGAACTGACCTTAATGTCTTAAGGAAATGTCACACGGGAAATGCCGGCCTGGGCCTGAGTGTCTCGCTTACTTTTCCGTTCGGTAGAGCATCGGCATCGGGTTGGCAGTCGGACCTCTTCCTTCCTTCTCCCGGCCCCGCGCGCAGACCTGCTTTTCGGCGGTATTTGGCCGGCTTCATGCTCACAGCAACTTGAAACGTGAAACTTGCACCTGCCTTTGCTACCCTATTCCGTTCTCATGAAAAAACTTATCGTCGTACTCATAGCCTTCGCGTGCGCCGTCTTCGCGCAATCACCCGACGCCCGCACCCCGCAGGAAAAGCATCTCCGCAACGTCCGCCAGCTCACCTTCGGCGGCGAAAACGCCGAGGCCTATTTTTCGTCGGACGGCCGTCAACTCATCTTCCAGTCGCAGCGTGATGGACTGAAATGCGACCAGATTTTCATCATGAACACCGACGGCTCCGGGGCGCACCTGGTCTCCACCGGCAAGGGCCGCACCACCTGCTCCTACTTTTTTCCCGACGGCAAGCACATCCTTTTCTCCTCGACCCACGCCGCTTCACCCGAATGCCCGCCGCCGCCCGACTGGAGTAAGGGATACCGCTGGGCCGTCTATCCGACCTACGACATCTACGTCGCCAACCCCGACGGTTCCAACCTGAAGGCCCTCACCCACAACCAGGGATATAACGCCGAGGCCGTGATTTCCACCGACGGCAAACACATTGTCTTCACCTCCACCCGCAATGGCGACCTCGACATCTACATCATGGATTCCGACGGAAAAAACGTGAAGCAACTGACCGATGAACTCGGCTACGATGGCGGCCCGTTCTTCTCGCGCGATGGCAAGTGGATCGTCTATCGCGCCTTCCACCCCAAGACCGAGGCCGAGAAAGAAGAGTACAAGCGGCTGCTGAAAGAAAACCTCATCCGCCCGACCGAACTTGAGTTGTGGGTGATGAGAACCGACGGCAGCGGGAAGCGCCAGATCACCGATAACGGCGCGGCCAACTTCGGCCCTTACTTTTTCCCCGACGGCAAGCGCATCATCTTCGCGTCCAACATTCTCGACACCAACGGAATGGGCAACTTCGAATTATTTGCAGTGGATCTCGACGGCAAGAACCTGGAGCAGATCACTTACAGCCCGACCTTCGACGGCTTCCCCATGTTCAGCCCCGACGGGAAGAAACTGGTCTTCGCCTCCAACCGCAACGCCAAAATCCCGCACGAAACCAACGTCTTCATCGCCGACTGGGTTCCGTAACGCTGTCGTCTCGCCGGCCACGCACCTCTAGAAGCTGTCCTTCGAGGTGAGGGTTTGTCTTCGCGCGTCCGCCCGCAAGGCGGCGAATAATGCGAAGCGCGGCGCGGCTGCCTGAATTCCAAAAATGGCAAATACCGCTCCTGGGGCAGGATTCCGCCGGTCACATGGCAAATATTTTGTAACGCGGCATCATCATTCCGAATCCATCACCTATACAAGTTCGCATGGGTTGGTGGGGTGAGGATGCGGGGCGTAACAAGCCTGCACGCCGCTGAGCTGGCCCGAGAGACGAATAGAATACGCCTCCATGGGCGCACGAGCGTGCGCCCGTTTTTGCGTCTACCGGTTGCGCGAACGAAATTGCTTCGCCTGCTCGAATTCTTCCGCCAGTTCCCGGGTGCGCAGGTTCTCGCGCAGGCGCGCCAGTTGTTGTTCCGTCTTCTGCAGCGCCTGCTGGAGGTTCTCCTCATTGGTCAGGGCGATATCGCGCCACATCGAGTAGGGACTGTCCGCCAGCCGCGTCATCTCCTTCAGCGCGCGGCCTCCGATCGCGTGAACATCGGGGTCCGCTCCGAACTCTTCTTCCAGCGTGGCGGCCAGCGCAGTGGAGAGAAACTGCGGCAGGTGCGAGATCCACGCGCACAGCCGGTCGTGGCGCGCCGCTTCCATCTCGATCACGCGCGCGCCGAATTGACGCACCGCGCCGCACCATACGTTGGCGGAGGGCACCGGCCGCGTAAATGGAGTGAACAGCCATACTGCCGCGCGAAACAGGTCCGCGTCGGCATGCTCGATCCCGCCGACCTCTTTTCCTGCCATCGGATGTCCCGGCAGAAACCGGTCCGCCACGCGCTCGCCGAATACCGCGCGGGCGCGGTCAACAATCTTCTCCTTGGTGCTGCCCACGTCAGTAAGCAGGGTTGTTGCCGAAAGCACCGGGCCCAGCCGCTCGATCAGGTCGATGATGGCGCCGACCGGTGTTGCCAGCACGACTATATCGCTGCCTTCGCAGGCCTGGCGCGGATCTTCGCGGCCTTCGTCGATGACGCCGCGCTGCCGCGCCAGGTCCAGGACGGCCGGACGGTCGCATCCGATGACGCGGTCGGCGAGCGCGTGCTGTTTGAGTGCCAGCGCGACCGACCCGCCGATCAGGCCCGTGCCGATGATGGTGACCTGCTTCATTTGCGATTTAGTGATTGGGTGATTTGCTGATTGCAATCGGCAAATCAGCAAGTCAGCAAATTACGCAATTTTCCTTCCGACCGCGGGCGCGATCATGCGGAGTTGGTCCATGAGTTCGTCAAATTGGGCGGGATAGAGCGACTGCGCGCCGTCGGACAATGCCTTGTCGGGATTGTGATGGACCTCGACGATGATCGCGTCCGCGCCTGCGGCAACCGCTGCGCGGGCCATGGGCGCAACCTTGTCTCGCCGTCCCGTGCCGTGCGACGGATCGGCGCACATCGGCAGGTGCGAGAGCTTGTGCACGATGGGAATGGCGGAAATGTCCATCGTGTTACGGGTATAGGTTTCAAATGTACGGATGCCGCGCTCGCAAAGAACGATGTCGTAATTCCCGCCCGCCATGATGTACTCGGCCGACAGAAACATCTCCTCGATGGTCGCCGCAATGCCGCGCTTGAGCATGACCGGCTTGCGCACTTTGCCCAGTTCGCGCAGCAGGTTGAAGTTCTGCATATTGCGCGCGCCCACCTGGAGGATGTCCACGTAGGGCAGCATGAGCGGGATCTGTGAAATCTCCATCACCTCGCTGATCACCAGCAGGCCGAACTTCTCGCCCGCCTCCTGCAGCAGCTTGAGCCCGTCTTCGCCCATGCCCTGGAACGAGTACGGCGACGAGCGCGGCTTGAACGCTCCACCGCGCAGCACGCGCGCGCCCGCCTTCGCGACCTGCTCGGCGGTCGAAAAAAGCTGGTCGCGCGACTCGACCGAGCACGGCCCTGCCATGACGACCACGTCCGGGCCGCCCACGTTGACCCCACGCGGGAGCTTGACGACCGTGCCCTCCGGACGGAAATTTCTCCCCACCAGTTTGTAGGGCGAACTGATTCGGTGGACTTCGTGGACGCCGTCCAGCACCTCGATATCGCGCGTGTCGAAGTCCGTGCGCGCCCCCACGGCACCGAGCACCGTGCAGCGCTCGCCGGTGGAGCGGTGCACCTCGAATCCCATGCGGACGAGGTGCTCGATCACGCCTTGTATCTGGGCTTCGCTTGCGCCCTCTTGCATGGCAACGATCATTGCTGGCTGGTCCCTGGCCGCTGGTTGCTAGTCATGAATCCCCGTTTCGATTTCCGTATCGCCGGCATCGGTCGTCTTTTTCGCCGCGCGGATTTCGTCTTCCTGCAACTTTCTCATCACGTCGATCAGGCGCTCAAATATGCGCGTCAGTTCCCGGTCCGGCAGCGGGCCCTGGTTTATCCGATGCACGTTCTCGAAGATGGTGCGCTCGCGGTCGGGCTCGTAGATCGGCATCTGCGTGTTGCGCTTGAGCCGGCCGATCTCCTGCGCGCAACGTGCACGCTCGTTGATCAGATCCACCAGCCTGCGATCGAGCTCGTCGATCTTTTTTCGCCAATCGGCAATGCTGTCCATCGGTTGCCATCCCCTGAGATGGCGAAACTACGTTGCGGGTTACGCCGGGTTTGCGGAACCGTGCGCCCTCCGCCTCAGGCTCCTCACGAAATCTCCTACCGCCAGCGGCGCACCGGACGGAGCGGTATTCTCGGCCAGGTGCACGATGGCGCTGCCCACCACCGCGGCGTCCGCGAATTCCGCTATTTCCGCCACCTGCTGCGGAGTGGAGATGCCGAAGCCCACCGCGATCGGCAGTTTCGTGAAACGCCGCAACCGTGTTACCAGTTCGCGCGCGTCTCCCGTAAGATTTTTCTGCGCGCCGGTCACTCCCGTCCGCGATAGTGCATACACAAAACCGGTGGAGAGGCTCGCAATGCGCTTCAGCCGTTCGTCGGTGCTGGTTGGCGCGGCGAGAAAAACAGTGGCGAGCGCCTGCTGCCGCATCAGCCGGACGTATTCGCCCGCTTCCTCGATGGGCAAATCCGTCACCAGCGCGCCGTCAACACCCGCTTTCCTGGCCGCGGCACAGAATCGCTCCAGCCCAAACCTCAGGATCGGATTTAAATACGAAAAAACAATCAGCCCCGCATTCGCTCTCTGTTTGCGAATTGCCGCGGCAAGATCGAGTACGTCCGAGAGAGTCGTGTGCTGCCGGAGCGCCCGTTCGCTGGCCCGCTGGATCACCGGCCCGTCCGCGACCGGGTCGCTGAACGGCACGCCCAGTTCGATCACGCTCGCACCCGCATCAATCGCGGCCAGCGCAATCTCCTGCGTCGTGCGCAAGTCCGGGTCGCCGCACGTGAGGTACGCGACCAGTCCCGGCTTCGTATTGAAGTTCAGCGCCATTCAGCGAATTTCCGCCCACGCCACGCACGGCCGGTTCATCTGTCCTCCCGATTCACGAGCTACAGCTTCAGCCGTTCTTGCAGGATGCCCATGTCCTTGTCGCCGCGGCCGGAGACATTGACGAGCATGACTTCGCTCTTTTTCATCTTCGGCGCGCGCTTGATCGCCTCCGCCACCGCGTGCGACGACTCCAGCGCCGGAATGATTCCCTCGGTCCGCGACAGCGTCACGCACGCATCCAGAGCCTCTTCATCGGTCGCCGACACGTATTCGGCACGCCCCGATTCGCGCAGCCAGGCATGCTCCGGACCGACGCCCGCGTAATCGAGCCCGGCGGAAACCGAGTGCGTGGCCGCGACTTGCCCGGCCTCGTCCTGAAGGATGTACGAGTACGTCCCTTGCAGCACGCCGGGAGCGCCGCCGCGGAAGCGAGCCGCGTGCTCGCCCAGCGCCACACCGCGTCCGCCGGCCTCCACGCCGATCAGCTTCACCCGCTTGTCTTTCACAAACTCGTGGAAGATTCCGATCGCGTTCGATCCGCCGCCCACGCACGCGATCACCGCATTCGGCAGCTTTCCCGTGAGCTTGTGAATTTGCGCGCGCGCTTCGCGGCCGATCACGGACTGAAAATCGCGCACCATCGTCGGATACGGGTGCGCGCCCAGCACGCTGCCCAGCAGGTAATGCGTGCCGCGGACGTTGGTGACCCAGTCGCGCATCGCTTCGTTGATCGCGTCCTTGAGCGTGCACGACCCCGAATTGACACCCTTGACTTCGGCGCCCAGCAGCCGCATGCGGAAGACGTTGAGCGACTGACGGCGCATGTCCTCGGTGCCCATGTACACCACGCACTCCATGCCGAAGAGCGCGCACACCGTGGCCGTGGCGACGCCATGCTGACCCGCGCCGGTTTCGGCGATGATGCGCTGCTTGCCCATCCTGCGCGCCAGCAGCGCCTGCCCAATGCAGTTGTTGATCTTGTGCGCTCCGGTGTGGAGCAGGTCTTCGCGCTTCAGGTAGAGGCGCGCGCCGCCAAGCTGCTTCGTCAGGCGCGACGCGAAATAAAGCGGCGTCGGACGTCCGGCATACGACTTCAACAGCAAATCCAGTTCACGGAAAAAAGCGCGGTCGCGGCGCGCTTTCGCGTATGCCGACTCGAGTTCCTCCAGCGCGGCCACCAGAGTCTCAGGCACGTAGCGTCCGCCGTAGGGACCGAATCGTCCCGCTGCGGTCGCGCGTTTTCTCGGAGATGCCATGCTTGCTATTTCTTCGAACGCTGCCCGCTCGCCGGGCGGGCAGCCTGCATGAATTCGCGGATTTTAGCAGGGTCTTTGTGCCCGGGAGATTCCTCGACGCCGCTGCACACATCCACGCCCCATGGGCTGAGCATGTGGATGGCTTCGCTGACGTTCGCCGGCGAGAGTCCTCCGGCGATGATCACGCGCGTGCGCTTCGCGAGTCCGGGCACGAAAGCGGCGGCGCGCTTCCAGTCGAAAGTCTTGCCGGTACCACCGCGTGCCGCCCGGTGCTTGCCTTCGACCTGCCCAGCCGCGCGCGCGGCAAACGAATCGAGCAGCACGCCGTCGATAGACGTAGAGGAAGTAAATTCGCGGATTACGCCCTCCACTCCCGCGGCCACGCCGAGCGCCTTGAAAATGCGCAATCGTCCTCGGCGGCTCGCGCACAGGCGCTTCAACTCGTTGGCGATGTCGGGTGTCTCGTCGCCCTGGAGTTGCACGGCCGTGAGGCCGGCTTCGGCGATGATCGCACACATGCGCTCCGGAGTTTCGTTGACGAACACTCCGACCTTCGACACGACCACCGGAAGATTTTCGATGATCTTGCGCGCCTCGGCGGGCGCAATCCGGCGTGGACTCTCGGCGAAAATAAACCCGAGGGCGTCGGCGCCGGCGGCAACCGCGGCGTTGGCGTCAGCGAGGTTGGTGGTGCCGCAGATTTTGACCCAAGTCATAAAGTAGGTATCAGGCTCCGGTTTGCAGGCCGGCGATTGCCTTCGAAGCTTTCGCGCTGGCGAGCAACTCTTTCAGAACTTCACCGGGACGTTCCGCTTTCATCAGCGACTCGCCGATCAGGAACGCATCGTAACCGGCGTCGCGCAGGCGGCGAATGTCGCTACCGTCACGGATCCCGCTCTCCGCAACCTTCACCACGCCGGAGGGAATCATGGGGGCGAGCGTCTCCGCCGTTTCCAGCTTCACTTCGAAGGTGCGCAGGTCACGATTATTCACGCCGATGGTGTCGAAGCCGATGTCGAGCGCGCGCTTGAGTTCGCCGGCGTCGTGCACTTCGCACAGGACATCGAGCGTATAGCGCTGAGCCGCCTCGCGCAGGCTGCGCAACTCCGAATCGCTCAGCGCGGCCACGATCAGCAGAATGGCGTCGGCACTGTACGCCCGCGCCTCCAGCACCTGGTACTCATTGACGAAGAAATCTTTGCGCAGGCACGGCAGATCGGCTGCCGCCGACGCCTCGGAGAGGTTTCCCAGCGATCCCTGGAAATGTTCTTCCTCGGTGATTACCGACAACGCCGCCGCGCCCGCCTCCGCCAATTCCACCGCGAGGACCGAGGGATGAAAACTACCGCGAATCACGCCCCGGCTCGGCGACGCCTTCTTCAACTCCGCGATCACGGCAGGACCGGTCTCCGACATTCGGCGCAACGCGTCGCGAAACCCGCGTGGCAAGTGGTGCGCGGCCTGGCGGCCCAGCTCCGCCAATTGCGACGTCGACTTCGGGCGTCCGACACGCTGGCGTGTTTCAGCGACGAACTGGGCGAGTGTGGCAGTCATCCGGTTTCGGGCGCCCACACATCACTGGTTAAGCGAGTGCAGGCAACCCCTGATTATATGCGGAATAATCCTACGGCGTGCCAGCCGGACGTGCCTTCTGCCAGCGTTCGCGCAATTCGCCCTTCACCACCTTGCCATACGGCGTCCGCGGCAACTCAGACAGGAACACGATTTCTTTCGGCAGCTTGTAGCGGGCCAGGCGAGCGGAGAGGAATTCGGACAAGCCAGAGGCGGTGACGGCAGTCTCCGGACGCGCGACCACAAAGGCGATTCCGACCTCGCCCCACTTGTCGTCCGTTATGCCGACCAGTGCCGCGTCGGCCACCGCCGGATGCTGCACCAGCACGGCCTCGATCTCGGCGGGATAAATGTTCACGCCCCCGCTGATGATCATGTCCTTCAGCCGCCCGGCAATATAGAAGAAGCCCTCGGCGTCAGGGCGGGCAAGGTCGCCGGTGTGAAACCAGCCCTCGGAATCGAGCGCGGCGGCAGTGGCGTGTGGGTTGTTCCAGTAGCCCAGGCACACGTGTGGGCCACGCAACCAGAGTTCGCCAACTTCCTCCCCCGCCACCTCGCGTCCTTTCGAATCGGCTAGCCGCACCTCCGTATTGAGCATCGGCTTGCCGATGGAACCGATCTTGCGCCGCGATTCCTCGGCGGTCATGGTGAAGCAATTCACGCCCACTTCGGTGAGCCCGTATCCCTGCTTGAAGGTGACGCCGCGCTCCTGGTAGGCGCTGATGATGTACTGTGGCAGCGGCGCGCCCCCGGAGATCATCCAGCGCACCGAATCCAGCCGCACGCGCGCGAATTCCGGCGCGTCCATCAACATCTTGAAGATGGTTGGCACGCCGAAAACAATCGTGCTGCGCTCGCGCTCGATCGCCGTCCACACCTCCGCCGGATCGAACTTCTGGTGCAGCACAACCGTTCCCCCAATGCTGAACAGCGGCACCAGGAAAACGAAGAGCCCGCCGGCGTGGTATAGCGGAGTGAATACGGGCGCAATATCGCTATCGTGGAGTTCCCAATTGAAGGCCGTGTTGCGCGCATTCGCCACCACCTGCCGGTGCGGGATCATCACGCCCTTCGGCTTGCCCGTCGTGCCCGAGGTATAGAGCAGGCAGCAGATATCTTCCGGGCTTACGCTGGTAGCGCTGGCTTCCAGCCGGCAGTCGCTGGAGCTGCCAGCTCCAGCGGGTTCTTCCATCGAAATCGCATATGGGATCGGCGAGAGCTCGCGGATCCCTCTCACCGTCTCCTCGTAGTGCGCGCTATACAGGATCGCCGACGGCGCGCAGTCAGCCACAATCTCCGCCAGCTCCCGCGCGGTATTCCGCGAATTCAGCGGAACTACGACGATTCCCGTCTTCCCCGCGGCGAAAAACGCCTGTACATATTCCGGCCGCGGCTCCGCCAGGATGCAGACCCGCTCGCCCTTCTTCAGGCCAAGCTGCACCCACTGCGCGGCGATCGCGCACGAGCCCGCATCCAGTTCGGCGTAGGTGTACCGGCGTCCGGTGGGAACAAAGACGAGCGCGGTTTTGTCCGGGGTGAGCCGTGCGCGCTCGCCGAGAAGGTCGCCTGCAATCATTTCTCTTTACCGACCGCCGTTTCCACCGCTGAGGCTGGACGCGGCGGTGGTGCAGTCTCGGCCAACACCTTGCGCAACGCGGCGGAAAACGTTGCCGGACATTCGCCCTGCGGAATGTGGCCGCAGCGGGGAATGGTGGTCAGGCGTACCGCCGGAATCCGCGCTACCATGCGCTGAGCATAATCGAGCGGAACCAGGCGGTCGGCTTCTCCCCACATCAAGTCGATGGGCACGGAAAGACTCTGCAGGCGCTCATCGGTAACGACATTCTGCTGCAAATCCGCAAGCTCCATGCGCCCGATGGCGCCCGTGTGCGACACGCGAACGACATCATCAAGAATGAAGTCCGGAATGCGCGGGCTGCCCGGATCGAGAATCGCGTCCCAGATCTTGCGCGCTTCTTCGCGATTCGCCGGAAGCTTCGCCAAATCCACGCGCTCGCCACGCAACGGGCCACCGTCCACCGCAACCACTCTCGCCACCCGCTCGGGATGCTGCATGGCGTAGAGCATCGCCAGCCACGCGCCCAGAGAATTGCCCACCAGCGTGACCGGCGCTTGCTGCTTGGCAATCACAGCATCCAGCCCCGCCAGCATAGCGTCGAATTTCAGTGGACCGGCAGCCGGTGCGCTCTCCCCGTGTCCGGCCAGATCGGCCACCACGACGTGGTAATTGCCGGTGAACTCCGGCGCGACCTTTTCCCACGTGCCCGCGTTGTCGCCCGCACCGTGCAGGAAGATGAGGGTTGGTCCGGAACCGGCGCTGAAGATGGTTTGCGCGCCCACCGCGGAATCAAGCGTGGACTTCGCAAAGCCGCTCTTCTCCAGCGTGCGCCGCTTCATCGCCGAAAGCACCGCGATCGGGTGGAAGTACACCGTCAGCACCCCCGCAACAACGACCACCAGCAGCAGCACGACGACGGTAATGAGCAGCTTCTTCATGGAAAAGCAGTTGCTAGTTGTCAGTTGCCAGTTCAGGACGTGCCAGGCGTCACCAACTGGCAACTACATGCGAAACGCTACGCCCGCCTGGTTATATCCGACGCCCGACCCGATCATCACCACCAAGTCGCCGGGGCGGATTTTCTTTTTCTCCAGCGCGTCGTGCAGAGCCATCGCAACGCACGCCGAGCCCGTGTACCCGTATTCTTCCATGATGGTGTGCGCGCGCTCCATGGGGACGCCCAGTTTCTGCATCACCAGTTCGATGGTCGGCTTGCGCACCTGGGTAAAGATGAACATGTTGACGTCGCTCATCTTGAATCCGCCCTGCTCGCCCAGGCGCAGCGCCAGCCGCGGCCAGCCCTCGTCGTTGATCTCCGGCGGATAGCGGTTGTTCATCATCACCCGCGTCCGCCCGGCGTTAACCGCTTCGCACGTCGCCGGTTCGAACGTCGCGCCCGCATAAATCCCCCAGAAGCTGTGATAGGAGCCGTCGGCCTGGAACGCCGAGGTGATAAAGCCCGGCTTCTCTCCCGGCTCGACGACTGCCGCGCCCGCGCCGTCTCCATAGAAAAAAATCATCGGGTCCTTGGGATCGGCGAGCTTGTGCATCAGGTACACGCCGATCACCACGATCGTCTTGAGCGACGGATTGGAGGCGATCATGCCGGAAGCGATCGCTAACCCGGTGGGAAACGAGGCGCAGGCGCAGCCGACGTCGAAGGTGCCGGCGTTTTTCGCGCCCAGCTTGTGCTGCACGACCACGGAGGTCGCCGGCGTGATGTAGTCGGGCGAGTCGGTGCCCAGGATGATCAGATCCACATCCTCGGGCTTGCGTCCGGCCCGCTCCAGCGCCTGGCGCGCCGCGCGCACCGCCAGGTCCGACGTCGCCCAATCGTCGGGCGCGTGGAAGCGCTGCCGGATGCCCGTTCCAACTTCCATTTTGTCCACGAAGTCCGGCACATGCACCAGCAGCTTGCGAAGGTCGTCGTTGTGCACCAGTTTTTCGGGGACATACATCCCGGTCGCGATGATATTTGCGTACGCCATAATTCGATTTACCGGGCAGGTGGCCCGGCTGCCCTGAGCCGGGGCAATCACGACGCCTTGCCTGATGTCCCTCTCAACTACGTCCCGAGTACGAGTCCCCCGTCCACTGACAGCACCGCCCCGTGCACGAACTTCGCATGGTCGGACGCAAGCCACGCGTACGCGTCCGCGATATCTTCCGGACTTCCCATGTGTCCCAGCGGCGTGTGTGCCGCCATCTGCTCCAGCACCTTGGGCGGCATGGCCTTCACCATTTCGGTGGCAATGAATCCGGGCGCCACCGCGTTGACGCGGATATGGTACTTGGCCAGCTCGCGCGCCCATGTGCGAGTCATGCCGATCAAGCCTGCCTTCGCCGCGACGTAGTTCGTCTGCCCGAAATTTCCGTAGAGCCCCACTACCGACGACGCGTTCAAAATCACGCCTCCGCCGCCGGAGATCATGTGCGGCGCCACCGCCCGCGTACACAGGAACACGCCCTTCAGGTTGACGCTGATTACGGAATCGAAAAGCTCGTCCGACATCGTGCTTGCCACGGCGCCGTCTTTCATTTTCACCAGTTGCGCGTCGCGGACGATCCCGGCGTTGTTGATCAGCACATCGATGCGGCCCCAGCGCTCCAGCACTTCCTGGATTCCCTGCTCGACCGAATCGGCCGACGCGACGTTTACCTCGCGGAACAGGGCGTCGCTGCCCGCGCCTTTCAGTTGCTCCACGAGATTGGCTGCGGCGGTGGCGTTCACGTCCCAGCCGGCGACGCGCGCGCCTTCTTCCGCGAAACGGATCGCCGTTGCCCGCCCGATGCCCGCGGCGGCGCCGGTAACGATCACAACTTTCTTATTCAGGCCCGATGGTCTCATGCAGATCTCCAGTCTCGCGCTCCCAATTTCGGGTGGCCGGCTCTCCAGCCACCCGAAACTGAAACTTCCTTTAGAAGCTCAACTTCAACGCGAACTGGATCACGCGCGGTCCGCTGCTGGACGAATTGATCGTGCCCAGCGTATTGAATGAGGTCGGCACGTTCGAAGTGAACGAGCTGATCGGGTTGGCGAAGTTGACGAAGTTGAATACGTTGAAGAACTCGGAACGGAATTCCAGGTTCGTCCGCTCCGTCACCGCGAACGATTTCGTCAGGCTCAGGTCCACATTGCGCTGCCGCGGCCCTACCAGGAAGTTGCGCGGCGAGTTGCCGTACGGCGCAGCGTTGGCGCAGGTGGCAGCGAACGCGATCGGGTTGAACCAGGTGGTCAGCGCGCGCGCTTCGATCCCGCCCGACATCTTCGGCGGCGGTCCACCCGGACGAAAGTCCGCGCGGTTGAAGGTGGTGTTCCCGGACTGACATGCCACGGTGAATGGCGCACCCGACTGCCATGTCAGGATCCCGGCGGTCTGCCACCGGTTGAGGACGCCTTGCGCGAACTTCGAGTCGCCGCGGTAGAACTTCGGCAGCTCGTAGATGCCGCTTATGACCAGCCGATGACGGCGATCGAAGTCGCTGACGGAGCGGCTGGCGGCCCGGTTCTGCTGGTCGCCGGGGAGCGCGACAAACTCGTTCGTGGGCGCGCCCGAGATGTCGTCAATCGACTTCGACCAGGTGTGCGCGACCAGGAACTGCAGCCCGTGGCTGAAGCGCTTGGTCAGGCTCGTTTGCAGGGAGCTGTAGTTCGAGTTCGCATCCGTGCGCGCCTGCTGGAAGCCATTCAGGATTTTCTGGTTCGAAAATCCGTTCGCGGTCGTGTAGGGCGCGGTGCCGGTCGGCCCCTGGCTCAGGCTGTAAATGTTCAGCAGTTTCACGCCACGCGAGCCCACATAGCCGCTCTCCAGCATCAGGTCCTTGGCGATCTCGTATTGTATGCCGAGGTTGTACTGGTACACGTACGGCGTACGCAGGTTCTTGTCGGAGTAGATGCCGCTGATCGGGATCCCGCCCAGAGCCGGGAAAGGGATGCCGGCAAAGTAATAGGGTACCGGCGAAGGCGCGATCGCCGGAGTGACCGGGAACGTGACCTTCGTCAGGTCCGGGAAAGGATTGGCCAGGGCCGGCGAGAGCGCAACCCCGACAATGTCCATCGGGTAGTTGAAGATTTGCAGGTTGCCCAGGCGCGTGGACGGCCGGTCGAAGTACACGCCGGCGCCGCCGCGGACGACCATCTTCGACGACGTGGTCGGCTTGATGGCGAATCCAAAGCGCGGCGCCACGTTCCAGGTGTTGGGGTTCAGGGTGCCGTTGACTTGCGAGAAGCCCTTGGTGCAGGGCGCCGCCGCCGTGCAGGGCAGTGTGTTGGTCGCGAACGCTGTCGGATCGAAGTTGACGAGCCGGTTCTGCGTGTCGCTGATGCCGCCGTTCCTCGAGATGCGCGCCCCGAAGTTCAGCGTGACCTGGTCGTTTAACCGGAAGTCGTCCTGCACGTAGCTCTGGAAATCCATCACCCGGTAGTCGCGGTTACGAATACCGTTGCCGAGCAGGGAGAGCTGCGCGGTACCGGATAGGAAGCTCTTGAAGTCGACGAAGTTGATCTGGCCGTTCTCCCAGAAGTTGAAGAAGAAATCCACCAGGTAGCGGCGCATGTCCGCGCCCGCGCGGATGAAGTGCCGGCCGTGTGTGTACGAAACCATGTCGCCCCACTCATAGGTTTGCGTGGTCGAGCGCTGGTCCGACAGCGGATAAGGACCGATGCTGAACATCCCCGGGATCTGCACCAGGGCGAGCCCGCAGTGGTCCGTTCCCGTACAAAGTGGGTTGCTGATTCCGAAGTCGGAGTTCTTGAACGGCTCCTGCGCATGTCCCGGACCGTCGATACGGCTATAGCCGAAACGCGCCTGGTTGATCAGGTTCGGCGAGAACACATGCGAGTCGGTGACCGAGACCACGCGGTTGAAGAACTCGATGTTGCCGCCGCCTGTGCCCGGCAACTGGAAGGCATTGCTTCCGATGAAGCTCCAGATGCCCTGGAATTGCGGCGTATTCGACCAGAACAACTTGCCCGAGAGATTGTTCTTCTGGCTGATTTTCTGGTCGATATTGGCGTTGAACTGGTCTTCGCGGAAGCGGGAGACCACGCTCTGCGGGCTCGGAACACCGAACGGAGGCAAGATGCTGCTGGCCGCCGCGCTCGGGATCATGTAAGTCCCGTCCGGCAATTTCGTTTGCAACATCTTCTTGGTGATCGGACTGATCACCGCTGTGCCATAAGCCGTACCCAGGGCGGTGATCGCCGCATCGCTGCGGTCGTTGGTCAAGCCGGCGGGCAGGAACGGGAACGAGAGGCTGTTAGTCAGCGACGCGCCGTTACGTTCGCGCGTGCCCTGGTACGACACGAAGAAAAAGGTCTTGTCCTTGATCAGCGGGCCGCCCAGCGTGCCGCCGAACTGGTTGCGGTTCAGCACCGGCTTCTTGACGCCCTTCTGGTTCAGGAAGAAGTCGTTGGCGTTGAGCACGCGATTGCGGAAGAACTCGAACGCGCTGCCATGGAATCGCGCGGTGCCCGACTTCGTCACCAGCGCCACGTTGCCGCCCGAGTTGCGCCCCTGCGTGGCGTCGTAGAGCGACGTCTGCACGATGAACTCCTGCACCGCGTCCGGCGAGGGCACGCTGATGTTGGGCGTCGAGTTGGTCCCCGGGCTGTTCACGCCGGTACCATCGATCACCACGTTGTTGCTGGTGCCGCGCTGGCCGTTGACAAAGATCGTCGCGTCACCGCGCCCTAACTCCGTGTTGTTGGTCAGGCTGGCCACCGTGCCGGGCGAAAGCGTCAGCAACTGCTGGAAGTTGCGCGTCGACAGCGGCAACTGGTTCACCTGGCTCTCGGCAATGACGCGGCCGGTAGTCGGGTTGTCCGTATCCACCAGCGGCGCCTCCGCGCTAATGTTGACCGTCTCCGTCGCCGATTGCAGCGCCAGCGGCACGGAAATCTGCGCCGTTTCCGTGACGTTGACCTTTATGGCCTGATAGGTCGCCGTCCGGAAACCGGCGGCTTCGGCCGTCAGTGTGTACTCGCCGGGGACCAGCAGCGGGAAGCGGAACCGTCCCTCGGCATCGGCCGTGGCTTCCTGCTGCCCGCCGGCAGCGCTGACCAGCGTCAGCTTCGCGTTGGGAACAACCGCGCCGGTGGGGTCTTTCACCGTGCCGGCGATCTGTCCGGTCGTCGATGTTTGCGCGGCCGCGATCGATACCGCCAGCAGCACGCAAACCAGGATTGCAAATACCGCAAATATCGCGCGTTTCATGGTCCACATCTCCTGATGCACGTTTTTCAGCCCTTGGCCCGCGCCGACTTGGCGCGCTGCCGGACTGCCGTGCCGTCGCCGTTTGAATTTTTCCGGGAGCCTTTGTGCGGGCTGCCGGAATGAACTCCATTGGTGAATATCTCGATTAATTGCTCGATCGCTTCCTCTTCCGGGACCCCAAGGTGGTTCTTGCCACCGAACAGCTTCTCTACGAGAAAATATGTGAAAAATTGCAGATAAATTGCGGTAAATGCCACCTTCGGCTTCACTCGTGAACCGGAGCCGCTTTGGACTCGGATCGGTTGGTCGAGCAGGTGCTGCAACCGGCGGGACAGGTCGCGGAACACAAACGCGAAGTGGCGGTTGCCGAACTCGGTGATGTCCATGTACATCAGCCGCCAGTAATCCGGCTCCTTGTACACGATGCGGCGCACGCCCGCGGCCAGCTTGCGCAAATTGTCGGGATCGTCGATTGTGCCCGTCAGACCCGCGAGCTCCACGCGCATCAGCCCGGCCATCTTCGCCTCGTAGCGGCGAATCAGGCTGGCGAAGAGCTGCTCCTTGGTCCGATAGTAGTTGTAGAGGTTGCCCAGCGAAACGCCCGCGCCTTTGGCGATGTCGCGCACCGAGGTGCCGTAGAAGCCGCGCTGGATGAACAGGCGCAGTGCGGCCGCCTCGATCTTTTCCTGGTTCCGCTCGACTTGGGGCTCACGCAGCTTTGGCATAAAAAACGAACGATTGTTTTTTATTATGCGCCGACCATTTCAGACCAGAGTCATCGGATTGTCAACAGGAATCAGTAGGGCGCTTCCGAGATAGAAAACGGGCGAAAGAGTCATCTCTTCCGCCCTTCCTTTCTATCGCGACTGGCGACTGCTCCTATTGCTTCGGCTCGTGCTCGTGGTCCGCGTCATCCACCTTCTCCGGCGCCGCCTGCCCGATCGCTCCCCCGAGTACCTGCTGCGATGATTGCGGCAGCTTGTCGGCGTTCTTCAGCAGCATCGTCACCTGCCAGAGTTGCTGGTCGTTGAGAGTTGGCTTATAGGCGGGCATGCCGGTCAAGCGGATTCCGTTCGCCACCTTCCAATAGGTTTCGCCCAGCTCGTCGTCGGTGACGCCCTTGCCTTGAAACAGTTGCGGCGGACGCGGGTACATCCCCGTTGCCGCTGGCGGACGCTTCTGGTTCGGCAATCCGTGGCAGAACGCGCAATTATCTTTATAGATACTCGCCGCCGCCTGGTATGCCGTGTCGTCCATCTGGATATTGGGCGGGTTCTTTGGCATCTCTTTTTCAATACGCTTGTTCAGTCCCAGGCTCGCCAGCTTCTTTTCGAACGGCATGGCCGGCGACGCCGTCGCGACCGGTGCAAGACCTAGCGCGAAAAAACAGTACACGCCGATCGCCAGCATGATCAGCGTGACCAACACTCCGAGAATGAACTTCCCCATCGTTTTCTCCTAAGCCGCTAATGAATCGTAAAGCGACGGAGCCGAATTTGTCTCGTCTTTAATCGTTTTTCCCAAAGCGGTGCCCGAGAATCACTTTCAAGATCAGCCGGTCCGTGCTGCGCGTCACACCGATGCCCACCCCTGCATTGAACTCCCAACGCGGCCCCAGGTCGAGGTCCACGGCGGGAAAAAACTGGTGCTCCTGCGCCGACAGCGGATCGAAGTTCGCAATCTCTCCCACCGCCCCGTAATACTCGAGGCCGAATGCGACCTTCCTGGTGATGTCGTAGCTGACCTTCGCATTGGGCGCGAATTCGAATCCCTTGTTCGCGTTCGGCCCGACGAGCGCTTTCTCCAGCGCTGGATTGAATGCCAGGTACCAGGGCCCAAGCTTCTTGTCCACGATCGGGCGCAGCTCGAAGGTCCACGTATCGGCCGCGATGATCGGCCGCACATAGCCGAACTCCGTCGACAGGCTCACTCCCACCGGCCAGTGCCATTTCTCCGGCACGCGCACCCGCGGCCGGATGTGCGACCCAACGTACTCCCATCCGAAACCCGAATGTGCATAGCTGAAGAAGTAAAACCCGGTCTCGAACCAGTCGTTCCAGCCGTGCGTGATCTCCAGCGTCTCGTGGACCGCGTGATGGGTCGGCCGCGTTCCCAGCTTGTCGCCGCGCGCCGTGAAGTTGGTGTGCAACTCGACCATCGTGTCGCCCTTGGGGATGGTCTCCGATCCGTACACCTGGATTTCGTAATTGTCCTGCGCCAACGCAGAGGCGGCGCACACCAATATGGCGGCAAAAAGAAGAGAGCGCATGGTCGAAACATTCGATGACCATGCGCTCATTCGGGTGCTCAATCGTTTTTTCTCGTTATTCGTTACTCGAACCTCAGTGCCTCAATCGGGTCCAGCCGCGACGCCTTTCGCGCCGGGTAGAACCCGAAGAAGATGCCGATGCCCATCGAGAAAAACACGGCAGCCACGATCGCCATCGGCGAAATCAGCACCGCCCAGCCCAGGGTCTTGGTGATGATGAGCGACGTCGCCACGCCGAAGGCGATGCCCACCGCGCCGCCCAGCACGCTCAGCACCACCGACTCGCTCAGGAACTGCCACTGCACGTCATGCTCGGTCGCGCCGATGGCGATGCGGATTCCGATTTCGCGCGTCCGCTCCGTCACCGACACCAGCATGATGTTCATGATCCCGATGCCGCCCACGATCAGCGACACGCCCGCAATCGACGCCAGCAGCATGGTCATCACCTGAGCCGAGCTATCGGCAAGCTGCGCCATGTCGGCCAGGTTGCGCACCATGAAGTCATCGTCCTGTCCCTGGCGAATGCGGTGACGATCGCGCAGCAGAGCCGAAATCTGCTGTTGCGCCGCATAGCTGGCCTGCTGCGAAACCGCCGAGACGACGATGCTGCCCAGCCAAGTCTGCCCGTTGATCTTCTTCTGCATGGTGGACAGCGGCACCACGATGGTGTCGTCCTGGTCCTGGCCCATGCCCGACTGCCCCTTCGCCGCCAGCACGCCCACCACCTGGAACGGCAGGTTGCCGATGCGCATCGTCTGCCCAATCGGATCGGTCGCGCCAAACAGGTTCTGGCGCACCGTCTCGCCGATCACCGCCACGTTCGACGCCTGCGCCACGTCCTGTTCTGTGAACGGCGCGCCCGCCGAGAACTGCCAGGAACGGATCGTGAAGAAAGACGGTTCCGTGCCGTTCACACGCGTCGCCCAGTTCTGGTTTTCGTACACTACCTGCCCGCTCGACCCGCTCTGCCCCGCAACGGCCGCCACCGCCGGCACCTCGCGCGCGATCGCCTTCGCGTCGTCTTCGACCAGCGTCTTGGTCTGGCCCCAGCCCATCATCAGGCCGCCGCGGTTCACGCTGCCGCTCTGGATCATGAGCAGGTTGCTGCCCATCGACGCGATCTGCGTCTGCACCGCCTGCTGCGCGCCCTGTCCGACTCCCACCATGGCAATTACGGCGCCCACGCCGATGATGATGCCCAGCATGGTCAGCATCGACCGCATCTTGTTGCGCGCCAGCGCGCGCAGGGCGATTTTTAGCGTTGCACGAAAATCCATATACTTCACCAATTTGAAATTTGAAAATTGAGAATTTGAGATTTCCAATTCTCAAGTTTCAAATTTGCAATCCTTGCTTAATCTTCCAATGTCGGCATCTTCATCAGCACTTCGCTTGCGCTCGGGCGGCTCAGCACCGGCTCGTCGCGCCGGATCTTGCCGTCGCGAAATACCACGACGCGCTTGGCGAACTGCGCGATATCGAGCTCGTGCGTCACCAGGATAATGGTAAGCCCTTGCTCGTTCAGCTCCTGGAAAATCTGCATAATCTCCACCGACGTCCGGCTGTCCAGGTTGCCGGTCGGTTCATCCGCCAGCAGGATCGACGGCTTGTTCACCAGCGCCCGCGCAATCGCCACGCGCTGTTGCTGACCGCCGGAAAGCTGCGACGGAAAGTGGTCCATGCGATCGCCCAAACCCACCAGTTCCAGCGCCTTCTGCGCGCGCCCAACCCGTTCTTCCCTGGCCAGCTTCGCATACAGCGTGGGCAGCTCGACGTTTTCCAGCGCCGTCGTGCGCGACAGCAGGTTGAAGCCCTGGAATACGAACCCCAGCTCGCGGTTACGGATCGCCGCCAGCTCGTTCTTGCTGAGCTTCGAGACGTCGGTACCGTTCAACGAGTACTTGCCGGCCGTCGCCTT
>Ga0207926_1000334_pt1 | contig 24268 bp, 16 predicted proteins | sample NGESurdeep072012_8_FD_184454 | JGI IMG/M metagenome (GOLD analysis project Ga0207926, IMG submission 184454) | Arctic peat soil microbial communities from Barrow, Alaska - NGEE Surface sample 210-1 deep-072012 (SPAdes) | ecosystem: Environmental > Terrestrial > Soil > Wetlands > Peat ...
CGTTCGCCAGCCGGCGCAGCAGCGTGATGGTCGCATCGGCGAGATAATAGAGCGGCAGCAGCAGCGCGGCCGCGAAATGCCCGGTTCCGGCAAGCACAACAAGCAGCCAGCCGAGCAACAGGCCGATCGGCAGGCTGCCCACATCGCCGAGAAACAGACGCGCGACTGGACGATTGCAGGGCGCAAAGCCGATCACTGCGCCGCATAGCGCGAGCGCCACGATCGTGGCGTCGCGCGAAAGCGCAGCCATGAGGCCAAAAAGGACAAGGCCGGAGGTGAGCGGCGCCACCTCGGCGACCGTCATCCAGTCGATGCCGTCCATGAAATTCACAAGATTGACGAACCAGAGGATGGCGAGACCCAGGAGCGCGCGTTCAAGCCAATAGGGAAGCAACGGCACGACGCGCAGATCGACTGGCAGCGCGGCTAAGACAATCGCAACCCCCGCCACTTGCAGAATCAGCCGCGGCATCACTGCGATCGGACGAATGTCATCGATTGCACCCACTAGGGCGATGAAAACCGTGGCTGCCAACACGAGCCAAAGGGCCTGTCCGCCGAGGCCGGGCACGCCAAACAGAACACATGCGACGACGACGCCGACCGTTGCCGCGATCACCGCAATTCCGCCGCCCTGCGGCGTCGGTGTTTTGTGCGACGAACGCACGTTGGGATGCGCGAGCGCATGGCGCTTGAGCAGCGGGTGCAACAGCCAGATCAAGACCACGCTGACCAGTGCGGAGGCCACGAACACGAGCGCAAGCTCGCCGATGGTCGTCATGTCACAGCCGCCACAGCGCGATGCCGGCCGGAATACGGCTGCGATCGAGGCGTGCCTTGACGTCGACGACGACGCCCTTGCTGTCGTGCAGCAGTGGCACGATCAGCGGCCAGCCGGCCTTATAGGCATCATGCGCGACCGCCAGCACCACCGCATCGGCGGGCTGCAATGCCTCGAGCTTTACCAACTCGATGCCGTATTCGCGGCGCGCATGGGCGGGGTCGGCCATCGGATCGTGCACTTGCACGGCGATGCCGGACGCCGACAATTCGCGCACGATGTCGACGACTTTCGAATTGCGAATATCCGGCACGTCTTCCTTGAAGGTGAGACCGAGAACGGTCACGCGCTCGGGCCGCCGGCCGCCGTCTTTAATAAGGCGCAGGCATTCGCGCGCGACTTTCTTTCCAACCGCATCGTTGACGCGCCGGCCGGCGAGAATGATCTTTGGATCGAAACCGGCTTTCTCCGCGCGGTGGGTCAGATAGTAAGGGTCGACGCCAATGCAGTGGCCGCCGACCAGCCCGGGTGTGAAGGGAAGGAAATTCCATTTCGTGCGCGCCGCGGCGAGCACGTCGGCGGTATCGATGCCGAGCACGTGGAACAGCTCGGACAATTCGTTCATGAACGCGATATTGAGATCGCGCTGGGTGTTCTCGATGACCTTGGCGGCTTCCGCCACCTTGATCGAAGGTGCCTTGTAGATGCCCGCCTTCACAGCCGATCCGTAAACTTCAGCGATAATGTCGAGGGTGCGCGCATCCTGCCCGGCCACCACCTTGGCGATGGTCTCGAAGCGATGTTGCCGGTCGCCGGGATTGATGCGCTCGGGCGAATAGCCAAGGGTGAAATCGCGTCCGCCGACGAGCCCGGAGGCGCGTTCGAGCATAGGCATGCAGTCTTCTTCGGTGGCGCCAGGATAGACCGTGGACTCGTAGACCACGATGTCGCCCTGCTTGAGCGCGCGACCGACCAATTCGGACGCTTTCAGCAACATACTCAGATCGGGGTGAAAATGTTCGTCGATCGGCGTCGGGACGGTGACGATAAAAAAATCCGCCGCGCGCAGGTCGTTCGGATCGGCAGTCCAGCGGGCCTGCGCCGCACGCAACTCTTCGGTCGCGACCTCGCGGGTGCGGTCATGGCCTGCCGCGATATCGGCGATGCGTCCGGCATCGATATCGAAGCCGATGACGCTTGCGCCTGTGCGCGCAAAACCGACCGCCACCGGCAAGCCGACATAGCCGAGGCCGATGACGGCAATCTTACGCGCATGCGCCACGGGGGTTTCCTTCGCTGGTTGGGTCCCTGTTTATCCGGGAGGTCCCGGTGGCTGCAATAGCTGGCCGGCGCCCGGACCCTGCGACAGCAGGCGCCGATAGAGCGCGACGACCTGCTGCCCGATGCGCATATGCGAGAACTCGTCTTCCACGATGCGGCGACCGGCTGCGCCAAAACGGCGGCGCAATTCGGCATCGCCGGCGAGCCGGTCAATGGCGTCGGCCAGCGCGGCGGCGTCGTTCGGCGGCACCAGCAAGGCGTTGACGTCGTTGCGCGCGATCTCGCGGCAGCCCGGAACGTCGGTGGCGACGATCGGCCGGGCGCAGGCGGCGGCTTCCAGCAGGCTCAGCGGCAAGCCCTCGCGCAACGACGGCAGCACCGCGATATGCGCCCGCGCCCAGAATGCGCCGATGTCGTCGACTTGGCCGAGCAAGGTCAGCCCCGGACGTCGCTTCCATTCGGCGATGGTTGCCTGCGGAATCGAGGCGGGGTTGGCAGGATCAGGCTCTCCGGCGATCAGGAGCGCGACCGCCCTGCCGCGGCGCGCAAGCAACGCATGGGCCTCGACCAACGTCGGCACGCCCTTGTCGGTGAGCAGCCGGCCGACGAAGCCAGCGACCACCGGCGGCGGCGGCTCCGGCAAGGGGGTGAGCGTATCAATGTCGACGCCAGATCCGGCGATGAGCGTGATCTTGTCGCCGCTTACGCCGAGCGACTGGATCGCGGCGCGGTCGTCCGGGTTCTGCACCAGGACGAAGGCGCGCGCGCGGCCGAACAGCTGGTGCAGCATCGGCTCGATCACTGCGCGGAGCAGCAAGGCTTTGGGCGTGCGCGTGGTGAAGGCATAGCCGAGACCCGCCATGGCATTGAGGCAGACGATCGGCAGCCTGAGCGCGGCCAGCGATCCGATAACGGCCGGCATCAGAGCGACGTGGTGGACAAGATCGGGCCGCACCCGCCGATATAAACGACGGACCTCGCGCACCGCCGATAGCAAGTGCCATGGATCGAGGCTGCCGCGACGCCAGCCGAGCGGATGCAGGATGAATCCCTCGCGCTCGATCGCGGCCGCGTGGCCGGCGATCCTGGTCGCGACATGGACCTCAAAGCCCGCGGCTCGCGCCGCCCGCGCCATCGGCAGGCGATGCGATACGAAATACCAGTCTTCGGAAACGAGATAGAGAATCTTCTGCGCCATCAGATGGACAGCCTATGCCGCCGCGATAAAACTATTTCAATGCGCGAGACAAAAGGGCAGGCGCTTCCCAGCACTCGCGGCGGGGTCAGGATTGTGCCAGGTTGCGAGGTTCCCATTTGATCCCGACCCGTCATTCCGGATATTCATTACCTGCACAAGCGCTTTGCAACAATCTTGCTGTTATCGGCGTGAAATCCGGGCTCGGCGGTAGGCAAAAGCCAGAAGGCATCGTTCCGTGGCAACTGTAAATCCCATTCTGGTCACCGGCGCCGCCGGCTTCATCGGTTTTCACGTCGCGCGCCGTCTGGTGGAGGCCGGCCGTGATGTCATCGGCGTTGATAATCTCTCGTCTTACTACGACCCGAAGCTCAAGCAAGCGCGGCTGCGGGAGCTCGCCGGCGCCAAGAATTTCAAGTTCGTGCGGCTGGATCTGGCGGACCGTGCCGCCACCGCGGCGCTGTTCGCCGAGCATCGCTTTCCGTTCGTCATCCATCTCGCCGCCCAAGCGGGCGTTCGGCATTCGCTGATTGACCCCTATGCCTATGCGGACGCCAATCTCGACGGATTCCTCAACATCCTCGAAGGCTGCCGCCATGCCGGGTGCCGCCATCTCGTCTATGCATCGTCCTCGTCAGTTTATGGCTCTAACACCCGGATGCCGTTCCGCACGTCCGATAACGTCGACCATCCGCTCAGTCTTTACGGCGCCTCGAAAAAGGCGAACGAACTGATGGCGCATTCCTATTCGCATTTGTTCAATCTGCCGACGACCGGCCTGCGCTTTTTCACGGTCTATGGTCCGTGGGGACGGCCCGATATGGCGATGTGGATATTCACCGCCGCGATCAGCGCCGGCAAGCCGATCAAGCTGTTCAACAACGGAAACATGCGGCGCGATTTCACCTATATCGATGACGTCGTGCAGGCGGTGGTACGGTTGATCGATCGGCCCGCCCGGGGCGATCCCGATTGGTCGGCAGAGGCGCCAGATCCGGCGCGCAGTTCGGCACCATGGCGCATTTACAATATCGGCAACAACAGTCCGGTCGATGTTCTTGCGGTTGTGAAAATTCTGGAACAGACGATCGGAAAAAAGGCCATTCGTGAGCTGTTGCCGATGCAGCCCGGCGATGTTCCGGCCACCTTCGCCGATGTTGACGACCTCATGCGCGATGTGGGTTTCAAGCCGTCGACGCCGATCGCCGAGGGGATCGCGCAGTTCATTGCCTGGTACAAGGAATATCATAGGGCCTGATCGATGGGAGCGCGATGGCGTTTACCACGATCAAGAATCCAAACGACGCCACCCACGAGGCCGGCGGCGAACATGGCGATCCCGAGCAGCACTGACACAATGAGGCCGTCGCTCTCGGGCAGTCCGGCATAGCCGAATGCGATAACCATCGCGGTTTCGCGCGTACCCCAGCCGGCGATCGACACCGGGATCGTCGCGACCAGCAAGACCGGAAGGACGAGCAGCAGGGCCTCGCTCCATTCGAGCGGCGCCGCCACTGATTTAGCCAGGCACCACGCCGCACTGACCGACATGGAATGGATGAGCAGCGAATAGGAGATGATCGGCACGCCGCTTGATGCCGCGCCGAAAACGCGGCGCGCCATCAAGGCGGCCGCTACGAGCTGGCGCGTCAGCCACCAGTGACCGAGCCACCGCCAGCGGACAAATCCCAGCGTCAAAAACACCAAACAGGCGCCGATGCTGCCGAAACCGACGACCAGCAAGGCAATGCGGCCGGTGATGTCGCCAATAAGCGCAAATGACCACGGCAGGCACAAAATGACCAGGAGCGCCAGGACCAGCACGCCGGTCAGGCGATCGATGAGGACCGAATAGGTTGCGGCTCGCCAGCCGCCATGGTCGCGCCCGAGCAGCCATATGCGGACCGCGTCGCCACCGACGGTCGACGGCAGTGTCTGATTGAAAAACGTCGCGATGAAAGTGTAGCGGAACGCGCGCGGTATCGTGAAAGGCGGGGCATCCGGCGTGTCGCAATGCAGAACAATTCTCTGCCACCGCAGAGCGCCCAAGATCGTCTGCGCGATGAAAATCAATACGGCCGCCGCCAGCCACATATAGTCAATGCGATCGAGCCGCTCACCGATAAGATTGAAATTCACCCGGCTGAACGCAAAATACAGCAGAACGCCCGAAACGGCCGCCTTCAGAACAAAAGCAAGTAGCTGGCGCATCGATCGGGAATCCCGCAGAAACCAATGAGCGTTTGTGGCGTTTGCCTTACTGGCGTAAGCAAATAGTAGGCACGACGGAGAAGTGGACAATTTGATGGTTTGCAATGCTCATAGCTTGATTGTGCTGCGATGAGAATGGGATAAATAGGAATTCGAAAAGGTGACAGGCATGCCGAAATTGTCCGATCTCAAAATCAAGCTGTTCACCGACGGCGCCGACAAGGCGCAGATCGTCGAGATGGCCAAGCAGGCCTGGATTGCCGGGTTCACCACCAACCCCTCGCTGCTCAAGAAAGCCGGGGTGAGCGACTACGAACGCTATGCCCGCGATCTCGTCGCCGCCGTGCCCGACCGCCACATCTCGTTCGAGGTGTTCTCCGACGACATTCCGGAAATGGTCGCGCAGGCCCGCGTCATCACCGCCTGGGGCAAGAATGTCTACGTCAAGCTGCCGGTGACCACCACGCGCGGTGAGCCGCTGTTCGACGTGGTGCGCGCGTTGTCGCGCGACGGCGTCAAGATCAACATGACGGCCATCTTCGCCGGCGAGCAGGTGGCGCGCGCGGTCGAAGCGCTCGACGGCGGCGCGCCGGCCTGCGTGTCGGTATTCGCCGGCCGCTTGGCCGATTTAGGCATCGACTATCGGCCCATCATGCAGGATGCGATTGCGCGCGCCCGCAAGACGCGGAATATCGAGATCATCTGGGCCTCCACGCGCGAGGTATTCAACGTCGTGGAAGCCGACGCCATGGGTTGCCACATCATCACCGCACCGGCCGATGTCCTGAAAAAGCTCCCCAGCCTCGGTACCAAGACCGCGGCGGAGCTCTCGCTCGGCGCGGTGAAATCGTTCCGCGAAGACGCGCTGGCCGCGGGTTTGCGGCTTTCGGTTCCCGCCTCGCGCGCCGCCGAATGATTTAGACGCGAAGACATTCAGCGCGCCCGGATTTTAGGCCGTTGTATTGCTGTAACGCTTTGAATCAAAACGTGTTCGCGGCGTTTTCCCGGGGTGGTCGCCAGCCGGCGCTGAGCGTGCTAGGGGAAGGCTTGGCTGCGGGTCAGGGCCAGGGGAAATCCGTCAGAACATGATGCAAGCGGTAAAACCGGATGCGGAGCCTTCGTTGCGTATCGGCGTGATCGGCGTCGGCGTGATGGGCAGCAACCATGCCCGGGTGCTCACGGGGCTGCCGGGGGCCGAACTCGTCGGCGTCGCCGATCCCGACCGCAAGCAGGCCGAATTCGTCGCCCGCACCCTCGGCTGCGCCGCCGTCGCCAACGTCAATGAACTGCTCGATCTCAAGGTCGATGCCGTCACCATCGCGGCGCCGACCCATCTTCACCGCGACATTGCGCTCGCCTGCATCGCGCGCGGCGTCCACGTCATGGTGGAAAAGCCGATCGCGTCGTCGGTCGAAGAAGGCCGCGAGATCATCGCCGCGGCGCGCCGGGCCGGGGTCACGTTGATGGTCGGTCACGTCGAGCGTTTTAATCCGGCGGTCGAAGCGATCAAGGACGCGCTGCGCAACGAGGATATTCTCTCGATCGCCATCACCCGGGTCGGGCCGTTTCCGCCCCGCATGTCGAATGTCGGCGTGGTCATCGATCTGGCCGTGCACGATATCGACTTGATCCGCTGGTTCACCGATTCCGAGATTGTCGAAGTGCAGCCGCAGCTTTCCAGCGCGGTCGCCGAGCGCGAAGATATCGCACTGCTGCAGTTCCGCACGGCGTCGGGCGTGCTCGCGCATATCAACACCAACTGGCTCACGCCGTTCAAGGCGCGCACGGTCATCGTCGCCACGCGCGGTAAATACATTATGGCCGACCTGCTCACGCGCCAGGTGACCGAGTGCTTCGGCTTCCAGCCGGATGGCAGTTATTCCATGCGCCATCTCTCAGTCGGGCACGCCGAGCCATTGCGTTCCGAGCTGCTGGCGTTCCTGCGCGCAGTGCGATCCGGGTCACCGGCAGCGGTGACCGGAGAGGAAGGCGTGGCCAGCCTCGAAATCGCCATCCGCTGTCTTGCCGCTCGCCCGGTGGCCGTGACGTCGTCACAGCGGCAGGCGCCGCGCGTGGTTGCCGGCTGACCGGCGCCACCGCTTGGACCTAGAATGAATCAGCGACCCACCCCGCCCATGATTCCGTTCATCGACGTGGCCGCGCAGCGCCGCCGGCTCGGCGGCGCCGTCGATGGCGCGGTTGCGCGCGTGCTCGGCCACTGCCAGTTCATCCTCGGCCCGGAGGTGCGGGCGTTCGAGGCCGAGTTGGCGAGATTCTGCGGCGCGCGCCATGCGGTGACCTGTGCGAGTGGTACCGACGCGCTGATGCTGGCACTGCGGGCAAGGGGCATCGGGCCGGGCGACGCGGTGATTTGTCCGTCATTCACGTTTTGCGCGACCGCCGAAGTGGCGGCGCTGGTGGGCGCGACGCCGGTTTTCGTCGATGTCGACGCCGCCACGTTCAATATCGACGCGAACAGAATCGCGGGCGCTATTGCGACGGCAAAAAGTGCAGGGCTCACGCCGAAGGCGGTCATTCCGGTCGATCTGTTCGGATTGGCGGCCGACCATACTGCGGTGGCGGCCGCTGCTGAAAAAGCGAACCTGTTCATCCTGGACGATGCGGCGCAGGCCTTCGGTGCGACATTCAATAACCGTCGGCTCGGCACTTTCGGCCATGCGACGGCGACCAGTTTCTTCCCGGCCAAGCCCCTTGGATGTTATGGCGACGGTGGCGCGGTGCTGACCGATGACGCCGCGTTCGCGCAGACGATCGAAAGTCTGCGCGTGCACGGCCACGGCAGCGACAAATATGACAATGTGCGCATTGGCATGACCTCGCGGCTCGACACCATCCAGGCCGCGATCCTGATCGAAAAGCTGAAGATTTTCCCCGACGAGATCGAGGCGCGCAACCGTATCGCGCGCCGCTATGCCGAGGCGCTGGATGGCATTGTGATCGTCCCCAAAGTGCCACCCGGTTCGACGTCGGTATGGGCACAATACACCATTCGCGTCACCGGCGGCCGCCGCGACAAACTGGCGGCCGCGCTCAAGGCCGAAGGCATTCCCACCGCGATCTACTACCCGATTCCGCTGCACCGGCAGCAGGCCTACAAGCATTACCCGGTGGGCGAGGGCGGCGTGGCGGTGAGCGATCGGCTCGCCGCCGAAGTCGTCAGCCTGCCCATGCATGCCTATCTCGATGAGCCGACGCAAGGTCGCATCATCGATGCCACGCGTCGCGCACTAGTGTCGTGAGGATTTAGAGGCTAATTTTTCCATATAGCTTGATAGCTTGCAAAATTGAAATATCAGCTGCTTCCAAAACGTTCGAAATGAAGTAGCACTACCGGGCAAAGGGCTCGGATTCATCGGATGAATTGGCGTCACCAGAATATTCACCTGCGTCGGCTCGAAGCCGAGGCGATCTACATTATGCGCGAGGTCGTCAGCGAATTCCGCAATCCGGTGATGCTCTATTCGATGGGCAAGGATTCGAGCGCGCTGCTGCACGTCGCGCAAAAGGCGTTTCATCCGGGCAAGCCGCCGTTTCCGCTGCTGCACGTCGATACAACCTGGAAATTCCGCGAGATGATCGCGTTTCGCGACGAAACCGCCCGTCGTTTGGGCATGGACATGCTCGTACACGTCAACGAGGAAGGACTTGCTCGGGGTATTTCGCCGGTATCCTCGGGCTCGGCGATCCACACCCAAGTGATGAAGACGGAAGGCCTGCGCCAGGCGCTGGACAAATGGCATTTCGACGCCGCTTTCGGTGGGGCGCGGCGCGATGAGGAAAAGAGCCGCGCCAAGGAGCGCATATTCTCGCACCGCTCCGCCAGCCATGGCTGGGACCCGCGCAATCAGCGGCCCGAGCTGTGGCAATTGTTCAATACCCGCATCAAGACCGGTGAATCCATGCGGGTGTTTCCGTTGTCCAATTGGACCGAACTCGACGTGTGGGAATACATCCGGGCCGAGAATATTCCGGTCGTGCCCTTGTATTTCGCCAAGCAGCGTCCGGTCGTGCAGCGCGACGGCACGCTGATCATGGTCGATGACGATCGCCTGCCGCTCGCGCCCGGCGAGAAGCCGCGGATGACGCAGGTTCGTTTCCGCACCCTCGGTTGCTATCCGTTGACCGGCGCGATCCCGTCGAGCGCCGACACGCTCGACGCCATCATCGCGGAAATGCGCGGTTCAACCAGCTCGGAACGGCAGGGCCGCGTCATCGATCACGACGAGGCCGGATCGATGGAAAAGAAGAAGCGCGAGGGATATTTCTGATGAGCGGTCCCGCGCCATTAACAGCCGATCGTCCCGCGCGCCGCGACAGCGCCGATGCGCGCCCCGCGTTGCGCTTTCTCACCTGCGGTTCGGTCGACGACGGCAAGTCCACCTTGATCGGCCGCTTGCTTTACGAGCAGAACCTCATCTTCGACGATCATCTGGCCGCGCTCGAGCGCGATTCGAAAAAACACGGCACCACCGGAGCGGACGTCGATTTCGCCCTGCTGCTCGACGGCCTGGAAGCCGAGCGCGAGCAAGGCATCACCATCGATGTCGCCTATCGCTATTTCGCCTCCAAGCGGCGCGCTTTCGTCGTTGCCGACACGCCGGGCCACGAGCAATATACCCGCAACATGGCAACGGGAGCGTCCAATGCCGAGCTCGCGGTTCTGCTGGTGGACGCGCGCAAGGGTCTGCTGAGCCAGACCCACCGCCACGCGATCATCGCGAGCCTGCTGGGCATTCGCCACGTCGTTCTTGCGGTGAACAAGATCGATCTTGTCGGGTTCGATCGGACTGTGTTCGAGCAGATCTCGTCGAGCTTTAGCCGCTTTGCCGGCGGGCTCGGCTTCAAGGACATCAAGGCGATCCCGGTCTCGGCGCGCTACGGCGACAATGTTTCATCACGCAGCGAGCGCACGCCCTGGTATGCGGGGCCGCATCTGCTCGACTATCTTGAAACGGTCGACGTCGAGGACGACCGCGCCGGTAAGCCGTTCCGCATGCCGGTGCAATGGGTCAATCGGCCCAATTCCGATTTTCGTGGTTTTGCCGGCACGATTGCGAGCGGCAGCGCCAGCGTGGGCGACGAAATCGCCATTCTCCCATCCGGGCAAACCACCAGGATCAAGCGGATTATCGGCGCCGGCGACGATCTCGAAGCCGCGCAAGCGCGGGATTCGGTCACGGTCACGCTCACCGATGAAATCGACGTTGCGCGCGGCGACATGTTTGCCGCGCTGCGCGATCGACCGCAGATCGCCGACCAGTTCGTGGCCCACCTGGTTTGGATGTCGAACGAACATCTGTTCCCCGGGCGTAGCTACTTCATGAAGATCAACAATTGCACCGTGGCCGCGACCGTCACCGACCTCAAGCATCGGCTCGACGTTACTACGCTGTCGAAGCTTGCCGCCAAGACGCTTGCGCTGAACGAAATCGGCGTGTGCAATCTGTCGGTCGCCCGACCGGTCGCGTTCGATGCTTACGCGGACAACCGCGACACCGGCGCGTTTATCCTGATCGATCGCTATTCCAACGAAACCGTCGCCGCCGGAATGATCGACTTCGCCTTGCGCCGGGCCACCAATATCCACCATCAGAAACAGACGGTGAGCAAGGCCGAACGATCGACCCTCATGCATCAGCGGGCGGCCGTGCTGTGGTTTACCGGTCTTCCGGGCTCCGGAAAATCAACCATCGCCAACCTTGTGGAAGCCACGCTGTGCGCGCGCGGCGCTCATACCATCTTGTTGGACGGCGACAATGTGCGGCACGGCTTGAACCGGGACCTTGGCTTTACCGAGCCCGACCGGGTCGAGAACATCCGTCGCATCGGCGAAGTGGCCAAGCTGATGACCGACGCCGGCCTCATCGTGCTGTGCTCGTTCATCTCGCCGTTCCGCGCCGAGCGCCGCATGGTGCGGGAACTGCTCGACAGCAACGAATTTATCGAAGTCTTCGTCGACACGCCGATCGAAGAATGTATCGCGCGCGATCCCAAGGGATTGTATCGGCGCGCATTGGCCGGCGAGATCAAGAATTTCACCGGCGTGGATCAGCCCTACGAAGTGCCGGAAAATCCCGAGCTGCACCTCATGGCCGGGAGCAAGGACGCCGATCGGCTCGCGAGTGAAGTGATCGAGGCGCTGGTGCAGCGGAAGATATTGTAACGGCCGGTCTAGCTTCGCTTATAAATGTCCTCGATGCGCTCGATGTCGTCCTCGCCCAAATAGCTGCCGGTCTGCACCTCGATCAATTCGAGCGGGATTTTTCCCTGGTTGGCCAGCCGGTGAACACTGCCGATCGGGATAAAGACCGACTGGTTTTCGTGCACGGCTTGAATCGTGTCACCGATGGTGACTTCGGCGGTGCCGCGCACCACCACCCAGTGCTCGGCGCGGTGGCGGTGCTTCTGCAGCGACAGCACGCCGCCGGGGATCACGACGATGCGCTTGACCTGGAAGCGCTCGCCCATGTCGATCGACTCGTAATAGCCCCATGGCCGGTGCACGCGCTTGTGGTCGGTCGCCTCGGGGCGCTTGGCCGCCTTAAGCTTCGCCACCAGCTCGCGCACCTCTTGCGAGCGGGCACGCGGAATCACCATCACCGCATCGGATGTGCTCACCACCACCAGGTCGTTGACGCCGACCACGGCGGTGAGCCGGCCGTCCGAATGCACGACGCAGCCGCTGGCATCCATGGTCACCACCGGTCCATGCACGACATTGCCCGTCGCGTCATGCGGCGTGATGTCGAACAGCGCGTCCCAGCTGCCGATGTCCGACCAGCGGAAGTCGCCCGCCACCACCGCGGCGCGGTCGGTCTTTTCCATCACCGCGTAATCGATCGACTTTAGCGGCGCGCGCGCGAAAGCCTCCGGCTGCAGCCGCAGGAAGCCGAGGTCGGTGGAGGCCTTGGCGACCGCGGCCTCGATCGCTTCGGCCATCGCCGGCTCGAGCCTTGCCAATTCGGACAGCAGCACGTCGGCGCGGAACAGGAAGTTGCCGGAATTCCACAGATAGCCGTCGCGCACGTAGCGGGCGGCGGTGGCGGCGTCCGGCTTCTCGACGAAGCTCTTGACCGCGTGCACGCCGCTCTTGCCGATGGCTGCGCCCGGCAGGATGTAGCCGTAACTGGTCTTCGGCTCGGTCGGCTTGATGCCGAAGGTAACGATGGATCCTGCCTCGGCGGCCTCGCGGCCGGCCAGGCAGGTGGCGCGGAACTGCGACACGTCGAGGATGATGTGGTCGGCGGCGAGCGCCAGCACCACCGCGTCCGGGTCGCGTTTGAGCGCCACCGCGGTGGCGGCCGCAATGGCGGGACCAGAATCCCGCCGCAGCGGCTCGATCACCACCGTCGCCTCGACGCCGACGTCCTCGGCCTGCCGGCGGGCGAAGAAATGGAAATTCGGGCCGGTGATGACGATGGGGGGCCCGAACATCGGGTCCTGCACGCGCAGTAGGGTTTCCTGATAGGTCGAGCGGTCGCCGACCAAAGGCAGGAACTGCTTGGGCAGGGCGTCGCGCGAGACCGGCCAAAGGCGGGTCCCGGCGCCCCCGGCCAGCAGGATGGGAATGATCGGCGAGGGCATGGTTTTAGAGTCCGATCCATTCAGATTAAATCAATACCGTCCCTAACATTTTGCTTGTGCATGATCTTTTCCGGAAACCGGTTGCCATCCCCGATCGGGGTCGAGGACAAGCTTTTCGGGATCATGCACGTGCGAGGCTCGTCCGGGCTCTATGTTCGGGTCGGGAATCGTCTTAAGGCAGTTCGGCGTATCTGGCTATCGCTATCGTTGCTTGTTGCCCAAGTCCATTGATCTGCGGCGACTTAGCCAATGCCCCGGCGGGATTGATGATGATTGAACGCATACTCACGGTCGGTGGTTTCACGCTGCTGTCGCGGGTGACCGGCTTTGTCCGCGACATCGTGCTGGCCGCGATCCTCGGCGCCGGGCCGGCGGCCGATGCCTTCTTTGTCGCCCTGCGCCTGCCGAATCATTTCCGCGCCATCTTCGCTGAAGGCGCTTTCAATGCCGCGTTCGTTCCGGCCTATGCCCGCATTCGCGAGCAGGGTGGGCCTGAGCGCGCCGGACTGTTCGCGGACCGCGTTTTCACGCTGTTGCTGGCCAGCCAAATCGTGTTGCTGGCGGTGGCCCTGTTGTTCACGCCGGCGGTGATCGATGTGCTGGCGCCGGGCTTCGCCCGCGATCCGGAACGCTATGCGCTCGCGGTCGATCTCACGCGCATCACCTTTCCCTATCTGCTGCTGGTTACGCTGGTCACTTTTTACGGCGGCATCCTCAATGCCTTGCAACGTTTCGCCGCCGCCGCCGCCGCGCCGATCCTGCTCAATCTCTCGCTCGTGGTCGCGCTCGCGCTGGCGGCGTTCTTTCCGACCGCCGGCCATGCCGCGGCCTGGGGCGTGCTGGTTGCCGGCATCCTCGAATTCCTGCTGGTCGCCGGCGACGCGGCCCGCGCCGGCGCGCTGGCGGCGCTGCGCTGGCCGCAGCTCGACGCCGACGTACGAAAATTCTTCCGCGCGCTCGGGCCGGCCACGGTCGGCTCCATGGGCGTGCAGCTCGCGCTGTTCGCGGATACCATCATCGCGAGCTTCCTGCCGGCGGGCGCGCTGTCCGCGCTCTATTACGCCGACCGCATCGATCAGCTTCCGATCGGTGTCATCGGCATCGCCGCCGGCACCGTGATCCTGCCCGAAATGTCGCGGCGCCTTGCCGCCGGCGACGAAGCGGGCGCCGCCAGCGCGCAGAACCGCGCGATCGAATTCACGCTGCTGCTGTCGATTCCCTGTCTCGCGGCCTTCTTCGTCATCCCCGAGCTGATCATGCGGGCGCTGTTCATGCGCGGCGCCTTCACCGCGGCCGATGCCGTCGCGGCCGGCCAGACACTCGCGGCCTATGCCTGCGGATTGCTGCCCTTCGTACTGATCCGCAGCACGGTCGCGACGTTTTTTGCCCGCGGCGACACCGCAACGCCGGTGAAGGCGGCGCTCGCCGCCGCCGCCGTCAATATCGCCTTCAAGTTCCTGCTGATGGGCCCGCTCGCGCAGGTGGGCCTCGCGTTGGCGACCTCGATCGGCGCCTGGATCAATCTCGGCCTGGTGGTATGGTTTGCGATGCGCGCGGGTCACCTCCAAATCGACGAGCGGCTGCGGCAATCGACGGTCAAGCTGGCGGGTGCCGGCCTCGCGCTGGCCGCTACCTTGTGGCTATGCGACGCGCCGGTCGTGCATCTGTTTGAGGGCTGGCAGCGGCTGCGCGATGTCGCAACCCTTGTGCTGCTGGCCGCAATCGGCGGCAGCGTTTATGGTGGCATCGTATTGGCTCTGTTCGGCTCGCGCTGGCTCGCCGCATTTCGCGCCCGGCGGCGCGGTTGACGCAAAGTTCCGTTTTCGCGGTCCTATTGCCGATCGGGCCCGGTGGACATAGCTGACCGCCGACGCTATGGGGACGGTCCGGGCAATTCGTGATTGGCCGATATCGCAGGGTTTCATGAATTCCGCACGGGCAATTCCATCATTTTCGTTGATGCGTGGTGGCCGCGACATCGTTTTGGTGTGTGCGTTTGCAACTTTAGTCGCAAGTTGCGGCGAAGCGCAGAAGCCGGCTGTGCCGCCGCCGCCGGCGGTCAGTGTCGCCGCGCCGGTCAAGCGCACGGTTTCCGATTTCGACGAATATGTCGGCCGCTTCACCGCCGTCAATTCGGTGGAGGTGCGCGCGCGCGTCTCCGGCTATCTTGAGGGCGTGCATTTCAAGGACGGGCAGATCGTCAAGCAGGGCGATCTGTTGTTCACCATCGACAAGCGGCCGTTCCAGAACACGCTCGATCAGGCGCGCGCCAATCTGGCGCAGGCCAAATCCAATCTCGCCTTCACCGAGTCCGACTACACGCGCGGCCAGCAACTGGTGCGCGACAAGACCATCACCGAACAGACCTTCGAGCAACGCGCGCAGGCCTACCACAATGCGCAAGCCTCCGTCAGCAACAACGAGGCGGCGGTGCGCCAGGCCGAGCTCGACATCCAGTTCACCGAATTGCGCGCGCCGGTCAACGGCCGCATCGGCGACCGCCGCGTCTCGCCCGGCAATCTGGTGACCGGCGGCACCGCCGGCAACACCACGCTGCTCGCCACCATCGTGTCGACCGATCCGATCTATTTCGAGTTCACCTTCGACGAAGGGTCATTCCTGCGCTATGAGCGGATGTCGAAGACCGGAAACGACATCGCCAGCCGCGGCGCCGGCGTGCAGGTGGCGCTCAAGCTCATCGATGAGGACAAATTCGATCATCAGGGCCACTTGGATTTCGTCGACAATGCGATCGACCGTTCGACCGGCACCATTCGCGGCCGCGCGGTGTTCGCCAATCCCAACAATATTTTCACGCCCGGCATGTTCGCCCGCGTGCGCGTGCCCGGGTCGCCGCCTTATGAAGCCATGCTGTTGCCGGACGCGGCCATCGGCACCGAGCAGACGCGAAAATTCGTTCTCACGGTGAATGCCGATAATACGGTCGTTTCCAAATACGTGACGCTCGGCCAGACCACTGCTGACAACTTGCGGGTGATCAAGGACGGTCTCGGCCCCGACGACCGCGTGATCGTCAACGGATTGCTGCGCGCGCGACCGGGCCAGAAGGTCACGCCGCAGGAAGAGGGCAAGCCGGGCGCCGCGCCGGCGCAAGGCGCGAGCCTGCCACAGACGCCGAAATAACCCTGGCCGAAACCGATGCGCATCTCGCATTTCTTTATCGACCGGCCGATCTTCGCCTCCGTGGTCTCGATCATATTCGTGATCCTCGGCGGCGTCGCGTTTCTGCGGCTGCCGGTCGCGCAATATCCGGAGATCGCGCCGCCGACCATCACCGTGTCCGGCCAGTATCCCGGCGCCAGCGCGGACATCGTCGCCTCGACGGTGGTGACGCCGATCGAGCAGCAGATCAACGGCGTCGAGAACATGATCTATCTGTCGTCGAATTCGACCGCGGATGGACGGTTCACGATCTCGGTCACTTTCGACATCGGCACCAATCTCGACATCGCGCAGGTGCAGGTGCAAAACCGCGTCGCCATCGCACAGCCGCGCCTGCCGGCCGACGTGCGCAACATCGGCGTCACGGTGACCAAGAGCTCGCCCGACCTGATGATGGTCGTGCATCTTTATTCGCCGGACAAGTCGCGCGACACGCTGTTCATTTCCAACTACGCGACGCTCGAAATCACCGATGCGGTGACGCGCATCGACGGGGTCGGCTCGCTCATCGTGTTTGGCAGTCGCGATTACGCGATGCGGATCTGGCTCGATCCCGACCGGCTGCAGTCGGTCGGCCTGACCGCGGGCGACGTTGTGGCGGCGCTGCAGGGGCAGAACGTGCAGGTCGCGTCCGGCGTGCTCAACCAGCCGCCGATGGACAAGCCGGGCGCGTTCCAGATCTCGGTGCAGACGCAAGGCCGGCTCGCCGATCCGGACGAGTTCGGCAAAATCGTCGTCAAGCAGACGGCCAATGCGATCGTGCGGGTGAAGGATATCGCGACCGTCGAACTGGCGGCGCAGGACTATTCGACCAATTCCTATCTCGATCTCGATCCGGCGATCGCGCTCGGCATTTTCCAGCGGCCCGGCTCGAACGCGCTTTCGACCGCAAAGTCGATCGAGAAAACCATGGAAGATCTCTCCAAGCGGTTCCCGCCGGGCCTGAAATACACCATCGTCTACAACCCGACGCAGTTCATCCAGCAGTCGGTCGATGCTGTCGAAACGACCATCGCCGAAGCGATCATCCTGGTCGTACTTGTGGTCATCCTGTTCCTGCAGACCTGGCGCGCCGCGATCATCCCGATCGTCGCCATACCGGTGTCGCTGATCGGCACGTTCTTCTTCATGTCGATCTTCGGGTTCACGCTCAACAACCTGTCACTGTTCGGTCTGGTGCTCGCCATCGGCATTGTCGTTGACGACGCCATCGTTGTGGTCGAGAACGTGCAGCGCAATATCGAAGCGGGCTTAAAGCCGCGCGAAGCGTCGATCAAGAGCATGGACGAGGTGGGCGCGGCGTTGGTCGCAATCGCGCTAGTGCTGATCTCGGTGTTCGTACCGTCGGCCTTCATCACCGGAATTTCCGGACAGTTCTACCGGCAGTTCGCGCTCACCATCGCCGGCGCGACGATCATCTCGCTCACCGTGTCGCTGACGCTGTCGCCGGCGCTATGCACGTTGCTGCTCAAGCCGCATGGCAGGCCAGAAGAAGATCGCTGGTGGAGCAAGCCGATCCACGGATTTTTCCGCGGGTTCAATCGTTATTTTAGCGCCTTGACGCGCGGCTATGGCTGGCTGTCGGCACGCACTGTCCGCTTCGCCGTGCTGATGCTCGTGGTCTACGCCGGCGTCATCGCCTTTGGCCTCAATGAATTCCGCAAGACGCCGATCGGCTTCATCCCGCAGCTCGACCGCGGCTTTCTCATCATCGTCACGCAGCTGCCGCCGGCCGCGTCGCTGGCGCGAACCGACGACGTCAACCGGCGCGCGGTTGAGATCGCGCTCAAGGTGCCGGGGGTCGCACATGCCGTGAACATCGTGGGCTTTTCCGGCGCCACCTTCACCAACGCGCCGAATGCGGGCGCGATTTTCGTGACGCTCGATCCATTCGAGAAGCGGGCGCAGGATCCGCAGCAATCCGCCGCCGCGATCCAGGGTCAGCTGTTCATGCGCCTGCAGGCGATCAAGGACGGCCTGATCTTTGTTGCCACGCCGCCGCCGGTCTCAGGTATCGGCAATGCCGGCGGTTTCCGCATGATGGTCGAGGATCGCGCCGGGCGCGGCGCGCAGGCCTTGCAGGATGCGGTGTACGCGATGATGGGGCGGGCCGCGCAGACGCCGGGGCTCACGCAAGTCTTTTCCCTGTTCGAGAACACCACCCCGCAGCTCTATCTCGACATCGATCGTGTCAAGGCGCAGTTGCTCGGGATCAACATTCCAGACGTGTTCGCCGCGCTGCAGATTTATCTCGGGTCGGCTTACGTGAACGACTTCAACCTGTTCGGCCGCACCTACCGCGTGGTCGCGCAGGCGCAGAGCGACTATCGCAATGACACCGAAGACGTTTTGAGGATCCGCGTGCGCAACAGCAGCGGTGATACCGTCCCGCTCGGCGCCTTCACCACGGTGCGAACCGTCACCGGGCCCTATCGCGTGCCGCGCTACAATCTTTATCCGGGGGCCGAGCTCGATGGCGCGGCGGCGCTCGGCAAGAGCCAGGGCGAGGCGATCAAGATCATGGAGCAGCTGGCCGCCGAAACGCTGCCGGAAGGTTTCTCCTACGAGTGGACCACGCTCGCCTTCCAACAACTGCGCGCCGGCAACACCGCGATCTTCGCTTTCGTGCTGGCGGTGATGTTCGTGTTCCTGGTGCTGGCCGCGCAGTTCGAGAGCCTGACGCTGCCGCTGGCGGTGATCATGATCGTGCCGATGTGCCTCATCGCTTCCATCGTCGGCGTCGTGCTGCGCGGGCAGGACAACAATATTCTGACCCAAGTCGGGTTCATCGTGCTGATCGGTCTCGCTGCCAAGAACGCCATCCTGATTGTGGAATTCGCCAAGCAGCTCGAGGATGCCGGACGCGACCGCTTCGCCGCGGCAGTGGAGGCGGCGCATCTGCGGCTGCGGCCGATCCTGATGACCTCGTTTGCCTTCATCCTCGGCGTGTCGCCCTTGGCCTTTGCGGTCGGCGCCGGCGCCGAATTGCGGCAGACGCTCGGCACCGCGGTGTTCTCCGGCATGATCGGGGTCACCGCCTTCGGCCTGATCTTCACGCCGGTGTTCTATGTGGTCTCGCGCTGGATCTCGCAGCGCTCCGCGCGCCGCCGTCAGCAATCGCAGCCGGCCAAACGATGACGATGAAATTCGGATTTGGCCAAGCGCTCACGCGCAAGGAGGACGACGCGCTGCTGCGCGGGGCAGGGCGTTACGTGGCCGATGTTGCGCCCGCCGCCGCGCTGCACGCGGTGATGCTGCGCTCACCGCACGCGCATGCGCGTTTCAGCATTCACGATCTCGATCGCGTGCGCGCCATGCCGGGCGTACGCCTGCTGCTCACGGCCGCCGACGTGGCCGGGCTCGGGCCGCTGCCAACGCCCGGCGTGATCCCCGGACCCGAGATCAAGATTCCGGTCTATCCAATCTTGGCCAAGGATGTGGTGCGCCACGTCGGCGACGCCATCGCCTTCGTGGTCGCCGACACGCTCGATCAGGCGAAGGACGCCGCCGAGGCGATCACCGTCGACTGGCAACCGCTGCCGCATGTGATCGGCGCCATGGCCGCGCTGGCGCCGGGCGCACCGCGAGTGTGGCCCGACCGGCCGGGCAATCTCGCCTTCGAGACCGAGCTGGGCGATGCGGGCGCCACCAAGGCGGCGTTCGCGCAGGCCGCACGGACGGTCGCGCTCACCATCGTCAATCAGCGGCTGGTGACGAATTACATGGATACCCGCGGCGTCATCGCTGAATACGATGGCCACCGCTACACGCTTACGCTCGGCAGTCAGGGCAGCCACATCATCCGCGACATCATTTGCGGCAATGTGCTCAATCTGCCGACCGATCGCATGCGCGTCATCACGCCCGACGTCGGCGGCGGCTTCGGCACCAAGCTGTTTCCCTATCGCGAATATGCGCTGGCGGCGGTGGCCGCCGAGCGGTTGCGCCGGCCGGTGAAATGGATTTGCGATCGCTCCGAACATTTTCTCGGCGACAGCCACGGCCGCGACAACATCTCCAGCGCGCGGCTGGCGATTGACGACAAGGGACGCTTCCTCGCGCTCGCGCTCGATATCGTCGCCGACATGGGCGCCTATCTTTCCTGCTACGCGCCCTACATTCCCTGGCTCGGTGCCGGCATGGCGACCGGCGCCTATGACATTCCGGTCGCGCATGTGCGGCTGCGCGCGGCCTATACCAACACCGTTCCGGTCGACGCCTATCGCGGCGCCGGGCGGCCGGAAGCCGCGTATTTGATCGAGCGGCTGGTCGATGCGGCGGCGCGCGATCTCGACACGGCGCCCGACGCACTGCGCCGCAAGAATCTGATCAAGCCGAAGGCGATGCCGTACACGACGCCGACCGGAAAAATCTACGATTCGGGCGATTTCGCCGGCGGCATGACGCGCGCGCAGGAGATCGCCGACTGGAATGGTTTCAACAAACGCGCCGCCTCATCCAAGCGCGCCGGCAAGCTGCGCGGCATCGGCATGGCGACCTATATCGAGGCCTGCGGCAACAACGGGCCGGAAACCGCCGTCGTGCGACTCGAACGCGACGGCGGCGTCACCGTGCTGATCGGCTCGCAGTCGACTGGCCAAGGCCACGCCACGTCCTATGCGCAACTGGTCGCCGAGCGGCTCGATCTACCGCCGGCGCGCGTGCGCGTGCTGCAGGGCGATACCGACGCCATCGCATCCGGCGCCGGCACCGGCGGCTCAAGCTCAATCCCGGTCGGCGGCGTTTCGGTCGACCGCGCAGCCAAGACGCTGGCCGAACAACTCAAGCAGCTTGCCGCCGACGCGCTCGAAGCGGCGCCCACCGATATGGAAATCGCCGATGGCACGGTGCGCGTCGCCGGCACCGACCGCGCGATTTCTTTCGTTGACCTTGCCGCGCATCCGCAGGCGACGCCCGAACGACTCAGCGCCACGAAAGATTTTGGAACCGAGCAGCCGACATTTCCGAACGGCACGCACATCGCGGAAGTCGAGATCGATCCCGACACCGGCGCCACTGCGATTCTGAACTATGTCGTGGTGGACGATTTCGGCGCCACCCTCAATCCGCTGCTGCTGGCGGGTCAGGTGCATGGCGGCGCCGTGCAGGGCATCGGACAGGCGCTGATGGAGGACACCGTCTACGATCCGGCGTCCGGGCAATTGCTCAGCGCGAGTTTCATGGATTACGCGATGCCGCGCGCCGGCGACGCGCCGTCCTTCGTGTTCGAAACGCGCAACGTGCCGTGCAAGAACAATCCGCTCGGCGTCAAAGGCGCGGGCGAGGCCGGCGCCATCGGCTCCTGTCCGGCGCTGATCAATGCGATCCTCGATGCGCTCTGGCGCAGCTATCGCATCCGCCATATCGACATGCCGGCGACCCCGCCACGGGTCTGGGCCGCGATCGCGGCGGCCCGAAAAGCTCAATCAGCTTAGGTGCTTATTGGATCACGAATTTGTGATCGGGGCCAGAGATACAGGGATCACGCGCGACAAGTTCAGTCGGTGGAGGAATAACCCCGCGGCGCCAGGGTTTTTCTGGGAACAGTTGTTTGCACGACAGAAAGCGAAACTCGATGTTCGTTCGCACCATCCTCGCCGCTCTGGCGGTCGGTCTCAGTGTCGGCGCCGTCATCGCCCAGCAAGATCCGGTGACCACGCGCGAGGACCTGATGAAAGCGAATAACAAACACGCCCTCGCGGTCGTTCGCATGATGCGCGGGCAGGCGCCATTCGATGCGGCTGCGGTCGATGCCGCCTTCGCGCAATGGGCTGACACCGCGCAGAAACTGCCAAGTCTGTTCCCGGACAATTCCAAGACCGGAGGCGACAACCGCGCATCGCCGAAGATTTGGCTGAACAAGAAGGATTTCGACGCCAAAGCCGCGGCCTTCGCCAAGGCCGTGGCGGAAAACCATGACACGGCAAAATCATCGCTCGACGGGCTCAGGGCCGCGATCCCGGTGGTCGGCAAGGCCTGCGATAACTGCCATGAGGACTATCGCCTTTCGAAGCAATAGGCTTTGTCCACTTCGATGTACGGCGCCGCTGCGATCCCGTCGCGACGGCGTTTTGATTCCTGTATGACAGGCGCCAGCGTGGCCGGGGGACGCCGATGATTCGCAGGCTGATTTTGCTGGCGGCTATTGCCGCCGTGCTGGCGCTCGCGGCGTTCTGGTATTTGACCGCACCCGCCTCGGTGCCGGCGAGCGCGCTCGCGGCCCACACGCCCGATCTCGCCAACGGCAAGGAGATGTTCTACGCCAGCGGCTGCGCGTCCTGCCATGCGGTGCCGAAACAGCCGGACAAGATCAGGCTCGGCGGCGGGCTGGCGTTGAATTCTCCGTTCGGCACTTTCTACGTCCCCAATATTTCATCCGACCCGAAGGATGGCATCGGCGCCTGGACCGACGCGCAATTCATCACCGCGCTCATCAAGGGCACCTCGCCCGAGGGCGAGCACTACTATCCCGCGTTTCCATACACCTCGTACCAACATATCCGTTTCGACGATCTGCGCGATCTGTTCGCCTATCTCAAGACACTGCCGCCAGTGCCGGGGAGCGTGCGCGATCATGATCTGCCGTTCCCGTTCAATATCCGGCGCACGCTCGGCCTCTGGAAGTTGCTGTTTCTCGATGGCAAGCCGTTGCCGCCCGATCCGTCGCGATCGGCGCAGTGGAATAGGGGCGCTTACCTGGTCAACGGCCCCGGCCACTGCACGGAATGTCACTCACCGCGCAACGCACTCGGTGGCGTGATCGCGAGCTTGCGCTTCACCGGCGGGCCGAGCCCCGACGGCCAGGGCGGCGTTCCCAACATCACCCAGTACAAGCTCAAGAGCTGGTCGGAGGCCGATATCGCGGAAACGCTCGAGTCCGGCATGACGGCGGACGCCGACCGGGTTGGCGGCAACATGGTCGAGGTGGTGCGCAATATCTCGCAACTGACCGCCGCGGATCGCATGGCGATCGCGGCCTATATCAAGTCGCTGCCGGCGGTCGAAGGGCACAAGCCGCCGCCGAAGAAGCCGGAATAACGCGGCGCCCGAAGCCGGGCCTGACGAGTCGACATTTGCGCGGGCTGCTATAAGCCGATCCCGATGAATCTATTCAAAGCCATCGGCTTCAAGCTGATCTCTGCGCTTTTATTCGCCGCCCTGTCGGCATTCGTGCGCCAGTTGGGGGACGTGATTCCGGTCGGGCAGTTGGTGTTCTTCCGCAGTGCTTGTGCGATCCCGCCGGTACTGTTGATTTACGCCTATCGCGGCGAGCTGGCGAGCGCAGTTTACACCAGTAGGCCGCTCGGTCAGCTCGGGCGCGGGGCGCTCAGCGTCGGCGGCATGTTCAGCAATTTCTCAGCGCTGGCGCGGCTGCCGCTGGCGGACGCCACCGCGATTTCCTTCGCCTCGCCGCTGATCACGGTGGCTTTGGCGGCGGTCATTCTGAAAGAGCAAGTGCGGGTCTATCGCTGGACCGCGGTGCTGGTCGGCTTTGGCGGCGTGATCGTGATGCTGATCCCGCATTTCGATGTCAAGCAATACGCCGCCGCCGGCGCGGCGAGTGTGGCGACGATCGGCTCGATCTTGGCGCTGTTTTCCGCCTTCTGCAACGCCGGCACGGTGATCCAGACCCGGCGGCTCACGCAGAGCGAGACCACGTCGTCGATCGTATTTTATTTTTCGCTGGTCACCGCACTGGCCGGCGCGGTGACGCTGCCGTTTGCCTGGCACACGCCGACCGGCTCCGAGCTCCTCATGCTGGTTTCGATGGGCATCTTCGGCGGCATCGGGCATATTTTTCTGACCGAAAGCTACCGCCATGCCACCGCCTCAGTGGTGGCGCCGTTCGACTACTCGTCGATGCTGTGGGCGTTGTTGCTGGGCTACTGGGTGTTCGGCGAATTGCCGAGCGCGCTGGTCTATCTCGGCGCAACAATTGTCGCCGGCGCCGGGCTGTTCGTGATCTGGCGCGAGCGCCAGCTCGGGGTCAGGCGCGCGCGCGAGGCGGAAGG
>Ga0207926_1000350_pt1 | contig 23970 bp, 21 predicted proteins | sample NGESurdeep072012_8_FD_184454 | JGI IMG/M metagenome (GOLD analysis project Ga0207926, IMG submission 184454) | Arctic peat soil microbial communities from Barrow, Alaska - NGEE Surface sample 210-1 deep-072012 (SPAdes) | ecosystem: Environmental > Terrestrial > Soil > Wetlands > Peat ...
CACAACCTCCTGAAGCTGTTCACCCTCGCAAAGGCCGCCTGAGCCGGCTACCGTGCAACAAAATGCCCGTCGCAACGCCTATCTGGACGGGCTCCTAGGTTTGCACGTTATTTTTTCGAGAGCCGCTTCCCGTCCCGGGCCAAATCCGGGGCAGGCTCTTGTCGAGCGTTAGAATCGCTCGGGCCGCAGCAGGGCGTAGGTCAGGTAAATCAGCAGCCCTGCGGAGACGAGACCGGCGAGTGAATAATCGAAAATCATTTTCGTTCTCCTCAGAGCCGTTCGCAGGCGTAGGTGTAACCCACCGCCACCACGAAGAAGCCCAGGCCGAGGGCCAGCATGACGACATCCAACATGAGGTGCTCCTATGCGTAGTAATGTGCGGGACCGGAGGAATGGCCTCCTCGCCTTTGTTGGCTGGTGAAGTGCCACTCGATGCATAGGTTTTCGAGACGGGAGCAGCGGCAACGTTATAGGAATCTCATAGTGGTTCTCGCGTCGTCCCGGCCAGGCGAAGCGCGAGCCGGGACCCGCCGGCACTTATGAAATCCCTATATCTTGGGGCTCCGCTCCACCTCGTTTTCAAATGGCGTTTTGGCCATCTTGCCTGGAGCGGCTGCGGATCGCGGCCGTGCTCTATGTGAGATGACGCCATGCCGCTCCTTTCAGAAACTCATGATTCCCGCGAACTCGATGACCGGCTGCGCGACGCGCATGCCGTGACGGCCGAGCTCATATCGGAAGTCATCGGCGAGACGTGCCGGCGCTTTCCGTCTGCCGGACAGACGACGTCGCGGATCGGACGATTGATGGAATCAGGAGCCTGGACCGATGCAGCGTTGGCGCTGATCGATCTGGAACTGCCGCAATGGCAGGTTCGCCGCATCGCTTATGACGAGGGCGAATGGTATTGCGCGCTGTCGCGCGAGCGCGAGCTTCCCGACTGGCTCGATCGATCGATCGAAACCCGTCACGCCGATTTGCCGCTGGCGATCTTGAGCGCGTTCGTCGATGCCCAGCGCATCGCTGCGCCCTCAAGCCGGACAAGCGTCCCCACCGTATTGCACGACGCAACCGCGCTCTACGAGCCGGCCTGCAGCGATAATTTCGCGTAAAGCCGTGTGAATCTACTCCGCCGCGTTGCGGATCTCGGCGCGTTCGGCTCTGACCGCGCAGAACTTGAATTCCGGAATCTTCCCGAACGGATCGAGCGCCGGATTGGTCAGCAGGTTGGCCGCCGCTTCCGCGTAGCAGAACGGCATGAACACCATGTTTTCCGGAACGTCGCGATCGGAGCGCACCTTGATCTCGACCGCGCCGCGGCGCGTTTCCAGCCGCACCATATCGCCCGGCCAGACCTTCATCCGCCGCATGTCCTTCGGCGACATGAACGCCACCGCCTCCGGCTCGATCTGATCGAGCACCATGGAGCGCCGCGTCATCGAGCCGGTGTGCCAATGCTCGAGTACGCGGCCGGTGGAGAGCACCATCGGATAATCAGTGTCGGGCAGTTCGTCCGGCGGCAACACGCGCGCCGGCACGATCTTGCCGCGGCCGCTCTCGGTCGGAAAACCGATGGTGAAAATGATCTCGTTGCCGGGCAGATGAGGATCGTCGACCGGATAGGTCACCGCGCCCTCGCGCACCAGCCGCTCCCAGGTGATGTTTTTCAGCGACGGCATCACTTGCGTCATCTCGGTGAAGACATCGGCCGGCCCGTCATAGCGCCAGTCCAGCCCCATGCGCCGGGCGATTTCCTGGATGATCCACAGATCCTGCCGCGCATCGCCGGGCGGCTTGATCACCTCGCGCGCCAGCTGCACGCGGCGATCGGTATTGGTGAAGGTGCCGGATTTCTCCGCGAAAGCCGAGGCCGGCAGAATCACGTCGGCATGAAACGCCGTCTCGGTGACGAACAGGTCCTGCACCACCAGATGTTCGAGTTTTGCGAGTGCCTCGCGGGCGTGCTGCAGATCGGGATCGGACATCGCCGGATTTTCGCCCTCGATATACATGCCAGTAATGTCGCCGGCATGGATCGCGTTCATGATCTCGACCACGGTGAGGCCGCGGACCGGATCGAGGTCCTGATGCCACAGCTTCTCGAACGGCTCGCGCAGATCGGTGCGCCCGACCGGCTGATAATCCGGCAGGAACATCGGGATCAGCCCCGCATCGGAGGCGCCCTGCACATTGTTCTGTCCGCGCAGCGGATGCAGGCCGGTGCCGGGCCGGCCGATCTGCCCGGTAATCAGCGCAAGCGCGATCAGGCAGCGCGCATTGTCGGTGCCGTGCACATGCTGGCTGATGCCCATGCCCCAGAAGATGATCGAGGCGCGCGAGCGCGCATACATCCGCGCCACCTCGCGCAAGGTTTGGGCGGGAATGCCGCAGATCGGCTCCATCTTCTCCGGCGTGAATTCGCCGATGCGCGCCTTCAGATCCTCAAAGCCCTCGGTATAGCCGGCGATATATTGCTCGTCGGTGAGGCCCTCGGTGATGATGGTGTTGATCATCGCATTCAGCATCGCGACGTCGCTGCCGGCCTTGAACGCCAGATGCAGATGCGCGTGGCGCGACAGCGATTGCCGGCGCGGATCCATCATGATCAGCTTGGCGCCGCGTTTGGCCGCGTTCTTGATGAAGGTCGCGGCCACCGGATGGTTCACCGTCGGATTGGCGCCGATCACGATGATGACCTCGGCGTCCATCGCCGCCGCAAACGGCGCCGACACCGCGCCCGAGTTCAGGCCTTCCATCAGGGCCGCGACCGACGAGGCATGGCACAGCCGCGTGCAGTGATCGACGTTGTTGGAGCCGAAGCCGGTGCGTACCAGCTTCTGGAACAGATACGCCTCCTCGTTCGAGCCCTTGGCCGAACCGAAGCCGGCGAGCGCTTTCACGCCCTTCTCATCGCGGATCTTGACGAGGCCCCTGGCGGCGACGTCGAGCGCCTCCTCCCAGGATGCTTCGCGGAAATGCGTGAACGGGTTGGCCGGATCGACCTGGTCGTTGGAATCCTTCTTCGCATTCGGCAGCCGCACCAGCGGCTTGGTCAGGCGATGCGGATGATGGATGTAGTCGAAGCCGAAGCGGCCCTTGACGCAGAGCCGGTTGTGATTGGCCGGGCCATCTCTGCCCTCGGCATAGATGATCTTCTCGTCCTTGACTTCATAGGTGACCTGACAGCCGACGCCGCAGAACGGGCACAGCGAGTCAACCTTCCGGTCCGCATAGGTGACGCGGGTCTGGTTCTCATCCAGCATCACGGCCGGCATCAGCGCTCCGGTCGGACAGGCCTGCACGCATTCGCCGCAGGCGACGCAGGTCGATTCCCCCATCGGATCGTCGAAATCGAACACGATCTTGGAGCCGTGATTGCGATAGGCCATGCCGATCACGTCATTGACCTGGACTTCGCGGCAGGCGCGCACGCATAACCCGCACTGGATGCAGGCGTCGAGATTGACGCGCATCGCGGGGTGGCTGGCGTCGCCATGCCAGCGTTCCGCAGCCGGGAAACGGCTTTCGGTGACCTCGACCTTTTCGGCCCAGTGCCAGAATTTCGAATCGGGGTCATGCGAGGTGGTGCGCGCCGGCTGATCGGCGACCAGCAGCTCCATCACCATTTTCTGCGCCGCGACCGCGCGCGCGCTGGCCGATTTCACCTTCATGCCGACGCTGGGCGTGCGCTTGCAGGAGGCCGCCAGCACCCGCTCGCCCTCGACCTCGACCATGCAGGCGCGGCAATTGCCGTCGGGCCGGTAGTCCGGTTCGGGCGAATAGCACAGATGCGGAATTTCGCGGCCCTGGCGTTTGGCCACCTGCCAAATGGTCTCGCCGTCAATGGCCTCGACCTGCTTGCCGTCGAGCTCGAACTGAATCTTGGTCATTCCGCAGCTTCTTTCGGGATGAATTCTTCCGGGAAATATTTAATGACTGTCGTCAGCGGATTCGAGGCCGCCTGGCCGAGACCGCAGATCGACGCATCTCGCATCGCCTGACTCAATTCGTCGAGCAACTCGCGGTTCCAGACCGGTTTTTCCATCAGCAGCGCCGCCTTCTGGGTGCCGACGCGGCAGGGCGTGCACTGGCCGCAGCTTTCATCCTCGAAGAAACGCATCAGATTCAGCGCCGCGCCCTTCACGCTGTCCTGCCTGGACAGGATGATCACCGCGGCGGAGCCGATGAAGCAGCCGTACTTTTCCAGCGTGCCGAAATCGAGCGGAATATTGTCCATCGACGCCGGCAGAATGCCACCGGACGCGCCGCCCGGCAGGTATGCGTGGAAGGTATGTCCATCGACCATGCCGCCGCAGAACTCGTCGATCAATTCGCGCACCGTGACGCCAGCCGGCGCCAGCTTCATGCCGGGATTTTTTACTCGCCCCGACACCGAATAGCTGCGCAGGCCGTGGCGGTCGTTGCGGCCCTGGCTCTTCCACCAGTCCGCGCCTTTTTCAACGATGTCGCGCACCCACCACAGCGTCTCAATGTTATTGATTAGCGTCGGCAGGCCGAACAGCCCGACCTGGAACGGGTACGGCGGCTTGTGCCGCGGCAATCCGCGTTTGCCTTCGATGCTTTCCAGCAGCGAGGATTCCTCGCCGCAGATATAGGCGCCGGCGCCGCGCCGCATGTGCAGCAGCGGACCATCAGGCGGCAATTTCGCAATCTCGCGCTCGAGAATTTCGCGCGAGGCCGGATATTCGTCGCGGATGTAGATGTAGATCTCCGGCGCTTCCACCACGTGGGCGCCGATCAGCATGCCCTCGAGAAAACGATGCGGATCGGTCTCGAGATAGTAGCGATCCTTGAACGTTCCAGGCTCGCCCTCGTCGCCATTGATGGCCATCAGCCGCGGCCCGGGTTCGCCGAGCACGGCACGCCACTTTCGCCCGGTCGGAAAACCCGCGCCGCCAAGGCCGCGCAGGCTGGCATCGTCGAGCGCCTTCAGCAGATCTTCCTTCGCCAGATCGCCGGAGCGCAGGCGCTTTAAGAGCGCGTAGCCGCCGCCTGCGACATAAGCGTCGTAGTCGACATAGTCGGGCAGATGCGTGTGGGTATCGCCGCCCTTCGCCGCGGCAAGCACGCTGGCGACACTGGCGTGATCGACAAAGTGATGGCCGACCTCGGCCGCCGGCGCGGTATCGCAGCGGCCGACGCAGGGCGCGCGCACCACGCGAATCCCAGGACCAGCGCTGGTCTGCAATTCATGCAGCAGTTTGTCGGCGCCGAGCATGGCGCAGGTCAGCGAATCGCAGACGCGAATCGTCAGCGGCGGGATATCAGCCTCGCCCTCCTTCACCACGTCGAAATGCGCATAGAAGGTCGCGGTCTCGAACACTTCCGCGAAGGAAAGCTTCATCTCGTCGGCAAGGGCCGCGAGATGCGCGGCGGAAATCTGGTTGTAGGTGTCCTGAATGAGATGCAGATGCTCGATCAACACGTCGCGCCGCCGCGGCCGGTCGCCGAGCAAAAGTTCAATCTCGTGCGCGGCGGTCGGATCGACCTGGCGTCCCTTGGGAGTCGATTTTGCCCGCTTGCGTCCCTCGCCGGGATGTTCGAACGAGCGGACCTGTTGCACATCATGACTCATTGAAAACGTCTCGTTCTTGGCTGCTGCGCTGCGAGTCTAATCCGTGGCATGCCACATGCCAAGAGGGAATGATGCTGCATAAATAATGATTTAAGGGGCACGCAGCCTTCGCTGTCATGCCCCTCGATCACCACCGATTTGCGAACCACAGATCTCAGGTCTTGCCCATGCAGTCTTCGATGTAGAACCAGCGGTCGTCGCCGGCGAGGCCCTTCGACTTCACCTCTTTGCGGCAGACCGCGAGCTTGCCCTTGTTCGCGCTCCACTTGGCTTTCATCTCCTTCAGCTTCTCAGCCGTCAGCTTCATTTTCGAAGGCTTTGCGGCGGCTGGCGCCGGAGTGACCGCCGGCGGAGTCGCCGGCTGGGCTGAAGCCGTATGGATGCTGCCTGCGACAAGCAGCATGGCGGCGAAACAAACACTGATGCGAAGCATGGGAATCCCCTTGGGTCTCATTTCTTTGATTGATTGGAAGGCGAAAGACCGCGGGACGACTGTTGGCATCCCGCGGTGATGATCGGCGATCAGAAGATCTTGATCGCGCTTTCCAGCGTCTTCCACACACCCCAGGCGAGCGGGATGCCGACGAAGGCCCAGAACAGCGCGGCCCTGGCGTCGAGGCCGCCTTTGCCGATACCGAACGAGCCGTGCTGCACCCCAGCCGCGCTCTTCGTACCCGCTGCCTGCAGCTTCGCGACCTCGTCAGCACTCATATACCATTTTGGGTCGACCGGCTTCACAAAGTAGTTGCAGATTAATCCGGCGATCAGCATGGCGCACAGGATGTACATGGTTGTGTTGTAAAGGTGATCGCGCGGCACGCCGGCGGCGAGCTGCGCTTCGCGGATATAGTTCACCACCACAGGGCCGATGATGCCGGCGGTCGACCATGCCGTCAGTAGCCGGCCGTGAATGGCGCCCACGAACTGCGTCCCGAACATGTCGGCAAGATAGGCAGGCACGGTGGAGAAGCCGCCGCCATACATCGACAGGATGATGCAGAAGGCGAGCACGAACAGCAGTTTCGAGCCCATATCGGCGAACGTCGGCGCCAACGCATAGAGCGCGATGCCGAGCAGGAAGAACATGTAATAGGTGTTCTTGCGCCCGATATAGTCCGACAGCGAAGCCCAGAAGAAGCGGCCGCCGATGTTGAACAGCGAGAGCATGCCGGCAAAGCCCGCCGCGATCCCCGCGATGGCGATGCGCTGTTCAGGCGTAAGCTGGGCGAACTTGATGCCCGGCTGGCCGATCAGCGAGCCCGCGAAGATCTCCTGCAACATCGGCGATGCCATGCCGATCACGCCGATGCCGGCCGACACATTCAGGCAGAGCACCCACCAGATCAGCCAGAACTGCGGTGTCTTGTGCGCGTTGTCGAGATGGACGTGATGCTCCGAAATCATCGTCTTTTTTTCGCTCGGCGGGGTCCAACCCTCGGGACGCCAGCCGGCCGGCGAGACGCGATAAGCGAAGGCGCCGATCATCATGAACACGAAATAGATCACGCCCATGGTGGCGAAGGTCTCCCAGACGCCGACCGACGTCGGAGTCTTGAAGTAGTTGATCAGGATATTCGCAAGTGGCGCGCCGATCATCGCCCCGCCGCCGAAGCCCATGATGGCCATGCCGGTCGCCATGCCGCGGTGGTCGGGGAACCATTTGATCAGAGTCGAAACTGGCGAGATGTAGCCAAGCCCAAGCCCAACGCCGCCGATGACGCCGGCACCGAGCCACATGATCCAGAGCTGATGAATGTAAACGCCGAAGGCGCCGATCAACAGGCCGCCGGCCCAGCACAGCGCTGCGACGACGCCGGCCTTGCGCGGGCCGACGCGCTCCAGCCAGCCGCCCCAGATCGCAGCGGAAACGCCGAGCAGCACGAAGAACAGCGTGAACATCCAACCCATGCTGGCAATGCGCCAGTCGCAGGTGGTGGTGAAAAGCTCCTGCATCAGCGACATATCCGGGCAGGCTTTCGTTGCCCCAATTCCGAGCGCGCGCGACAGCGGCAGCCAGAACACGCTGAAGCCGTAGGCCATGCCGATGCACAGATGAATGCAAAGCGCCGCGGGCGGCACCAGCCAGCGATTGAAGCCGGCCTTTGCGATAGTGTGCTCGCGATCGAGAATTCCAGACCCGGCACCGGGCATGGTGCCCGCCTGTTCGATTGTCGCCATTCGTGTTCTCCCCCAAAAATCAGCTGCCCTTGATGGACATGTCTGTCGTCTGCGATCTGACTCCGACTTTTTTCAGACCGACCGCCTGCTGCACGACCGAATCCAGTCATGCCCCCCGGCGAACTTGAAGAGAATGAGATTTGATCGAAAGATTCAATAAAGCTGTCCCATGGAGCGATAGGGAAAGCGCATCGATCAGGACCTGCAATAGGTCGATATGGATTCAAAATGAGAGAGAGAGATAACTCAATCGGCGAGCGTCGGTGCGACCTCACGCGCGGTCTGGACCAATGCAGCGACCAACGGCGTCATCGGGTCGCGCGGCGGAATCACCAGCCCAACCCTGTAGGTCACAAGGGGATCGACAATCGGGATTGCCCGCACGGCGTCCGACAGACCGAGGGTATCCGCGAGCTTGGCCGGCATAACACTGGCCCAGCGTCCGGTCTTCACATGGGTGTAGAGAACGATGACCGAATTCGATGTCAGCGTCGGTTGTGCCTCCGCTCCGGCCGCCAGCAGCGCACGGTCGATGATCCGGCGGTTCTGCATGTCAGGCGTCAGCAGGCACAGGGGCACCTGTCCTACTTCGCTCCATGTGACTTGATCGCGATCCCCGAACAGGCTGTCCGGCGCCGTAATCAATCGATAGCTCTCGTCGTAGAGCGGAATTGTGCGCACCTTTCCGAGCGGCTCGTTGTCGAGATATGTCAGCCCGGCATCGACCTCCAGGTTCTCCAGCAGCCCAAGCACCTCGACCGAGGTGCACGACACGATGCGAAAGCGCACGTTCGGATGACGCGCCCTGAATGGCGTGGTCAGCGAAGCGACCATGCCAAGCACCGTCGGAATCGCGGCTATTCGAATTTCGCCCGTAAGCCCGTCTTTGAGCGAATTGATTTCCTGCCGCATGCCGCGCACATCGCCGACGATGCGGCGCGCCCAGTCGAGCGTGCGTTCTCCCTCCCTCCGGGGTGAACGCTACAAAACGCGAGCCACGCTGGACGAGCATCACGCCAAGGATTTCCTCGAGCTGTTTGAGGCTTGTCGACATTGTCGGCTGCGTGACGCCGCAAGCTTCGGCGGCGCGGCCGAAGTGCCGTTCTTTTGCCAGAGCCAGCAGGAGTTCGAGTTTTTCGATCAAGAAGCACGCCTTCGACAAACCAAGCGTCGCAAAGAATTGCGCGGCTTATGTTGCTTTGCCAGCTTGGCCGGCAGGACGCCAGCGAATCCGCTCGGATCGGAAATTATGCAGAATTGTGCAGGAACCCGCCGCACGCGGCCTGACCTTCTCTGCCAACAAAGTACAGCGTGTGCCGTATCACCAGGAATTAGAGACATAACAAAAAAATAGTGTTTGAAAAACCAACGGCCAGGGAGTGCTCATCCGGCTTGCGTCCCGGCTCTATTCGCCTTTTGGATGAGGAACACGATCCGGCGCTCCGCGCGCTCCGTGATCTCGACCCTATCGCCGGTTTCCCGGATCAGATTGGGGATATCGATCACCGACAGCGGGTCGGTGCAGTGAACTTCCAAAAGGTCGCCCGGAATCAGCGCTTTCAGGGCCTTGCGGGTCTTCAATGCAGGTAACGGACATTTGAGACCGGTGAGGTCGAGTTTTGTCGTGGTCATGCCTGGAACATGGCGAAGGGGGCTCACCTCGTCAACGGACATCGCCGGGACCTGCGAGCATCAGATCAGGCTTGCATAGCTAAGAAATCCAACCGTCTGGCCCGGCTCGACCCGCGTGATCTCTTCGCCGAGCTCGACCAGCCCGTCTGTATCGACCAGCGACGACAGCAGTCCCGCGCCCTCGCGCGGGAATTTGACCGCTTCGAGCACACCACCCTCACCCTTGCGCAGATTGACCCGGACATATTCGCGGCGGGCGATTTTCTTGTTATAGGTGAAAGCCGCGCGGACAGGCATCGGAACCAGATGCTGTTGTGTGGCGCCCGCCAGCGCCAGCACGGTCGGGCGCACCACATGCACGAAGGTGACAAAACTCGCCACCGGATTGCCCGGCAATCCGATGAACGGCGTGCCGCCGATAATTCCCATGGCGACGGGACGTCCCGGCTTGATCGCCATTCGCCACAGCACAAGGGTGCCGACGGATTCGACACTCGCCTTGACATGGTCCTCTTCACCGGTCGAAACGCCGCCGGTGGTCAGGATCAGGTCGTGGGTACCGGCCACGGTCTTCAGGCCGTGGGCGAGCGAAGCACGGTCATCGCTGAGAATGCCGAGATCGCTGACCACGCAGCCGAGCCGGGAAAGCATCGCCATCAGCATGAAGCGGTTCGAATCGAACAGCTGCGCGGCCGCGCGCGGCGCCCCCGGCGACACCAGTTCGTTGCCCGTCGAGAACACCGCGACGCGGATGCGCCTGATCACATCGACATGGGTCAGGCCGAACGCGGCCGCGAGTGCGACATCCTGTGGCCGCAGCCGCTGGCCCGCTTTGAGCGCAGAATAACCGGCAGCAATGTCTTCGCCCGCCGGCCGCACATTGGCGCCGGACCTCAAACCCGCCGGGAGCACAACCCTGCCGTCCACATCGATGCGCACATCCTCCTGCATGAACACGGTGTCGGCTCCATCAGGCATCGGCGCGCCGGTGAAAATCCGCATGGCGTGGCCCGGCTCGAGCGGCTCTCGCGCCGACGCGCCGGCCTGAATGCGTCCCGTTACCGGAAATGCCGCTTCCTCCCGGAGCGGAAGATCGCCGCTGCGCACCGCGTAGCCGTCGACCGCAGAATTGGTGAAAGGCGGCAGCGGCAGCGGGGCTGAAATGGCGGCCGCGAGAATGCGTCCATCGGCCTCGGTGAGCGAAACGGTCTCAATGTCATGCACCGCGGTCACTCGCCCGGCGATGATCCCTACGGCTTCATCGACCGACATCATCGGCCCGCCGAAGGCAAAGCAATCGTCGGACAATTGCGCCATTTTGCGTCTCAGGTTTCGGGCGCGCTACGCGCCAGCACGTCTTCGACTGGTATCGCGGACCGCTGCATCATAGCGGCGATGGCCGGGATGTCATCGAGTTGGGCTGTAGGCAGCGCGGTTTCCAGGGTCGCGTCGGTGGCGATGCCGACGATACCGGGATCGTCAGGGAACAATGCCGGCTTGCCATTGGCGAGGCGATGCACCTCGATCTTGCGATGCGGCTCGGACTTGAAGCCTTCGATAATTACAAGATCGACCCGCGACATCTTCGCCAGCAATTCCGGCAGCCGCGGCTCGCTGGCGCCGCGCAATTCATGCATCAAGGCCCATCGCTTGCCGGAGGATACCAGCACTTCCGCGGCGCCCGACTGCCGGTGCACCCAGGAATCCTTGCCGGGAACGTCAACATCGAAGCTATGGTGGGCGTGCTTGATGACGGAGACGCGAAGACCTTCGCCGATAAAATACGGGATCAGGCGTGCCAGCAGCGTCGTCTTGCCGGCGCCGCTCCATCCCGCCATGCCAATCACTTTCATCTATTTCTCCGAGCCGCCCACGGAACCAGGCTTTGTTTTGCCTAAGGGTGCTTTATATCGGCCAATACGCAATGTCATGCTACCCTGTGACCATGATGAAGATCGACAAAACTCCCGTCCCCCTGATCTTGCCTGATCCGCACGATCCGCGGCTGACCGAACGCGTCGCCGGGTCCGATCAGACCGGCGCGGCGGTCGAGATCAATGTCCCGGTGGAGCGGCCGCTGACGCTGTATCTGAACGCGCAGGAGATCGTCACCATGATGACGATCGGCGATTATCCGGAGTATCTGGCGCTCGGCTATCTGCTCAACCAGAACATGCTGAAATACGACGATGTCGTCACCGAGGTCGAATATGACGACGATCTGCAGGTGGTGGTGGTGCGCACCGAGCACCACACCAATTTTGAGCAGAAGCTGAAGAAGCGAACGCAGACCTCGGGCTGCGCGCAGGGCACCGCGTTCGGCGATCTGCTCGAAGCGGTGGAAAGCGTCGCATTGCCAAAGGCGGAGCTGCGGACGTCGTGGCTCTATCAGATGACGCATGCGATCAACACCATGCCGTCGCTCTATCTCGAGGCCGGCGCGATCCATGGCTGCGTGCTGTGCAAGGAGGGCACGCCGGTCTGCTACACCGAAGACGTCGGCCGCCACAACGCCGTCGACAAGATCGCCGGCTGGATCTACCGCCACGGCGTCGATCCCGCCGACAAGATTCTCTACACCACAGGACGGCTGACTTCCGAGATGATCATCAAGACGGTGCGGATGGGCATTCCGATTCTGGTTTCGCGTTCGGGTTTCACCGCCTGGGGCGTCGATCTGGCACGGCAGGTCGGATTGACGCTGGTCGGGCGCGCGCGCGGCAAGCGATTCATCGCGCTGTCGGGCCAGGAGCGCATTATTTACGACCAGAACCTCGCTTTCGTCGAAGAGGAATCCGCGCATCACAAGCGCAAGGGCGGCGACCGTGACGAGTGAAATTCCGGTGACGTCAAAGGACGCGCCGGCGACGCCCGGGGTATTGCTCGCCGGCGGTCTGGCGCGGCGGATGGGCGGCGGCGACAAGCCGATGCGTCAGATCGGCGGCCGCACCATCCTCGAGCGTGTGATCGCGCGGCTGAAGCCGCAATGCGACGGGCTCATTCTTAACGCCAATGGCGATCCGGCGCGGTTCGCTAGCTTCGGACTACCCGTCATCCCCGACTCGGTGGCGAATTTCCCGGGGCCGCTCGCGGGCATTCTCGCCGCCCTCGACTGGGCCGCGGCAAATCGGCCCGACGTCGCGTGGATTTTGAGCGCGGCGGCGGACTGTCCGTTTCTGCCCCGCGACCTCGTCGCGCGCCTGCATCGCGCCCGGGCAGAACAGAACGCCCAGCTCGCGGTCGCCGGCTCCGACGGCCAGTCGCATCCGGTGATCGGATTGTGGAGCGTTGCGTTGCGCGAGGAGTTGCGCCACGCGCTGGTGGTGGAAGACGTCAGAAAGATCGACCGCTGGACCGCGCGCTACCGGCTCGCCACCGTGACCTGGCCGGTGGACGAACTCGATCCGTTCTTCAACGCCAACACCGTGGATGACATCGCCGCGGCCGAGCGACTGGCGGCGCTGGATGGGGGCTAGCTTTCGATCCATCGCTGCATGCGAGGAGGTCACCTCTCCCATCGGGAGAGGTCGGCGCGTAGCGCCGGGTGAGGGGTTACGGCCTAACGATAGATCGTAACCCCTCCCCAACCCTCTCCCGATGGGAGAGGGAGCGCACCTTCGACGTCGCAATACTGCAGCACCAATTAAGCGAGGCTAATTCACGCCGGCCCAAATCCCGCCTGCGCCAGCGCCGCGCGGCTTTCCTCCGACGCCAACGCCCGAAGAAACGCCTGCACCGCCGGACGCTGTTTCCGCGCCGTCACCAGCGCGAAATCATAATGCTCTTCCGTCAGCGCAATGAAGCCGAGCCCAGCGGCGTGAGCGACCGGCGCGATGGTCACGCCCCAGTCGGCGCGGTGCTGCGCCACGGCTGCTGCGACCGCGTTATGCGACCGCGGCTGATTCCAGTAGCCGTCCGGCCGCGCGTCTGCGAGCAGCCGGTCGATCAGGATGCGCGTGCCCGCGCCCTGGTTGCGGTTGACCATGATGCACCTGGGGTCGGCGAGCGCCGCGCGCACCGCGTCCTGCGCGTTCAATCCTTCGAGACGCGCATCGCCTGATCGAAACACGATGCCCTGCATCCGCCGCCAGCCCGGCACCAGTTCGAGTCCGGCCATCAGGAACGGTGTGTTGTAGCTTTCGGTCGCCTCGTCGAACAGATGGATCGGCGCGAAATCGCATTCGCCGCGCCGCGCCGCCGCCAATCCGCCGAGGCTGCCGACCGCGATCGAGCGTACGGTAAGATCCGCGCGCGCCAGCGGCGCCGTCACCAGATCGAGCCCGGTGCAATGGCTGCCGACGATGACGAGATCCGGCACCCGAACATGCGGCGTGAACAGCGTCACCTCGGCCTTCGTCCCGGCCGGCATCTGATCGGCCAGCGCATCGATCCGCAAAAAGCCGTCGGCCTGCGCGAACGACGTGATCGCGCCGGAGCCCTTGCCGGAGGGATAGGCGATCAATCCATCCGCGCCCTCGACCAGCGAGACCATGACGAATTCGGTGCGGCCCAGTTCCGACGCGATCCGCACCGGAACTTTCGCCGTGACCTTGGCATCGGAGCGCGGCGGCAGCCCCGCCATGCGTCGCAGCACCGGCACGATCATGTCGTGAAAGGTGAACATCGCCGAGGTCGGAAATCCCGGCAGGATCACCACCGGCTTGCCGTCGCAGACCGCAAGACACAGCGGCTTGCCCGGCTTCAACGCAACGCCATGCGCAATAATGCCGGGCTGGCCGAGCCGCGCGATGATGCGATGGGACACATCGCCCGCGCCCTTCGAGGTGCCGCCGGAAAGCACCAGCATGTCGCAACTCTCAAGCGCCTTGCGCATCGCGGCTTCGAGCTGTTCCTCGTCGTCGGCAATGGCGCCGAGAAAGTCAGCTTCGCCGCCGTTCTCGCTTACCGCCGCTGTGACGATCGCGCCGTTGGTGTCGTAGATCGCGGCTGATCGTAGCAGCTGGCCGGGCTGCACCAGTTCGTCGCCGGTGGAGATCACGGCAACACGCGGCTTGCGCGCGACGGAAATCTGCGCGATCCCGCAAGCCGCGAGCATGCCGATCTCGCGCGAGCCGATCACGGTGCCGGCGCGCAGCAGCGCCTCGCCGCGCGCGATGTCGGAGCCGGCATAGGACACGAATTGTCCGGGCGAAGCGGCGCGGCGGATTTCGATCGCGCGCGGCCCTGCCGGCTGGGTATGCTCGACCATGACGATGGCGTCGGCGCCGCGCGGCAGCGGACCGCCGGTCGCAATTGAAGTGGCCGTTCCCGACAGCACCGGCCGCGTCGGCGCGGTGCCGCAGGCGATGACTTCGTCGTTCAGCACGACGCGGACCGGCGTTGCCTCGCTGGCCGACGCCAGATCGGCGGAGCGCACCGCAAAGCCGTCGACATTGGAGCGGTCGAACGGCGGCACGTCGATCGGCGCCATGATATCCTGCGCAAGCGCGCAGTTGAGCGCATCGGACAGCCGCCGCTGCTCGCTTGGGGTCGCGCGCGGAAAAAGTGCGGCTTCGAAACGCATAAGCGCATCTTCGCGCGACAGAATGGTCAGGAACTGATCCTGATCCACGCTGTCTCGGCCGGTCGGCAAGGGCGCATTGGTCATGTCGGAACCCATATCAGTTCGACAACATATAGGCATCGACCGGCGTGCCCGCAGCAAAACCTTCGCCGTCGCCGGGCACCGCCAGCCACGCATCGGCGCGGGCGATTGTCTCGAGAGAGATGTCGCCGACAGCCAGCGGCATCCAGGCGCCAGCGATTTTTTCAAGCAGGACGATTTCAGCGATGCCGACGCCGGAGGCAATCTTGCGCGCCAGCGGCAAGGTGAGCTTCTGTCGCGGCGAAAGGCCGGACAACCGGTCCAGCACGGGGAGCGCCAGCGTCCACCACGCCGCCAGCGCCTGATCCGGCGCGCCGGGCAATGCAATGACGGGAATTCGTCCAATCCTGCCGACGGCGGAGGTTCGGCCGGGCTGCAGCGCGATGCCATACGCGACAACCTCGCCGCGCCGGGCCAACGCCGCAATCGTCGCATCGGTGCGGCCGACGCCGCTGCCGCCTGTCGTGACAAGTAAATCGCACGCGCCGGTATCGGCCGCCCTGGCGATAGATGCCGCATCGCGTGCTGCGGCATCGCAGCAGATAACATCGGCGCCGGCTGCGCGGGCATTTTCCGAGATCAGCTGCGCCGTCGCCGCATTGCCGGTTACAGCGGGAATATTGACGACGCGCAGGCGCGGACGACGCACCTTCAGCTGTTGCAGCCCCGCCGCGCGCGCGATCAAGAGATCGAGCGGGCGAACACGCCGCCCGGAGGCGATGACGAAACTTGCTTCGGCGATATCGCCGCCGATCCGGCGAACCCCCTGCCCCGGTATTGCTTCCGCGAGCACCTGAAACATCGGCCCTGCCTGATCGACCAGATCGCCATCGATCACGCAGTCGCAACCCTCCGGCATTGGGTCGCCGGCTTCGACCCAGAGCGGCGATATGGCCAATGGCAGCGGCGAATAGGACGACGCGCCGACGAGATCGCGGGCGCGCAATGCCCAGCCATCGGCCGCGGCGATGTCGCGCGACGGATGCGCTTTAAGCGAGGGCATATCCGCGGCAACGCAGCCCAGCGCGTCTGCGAGCGGAAGCTCGACGGCCGCTACCGGCTCAAGCCGATCCAGCAACGCCGCGAGCGCCACGTCGAGCGGAGTAAGCGAAGCCGGCAGGCGCTGGGTTGTGACCATAAGCAATGGTGGACCACGCATCGTCACCTTGGCAACTATTTCACTACACCCTCCCCTGCAGGGGGGTAAGAAAGCGCCTCGACTGCTCGCTCAAGCGCCCTTCTTCTCCGCATCCGGGAAGAACAGCTGCTGGCCGTCGATCTTGTAGCCCGCGATAACGGCCTGGCCTTCCGGCGAGACAAGCCAGTCGACGAATGTCTGGCCGAGCTCCTTCTTCACGGAAGGATATTTTTCGGGATTCACCAGCATGACGCCATATTGATTGAACAGCCGCTTGTCGCCTTCGACGACGATCGCGAGATCGCCGCGGTTCTTGAACGAGATCCAGGTGCCGCGATCGGAAAGTACATAGGCGTTCATGGCCCCCGCGGTGTTGAGCGCGGCGCCCATGCCCTGCCCGATCTCGCGATACCAGGGGCCTTTCGTGGCCGCGATATCGATGCCGGCCTGCTTCCAGAGTGCGAGTTCGGCCGAGTGGGTGCCCGATCTGTCGCCGCGCGACACGAACGGCGCGGCCTTGGCCTGGATGGTTTTCAGCGCGGTCTCAATGTCCTTGCCTTTGACGCCAGCCGGATCGCTGTTTGGCCCGATCAGCACGAAGTCGTTGTACATCACGTCAAAGCGCTTCACGCCAAAACCTTCGGCGAGAAATTTTTCTTCCTGCGATTTGGCATGAACGAACACCACGTCGGCGTCGCCGCGCCGCGCGGTGTCGAGCGCCTGGCCTGTGCCCTGCGCGATCACCTTCACCTCGATGCCGGTCTTGGCCTTGAAGATCGGCAATAGATAACTGAACAGCCCGGAATCCTGCGTCGACGTGGTCGACGCCACCACGATCGATCGATCCTGGGCAATCGCGGGCGCGTGACCGGCGACTGCGCTGACACAAAGCGCTAACGCGAAACATAACAAACGGCTCGACATGGCTCGCTCCTGTTCAGAAGATTCAAATCACGAGATCGCCGCGCAGGAATGCGGCGGCTTCCGGCGTCGATGGATGGTCGAGAAAATCGCTGGCCGGGCCGCGCTCGCACAGCGCGCCGCGAACCAGGAAAACGACGTCGCCGGCGAGCCGGCGAACCTGGCCGAGATCGTGCGAGGCCATCACGATCTTGATGCCCGACTGCGCCGCCATCAGGACGATCTCCTCGACACCGCGGGTCGCGGCGGGATCGAGATTGGCGGTGGGCTCGTCGAGCAGCAGTATCTCCGGATCGCGCGCCAGTGCCCGCGCCAGCGCCAGCCGCTGCTGTTCCCCGCCCGAAAGCCGCCGCGCCGGCCGCTGCGCCAGATCGGAAAGCCCGACGCGCTTCAGCAATGCGGCGACACGCCGTGCGCGCTCGTTACGCGGCGTGCCGGCCTGCGCCAGCGCATAGGCGACGTTGGCGGCGGCGGTCCTTCGCAGCATCACCGGGCGTTGAAACAGGATCGCGCGGCGCCCCACTGCGCGATCGGCGCGGCCGCCCCAGGTGACGCGGCCGGTCGACGGCGCCGCAAGCCCCATAAAGAGCCGCAGCAAGCTGGTCTTGCCCGCGCCGTTCGGTCCGACGATCAGCGTCGGCGCACCCGGCTTAATCGTCAGGCTCAAACGGTCAAGGATCGTGGTGGCGCCCGCCTGCAGCGAGACGCCATCGAGAACCAGCGGAAGATCGCTCATTGGCGCCCGCATCGTCAGCCCGCCTGCCGCTCGGACCAGACGCGCGTCCCCCATGCCGCTGCGTTGATCGCAAGAACGATGGCGACAAGAATGAGCCCCAGTCCCATCGCCAGCGGCAGATCGCCCTTGGAGGTTTCGAGCGCGATGGCGGTGGTCATGGTGCGGGTAAAGCCGTCGATATTGCCGCCGACGATCATGACCGCGCCGACCTCGGCGGCGGCCCGCCCAAAACCCGCCAGCAACGCCGTGAGCAGGCTGTAGCGCGCGTCCCACAGCAGGGTCGTTATGCGGCCGGTCGGGCTGACGTCCATCGCGGTCAGTTCGTCGCGATACTCCTCCCAGAGATCCTCGACGGTCTGGCGCGTCAGCGCCGCGATGATCGGCAAGATCAGAATGGTCTGGGCGATCACCATGGCTGATGGCGTGAACAGGATGCCCATCGCCCCGAGCGGTCCGGACCGCGACAGCAGAAGATAAACCGCGAGGCCGACCACCACCGGCGGCAACCCCATCATCGCATTGAGCAGCACCACCAAAACGGACTGCCCGGGAAAGCGGGTCAGCGCGAGCAGCGCGCCGAGCGGCATGCCGGCAACGGCGGCCAGCGCCACCGCAGACAGGCTGACGGCAAGCGAAAGCTTCACGATCGCGAACAACGCCGCGTCGCCGTTCAGAATCAGTTGCCAGGCGCTGAATTGGTCAGACATCGCCACCTCCGCCGGCTTTGTTCGGCAGTAATTCCACCATTTGTCAATCGGTTGAATATAAACAGAAATATGCATACGAATGCAGGATGGAATTTTTGACCACCAGCGAGGCCGCCGAATACATCCGGCTTGGTGAGCGCAAGCTCTACGAACTGGTGACGGCAGGCGCGATCCCCTGCAGCAAGGTGACCGGCAAGTGGCTGTTTCCGCGCCACGAGCTGGACCTCTGGGTGCTTTCAGGACTGGCGCGGCCGGCCGGCATGATCGCTACGGACCCGCCACCCATCGTCGGCGGCAGCCAGGACGATTTGCTGGAATGGACCTTGCGCGAATCCAGGTCCGGTCTTGCATCGCTCACTGAAGGCACCGCGCGCGGCGTCGATCGCCTGCAGCGCGGCGAGGTGATCGCCGCGGCCATCCATTTCCACAGCGATGCAATTCCCGCCGATTCCGCCGACGACGCCAATATCGCGGCGGTGCGCGCGATGCCGGGCCTGCATGATGCCGTGCTGGTCGGACTGGCGCGGCGCGAACAGGGGCTCCTGCTTCCGCCTGACAATCCGAGGCAGTTGCACAGCCTGTCCGATGTCCTTGCCTCCGGCGCGAAAATGGCGGTCAGGCAGCCTGGCGCGGGTGCGCAGATGCTGCTCGAGGTACTGCTGACGCGCGCCGGCGCCGGGCCGAAAAGCTTGCGCCGGCTCGAGCCGCCTTGTCTCACCGGTCCCGATCTCGCGGCCGCAATCCGCGCCGGCAAGGCCGATTGCGGCATCGCAACCCGCGCCGCGGCAAAATCCGCAGGCCTCGATTTTGTCCCGCTGCTCTGGGAGAATTTCGATTTGCTGATGCGGCAACGCAGCTATTTCCGGCCGCAGGTTCAGGCGCTGATCGGCTTTATCGGGCAGAAACGGCTGAAGCAGCGGGCCGCGGAGTTGACCGGTTACGACCCGGCGCCCGCCGGTCAAATCCGCTTCGCCGCTTGATCGGATTGGCCGCGTTGACGCAGACTGCGAATTAGTTGCAAGAACGTAAACCGGCTGAGCTCAAGCTCCCGGTCAAGCAATACGGCCAATGCGCCAGACGGTAAGGGGAGGACAGCTGTGGTTTCCGCCGGAAAAATATCCATGCTCGCGGCATTCGCAGCCGCTGTCTTGTCGTCGCCATCTGCGCTGGCCCAGGTCTCGGACGACATGGTCAAGATCGGCGTCCTCACCGACATGAACGGGCCGGCGTCCACCCCCACCGGCCAGGGCTCCGTGACCGCGGCGCAAATGGCGGTGGACGATTTCGGCGGCAAGGTTCTGGGTAAGCCGATCACGGTGATCGTCGGCGATCATCAGCTCAAGCCGGATATCGGCGCCAGCATTGCGCGGCGCTGGTATGACACCGAACAGGTCGACCTGGTTGTCGACGTGCCGGTGTCGGCGGTGGGGCTGGCGGTGCAGAACGTTCGCCAACGAAAAGAAGCGGATGTTCATCACGCACTCGACCGGGGCCGCGGACTTCCATGGCAAGTTCTGCTCGCCCTATGCCATCCAGTGGGTGTTCGACACCCACGCGCTCGCGGTCGGCACCGCGCAGGAAGTGGTGAAGCGTGGCGGCGACAGCTGGTTCTTCATCACCGACGACTACGCGTTCGGCCACTCGCTTGAAAAGGACGCCTCGGCCGTGATCATCAAGAACGGCGGCAAGGTTCTCGGCTCGGTGCGGCCGCCGTTTGCCACTCCCGATGTGTCGTCGTTCATTCTTCAGGCTCAGGCCTCCAAGGCCAAGATCATCGGTATCGCCGGCGGGCCGCCCAACAACGTCAACGAAATCAAGACCGCCGGCGAATTCGGCGTATTGAAGGGCGGCCAGCAGATGGCCGCGCTGCTCGCGCTGATCACCGACATTCATTCGCTTGGGCTTCCGGCGGCGCAGGGCCTGCTGCTGACGACATCGTTCTACTGGGACATGGACGACAAGACCCGCGAATGGTCGAAGCGTTACTTCGCCAAGATGAACCGGATGCCCACGATGTGGCAGGCCGGCGTCTATTCGTCTGTCATGCACTATCTCAACGCCATCAAGGACAGCGGAACCGACGAGCCGCTCAAGGTTGCGGCCAAGATGCGCGAGAAGCCGATCGAGGATTTCTTTGCCCGCAACGGCAAGCTGCGCGAGGACAATCTGATGGTTCACGACCTCATGCTGGTGCAGGTCAAGAAACCGGAAGAATCCAAATATCCGTGGGACTACTACAAGATCCTCGCGCACATTTCGGGCGAGGATGCGTTCGGACCGCCCGATCCGGCCTGCCCCTTAATCAAGAAATGATTCTAACGTCGTCCCGGCGAAGAGAATTACTTCGCCAGCCCGATCTCGCGGAAGTACCTGAGCACGCCGGGATGGATCAGTTCGGGATCAGGCGCAGCAGTGACGGTGTTCGCCGCCGTGGTTTCGCAGGCCTGCGCCAGCTTCGCGCACAGCGCGCTTTCGACACCATGCAGCGACCGCGCCAGCCGATACGCGACATCATCCGGCAGACTGTCGCGGGCCAGAATGAAACTCCATGAGCCCAGCGCATCGATCTGATCGTTCTGGTTTGGATAGCTGCCGGCCGGCACCGTCAGCGGCTTGAGAAAGATGTGCTTGACCCGGATACGCGCGATCTCATCGGCATCAGGCGCGATGAACCTGGCGCCGCCGGCGCTGCCCGCCATGGCGGTGAATCCGGGCCAGCCGATGCCGGCGCCCCACAGGGCCGCGACCCGCCCGTCGAGCACCATCGCCGGCCCGTCGCCGGCGCGGTCGAGATAGACGGATTGGAAGTCCTCGTCCTGCTTTAGTCCGAGACCGTCGAGCACATAACGCGACAGGATCGGAAGACCTGAGCCGCGCGCGCCGAACGCGACCGGCTTGCCGACGAGATCGCGAATGGTCTTGTACGGGCTGTCCGCGCGCACCACGAACATGCCCGGGCTCGAATACATCGCGGTCAGGATCTTCAGATTGGTCCGCGGCCGCCCTATTCCCATGAACGCTTCGTAGGCGGGCTCTCCGGCAACCAGCGCGATATCGAGGTTGCCGGCCTCGAGCAGCGGAATGTTCTCGGTGCTGCCTTTGGTGTTGCGCGGCAGAATCGAAAACGTCGGGTCGGCGCCATTCATGATCTCGGCAAAGGCGTTGCCGTAGAGCGGGAAGCCGCCGCCCGGCGTTGCCGTCCCCAGGCTGATCGTGGTCTTTTGAATGGCCTTGCCTCCATCTTGCGCTGCAGCGCTGCCCGCCAGCAGCAAGACACCGGCGCAAATCGCACGAGCGATGTTCATGTACTGCCCCTCCAGCATTCCTGCGCCGCCGCGAATGCATACGCGTTTTCGGCTGTCCGCCAAAAGGTAATGTAGGCAAATTCCGATTTGTATGAAAGCATGTCCAGTCGGATTTCAGAAATCCGCGATCGCCTGAACGTTGCGCGCATCGCAACCAAGTTCGAATGGAGCCTTTCATGACTGGATTCTTGCGTGCGGCGATGGCGGGGATTGTCTGCCTTTTGAGCGTTGCGGCCGGCGTAGCGCCGTCATCCGCCGCCGACTACCCGAACCGCCCGGTGCGCTGGCTGATCGGTTTCGCCGCCGGCGGCCCGGTCGACATCGTGGCGCGCATCATGAGCCAGTGGCTGTCGGAGCATTTCGGCCAGCAGTTCGTGGTGGAGAACCGCGCCGGCTCCGGCGGCAATCTCGCAGCCGCTACGGCGATCAATTCGCCGCCGGACGGCTATACGCTGTTGTTCGTGGCGCCGAACAACGCGATCTCAACTTCGCTCTACAAGCATTTGTCCTACGATTTCATCCGCGACACCGTGCCGGTGGCGAGCATCATGCAGCTGACCAATATGCTGGTGGTGTCGAACGCCATGCCGGTCAAGACCGTCCAGGAGTTCATCGATTACTGCAAGGCCAACCCGGGCAAGGTTTCCTATGCCTCATCGGGCTACGGCACGTCGGTCCACATGTCCGGGGAATTGTTCAAGGCACTGACTCACATCGACATGGTCCACGTGCCCTATCGCGGCTCGGCGATCGCATTTCCCGATATCATTTCCAACAAGGTGCAGTTGATCTTCGACAACCTGCCGTCGGCGCTTGAACAATCGCGTGGCGGCACCGTGCGCGCGCTCGGCGTCACCTCGCCGCAGCGCTGGCCCGGCCTGCCCGACATCCCCGCCATTGCCGAGACCGTGCCCGGCTTCGAGTCGGTCGGGTTCTACGGTATCTCCGCGCCCAAGGGTACGCCGCCGGAGATCGTCGAAATCCTCAACAAGGCGGTTGGCGAGGCGCTGCAGGATCCCAAGCTGGTCGAGCGGCTTTCCCAAATCGGCGGAATCCCCAAGCCGATGACGCCGGCGGAGTTCGGCAAGCTGATCGCCGACGAGACCGAGAAATGGCGCAAGGTGGTCGAGTTCGCCGGGGTCTCGGTGGAGTAGGCGGAAGTTCCCCCAGTACACCTGGGCCGTCATCGCCCGCGACGCTGCGGCGCACCGGATGTCCCGCTTTCGCGGGGCATGCCAACAGCAAGAACGCAGCATTGCCGGATCGCAGGCAGCATTGTAAGGGGTGTCGGCACCGTTGCTGCCCCTCACGCGGCACCCGGCGGGGCCTGTAGCTCAATGGTTAGAGCCGGCCGCTCATAACGGTCTGGTTGCAGGTTCGAGTCCTGCCGGGCCCACCATATTCGTGTTTTTTCGTCCCGTTTTAGTGCGAATGTTCACGTTTGATTCACTTATATCGTTGGCCAATCGTTGGCCCAATATGAGTTCCAACGCAGATCCGCATCCGGAATGCCGAGCGATGATCTAGGTCGCCAGGAATCAGCCAAGGTGGGCATCATTCAGCGGCCGGACGTGCAGCGACACCACTCTGCCCGTTCCTAATTTTGTTGGTGGGTCCAGCTAGAGGGCCCTCGCGCGAGCCCGTGCGCGTCACCCGTGACGTGATCTATGGCAGAATCGATTTCACGCCGGGCAAGGGCTCGGGGCGGCATCGAGCATTAGAGCTTGATGTCTATGAGCCCCAGCGGCCTGCGCCGCATCCGCGCCCAGCGTTGGTGCTTGCCTTCGGCGGGGCATTCCATCGAGGATCCAAAGAGACCGACGAATTCGGTGACAATGAGGGAATGAGTACGCCGGTATCGGAATATTGCCAGCTTTTTGCTGAGCGTGGCTACGTCTGCTTCTGCATCGACTACCGTCTGACACAAGAGAAGCCCGATCCGGGTGTCACGCCTGTCCTTGTTCCCGGCGAGCCGATGAACAAGGACCGTGTGAATGTGGTGAGGGCGATGCTAGGGCTTCCGCCGGCCACCGATGGAGAACTCGCAAACGGAATTGAGGCGGCGACTGACGATATCGTCAAGGCCGTCTATTTCGTCCGCAGCCCGTCGCGCGCATATAATGTCGACATCTCTCGAATTGCTATCGGTGGC
>Ga0207926_1000352_pt1 | contig 23881 bp, 18 predicted proteins | sample NGESurdeep072012_8_FD_184454 | JGI IMG/M metagenome (GOLD analysis project Ga0207926, IMG submission 184454) | Arctic peat soil microbial communities from Barrow, Alaska - NGEE Surface sample 210-1 deep-072012 (SPAdes) | ecosystem: Environmental > Terrestrial > Soil > Wetlands > Peat ...
TAGGGAACATCGAGGAGATAGAGCCCCAGCGCCGTCAGCGCGGCCAGAACGCTCATGGTTATCAACTGCGCAACGATGTACGACCGAAGCGTGTCAGCGAGGTCTCGGAGGACATCGCGGACCAGGTCGCGATGCACCGGCGGGCAGAGGGCAATCAGCCATTCGCGATATACTCCCGGCTGCAGCGTCAGATAGATGCTCATCACGAACACGGCGAACAATTCGATGAGAGCCTGGACAACCGAGAAGACCCTTGGCGCGAGGTCGTTGACGGTGGATGTCAGCCGATCGTAAACCGCGTGCAGCACCTGGTGCTCGCCAGGCCTCCACACCGATCTCATTGCCGGAAAGCGCCCAACAAAATGATCGATGCCCTGTTCCCAGCTCGTTATGTACGCGGGCAGAACATCAACGAGCTTGCTCGTTTGTTCGACGACGGGCGGCACGAGCAACGCGAGAAGGCCGCCGAGAGCCACGACCGTCCCGATTACCGCAAGAAAAAAAGCGAGACGCTCGGGAACTTTGGCGCGATGAACGAGAAAATCGCGGACGGCGCCGAGGTAAAGCGAGAGGATTATCGCGATGAACAACAGGAGGAATGCATCTGCCGTCGTCCCCACCATCCACAGCAGCAGGACGGTGAGGATGACTGTCGTCAGAATCGGCGCGAGCTTGATTCGCGCCGCGGTCTCCTCGCTCAAGTGGTCGTCTTCTCGTCCGGAATTTCTTCTGCCTCCGGAATCTCCTCGGCTTCAGGTGTGCCGGTTCCGAGCTGCCTCGTGGCATCAGGCGCGGGCGCGGCAATCAGGCCCATCTTCTGCTTGAGCGCGAGCAGCTGCGCGTCTGCGCCGGCGTTGCCGGCACTGTGCTCGAGCTGCTTGAAGTCGTGTGCCAGCCGGTCGCCGGAGAACTCTCCTTCGATCTCCGCGTGCGCGCGTATCTGGCGCTCGTTCTGGTCTATTTTCTCCTCCATTCTCGCGAAGGCCTCGAATGCCGACTTCTCGGAGATGGACGACATCGTCTCGGAGATCCGCTTCTGCGCCTCGGCGCGCCGCTGCTTGGCGAGCAGGAGGTTCTTCTTGCGGTTCGCCTCTTCGATGTTGTCGTTGAGGCCGCGCAGCGATTCCTTGAGGCGCTCGGTTTCCTGCTTGTGCGCTTCCCATGTGAGCTGCATCTGCTGGCCGCGTGAGACGTGCTCGCCGCGACGCATCAGTGCCTGTTTCGCCAGATCGTCGCGGTTCTCCTTCACTGCCAGCATCGCGCGATGCTCCCATTCCTCGGCTTCGCGAAGCTCGGATGCCGTCTGGTCCTGGAGACGCTTCTCGTCGGCGATGGCGGCGGCAACCTGCTGCTTCGCCTTCACCAGCTGGGAGCGCATGTCGATGATGATCTGATTCAGCATCTTCTCGGGCTGCTCGGCCTGAGCGATCAGATCATTGACATTGGCCCGGAAAAGTCGGGCTATACGGTCGAAGATGCTCATTCTATTCGTGCCTCGAAGTGGCCATCGTGCGCGAAGATACCCAATTCGCGGGTCGATGACCAGTTAATTCACTGCTACTCTCACGACCTGCGAATCTGGTAAAGCCTTTCCCTGGCCAGCCGCCTGCCGGTTGGCGTTGCCGCCAGACCGCCGCCCGCCGTCTCGCGATACCGAACGTCCATCTCCCGCCCGATCTCACCCATCACGTCGATCACCTCGTCAACCGGTATGGCGAACGTGATTCCCGCCATAGCCATCTCGATTCCGGCCAGCGCAATGGCCGACGCGGTCGCGTTCCGAAAAACGCACGGCAGCTCCACCAGCCCGCCGAGTGGATCGCATATGAGGCCCAGCATTCCCTGCATCGTCAACGCAACTGCGTGGCCGGCCTGCGACGGGCTGCCTCCGAGCATCTCCGTCGCGGCGCCGGCAGCCATTCCTGCGGCCGCCCCCGTTTCTGCCTGACATCCGCCTTCGGCGCCGGAAAGCGACGCCCGCTCCGCGACAACTGCCCCGATGAGGCCCGCCGTCGCCAGCGCGTCCACAAGCTTCTCGTCCGACACCGACTTCGCCTTGGCCAGACCGGTCAGCACCGCCGGAAGAACTCCGGCGCCACCGGCCGTCGGCGCGGCCACTATCACACCCATGGCCGCGTTCACTTCCTGCACCGCCAGGGCCCTCGCCAGGATGTCCCGGAACAGGGTATCCGCCAACGGACCCGGTGGCCCAGTCATCAGCTTCGCCGCGTCTCCGCCGACCAGCCCCGACGCCGAATACAGGTCACCGACCATCCCGTCACCAATCGCTCCTCGCATCACCACCAGGGCGCGAGCGAGCGAGGCACGAATGTCTTCCGCCGGCCGTCCCTGGTCTCTCGCCTCCTGATCGATGGCAACCTGCGCCAACGTCTCACCGCGTGACTCGGCCGCCCTGATCGCATCCGCAAGGGCTCGATACACGGCTAAGCTCCCCCGCCACTCACGCGGTCGAGCCGTCTCGCCCAACGCACCCACTCGAGAGCGCGAATTTCGTCCCGAACCTTCTCGCCCGGCGACTCGTCGCACTCGATCACCATGAAAGCGTCGCCGCCTCTCTCTTTTCGTGTCAATCGCAAGGTGGCGATGTTGATGTCGTTATCGGCGAGAATCCCGGTAATTCTGGCAATCGAGCCCTTCCTATCCTCAGCTACGAGCACGATGGTGTGGAAGTTTCCGGTGACTTCAACCGGGTAATCGTCGATCTCGCTGACGGTCACGCGGCCGGCGCCCAGCGAGGAGCCGGTCAATGTCGCCACGACATCGTCCCGCTCCACCCTCATCCGGACGGTATTCGGATGGATGGCGTCGCCAATTGTCGTCTTCTCGAACCGGTAGTCCAGACCCTCGCGCTCGGCGATCTGAAGGGCCTCGCGAATTCGCTCGTCGTCGGGACGGAAGCCAAGGAGTCCAGCGACAAGCGCCTTGTCCGTGCCGTGGCCTTCGCCGGTTCGGGCGAATGATCCGTGCAGCTCGATCACGGCTGTCTGCGGAGTGCCGCCCACAAGCCCTCTGGCGAGCAGCCCCAAACGGCAGGCTCCGGCGGTGTGAGACGACGACGGCCCCACCATTACCGGGCCGATGATGTCGAGCAGCGATACCATAGTAGTGTTCGCTCCCTGCCGGGTCAGCCGGCTTTGAGGCGCGCCCGGCCTTTCATCATCCGGCGCAAGTAGCGTCCCGTGTACGACGCGTTGGTTGCCGCGACATCTTCCGGAGGTCCTGCGGCAATGACGGCGCCGCCGCGGAATCCACCCTCGGGCCCGAGATCAATGATCCAGTCCGCGGTCTTGATCACGTCCAGGTTGTGCTCGATCACGAGAACGGTGTTGCCGCGATCGACGAGCCGGTGGAGCACCTCGAGGAGCATTCGCACGTCCTCGAAATGAAGCCCGGTTGTCGGCTCGTCAAGAATGTAGAACGTGCGGCCCGTGTCGCGCTTCGACAGCTCGGTGGCGAGCTTGACGCGCTGCGCTTCGCCGCCGGACAGAGTAGTTGCGCTCTGGCCAAGGTGGATGTAGCCCAGGCCGACGTCATTGAGCGTGTGAAGCTTCTGATAGATGCGCGGCTGATTCTCGAAGAACGCGAGCGCGTCTTCAACCGTGAGGTCGAGAACGTCGGCGATGCTGAGCCCACGGAATCTCACCTCCATCGTTTCGCGGTTGTAGCGCTTGCCCTTGCACACGTCACACGGAACGTAGACGTCAGGCAGGAAGTGCATCTCGATCTTCACCAGCCCGTCGCCTTCGCACGCCTCGCAGCGCCCGCCTTTCACGTTGAATGAGAAGCGCCCGGGTCCGTAGCCACGAATCTTCGCTTCCGGCATTTCGGCCAACAGTTCTCGAATTGGCGTGAAGAGTCCCGTGTACGTCGCCGGGTTCGACCGCGGAGTGCGACCGATGGGACTCTGGTCGATGTCGATCACCTTGTCGAGATGCTGCAGCCCGATGATGCGGTCGTGCTCTCCCGGTATGACTCGCGCGCGGTAGAAATGGCGGGCCAGTGCGCGGTGCAGAATGTCTTCGATGAGCGTGGACTTGCCGGAGCCCGATACGCCGGTGACGGCGACGAACAGGCCGAGGGGAATCTCGACGTCGAGGTTACGGAGGTTGTGTTCGCGCGCTCCCTCGATTCGCACGACGCGATTCGGATCCCTCGGCCGCCGATCGGCGGGAATCGGAATTGACAGCTCGCCGCGGAGATAGCGGCCCGTGATCGATGCCGGATTGGCGGCGACTTCGGCAACCGTACCTTCCGCTATTACAAGCCCGCCGTGCTTGCCGGCGCCGGGCCCGAGGTCAATGACATGATCGGCTTCGCGCATCGTTTCTTCGTCGTGCTCCACGACGATGACTGTGTTCCCGAGGTCGCGGAGCTGGCGCAATGTGTTGAGCAGTCGCGCGTTGTCGCGCTGGTGCAGCCCGATGGACGGCTCGTCGAGGATGTAGAGAACTCCGACGAGGCGTGAGCCGATCTGCGTCGCCAGCCGAATTCGCTGGGCTTCGCCACCCGACAGAGATTCCGCGGATCGGCCGAGGGTGAGGTAGTCGAGGCCGACGTCGTTGAGGAATCGCAGGCGCTCGCGGATCTCCTTGAGGATCGGACCGGCAATCTGCGGATCGAGCCCGAGCTGTCCGTCTTCGCGCAACGCGACGCCCTCGAAGAAGCTCAAGGTAGAGGTGATCGGCATCTCGACGATCTCGCCGATGTTCCGGTCGGCAACCGTGACGGCGAGCGACTCCGGCTTCAATCGATGGCCGCCGCACGTCGTGCATTCACGCGTCTGCATGTACTCGACAAGACTCATCCGCACCGAATCGGATTCGGTCTCGTCGTAGCGACGCTGGATGTTGGAGAGAATCCCCTCCCACTTTCCAGCCGCCGCTTTGCCTGAGACGAGTTTCCCCGTCGAGCCGTACAGCAGAATCTCGCGCGTCTCCTGCGAGAGCTGGCTCCAGGGCGTGTTGAGGTTGAACGCGAACTGCTTCGCGAGCCCCGGAAGAATAGTTTTCCGCAGGTAGCCGTCGGGCTCTCCCCACGGCAGTACCACTCCTTCGAGAATCGAGATGCTCGAATCGCCAAGTATGAGCTGGGCGCTAACTTCGCGCCTGGTGCCGAGCCCGCCGCATGCCGCGCAGGCGCCGAACGGGGAATTGAACGAGAAATGCCGCGGCTCGAGCTCAGGAAGCGAGATGCCACAGACGGGACAGCCGTAGCGTTCCGAGAAGAGATGACGGCTGTTGTCGTCCTGCCGTACAACTTCGATCAGGCCCTCGGCGACCTTGAGCGCAGTATCCACTGAATCGGCGAGTCTGCCTCTGTCTTCGGCGCGAACGACCAGCCGGTCGACGACGACGGATATGCTGTGGTTGAGCTTTCGATTGAGTTTTGGCGGATTTGCCACTTCGGCGAGGTCGCCGTCCACGTAGGCGCGGACGAAGCCCTGCTTCCGCGCTGCCTCGAACAGATCCTTGAACTCGCCTTTGCGACCGCGGACGAGCGGAGCGAGTATCTCGATCTTCGTGTCATTTGGCCAGGTAAGGATTGAGTCGGCAATCTGTGTCGAGCTCTGTCGCTCGACGGGCCGGCCGCAGTTGACGCAGTGCGGCGTTCCGGCTCGGGCAAACAGCAATCGCAGATAATCGTAGATCTCGGTGACCGTGCCGACGGTGGAGCGCGGGTTGTGACCGGCCGTCTTCTGCTCGATGGAGATTGCGGGTGACAAGCCCTCGATCGAGTCCACGTCCGGCTTCTCCATCAATCCGAGAAACTGGCGGGCATAAGCGGAGAGCGACTCGACGTATCGGCGCTGGCCCTCGGCGTAAATCGTGTCGAAGGCGAGCGACGATTTGCCCGAGCCGGAGAGGCCGGTGATGACGGTCAGCCGATCGCGGGGGATCGTTACGTCAATATTGCGGAGGTTATGCTCACGCGCCCCGCGTACGATGAGCGCTTCTTCTGGCATAGCTTTGAAAAGTGGCGGGTTGCAGGGGTAGATACAAGCCATTGTCATGGAGGAACGCCCCTATGATTTGACGGCAAAGCGGAACTGAGGAAAACGCAGATCCGAGAGCCCGGAAGCGTAGCCTTCGGGTTCTAGAGTGTTGCACTTGCGCGGCAAACCCTTCCGAAGGATTCAAAGTGTTTATGCGGCAAAAAGGTGAGTGACGAGATGAGCGCCCTCGATATTCTGAGGCATGTCTGATTTCAAGAACGCTTCTGGCTTCTCGGATCTGCGATTTCCTCGGTTGCCGTTTCTTCTCGAGAGGGCGTAACCTCGACCCCTGTATTATCTTGTCGCAACTTCCACCGGGCAGGGGCTTGGCGCATACTGACGCTGTCGTCGTTCTCACGACTATCGCCACCAATGACGAAGCGGTGACCCTCATCCGCGAGCTGCTCGACCGCCGCCTCATCGCCTGCGGCACCGTCCTGCCCGGCGGGCGCTCGATCTATCGCTGGGAGAACAAGATCGCCGATGAGCAGGAGGCGGTGCTGCTTCTCAAGACCCGCTCCGGCTGTGTCGAAGGCCTGCGCCGCGCATTCGCCGAGCTCCACCCCTACAAGGTTCCCGAGCTGCTGGCGATGCCCGTGACCGGCGGGCTCGAGCGCTACCTCGGCTGGATCAACAGCGAGACCAGCCTGACGATCGCTTGAGCCGCAGAACGATTGGGCTTGCCATAGTCGCCCTATGGCTGGTTGGACTCGCACTTCTATATAGAAGGAGCACCCTGCGCTCGCCGGAGCAATCGCTCGCTGAGGCGGGCATGCGCGTATCACCCGAAACGTATTACTACCGGCTGGACCAGCGGGGCACGCAGGTTGGCGCCGGCTCGTCGGCCATCGATACAACTACAACGCGGCTCATCGCGACTGACTTCGTCCGCCTGGCGATGCCGTGGGGCAAGGACACATCCCGGTACCAGGCGCGGTCAGAGGCGAGGTTCACCCGAGCGCTGTCACTTCAGGACTTCCTGCTCAAGGTCGAAGGCGACCTCGCACCCTATCTGCTGCGCGGCGTCGTTCAGGGAGAAGGCAAGTCGAGAACGCTTCAGGTCACCACCGAGACGCTAAAACGTCACCCGGCCGCGAGCGAGTACGACATCGCCGGACTGGTGTTCGTTCCCACCACCGCTCCCCTTCCCTTGATGCTTGGGAAGGAGCCAAAGACCGGGTCCACGCTGCAGATAGGAATTTTCGATCCGGTGTCGCGCAGCATCAGAAATTCAACGCTGCGCATCGAGAAGGATTCTCTCTTTATGTTGACCGACAGCGCATCGCTCGACTCCGCCAGCGGTCGTTGGGTGAAAGCGCACCAGGATACGGTGCGTGGCTGGCAGATCAGCGGCGGCGTCCCGATGAGTGAGATGTGGGTCGACGCTTCGGGGCGGATGATCGCTGCCACCGCGCCGAGTGGCATCTCGGTGTTGCGAACCGCCTTCGAGATCGCGTTCGAGAACTGGAGACTCGATCAATCCCCGCTGCCTCCAGCTCACACGGCAGCCACGCCTGCTCCCACAAGAAGGTGAGCAATCACGTCGGCGGCCGAATATCCGGCTCTGCCGGCGACGAAGCTGCCGAGAGACGTGAGATCGTCGCCGCTCGTAACGAGAGGAAGCTCCAGTCCCTCATTGCGCGCCTGCGGCAGGCCGATGTTCGCGAATAGTCCGTTGCAGAGACAGCGGCGACCGATGGTGTCGGAAATATCCCCGCCTTTGTTCACGAACGCGTCGACTGGCTCCGCCGAACAGCGATAACCAAGTTTCCCATCCGCCGTCAAATACGCCGTCCGCAGGTAGCCGATGTCGCAGACGCGGACGCGCGTGTCGTCCTGGCTTTCCATCCCCTCGGCTTCGACGACCTTGAATGGGTAGCCGGTGGGCGACGCGCGCGGGTCGGTGCGCACTCGCACCTTTTCTGACGATACGGCGGCGAGCACCTGCGTCCTGATCTCCTCAGTCAATTCCGATTCGTCGCAGTACGCGAACAGTGTTCCCACCTGAATGCCCGTCGCTCCGGCGGCAAGTGCGGCTTTGAGTCCTTCCGGTGAGCCCATTCCCCCGGCGAGCCAGAACGGAAGGCCGAGGTCGCGCATCTTCTCCAGATCGACAACATCGCGCTCGCCATAGATCGGCTCCCCGTACTCATTGAAGCGGGGCTCGCCGCGGGGCGGAGCGTTGTGGCCTCCGGCCGTCGGGCCTTCGACGACGAAGCCATCCACCCGGCCCGTCGCCTTTCGCGCCAGCGTTGTCGCGAGCGAGCTGGCCGAGATGATAGGCAGAAACCGCGGACGCTTGAGTGGCCCACCATGCTCGGGCCAGTGAGCCGCGGGATCGAATTCGAGATAGTGAGCTTCGGCGCTGCTCGCGCCCTCCACATCGAACTTGATTCGCGCAAGGTTATGCTCGGCAAGGGCGTCGAGCGCGCCAGGAATCTCGCGCGGAATGCCGGCTCCCATGAGTACGTAGTCGACTCCGGCGAGCATCGCGCCGTACAGCGACGCGAGATTCGGCATCTGCACCTTGGTCAGCAGATTGATTCCGACGGGATTGTCGTGGCCCTCTTTGGCCAGCCAGATTTCGACGAAGTTCGCGAGGATGGTGATCTGCTGGCGGGCGACGCTCACCTTCTGCTTGTAGAGCGGGAGCGATTTGTAGGGTGCGCCGGGAGCCCGGCCACCGGGCAGAAAGTAACGATCCAGCACGCGCTCGCTGACGCCAGGAATCGGAAAGTGACTCATGGCGCGTCGAGCGTGCCCGTCGGGATCGCCGTCCTGGAGACGCCGCACTAGAACGTTATCGAGTCCGGTCCCGGAGACGACGCCGAGCTGCCCGGTGAGCGACACTGCCCGGGCGAGAGTCCAGCTCGATACGCCTACACCCATCCCGCCCTGGATAATGAGCGGGAGAGGCCGCTCTTCAACCGGGCGAGGCACTGGCTCGAATCGCGCCTGGAAGAACCGGAGAATCGGCGGCTCGTATTCAAAACGAAGACCGCGCACCTCCTGGCGAGCGGCATGCACCCGGATGACACTTTCAGCTGTCACGTCCATGTGCGCCTGCGTATAGACCCGGCGCGGAATCGTGAGCCGCACGAGCTCGAGAGCTGGGTACCGGTTGGCGCCAGTCTCGTCACGGCCGGCGGACACTGCTCCCCGCTCCATTGACCGGATGCCCGACTCGAGATAGAGCGCGGCGGCAAGTGCCTGCGCCGGGAATTCCTCGCGAGGGATGTGCGAAAGGATCGCGGCCGCATCGAGAAAGACAGCGTGTCCGCCGATTGGCCGGACAATCGGGATCCCGGCGTCGATCAGTTTCTGCCCGAGGTAGAACACCTGGCCAATCCGGCTCCGAATGTGATCTTCCTGCACCGATTCCTCGATGCCGATGGCCATCGCTTCCATGTCGCGGCCGGCGAGTCCCCCGTATGTGTGAAGCCCTTCGAACAGCACGAGGAGGTTCTTCGCCTTGTCGGCGAGCGACGCCTCGCGCAGTCCTAGCCAGCCGCCAATGTTCACCAGACTGTCTTTCTTGCCCGACATCGTTGCGCCATCGGACAGACTGCACATCTCCAGCAATATCTCCGACACAAGACGCTGTCCCTGGCCCGGCTCTTTCTGCTGGATGAACCACGCATTTTCCACGGCGCGGGTTGCATCGAGAACGATCCGGATGCCGTGATTGCGCGTGTACTCGCGAACCTGCCGCATGTTCTCGAGGCTTATCGGCTGCCCTCCCGCCATGTTGACCGTTGCGGCCACGGAGATGTACGGAACCTTGTCTGCGCCAACGCGCTCGACGAGCTCGATCAGCCGCGCCAGGTCCACATTTCCCTTGAACGGAAACTCCGACGCCGGCTCGAGCGCCTCGCGGCAGATCACGTCGTGGAAAGTCGCGCCGGCCAGCTCCTGGTGCGCGCGCGTAGTGGTGAAGTACATGTTGCCGGCGACGTGGTCGCCCGGCTTGATGAGAATCTTGGACAGGATGTGCTCGGCGCCCCTTCCCTGATGGGTGGGGATCACATGTTCGTAGCCGTAGAACCGGCGCACGGCATCCTGGAGGTGGTAGAAGTTCCGCGAGCCGGCATAGGCCTCGTCGCCCATCATCATGCCCGCCCACTGGCGGTCGGACATTGCGCTGGTGCCGGAGTCGGTGAGAAGGTCTATGTAGACGTCGTCGGCGTCGAGCAGGAAAGTGTTGTAGCCCGCTCGCACGAGCGCGCTCTCTCGCTCGGCACGTGAGATCATTCGAAGCGGCTCGACGACCTTTACTCGCCAGGGCTCAGCCCAGCTCTGATTTTGCAAATCGTGCTCCCGGCCGCCTTGGCGGACTGAAAAAAACGGTACACTTAAGGGTCGCCGGACGCGGATAACCGATCCATCAGGGAACACCCGATAGGAGGTCGGGGAAACGCGGTCATCTGGTAATGTTCGAGCCGACTTTACCCTCAGGCACCTCCGCTCGTCCTATGGTGACGCCATGATCGAACTCAACGCACTCACGAAGCGCTACGGCTCGTTCACTGCCGTTGACGCCATAGATCTGCATGTATCCAAGGGAGAGTTGTTCGGATTCCTCGGCCCCAACGGCGCGGGAAAGACGACAACGCTCAGGATGATCGCTGGCATTCTGCGGCCGACCTCCGGAAGAGTCAGCATCGGCGGTGTGGACGTTGCCACCGATCCCATGAAGGCCAAGTCAATCCTCGGCTACATCCCCGACCGGCCGTTCATCTACGAAAAGCTGACCGGCATCGAGTTTCTCAGATTCGTTGGCGGACTGTACAGCCAGACCGGAAAAGACATCGAGCACCGGAGCCGCGAGCTGCTGGCCTTGTTCGATCTGGAGAACTGGCGCGACGAGCTGGTGGAAAGCTACAGCCACGGCATGCGGCAGAAGCTCATCATCTCGAGCGCCTTCGTTCACAAACCCGACGTGATCGTGGTCGACGAGCCGATGGTGGGCCTCGACCCGAAGGCAGCGCGGATTCTCAAGGACCTGTTCCGCGAGTACACGCGGCGCGGACACACGATCATGATGTCCACGCACACGCTCGAGGTGGCGGAGACAATGTGCGATCGCATTGGAATCATTCAGGGCGGAAAGATTCGCGCGCTCGGCACAATGGACGATTTGCGCACCGCGTCGGTGGATGGAAAGACCGGCCTCGAAGACATTTTCCTCCGCCTCACTGGAGAGAACGCCGCCCGCGAATTCGTGGACGTGCTCGATGCCTGAGGCCCGCATTACGCCCGGCGTTCTTCACCTGCTCATGCCCAAGTGGCAAAGCATCCGGGCGCGAGCGGTGAAGAAAGAGAAAGGCGCAACGGGACGCGCGGTGATGCTGGCCCTGCTCGGAGTGGCGTTCTGGGCATTCATCTTCACCGTGCTGTTCCGGCTTCTCAAGTATTTCAAGGGCGTTCCCGAGATCGGTCCGCTGCTTTCCGGCAAGCTGCTTGGCCTGCTGCTGGTCAGCTTCTTCGGAATGCTGCTGTTGTCGAACATCATCGCGTCACTTTCCACTTTCTTCCTGGCAAAGGATCTCGACCTGCTGGTGGCGGGTCCCGTTGACTGGCTGCGCCTCTACTTTGCCAAGCTCGCCGAGACGTGCGCGTACTCGAGCTGGATGGTCGCGCTTCTCGCTGTGCCTATCTTCGTCGCGTACGGAATGGCCTACGACGGCGGCCCGCTTTTCGTGTTGGTGGCGCTCGGGGCGTTTGTGCCGTTTCTCGTTCTGCCGGCCGTCATCGGCACGGCCGTCACGCTGATTCTGGTGAACGCATTCCCCGCGCGCAGAACGCGCGACATCATGACGGTCATCGGACTGTTGGCCGCGAGCGGACTGGTTCTGCTCTTTCGGCTGATGCGGCCCGAGCAGCTGGCGCGGCCCGAAGGATTCAAATCGCTCATCGAGTTCATCTCCGTTCTCCGCACGCCCACGTCGGCGTGGCTGCCGAGCGAGTGGGTGCAAACGGCTGTGATGAGCTGGCTCGGCCGTGAGCCCGACATCCTTCCTTTCTATTTGCTCTGGTCAACGTCGGCGGCCTTCCTTGTTCTTGGTGCCCTGCTGCATCGTCAGCTCTATCCAAAGGGATTCACAAAGGCCCAGGAAAGCGCGGAACGATGGGCAAAGGAAGGAACGCCTTCGAGTCTGTTTCGGAAGATGCTGGCGCCGCTCGGTATCGTTCGGCGCGAGCTGGTGCTGAAGGAGGTGCGGCTCTTCTTTCGCGACACGACACAGTGGTCGCAGCTCATCCTCCTCGGCGTGCTGGTTGTTGTCTACGTGGTCAACATCAAGTATCTGCCGGTGCGCGGACAGGGCGTGTCGTTCTTCGTGGCGAACCTCATTCCCTTCCTGAATCTGGTTCTCGCTGGCTTCGTTCTCGCGTCGATTGCCGCGAGGTTCATCTTTCCCGGAGTCAGTCTCGAGGGACGGACGATGTGGCTGCTCCGGTCCAGCCCGCTGGCCATGCGCGAGCTGCTGTGGTCGAAATTCTGGGTGGGTATGATTCCCCTGCTGGCGATGGCTCTCGTCCTCGTCATCGTCACCGGCCTGCTGATGCACGTCACGGAGTTCATCATGATCGTTTCGATCACGACGATCACGATGATGACGTTTGCGATTGCCGGCCTGGCAGTTGGGTTCGGAACGATGTATCCGCGGTTCGAGACAGAAAACGCGGCTCAGATCCCGACGTCCTTCGGTGGATTGCTGTTCATGATGGCGTCGATCGTCATGATCGGCTCGGTCATCACCCTCGAAGCGAGGCCGGTGTTCGGTTACCTCGCCTCGATGGCTTTTGGAGCGCCACGCGACCCGGTGGAGATGTTCGTCTGTTTCACGCTGGCGGCAATTCTCTGCCTTGCGGCCACTCTGATTCCAATTCGAGTGGCGTTGCGGCGGCTGGAAACGCTCGAAGCGTAGCCGATCAGCCGGCTATCGGAGCGCCGCAGTTGGAACAGAACAAGGCGTCGTGCTCCGGTCTCGGGCCGCATCGAGCGCACGCGGGGGCACCTCCTCCCCTCATCGCCTCAACCGCGCGCTGCATGTATGTGTTGCGAAGCGCCTCGTAGTCGGAGTCTGACAGCTTTCCGGTTTCCCGGTCGAACTCAATCTCGCGCAGTGCTTCAATGGCAGCATTTCGGCGCGTGTCCGTTGCCGACGATAGTGTATCGGGCGGAGTGTATACGGCGAGAGGGCTGCTGACGAACAGCGGATAAAGAACGAATGTCAGCGCGACGAGCGCGAGCGCGGTACCGACAAAGAGTGCGGTCAACTGTCGTCCCTCAGTGCGGCGTGGATTGCTTCGAGCGGCGGTAGCGCCATCGTTGCCGCGTAACCGCGCTGAGCCTTGCGTCGCCTTGCCTGCGGCCACATCACGATAATTCCCCCGATCGCCATCAGCGCTCCGCCCAGCCACACCCAGACGACAAGCGGATTGAACGTCACACGGAGCTCTGCGCTGTCGTCTGCTCGTACTCCGGCGAGAACAATGTAGACGTCCTCCCTCAACGAGGTCCTGATGCCAACCTCCGTGGACGGCTCGAACGTCGGCTCGCCGCGGCTGTCGACGTACTGCCGCTTCTCGCTCGTCATCATTCCCGCCGGTCTCCCATCGCGACTGACATCCAGCGCGATGGCCGTCACATGGCGGTTCAGCACGTCGTAGTTCGAGATTCCCTCACTGACGAACGTCCACTTGTGCCCCCAGGGGTCCACGAGCTCATGTGCGTCGCCGGCCTTGAAAGTGAGGTCAACTTCCTTCTTGAACGCGAGACCGGCGAAGCCGGCGAAGATCACCGCCACGCCCAGATGCACGATATAGCCGCCGTATCGCCGCCGGTTGCGCGCAACCAGATGCGTGAACGCGGGAATCACTGACTCGCCGTACATCCTGCGACGCGCGCCGATTCCCTTGTAGAACTCCTGCACGATTGTCATCGTCACAAAGGCGGCGAAGGAATAAACGGCGATTGCGACGAAGGCCCTCATGCCGAGCAGCGCCAGGATGAACGGCGTCGTCACCAGTGCGATCACCGGTCCGGCAAACTGGCGCTGGAGATTGGCCACGGACGCTCGCCGCCAGGCGATGAGCGGCCCGATTCCGGTAAACAGGAGAAGCAGCAGCCCGAGAGGAATATTCACCGCGTTGAAGAACGGCGCCCCGACACTGATCTTGTCGCCGCGAACAGCTTCGGTGATGATCGGGAACAGCGTGCCACAAAGAACCGAGAATGCAATCCCGACCAGGATCAGATTGTTGCACAGAAGGGCGGCCTCCCGGCTGATCATGCTCTCGAGTTCGGTTTCGGCTTCAAGGTCGGTGAGACGTGTAGTGACCAGATACACTGTCGCGGCAATCGCAACGAGAAGGAATCCGGCAAACCAGCTGCCGACCGGCGACTGAGCGAAGGAGTGTACGCTCGAGATCACTCCGCTGCGTGTGATGAATGTCCCGAAGATCGAGAGCAGAAACGTCGTGACGACGAGCGTGACATTCCACTTGCGCAGCATCCCGCGCTTCTCCTGCACGATTATCGAGTGCAGAAACGCGGTGTTCACGAGCCATGGGAGCAGCGACGCGTTCTCGACGGGGTCCCACGCCCAATAGCCGCCCCAGCCGGGCTCGACGTACGCCCACCACATGCCGAGGAGTATGCCCGTGGTGTTGAAGAACCAGGCGAGAAGAGCCCAGCGTCTCACCGCCGCCAGCCATTCCGCGTCGAGCCGTCGCGTGATCAGCGCGGCGATTGCGAACGCAAAGGGAATCGACGTTCCGACGTATCCGAGGTAGAGATTCGGCAGATGAATCACCATGCCCGGATTCTGGAGCTGCGGATTCATTCCGCGTCCGTCCGGAGGAATCCAGTCGAGGCGCTCGAAGGGATTGGCGCCGACGCACATCGTCGCCAGGAAGAAGATCAGGATGACTGCGAGCGTGCCCGTGACATACGGCATCAGGGCGCGATTGCGCGTCCGGTTGGTCCACAGCGCAATCGCGGAATAGGCCGAGAGGATCAGGCACCAGAAGAGCAGCGATCCTGCCTGCCCTGCCCAGAACGAAGCGAGCAGATACGCCGTCGGCAGATTCGCGCTGGTGAACGACGCGACGTACTTGATCGAGAAGTCGTGCGAGAAGATCGCAGTCCAGAGGCCGGCCGACGCGAGCACCACCATCGCGAGTGTCGCGTAGATTGCCCGCTCGCCACTGGCGACGAGGTCGCGCCGGCCCAGCGAACCGCCAGCAAACGAGACAGTGGCAGCCCAGGCCGCCATGAGCAGCGCGACCCAGAGAGACAGCTCACCAATGAGGATCACCTGCTTACCGCTGCGTTTTTCGCAGCACGAGCCCGGCCGCGCCCGCTCCGAGAGCATCCCATGTCAGGTCGCCGAAACTGAACAGTCCCTTCGTCTTCTTGTCGTGCACTTCCTTTCCGATGGATGCAATCGAAGCGGCTCCGATCGCTCCCTTGAAGGCGACGTTGCGATTCGCTCCAGCGGCCTGGAGCACACCGAATGTCATGCTCTCGATGAAGCCGGCAAGAAAAAAATGCTTCACTTTGTCGGAGCCCAGCCAGGTGTCGCGCTGGGGTTTTGGCGCCGACTGCGCGTGACCGGCCGACGGCAGCACCATGAGCAAGACAAGAGCCGTCGCCTGCAAACGTCTCCCCACTCCGATCAAGCGAGCATCCCCGGTCTCGTCAGTGGCCCTTCATTCGCGCAGAGCGGACAAACGACGCCAACTCGTCAAGAAGCTGCGGAACGACAGGGAGCGTGGGATCGCCGTAAGTTGGAATCTGAGCCTGCAGATTCCCGCTCACCGCCTTGAGAATGTGATTCATCCCTTCGATTGCAAGCAGGCGGGCGTCGGGTTTGGCCTGGGCAAGCGCCTTTGCGTCAGTCATCGATGTCTGAATGTCCGTCGACCCCTGTACTATCAGTACTGGAATCCTGAGCTTCGCGATCTCAACTGCGGGGTCGTACCTGAACCAGGACATGAGATAGGGCATGACGCTGCGCCTGAACAGCGGAGCCAGCACCGGCGGAACGGAATCGGGCATCACTCCGACGGAAAGCTGATCGAGTATGCGCTCGCTCTGAGCGAAAACGTCGGGAGGGAGCTGCGGACGGAATTGTTCGCGCAGTATGTCCTGCGCTTTTCTTCCCGCCCCCTCCAGCGACACATACGCGTCTGCGTTCGCTTCGCTGGCGGCGACCATACCGATGAGGGAGCCTTCGCTGTGACCGGCGATCGTCACCGTGGAGAAGCGTTTGTCGGCACGCAGCTTCGTGACCCACGCGTCGGCATCGTCGATGAAATTGTTGAAGCGGGCGTCGTTCTCGCTGGTCATCGCCGCACGGCTCGCAGCAATTCCGCGCTTGTCATACCTGAGCGAAGCAATGCCACGGGCAGCGAGACCGTCTGCCAGCATCTTCAGGCTGTTGTTGGATCCGGGGATCAGCGGGCTATTGCCATCGCGGTCTGTCGGCCCCGATCCGGCAATTATCAGAACAACGGGCACGGGAGCCAGAGCAGCAGGCAATTGCAGCGTGCCGAACACGTCGCCAGTCGGGGTCGTCAACGTCGCCGGCTCCTGCGAAGCGACAAGCGGCGCCCCCCGATAGACCGGCGTCGCTCCCGGATTCTGTGACTGCGTCGCGCACGCCTCGATAATCAGCACGGCCGTCAGCGCCAATCCCATTCCTCGATGATTCATGACTTCTCCTCCGCACTATGCGGATTGTTTGCCCAATGCAGGGCCGTACTCACCGCCCGGTTCCAGCCGGCTCTGTTCTCCGCCGCCTGAGCGCGCTCCATCACCGGAGTAAATGTCGTGTACTCGCGCACCGCCAGGAACTCCGCCGCGTTTTTCCATACACCGGAGGCGATTCCAGCAAGCCCAGCCGCTCCCAGGGCCGTGGTCTCGAGCATTTGCGAGCGATCGATGGGCACTCCGAGGATATCGGACTGAAACTGCATCAGCCAGTCGTTGACGGCGGCACCTCCATCCACACGCAGGCGCTCAAACGCCAGCCCGCTCAGTGATCGCATCGCGTCGAACACGTCCGCGGTTCCATAAGCCATCGATTCAAGCGCCGCCCGCGCCAGATGGGCGCGTCCCGTTCCGCGCGTCAGACCGGTGATCGTACCCCGCGCCTCCGGCTGCCAGTGAGGAGCGCCGAGTCCGGCGAGAGCGGGAACAAAGTACACGCCGTCGTTGCTGGCCAGCCCGCGGGCAAGAGCTTCGGTCTCGCTCGCCAGCGCAATGATTCCAAGTCCGTCGCGAAGCCATTGCACTGCTGCTCCGGCGATGAAGATCGAGCCTTCGAGTGCGTAGGCGTATCCGCCACTCGCGCTGCAGGCCACAGTCGACAGCAGGCCGGCGCTCGGCACCGCGCGAATCTCTCCCGTATTGAGCAACAGAAAGGCGCCTGTGCCATACGTGTTTTTTGCTTCGCCCGCCCGCCAGCAACCCTGGCCGAAGAGTGCCGCCTGCTGATCGCCGGCCACTCCGCATATTGGAATGTTCGCGCCAAAGTGCTCGGAGCGAGCGACGCCAAAATCTCCGCTCGAGGTCCGAACCTCTGGCAGGATCGCGCGCGGTACGTTGAACGTCGAGCACAGCGTGTCGCTCCAGCCACGCGTGCCGATGTCGAACAGGAGCGTACGCGATGCATTCGTTGGGTCCGTGGCGTGCACCTGCCCGCCGGTGAGCCGCCAGATGAGCCAACTGTCGATTGTCCCAGCGGCGAGCTCGCCTTTTTCCGCCCGTTTCCTGACGCTGTCGTCAGCGAGCAGATACTCGAGCTTCGTCGCCGAGAAATACGGATCTACCGGAAGTCCGGTGAGGGCGGTGATTGACGCCGCTTGCGGCAGAAGCTCACGACATCTGGCCGCGGTGCGGCGATCCTGCCAGACGATCGCGCGCGACACCGGCTCGCCCGTGTCCCGGCTCCACAGGACGACCGTTTCACGCTGGTTGGTGATGCCTATGGCGTCGGGCAGAACGCCACTGGCTGCGACGGCCTCCCGGGCCGCGTCCATCGTGCGCGAAAAAATCTCGACGGCGTCGTGCTCCACCCAGCCAGGCCGCGGAAAATGCTGAGTGATCTCGCGGTACCCGCGTCCAGCGATGCGGCCGTCCTGCGTCACGACGAGACACGTCGAGCCGGTTGTGCCCTGGTCGATTGCCAGAACGTGTCGCACGCGGGCGTTACGAGGCGCGCCGCGTCTTGCGGCGATCGGGGAAATGCTCCTCGAGAAAATCAATCAGCGCGACTTCCTCCGCAACATGGCCGAATCGCGTCGGTCGGCGCCGGCTCTTTCTCGCCAAGTCAATCTGGATGGTCGAGCCGTTTTGCAGGTACCGGGAGATTATCACAGGGTGAACGTACGACTTGCGTGCGATTGCCGGCGTGTTCCCCAGCTCGGCAGCGACGAATCTGACGGCGGCGATGACATTCTTGTTTCGCGCCCGCTCGTTCGGCGCGGATCCGATGTCGGCGAGAATGGTTGCCAGCCGCAGCGTCCCGCCCCACGTGCGGAAGTCCTTGGCGGTATACGGAAAATCCGCGAGGTCCTTCAGATAGTCGTTCACCCCGCGCGCGTCGACGTTGAGCCACTTACCGTCTTCCTGATACCTGAACAGACGCGGCCCCGGCGTCGTGAGGAGAGACTTCACGAATTTCGATATGTCATGCGAGTCGATGAACTGCTTCTGCGTGATGCCCCGCTTCCCGGCGTACTCGAAGATGACGACGTCTCCGGCCACGGAAACGTGCCGCTTTCGGAGAGTGGTGATGCCGAAAGTGTTGTTTTCACGCTCATACTTCTCGCTTCCGACGCGGAAGAATGAGCTGGAGATGAGAAGCACGATTCCGGCGCAGATCTTCTCGCCGGGAAATCCTTTTCGATGAAAGTCGTCGCTGAGCTTTCGCCGAAGCTGCGGCAGGTCGGTGCCGAGCTGGCGAACGCGATAGTGTTTTCTGAGCGAGCCTTTCTCGACCGCCCGCGCGTGATACTTGTACTGCTTTCGTCCGCGCACGTCGAAACCCCACGCTTGGATGGCGGGTTTCGGGCTGGCGGCGATATGAACTCCGGTCCACGCAGGAGGAATTCGAAGGTCATCTATCCGTTCGAGATGGTCCCGTTTTTTCACCGGCTTGCCCGCCGATGTGACGTAGCGGAACCCGCTCGCCTTGGTGCCTTTTCTGAGGATCCACTGCTGGGCCATTGCAGGCGTTGGATTGGAGGCGGAAGAGTGGCTGGCCGCGTACATTACACCAGCCGGACAGCTACCTCAACTTGCACACCATGGCCTACCAGTCAGTGACGCTCGTCGCGGCCGACGGGATTGCCACTCTAACAGTCAATCGTCCCGACAAGCTCAACGCCCTCAACGCTGCGACAATCACCGATCTCGGCGCGGCAATAGATGAGGTTCGGCAGCGCGACGACATCCGCGGCTTGATCCTCACCGGTGCGGGCCGCGCATTCGTCGCCGGTGCCGACATCTCGGAGCTCGCGGCAGAGACCGCAGTATCGGCACGCGAGCTGGCGTTGAAAGGCCAGCGCATCTTTGGACGCTTCGAGACTTCACCCAAGCCCGTGATTGCCGCCGTAAATGGTTTCGCCCTCGGTGGCGGATGCGAGCTCGCTCTGGCCTGCCACATCAGAATCGCGTCCGAACAGGCGAAATTCGGCCAGCCGGAGGTGAAGCTCGGCATTTTGCCGGGATATGGCGGAACTCAGCGGCTGGCACGACTGGTGGGAAAAGGTCGCGCGCTGCAGCTCCTCATGACGGGCGAAACGATAGACGCAGCCGAGGCGTACCGGATTGGGCTGGTGAACCGCGTGGTCCCCGCGGACGCGCTGATTCAGTCGGCGACGGAGATGCTCCGTCAGATTCTGGCAAATGGCCCGCTGGCTGTGGCGGCATGCGTCGAAGCCGTCGGACTCGGACTCGACATGCCGCTCGACGGCGGGCTGGCGATGGAGGCGGCGCATTTCGGTCTTCTCGCGGCGACAAGCGACATGCGCGAAGGAACCACGGCCTTTCTCGAGAAGCGGCCGGCGGAGTTCAAGGGGAAGTGAGCAATCCGCGCGTCTGGCTGCGGCACGCGGCCATTCGCGATTTCAGAAACCTGGAGAAGGTCGACCTGGATTTTCCCGAGACGGGGCTTGCGCTCATTGGCGAGAACGGACAGGGAAAAACAAATCTTCTCGAGGCAATCTGTTATCTGGAGGTGTTGAGAAGCGTGCGCGGAGCGAGGGACCAGGACGTGGTGCGATTTGGCGAACGTGGGTTTCACATCACTCTCAAGGCGCGCACTGATGGCGAGCACGAGCTGGGCGTCGGCTTCGACACTGCGGGCAAGCGCAAACGGGTCACGCGGGATGGGGTGGCGCTGCCGCGGCTGAGCGACGCGTTCGGCGGGCTGCCGGCGGTGATGTTTTCGCCGCGCGACATTCAGCTCATCGCCGGCTCACCCGGTGAGAGACGGAGATACCTCGACCTGGTTCTGGCTCTGACGTCGAGACGCTACCTGACTGCACTTCAGCACTATCGGTCGGCGCTCCTCCGGCGTAACGCTGCTCTGCGCCAAGCTGCACGTAACGCCGGCGGCGAGGACTCTGTTGCCGCCTGGGAGCCGGCGCTTGCCGAAGCGGGCGCCATTATCACCTGCGAGCGAGCGCAGTGGGTGAAAGACCACGCGGCGGACTTCGCGCGCATCTGCGTCGCCATTGGCGAAGAGGGCGAGCCGCGGATGTCATACCAGAGCTCGCTGGCGAGAGACCACGGCAGCAACGTGAGAGAGGGACTGGCAGCGGCGCTGGACCGCCAGCGCGCTCACGACATCAGGCGCGGGCTGACACACGCTGGGCCGCATCGCGACGACCTCGCCCTCGCCCTCGCCGGCCGCGAGCTGCGCACGTTCGGCTCGGCCGGCCAGCAACGGACGGCGGCGATCGCGCTTCGCATGCTCGAGGCGGCGACACTGCGGGCGGCGTGCGGCATGGAGCCCATTCTCCTCCTCGACGATCCGTTCGCCGAGCTTGACGTAAGGCGCTCGTCACGAATTCTCGAGCTGCTCGGAAATGCCGGGCTGGGTCAGGTGATCCTTGCTGTGCCGCGGGACACCGACATTCCACCGGAGCTGGTGCGTCTCGAGCGCGCACACATTCGTGCCGGCCGCATTTCGCGGGACGCCGCATGACGCGCGAGAGGCGTGACAGGGGCGATTCGCGTGACAAGCGCATCAGGCCGCAGCCCATTGGACGCGTCGTGTCGGATTTTCTGGAGGGCAAAGGGCTCACATTGCGCGTTCAGCAGTCGAGCGTGATCGACGAGTGGGCCGGCATCGTGGGGCCGCAGATCGCCAAAGTCACCGTGCCGCTTTCGGTCACTCCCGATGGAACACTTTTCGTGGCGGTGACGACCAACGGATGGATGACGGAGCTGTCGCTGATGGAGCCGGAATTGATTCGTGCGCTCAACACCCACGCAAGCGCTCGGAGGGTCAAAAAAATCCGTTTCCAGCTCAAGAGGTAAGTTCTTTGGCTGTAATGGCTTAGTTAGCAAGTTTTTAATTGCTTTTGGCCTGCTCGAGGTGTAGATTTATCAGAATCCGGACAGGTCCTTTTTCGGGATGTGTTCGGTGCCTCCCTTTCCGCTCTCATCGCACATAATGCCGAAGACTGCCACGGCCAGCGAATCCCGATACGACGCTGGACAAATTCAGGTTTTGAAGGGACTCGCAGCGGTTCGCAAGCGTCCCGGGATGTACGTCGGGTCTACCTCCGCTCGCGGGCTGCATCACCTCGCTTATGAAGTCGTCGACAACTCCGTCGACGAAGCGCTTGCCGGCTACGCCAACAAGATCAGCCTGGTGATCCACGCCGACGATTCGATCACGGTTGCCGACAACGGTCGCGGTATTCCGGTGGACATCCATCCCACCGAGAAGATTCCGGGAGTGGAGCTGGCAATGACGGTGCTGCACGCCGGCGGAAAGTTCGACAAGAGCAGCTACAAGGTGTCGGGTGGACTTCACGGCGTCGGGGTATCGGTGGTGAACGCGCTGTCGGAGCTGCTCAAGGTCTGGGTGAAGCGCGGCGGCAAGGAGTACTACATGGACTTCGTGCGTGGAGCCACGCGCACGCAGCTCTGTGTGCTCGGCAAGACCGCGCCCGGCGACAGCGGCACCAAGGTATGGTTCAAGCCCGACCCGGAGATCTTTACAGAGCTTCGCTATGACTACGCGACGATTGCCAACCGTCTGCGCGAGCTCTCGTACCTCAACAAGGGTGTCGAGATTCGGCTGGGCGACGAGCGTGAAGGCCAGGAAAAGCAGGAAACATTCATGGCCAGGGGTGGGCTGAAGGAAATGGTCCAGTTCCTCAACTCCACCAAGAAGCCGCTGCACACCGAGGTTGTCTACATCGATACACAGCGCGACGACATCGGCATCGAGCTCGCCTTCCAGTACAACGACGGCTATAACGAGAACGTTTTCTCATTCGTCAACAACGTCAACACCCATGAGGGCGGGACGCATCTCACGGGTTTCAAAGCAGCGCTGACGCGCACTATCAACGCCTATGCCGGCAAGGGCAAAGCACTCAAGAAGGACGACTTCACGCTGAGCGGCGACGACGTCCGCGAAGGCCTGACGGCCGTGCTCTCGGTAAAGGTGAACGAGCCGCAGTTCGAGGGGCAGACCAAGACGAAGCTCGGCAACTCCGAGGTCGAGGGCGCGGTGAAAACGGTCGTCAACGAGATGCTCGGCGCCTACCTCGAGGAGCATCCGCGGGTCGCCAACATCATCATCGACAAGGCCGTGTCGGCCGCACGCGCGCGAGAAGCCGCCCGCAAGGCGCGCGATCTTACGCGGAAGAAGTCGGCGCTCGACGTCGGTAATCTTCCCGGCAAGCTTGCCGACTGCTCGCTCAGCGACCCCGCCCTGTGCGAGATCTACCTGGTCGAAGGCGACAGCGCCGGCGGCTCGGCAAAGCAGGGACGCAATCGCGCGTTCCAGGCAATTCTTCCGCTGCGTGGAAAGATCCTGAACGTCGAGCGCGCGCGAATCGACAAGATCCTCTCCAACGAGGAGATCAGGACCATCATCACCGCCATAGGCGCGGGCATCAAGGAAGAGTTCTCCATCGAGAACGTCCGCTATCACAAGTGCATCCTGATGACTGATGCCGACGTTGACGGCGCGCACATTCGTACGCTCCTCCTGACGTTCTTCTTCCGCCAGATGCCGGAGCTGATCGAGGCGGGCTACGTCTACATTGCGCAACCGCCGCTGTACCGGGTGGCCAAGGGCAAGGAAGAGTACTACGCCTACGACGAAAAGGAGCGCGAGGACTACGTTGCCCGGCTCAGCAATGGCGACGGCAAGCCAAACATCCAGCGCTACAAGGGCCTCGGCGAAATGAATCCGCTGCAGCTCTGGAATACGACCATGGATCCGCAGACACGCACGATTCTCAAGGTCACCATGGAAGACGCGGTGCTCGCCGATCAGACTTTCCAGATGCTGATGGGAGACGAGGTCGAGCCCCGGCGATTATTCATCGAGCAGAACGCCAAGTTCGCCGGGAATCTGGACATTTAGAAAATGATAAGGGCCAGCCGGTAATCAGATAGCGCCCTCCGGCGGCGGTTTCCATTTGTCACGGCCGGCCGATGTTACGCGGTGCGAGATGAGCTCTAGCGGCGCCACCGCCGCGTCGGCAATGAAGATTGCCTCCGACAGCGCTTTTGCTCCCACCAACACACCCTTCTCGTCACGCGCGTAAGTGGACGCGATCGTCTCGCCCTTCTCGACATAGTCCCCCGGCTTCACGGAAATG
>Ga0207926_1000367_pt1 | contig 23550 bp, 19 predicted proteins | sample NGESurdeep072012_8_FD_184454 | JGI IMG/M metagenome (GOLD analysis project Ga0207926, IMG submission 184454) | Arctic peat soil microbial communities from Barrow, Alaska - NGEE Surface sample 210-1 deep-072012 (SPAdes) | ecosystem: Environmental > Terrestrial > Soil > Wetlands > Peat ...
TATGCGGGCTCCACGGTCAGCGCGATCTCGAACGGAATTCCCGTCACGGCCGCGGTCCAGACGCTCGCGGTCGTCGGCGGATCGCTTTACGCGGGCACGGACCAGACTCTCTATTCCTTCTTCGGGGGCACGTGGGTCCAGGTCGCGGGCTTCGGCCTCCATGACGTGCGCGCCGTCGCGGACTCGAACGGCGCGGTGTACGCCGCCACCGCCGATGCGGGAGTTCTCTCGAGCGCGAGCTCGTGGGCGCCCGCGAACTCGGGCCTTCTCTTCGCTTCGGCGCGGAGCTTCGCCACGCTGGGGGGCTCTCTCTACGTCGGAACCGGTGGGGCGCCGATCTACCGGCTTTCCGGCAGCACATGGGCCGCGGAGGGCACGGGCCCGTGGGCGGCCTCGATCTCCGACGTGACGACGTCCGCGGGGATGACCTTTGCCGCCGCGCGGGGAGCCGGACTCGCGCCCCTGACTTCGAGCGGCGGGAATCTCGGGAATCTCGTTCCGGAGGGTTGCGGGGACGTGCGCGCGCTGGCCCCCGGGCCGAAAGCCGTCGCCACGTCAGACGCGACCCTTGTCGCGTCGACCAACTGCCACGTCTATTACTGGGACCTCGGCCCGGGGCCGACCGCTTCGGTGAACATCACCGAGGCCGGGCTTCCCACCGGCTTCACGCTCACGACGCTCGGCGCCGTCTCGCCCGACGGCGGCATCGCCGGCGGCACTTCCAACGCCGGGATGTGGCGCCTCGTGGGGTTCAACTGGTCGGCCGACAACTCGGGCCTTCCTCCGAACGGGAGCGTACAGACGACCCGTCAGGTGGGCGGAAAGCTTTACGCCTCCGTCGGCGCGAATCTCTTCGTCCGCGAGCAGAGCGCCTGGCAGGCGGTCCCCGGCGCACCCTCGTTCGTCCAGGCGCTCGGCGGCGACACGAGCGTGCTCTTCGCCGCGTCCGTCTCCGGCGGGATCTCGTCTTCCGCGGGCTCGTGGCGCGAGGACGACTTCGGAGCGAGCACCGCGTTCGTGTCGTCGCTCGAGGCGGGTGGCGGGATGGCCTTCGCGGGCGCGGGCACGGCCGGAGTCCTCCGAAGGAGCGCCGGCGGCTGGCAGCCCGAGAACGCCGGCCTTCCCGCGGGCGCGGACGTCCGCGTCGTGAGGAAGAGCGGCGACGGCTCCGTCCTGTACGCGGGCACCGCGGGCAACGGGCTCTACGTCGCGCCCGCGTATTCGTCCGCGAAGTACATCCCCGTGGTGCTCGACCTGCTGGGAGCCGCCGGCTCGCACTTCAGGTCCGACCTCACGCTCGGGAATCGTTCGAACGCGCCCGTGACGGTCAACGTCGGATTCATCCACGCCCCGGACTTCCCCCTCCTTTCGAGCGACGGCTCCGTCTCCGTCACGCTCGCGCCGCTCTCGGAGCTGCGCGCCCCGGACGCTCTCCAGTTCTTCCGGGATCGGGGCCTCCCCATCACCCCCTCTCCCTCGGGGACCGCGGGTTCGGTCTGGATCGCGGTCGACCCCCGCGCGTTTCCCGCGGCCGAGACCGATTCCGTGTACGCCTTTTCGCGCACGTATACGGCTGGTGACGCCGGAAGCTTCGGCACGTTCCTCGACGCGCCGTCCGACCTCGAAGCGGCCGAGTCAGAAGGCGCGGTCTACGGGCTTCAGAGCGTCTCCGGCACGTCCCGCTCGAATCTCGCCGTGGGGCACATCCCGGGCCGCGGAGCCCAGGGGCTGTCTCTCTCGATCCAGGTCTACGACCAGAGCGGTGCGGTCGCGGGAGCTCCGATCCCCGTCACGCTCGCTCCCGGAGAGTGGAAGCAGCTCAACGGCGTCCTCCTGACGGCTGGCCTCACCGAGCCCGCCTATGGCTACGCGAAAATCACACGGACGAATGGAAGCGGCGCCTGGACGGCCTACGGCGTCGTGAACGACGCCGTCACGTCGGACGGTTCGATCCTGCCGCTCTACAGGCCGGGAGGCCTCGCGGCCGCGCGCAAACTCGTCGTCCCGGTCGTCCTCGACTTGTTCGGCGCCGCGGCCTCCCATTACACGACCGAGTTGACTCTCGCGAACGACGGCAACTTCGCGACGCCGGTGGACCTCGTCTATCGGCCGGCGCCGGGATTCGGATCCTCGACCGGCGTCGCGGTGGTCACGCTCCCCCTCGCCGCGCATCAGCAGACGACGCTTCCGGACATCCTCGCCTACCTCAGGTCGAAGGGCGTCAACATCCCGGACGCCTCGCAGGGCGCGCAAGCCGGGTCCCTCTCCGTGGACTTCCGGAACCTCGGCACGGTCGACTCGCCGAAGACGATCGCGATCGCGCGCACGACGACGCCCAACACCGACACGGGGACGGGTGGCGCCTTCGGCGTCGCGTACCCCGCCGCCGCGAAGGGGGGCGGTGCGCGCGCGTCGGCGCTCGTGCCAGGCCTCACGCGTGACGCCTCCGTGCGCTCGAACCTCGCCGTCGTCCACCTCGGAGGCGGTTCGGAAATCGCGCTCTCCCTGTCCGTGCGCCTCTACGACGCGACCACGTCGCAGGCGGTGGGAAATCCGATCACCGTCACGCTTCAGCCGGGCGACTGGACGCAGTGGTCGGGCGTCTTCGACACGGCGGGCGTTCCCGCGGGAACGACGGCGGCGTACGCGGTCATCACGCGCCTCACGGGCGACGACACCTGGCTCGCGTACGGGGTCCTGAACGACGCGAAGACGTCCGACGGCAGCGTCCTCCGGATGTTCCCCGGCGCCGAGTACTGAGCGGCCGCGAAAGCTCGGAACGACTGAAGCGCGGGTCTACGGCCGCGGGTCTTTCCGCTGCAGCACGAAGCGCTGGAGGAGCACCGCGACCGCCGCGAGGCAGATCGCGAGACCCACGAACGACGCGACGCGATAAAGGCCGCCGAGCCGCGCGAGGTCGTGCAGGAAGCACTTCAGGACCGTGACGACGAGGAGCACGACCGCCGCGATGCGGCCGCGCTGATTCCCGGCGGCGATCGAGACGACGAGGAGAGCGATCGCGAACACCGCCCACGAGAGCGTGTAGGCCAGGCCTTCCGCGAGCGAAGACGACAGGACGTTGAACGCGGGCACCGCGCCGGCCGCGAAGAAGTCCGCGATCTCGAGGTTCACGAGCACGAAGAGCAGCGCAACGCCGCCCGCCGGAAGAAGGTCCGCGAGCACCCGCGCCTTTTCGTCGCCCGTGAGGCGGAGGAGCCGGGCCCCGAGGAAGAACGCGGCCGCCGCGACGCCGTAGACCGCGAGATACCAGTTGAAGAACGGCGTCGCGGAGCGCGGGTGATACGTGAGAACGGCCGGGTTCATCGCGAGGCGCAGGAACGCGGCCGCGAAGAGCCCCCCCGCCCACCAGACGAGACCGCGGTGCGGGATGCGCCCGAAGAGCCAGGCGAGGGACGCGCCGAGAAGCGCCCAGCCGAGCGTCAGCCACTCTCGTTCGAACTGGAGCGGGATCGCGACCGTGACGAACGCCAGAACCGCTCCCGCCACGAGGGCGAGGCGCGCGCGGTCCTCTCCCGGCGGAACGCCGAGCGTCAGCAGGCGCGCGAGGAGCAGCGCGAGGCCGAGGGCGAGCGCGAGCGGCAGGAGACCCATCACGCCCCGATAGCCGCCCTCCGCGAGAGCCGTGCGAAAGAGCGGAAAGAAGACCGCGCTCGCGAGAACGGCCGCCTTGTACGGCTCCTTCGCCCGTTCCGCGCGCTTCCCGAGGACGAGCGGGTACGCGAGGAAAATGAGCCAGAAGGCGCCGCCGAGGAGCAGCTCGTCCTTCCAGAGGGCGGACCCGCCCCTGTGTGCGAGCTCCCAGGCATACGCGGCCGCCGCCGCGGGCAGGACCGCCAGGACCGCGAGCCCCTGCGCGCCCGAGCCCGCCGCGAGAGAGAGGAGCGCGACGAGAAACACGACGTGCGCCGCGAGAAGAGAGCGCAGTGGCGGCGCGCCGTGGGCGAACGAGACGGAGATCGTCACCGCTTCGGCCAGAAAGAGCGCGACCGCCGCCCCGAGCGCGAAGGCCCTGTCCTCCTTCCACACCCACGCCCCGACGCCGAACAGCGCGAGGGCCGCGGCCGCGCCGAGCGCGCAGACGGGCCCGGGCGCGCGCGTCGCCACGACGGACAGCGAGAGAGGCGCGAGCGATCCGAGCGCGAGCGATGCGACCTGCAGCCGGGCGGGCCCGCGTCGCGCCGCGACCCATGCGGCGGTGGCGACCAGGAGCGCAAGCGCGACGGCCGCGCGCGCGTCGGGAGGCGACGAGAGGTTGCGCTGGGAGGCGACGAAGAGGATCAGGAAGGACCCGAGGAGGCCGAGATGCGCGGCGTCGTCGGGAATCGCGCCCGGAGGACGCACGCGAGCCGCGAGGCCGGGCGCCAGGAAGTACAGGAGGCCAAAGGCCGCAGCCGCGGCGAGACCCGGACCGAGGAGGTCCGGCGTCGCCGAGCGCACGAACCACGCGCCAAGGACGACGAGCGTCGCGAGGCCCGCCATGAGGTGGAGCGCCGGCGCGCCGCGAACCGCCGCGAAAACCAGGAGACCGAGGTCGAGGAGAAGGAGAAAGCCGAAGAGAATCGGCCAGAGGCCGCCGTCGTCCGGCACCGTTGCGAGCGAGAGCGCGAAGAGCGACGTCAGGGCGAGGCCCGCGACCGGCAGGAAGACCCATCGCCTTTTCGCGGCGGCCCAGGCGAGACCGCCATCGAGAAGGAGGAGGTACGAAAGGAGAGTTCCGGGCCGGTCCTCACCCATCGCGAGAAGCGCCGGCGTCGCGAAGCCGCCGAGGAGCCCGAGGCCCGCGATGAACGCCGAGTCATGGCGAACCGCGAGCGCGACGGCGAGCGCCGCCACGAGCGCGAGCGCCGCGAACGCGGGGAAGAGGCCGAGGATCTCCCACCGCGCGTATGCGGCGTAGAACGTGGCGAAAAGGATGGCGAGCCCAGCGGCCGCGAGCGCGCTTGCCGTGACCGCATAACGCCGCGCGGCCTTGAGCTCGCAGGCGATCAGAATCGAGAGGCCCGCGAGAAGGCCGATCGCCATCTGGATGGGGGGCGAGAGCCAGCCGCGCTCGATGGAATAACGCAGGAAGAAGATCGCGCCAAGCGTGAGGAAGATGCCGGCCGTCCAGGAAAACAGCTTTACGCCGACGAATCCTTCCCAGTCGACGCCGCGCGCCGCGGCGGGCGGCGCAACCGGGGGTTCTTCTGCTTCCTCGCTCAGCGCCGCGTCCGCGCCAGAGGGCTCGGTCGAAGCACCGGCATCGGTGGTTTGCTTAGAAGGGTGAATGGGCGGAGGTGCGAAGGCCACCGGCGGTGTGGGGAATGCGACAGGCGGTTCGGCCTGAGAGGGAGCAGAAAGTCTTCTGACTTCCTCTTCCAGCCGCACGACGCGCTCGCGCAGCCACACGGCGAGTCCGAGGGCCCCGAACGCCACGAGGAGTGCGAGGAACGGGAACACGAGTCCTCAGCCGCGACCGTGCATGAGGCGCTGGAGCTTCGGGGCCAGCGCGAAAAGGACGACGCCCGCCACGACCGGAAACGCGAGGAAGATGGCCCAGAAGGTCACGGGATCGTGGATCGTTCCGGTGAGCGCGCCGAGGAACCCGCCGACGACGTTCCCCGCGAAGTTCGACAGGAACCAGACGCCCATCATGAGCGACACGATCTGGAGCGGCGCGACCTTCGTGACGAGCGAGAGCCCGATCGGCGACAGGCACAGCTCGCCCCACGTGTGAAAGGCGTACGCGAGGACGAGGTACCAGGGGCTCGCGAGACGGCCCGCCTTCAGCTCCTGCGCGGCGGCGATCATGAAGACGAACCCGAGGCCCATGACGACGAGGCCGATTGCCATCTTGCGCGTCGTCGAGGGCTCGAGGCCGCGCCGTGAGAGCCAGGGCCACAGGATGGCGAGAAGCGGCGCCGAGGCGAGGAGGATCACGGGGTCGATCGACTGGAACCACTCCGGGATGAGCTTCCAGGAGCCGAGCGTGAGCCGCGTGCTCTGCGCGGCGAAGACGTTCATGGAGTTCCCAGCCTGCTCGTATGCGGCCCAGAAGAAGATGACGAAGAACGAGATGACGAAGAGCGCGGTCACGCGCTCCCACTCGTCCTTCGTCAGCGGGCCCGCCGGCGCCACGCCTTCGGCCGCGCGCCGCTTCGCGCTCGGAAGGAGACCCGCCGTGCCGAGGAATTTCTTCCGCGTCGCCATGAGGGTGAGTACCGCGAAGAGCATTCCCACGCCCGCCGCCGCGAAGCCGAACGGCCAACCGTAGTGCACGCGGAGCCAGCCGGTGACGATCGGCCCGATGAACGCGCCGAGGTTGATGCCCATGTAGAAGATCGTGAAGCCGCTGTCGCGCCGCGGGTCGCCCTCGGCGTAAAGCTCGCCGACGCAGGCGCTGACGTTCGGCTTGAAGAGGCCCGTGCCGAGCGCGACGAGAAGGAGGCCCGAGTAGAAAGCGGGCATCGCGTCGATCGCGAGAACGAAGTGGCCGGAAGCGATGACGAGGCCGCCGACGAGGAGGGACTTCTGGGCTCCCCAGTAACGGTCCGCGATGTAGCCGCCCAGAATCGGCGTGAGCCAGACCAATCCCGTGTAGAACCCATACAGAACAGAGGCCCGCGACTGGGTCCACGAGAGGCCCTGCACGAGATACAGGACGAGCATCGCCCGCATCCCGTAGTAACTGAACCTCTCCCACATCTCGGTCAGGAAGAGGGCGGCGAGCCCCCGGGGATGCCCCGCGATTTCGGTTTTCACCGGGCGAAGTCTAACCCGCGATTCGAGCCTGCTAGACTTTTTCCGGGTCGCCGGGGAGGGACCTCTCGATGGGCATGTACATCATCGCCGAGCCGTGCATCGGAACGAAAGACACCGCCTGCGTCGAGGTGTGTCCGGTCGACTGCATCCACCCGAAGAAGGACGAAGACGGTTTCACTGAAGCGACGATGCTCTACATCGACCCCGCGACGTGCATTCAGTGCGGAAACTGCGAACCGGCGTGCCCCGTGAAGGCCATTTTCACGGAAGAGACCATCCCCGAGAAGTGGAAGCACTACCAGCAGATCAACGCCGACCACTTCGCGTGATCGCGAACCCGCGATTCGCGGGGAAGCGGTAAGGGATCAGTCGTCGTCGCGCGAAAGCAGATACCCGACGACGACGCCGATCCCCAGGGCGGCGACAGCCATCACGAAGGCATTGTCGCGCCCGACCCGGTCAACCGTCTTCCACCGACGCGCGAGCTCCTTACGGATGCGCTTTCCCTGCACGCCCGCGTCGTCGAGAACGTCTTCGACGCGTCCGGCCACTTCCTTCGCGAGATCCTGCCCTCTTTCGCCGGCTTCCGAGAGGCCTTCGCGCATCGACCCGAGGATGTCGTCAACCCGTGAGCGTGCCATGTTGAGTCTCCCTGCGCCGCGGAATGCGGCTTCTCGCAATCTTACTCCGGCGAACGGCCTCCGTTAAACTGCGGGCTCGTGGACGCGCGCGAAATTCTCACGCGGCTCTATCGCGCCGCGGTGGCGGCCGTCGATCCGGCGGCCCTCGTCGCCGAGGCCCTCGGGCGCCGCGGAGCCGGCGTCTTCGTTCGCTCCGTGTCGGCGCGCGCGCAGCGCGAGTTCGTCTTCGCCCCATCGCGCGTCGCCGTGCTCGCGGTCGGCAAAGCGGCCGTGCCGATGGCCGCCGCCGCGCACGCGAACCTCGGGTCGCGCATCGACGACCTGCTCGTCGTGGCCCCCGAAGACGCCCCGTTCCGCGTCCTGCCCCCCTCCGCGCGCACGATCGGGGCGCGCCATCCCGATCCGGACGAGAGCAGCCTCGCGGCCGGCGAGGCGGCCCTGTCGCTCGCGGGCTCGCTCGGCAAAGGCGATCTCCTCGTCGTGCTTCTGTCGGGAGGCGGATCGAGCCTCCTGTGCGCGCCCGCGCCGGGGATCTCGCTCGACGACAAGTCGAAGACGTCGAACCTCCTCCTGGCCGCGGGGACGCCGATCGCCGACGTAAACGCCGTACGCGCGGCGTTGTCGCGCGTGAAGGGCGGGCGCCTCGCCGCCGCCGCGGGCGCGGCCGACGTCGTGACGCTCGTCCTTTCGGATCTCGGAGACGACGGGTGGCATCTCGTCGCCTCCGGCCCGACGCTCGGCTCTCCAACACGGCCGGCCGACGCGCGCGGCATTCTCGAGCGCTACCGGATCGCGCCGCTCGTGCCGGCTTCCGTCCGCGCTCACCTGTCGTACGGGCACGAGCCGGCGCCGCTCCGGCAGAGCGGGCCGCGGTGGAGCGTGCTTCTCGCGGACGTGCGCACGGCCCTCGAGGGCGCGCGCGTCGAGGCTCTGCGGCTCGGCATCGAGCCGCGTGTCGTACCCGAGCTTCTTTCGGGCGAGGCGCGGACCGCCGGCCGGCGCCTCGCATTCGCCGGGGCGACCGCCGGGGATCTCCGCCGCCGCCGTTTCACGTTCGCGCCGCGGCGCCACGTCACGATCCTCGGAGGCGAGACCACCGTGACGGTGAAGGGCCGCGGACGCGGCGGACGCAACCGCGAGGTCGCGCTCTCGGCGGCCCGCGAGATCGCGGAAGCACCCGGCGTCACGATGCTCTGCGCGGGAACCGACGGCATCGACCACGAATCGGATGCCGCCGGCGCCTTTGTCGACGGCGGCACCCTGGCGCGCGCCGAGGCGCTGGGACTCGATTCCGCGCGCGCGCTCCTGGAGAACGACACGGCCCCGTTCTTTCACGCCCTCGGCGATGCGTTCGTGCCCGGACCGACGGGGACGAACGTCGGCGACGTCGCGTTCGTCCTCGGGCCTCCCGTGGCCGAAGACGATTCACCCGGCCTCCTCCAGCCGGCATAAGATTCGCCTGGGAAAAGAGGAAACGTGCCGTGAACGAGACGTCGAGCAAAGAGCGCCACATCTCGTCGCCCTCGATTCCTCTCTCCATTCCGCCCGCGCGAAAGGCGCGCCCCGTCGCCGTCTTCGTCGCGACGACGGCCGGCGTCCTCCTGCTCGCCGCGGCGACGATCTGGGCCCGCTACTGCGACCACGCTCCCGTGAAGGCCAGCGTGCGGGCCGCCGCGCCCCCCCTCACCGGGAGCTGACCACCGGGCGTCCTTCGCGCAGCCAGCGCGCGATTCCTCCCGCGAGATGCCAGGCGCGCGAATGGCCCGCGGCTTGGAGAATCGCGAGCGCACGGGCGCTCCGGACTCCGGATTCGCAATAGACGACGACGTCGCGCCCGCGCGGAACGTCGTCGAGGCGGGAGGGCAGCGCCGGGAGCGGGATGTTCACGGCCCCCGCGAGCGCCCGCGCCGGGATCTCGAAAGGCTCTCGCACGTCGAGAAGAAACGGTGCTTCGCCTATGCCCAACGCGAGCCGCCTCGCCAGCTCCTCCGGCGACGTCTCCGCGAGGGCCGCCGCCGGACGCCCCGCGCAAAAGGCTTCGGTGTCGGCGAGGCGCGTCAGCGTCGGATGGGGACCGCAGACCGCACACGCGGGATTCTTCGCGGCCCTGATCGTGCGCATCTCCATGCGGAGCGCGTCCACGAGGAGGAGGCGGCCGACGAGGGGTTCACCCACGCCGAGGAGGAGCTTGAGGACTTCCGTCGCCTGGATCGTCCCGAGCAGGCCGGGGAGCACTCCAAGGACGCCGCCTTCGGCGCAGGACGGCACGAGCTCCGCGGGCGGCGGCTCCTCGAAGAGGCATCGGTAGCATGGACCCTTCGCCGCCCAGAAGACGGAGGCCTGTCCCTCGAAGCGGGAGACCGAGGCGTACACGTTCGGCTTGCCGAGGAGAACGCAGGCGTCGTTCACGAGGTAGCGCGCCGGAAAATTGTCCGTCCCGTCGGCGACGACGTCGTACTCCGCGAGGACGTCGAGCGCGTTCGCGGAGGAGAGGCGGAGGGCGTGCGGGACCACCCGGACCCCGGGGTTCAGGTCCTTGAGGCGCGCGGCCGCCACCTCGAGTTTCGGCCGTCCTACGTCACCGGTGCCGTAGAGGACCTGGCGCTGGAGGTTCGTGACGTCGACCGTGTCGAAATCGACGAGGCCGAGCGTACCGACCCCCGCGGCCGCGAGATACAGCGCGACGGGAGAGCCGAGGCCGCCCGCGCCCACGATGAGAACCCGCGCGGCCTTCAACCGCTCCTGGCCATCCTCTCCGACGCCGGGCAGCGCGAGATGGCGCGCGTAGCGGATCCGTTCGTCCGGAGAAAGCCCAGCGCGCCGCGACACGGACAAGCCTAACAACATCGCGCGGATGATCGTTCGCCTGATGCTTCAGGGCCCGACCGGCGAGATCCGGCGCTCGACGCGGAAGCGCCTCTCGCCCTCCGGCTGAAGCACGAGGAAATCCCCGCCGTAGCCGGGCGCGAGTGCGGGAGCGTTTCCGAGCCAGGTCTTCGCCTCGGCGGAGAGGTCGGCCTCGGAGAGCGTGAGGACGCCCGCGGCCGTGGCGCGTCCCCGGGACACGAGGCCGAGGAGCGTCTTTTTCCAGCCTTCCTCGCCGCCTGGCGGAGCCACGGCGAGCAGACGGCCCGTCAGGTCGATCTCCGTCTTCCCGAGAAAGTCCGTCAGGTCGCCAAGCTCGAAGACGCCGCCGCGACCCCCGCGTCCCGACGAGGCCGCGAAACTGGCGCGCGCGGGTGGGAGGTTCATGCCGACGTCCGCGCGATACGGCGGAAGGCCGCCCCCCGAAACGACGCGCGCGTTACGGAGGAGGACGTCGAACAGGCGGTCGCGCGCATTCAGGGGGATCGCGTCGTAGGCCTTTGCGTCCACCGCGGCGAGGGAGCCGTCCGCGAGCGCGTGAAGCGTCCCGAGAAGCGCGACGAAGTTCAGGCGCACGAGCGTATTCGCCTCGTCCGGCCCGAAAAAGCCGCCCGACTCGATGAGGAGCGTCGCCGTGCCCCAGCGCGTCATCGAATCGCCGAAGGCACGCTCCGTGTAGTCCATGTCGTAGCGCGCGACGCGGCCCTTCGCGTACGGCTCGAGGAGGCGCTGAACGAGGACCGCGAGCCGCTTCGTCGCAAGGCGCCCCTCGTTCTCGGTGAAGGCGTCGTCGTACGGGACGGAGAGGAGCGAGATCGCCACTTGGGCCCCTCGCTTTCCCGCCGTCAGGCTCGGGCTGTGGTTGTGGAGGTTGTAGCCGATCGACGGCTTCAGCCGGTCGCGCACGGACTTGAGGAAGCGCCCCTCGGGCGTCTCGAGACGCAGGGCGTCGCGGTTGATGTCGATGCCCTGTGCATTCGTGCGGCGCGTCCTCTCCGCCCCGTCCGGATTGAGCATCGGGATGATCGCGAGCGTGAGGCGCGACAGGAGACGCTCCGTCTCGGGCGTCTTTCGCGTTCGTCCCAGATGCTCGAGGATGTCGAGAAGCGCGCTCGTCGCGGTCGGCTCGTCGCCGTGCATCTGCGACCAGAGGAGGACCGTGGTGGGGCCGTTGCCGAGGACGACGAGGGGAATTTTTCTCCCTTCCACCGAGGCGCCCTCTTCGGCGATCGTGAAGAGTCCCGGGTGCCGCGCGAGGAGCGCGGTGAGCTCCGCGCGCATTCCCTCGTGCTTCAGCGCGAAGGGCGAGACCGGGACCGTGTGCGGCCACGCCTCCCACAGCGCGGAAGAGCTCGTGCCGGTGCCATACGCCACCCGCGCGCCGAGAGCCACGAGGAAGACGGGTGCAGCGAGAACGAGGAGGCGGGAACGAGGGGCGCGCGTCCAGCAAATTGGCATGAGACCGCAATTATAGATAATCGGGGACAGCGCCATGCCCGTCGAACCCGGATCGCGCCTCGGGTCATACGAGATTCTCGGCCCTCTCGGGGCGGGAGGCATGGGAGAGGTTTGGCGCGCGCGCGACACGCGCCTCCAGCGCGAGGTCGCCCTGAAAGTTCTCCCCAAAGCCTTCGCCGAGGACGCCGAACGCCTCTTGCGATTCACGCGTGAGGCCCACGTTCTCGCGTCGCTCAATCACCCCGGCATCGGGGCGATTTACAGCTTCGAACAGATCGACGGCACGCACTTCCTCGGCCTCGAGCTCGTCCCCGGCGAGACGCTCAAGCAGCGCATCGCCCGCGGCCCGATTCCGGTCAGCGAGGCTCTCGGGATCGCCCGCCAGATCGCCGATGCGCTCGAGACCGCGCACGGGAAAGGCATCCTCCACCGCGACCTCAAGCCGGCGAACGTGAAGGTGACGCCGGACGGGCGGGTGAAGCTCCTCGACTTCGGCCTCGCGAAGGCCTTCACCGCCGAGCGCAACTCGCCAGAGATCTCGCAGTCGCCCACGGCCGCGGCCGACGGCACGCGGCAGGGTCTCATCCTCGGGACGGCGAGCTACATGAGCCCCGAGCAGGCGCGCGGGCGGCTGCTCGACGCGCGGAGCGACCTCTGGTCGTTCGGCTGCCTTCTCTACGAGATGCTCGCCGGCAGGAAGGCCTTCGACGGCGAGACGCTGTCCGACATCCTTGTCGCGATCCTCGATCGCGACCCGAACTGGGACGCCCTGCCCGCCGCGACCCCGCCGCCCGTCCGCGACCTCCTGCACGGACTTCTCGAAAAGAACGTCGACCAAAGGTGGCGTGACGTACGCGACGTGAAGGCCGCGCTCGACGGCGCGTTCGCGAGCCATTCGACGATGCAGACGCATGCGCGCGGCCCCGTGGATCGCCGTTCGCTCCGCTGGGCGGCCGCCTCCGGCGTCGTGATCGCGGCGCTCCTCGTGGCGTTTCTCCTGCGCACGCGCTCGGGCGACGGCGCCCTGCCGAAGGAAAAGTACCTCGCGATCATGCCGTTCAAGGACCTCTCGGGGCGGCCCGACGGGCAGCTCGTCGTCGACGGCCTCACGGAAAGCTTCCGCGCGCGGCTGACGAAGCTCCGGGTGCGGGGACTCATGGTGATGGCGGCGGCCGGCGGGGCCGTCGGTGACGATCCCGCGCACTTCGCGCAGGATCACGGCGCGAACCTCGTGCTCACGGGCGTTTTCCGGCGGCAGGAGAACCAGATCCGCCTGACCTACAGCATGCTCGCGGTGGGCTCTCCGGGAATCCTCGCCGCCGACGAGATCGCGGGGAACGCGACGGACCAGTTCGGGCTCGAGGACCGCCTCGTCGAGAGCGTCGTCGCCTCGCTGCGCGTTCACCTCGAGGGCGAAGGAAAGGGCGCGGCCGCGCGGCAACGGCCGGCCGAGAGCGAGCCGTACTACAAGGCGCTCGGGCTCCTCCGCCGATACGACGACCCGCGGTCGCTGCTCGCGGCGATCGACCTGCTGAACGGCATCGCCGGGGGCGAGCGCTCGCCTCTCGTGCAGGCCGCGCTCGGGCGGGCCTGGATCGAGCGCTACCGCTCCACGAAGGATCCCGCCGCCGCGGAGGCCGCCCGCGCGGCCGTCCAACGCGCGATCGCGCTGGACGACGGATCGCCCGAGGCCCATCTGGCGTCGGGACAGCTCCTCACGATGATGGGCAGGCCCCGGGAAGCGGTCGTCGAGATCCGGCGCGCGATCGAGCGGCAGGCCCCGTCCGCCGACGGCCTCCTCGCGCTCGGCGACGCGCTCCTCGACGCGGGCGCCGCCGCCGAGGCCGAGGCGACCTACCGTCGGGCCGTGACGCTCAATGCGCTCTACTGGGCGGGATACAACCGGCTGGGAGCGATGTTCTTCGAGCGGGGCGATCTCACCGGCGCTCTCGAGGCCTTTCGACAGGCCGACCAGAAGAACCCCTCGGTGCCACGCGTCCTGAGCAACATGGGAGGAATCCTTCTCCGGCTCGGACGGCTGGAGGAGGCGGGCTCGGCTCTCCGCCGTTCGATCGCCCTCTCCCCCACCGCGGGAGCCTGGTCGAATCTCGGAACGTGTGAGTACCTGCTCGGCCGTTATCCCGAATCGGCGCATGCGTTCGAACAGGCGATCGGCCTCGTACCTCGCGACCTCCGCTACCGCGTGAGCGCCGGAGACGCCTATCGCCTCGCACCGGGACTCGCGGAGAAGGCGCGCGCGTCCTACGACAAGGCCCTCGAGCTCGCCGACGCCGAGCACGCCGTCCATCCGCTCGACGCGGCCTCGCTGGCGCTCGTCGCGAAAGCGGAGGTCCGGACGGATCGCCGCGAAGCAGCCCAGAAGACGATCCAGGAGGCGCTCGCGCTGCAGCCCGAGAACCACACCGTTCTGTTCCGCGCCGCGATCGTGGAGAACGTCCTCGGAAGAAAGGCGGAAGCGCTGGCTCTCCTTCGGAAAGCCGTCGAGAGGGGCATGGGCACGACGCAGATCGCCCGCGATCCCGAATTCGCGGATCTGAAGGACAATTCCGAGTTCCAGAAGCTGATCACACCGACGCCTGCGGCGCGGTGACGTGCAACGGCAGGAGGCCCCGATGGCAAAGAGAAGACTGAAGAAGGAACGGATCGTTTGCATTTCTTTCTGGCCGGACGGATCGCTTCGGGTCGAGCCCGAGTCGGTCAAGGTCCGGCGGGGCCACCTCGTGAGGTGGATCACGATCGTGAGGGACGCCAAGATCGAGATCACCTTCAAGAGGAGGATCGGCTCCCCCTTCACGGGCGACGCCGTCTCGACCCTGCCGCACGGGCAGGCACTCTCGACCGCGGTGCGCGGCGACGTCAAGGTCGGGCAGAAATTCCCGTACAGCGTCCTTCTCGCGATCGGGAAGCACGAAGTCAAGCTCGACCCCGACGTCGAAATCGAGCGTTAGCGTCGACGCGAGGCGCCGAGGGACCGAGGGAAGGACAGACGAAGCTCGAGACTCTTACGGGCTCAGCGCAGGCGCTTTCTCATCGCCTCCCGGAACGCGCGGCGGCTCTCGGCGGTCGGGATGTCGAGCTCCAGCTTCGTGACGAGATCGGCGAGCGTCCTCGCACTCTTCGCCGCCCGCTTTACGACGACGCGCGCGAGCGGCCCGATCTGCTTCGCGAGCTCGGTCTCCGCGGCGCGGAGGTCTTCCTCGGAGATCACGAGTGTCCGTCCGGACGAGCCTGGCGTCAGGGAAGCGGGGGCGACCGACCCGCCCACGCTCCGGAGCTCGGTGGGCGCCTCGCTCGGGGGCACGGGCGTCGTGCGGCCGGGCCGGCTCGCACCCGTCGGCGTGCGGGCCGCGAGAAGGCACTTCGAGAGGAACTTGTCGCGCGCCGCGGTCTCGGCGATCTGCTCGGCGAGCGTGCCGCAGAGGGCCTCGAGTGTCGGGGCCGTCCGGGCGGTCCTCCGCACGAGGACCTTCGCCATCGGTCCCACGGCGGACGCGAGACTCTCCTCGATGCGGCTCAGGACTCCCGAGTCGAACTCCCCGCCCGCTGCCGGAACGTACCCGGGGGAGGCCGTCATCCCGCCCTGCGGCTCGATCGCCATCCCCTGCTGTTCGTCGGGCTGCGGCATCTCGCCGCACTGCAGGCGATAAAGGTCGAGGTCGAGCGCGTAGACGTCGCCGTACCTTGCGTCGCGATCCTTCGCCATCATCCTGCGGATGACGCCGCAGATGCCCTCCGAAAGCCCGGCCTCGAAGCGGCGGGGGTCAGGCAGCGGCTCGACGAGGTGCATCGACATGACGATGGGGCCGGAGGCTCCCGAGTAGGGCGTGTGCCCGGTCACGAGGTGGTAGAGCGTCGCGCCCAGCGAATAGACGTCCGCTCGCGGATCCACGTCCTTCTGCCCGCGGATCTGTTCCGGCGAGATGTAATGCGGCGTGCCGATCGCCTGGCCCGTCTGCGTCAGGGACTGATCCTCGTCGATGCGCTTGGCGATCCCGAGGTCCACGAGCTTCACGTCGCCACGGCTCGTGAGCATCAGGTTGTCGGGCTTGATGTCGCGGTGGACGATGCCGTCCGCGTGCGCGACCGAGAGAGCGCGGCACGCGTGCCGGATGATCTGGATTGACTCCGTCTCGCTGAAGTGGCCGCGCTTCAGGTAGGTGCCGAGCGAATGCCCGTCCACGAACTCCATCGCGAGGTAGTACACCGAGTCGACGCAGCCGAAGTCGTAGATCTGGACGATGTTCGGATGGTTCAGCCGGGCGGCCGCGCGCGCCTCCTTGAGAAAGCGCTGCACGTAGCTCGTGTCCGACGAGAACTGCTGGGCGAGCGTCTTCAGGGCGACGAGACGCTCGAGCGTGAGGTCCCGCGCGCGATAGACCTTTCCCATTCCGCCCGCGCCGAGCTCCTCGAGGATCTCGTAGTCGCCGAAGCGGGTGCCGGGAGGGATTGTGTCCGCCATGCGCCCGGGTCCCGCCTTACTCGGACTCGAGCATCTTCAGCGCCTTCGTCAGGCTGATGCGCATCCGGTTGAACGAGCCGGAGAGCACGGCGACCTCGTCCGTGCCCTTCACCGTCACGTCGGGCACGTCGAGGTTCCCGGTGCTCACCTGGTCGGCCATCTCCGACAGGCGCTTGATGGGCCGGATGATGACGAGCATGAGGAGGACGTTCAGGACGACGAGGATGCTCGCGAAGACGGCGATCAGCGATCCCAGGAGCGTCTTGAACGCGGTGTTCGCGAGGCCGATCGGAACGGCCATCGGCACCGAGACGATCTGCGCGCCGATGATCTCGTTCAGCTTCCAGCCGTAGCCGCCGCTCGTCCCGTAGACCTTCACGACGGACGCGGGCGCCACGTCCGGCGTCGTGTGGCACGAAAGACAGCCCGCGTCGGTGATCTTGATGGGTCGCGCGAGATAGAGCGCGCGGCCGAGGGGCGCGTCGCGCTCGCCGATGATCTCGGGGAGCTTTTCGTTCGCGCGGAACGCGTTCACGATGTCCGCTTCCCACTCGACCGTCCGGTCGCGCGGGTTCGTCGGGTTGAGAGCCGCCTCCTTGTAGGTGTACTCGGGGTTGCTCTCGCGGAGGTTGTTGAAGATCTCCGTCGCCGAATACGACGGGACCGACTGCGGGAGGAACTCGTCGGCGAGCCGCGGCGCGAGAAGAGGCTTGATCTGCTTGTTCGTGTAGCCTCGCGTCGCGAGCGCGCTCTGCATCATGATCCGCGCGATCTGCACGATCTGCGTGCGCGCGTTCTTCTGGAGCAGGCTGTTCGAGATGTAGCCGGCCGGCACCAGAGCCACCGCGAAAACGAGAATCAGAATCAGGTTGAACTTCAGAAAGAGCGACATGACCCCCACCTTTTCCGCGATTCTAGCGCCCGCTCCGGCAATTACGAGAACGAGTCTAGTCGCATCCGACACCGGAGTCGGCCTTACTTTCGGAGAAGGTCCCGGATCTCGGTGAGGAGCTGCTGGTCCTTCGTGGGTCCGGCGGGAGCCGGGGCGGGCGCTTCCTTCCTCATGCGGTTCGCCTGCTTCACGACGACGAAGATCGCGAAGCCCACGATGAGGAAGTCGATGATCGTGTTGAAGAAAAGGCCGTAGTTGATGGTCGGGATTCCGGCCGCTTTCGCGGCCGCGAGGGTCTCGGCGGGCTTGCCGGACAGATTGAGGAAGAGGTTCGAAAAGTCGACCTTCCCCATCAGAAGACCGATCGGTGGCATCAGGATGTCGCTCGTGAACGACGCGACGATCTTGCCGAACGCCGCGCCGATGATGACGCCAACCGCCAGATCGAGCACGCTGCCCTTGCTGATGAATTCCCTGAATTCCTTGAACATGGAGATCTCGCTTTCTCGCTTTCACGTGGAATTGGACCTGTCCACGAGGCGCGGAGGGATCTTCACAATCGCGTTCGACGCCATCTCGGGCGAAGCGCCGGGAACACATGCTCCCCGACGCTCTGAGACAGCATCCTGGCTCCGCACGTGGATGGCTCGAAGCACAAGCCTTCGGGACCAAGCGTCGCTGGCCGTCGAGAAGCGGCGCTCTAACCGCACCGTGTACACCCCTGCGGAGTGACCTTCGCGTAGCTTAGATAGTCAGCTCAGGTCGGAAATATTTCAACGCCCATGCGGACGTGTCGGAATCGACGGACTCGGGCGGGACCGGGGCGCCGGCCGATAGGCGCGTGGAGAAGGCTGCTCCACGCGACGTTCTCCGCGGCGGGATGGTGCCACGTGATAACCCGACCCCCAGCCGCCGTAGTCGGACCCGTACGGCTCGTAGACGCCCCCGACATATCCCCCGCCGCCTACTGTGCAGGCAGACAGCACCGTGAGCAGCAGGATCCCCAGCGCACTCACTCTCCAACGTCGAGGCACGATCTTCATTTCGGCTCCCTTCTGCTGTCGGTGTCCGACCACTCCATCAATCCGAAGGGTGCTCCCGTCGGATCGGCGACGATCGCCACCTTGCCACCGTGGCGATCGACGTGCGGTTCGACCAGCACGCGCCCGCCTAGCGCAACCGCCTTGGCTGCCACGTCGACGGCATCCACGACCCGCACGAAATTGAGCCAGTGGGGATGACGGCGGGACGCATGGCTGGGCAAAGCATTCACGCTCGCGCGAGCGTAGTCGTCGGTCGAAAGGATCACGTGATCTAAACCGTCGTCACTCGGCACGTCGAAAACGTCATAGCCGAAGAGCGTCTGGTAGAAGGCCGCGTCCTTGTCTGGATCTTGGGCGAGAAGCGAGCTCCAGATCCACTCTCCGGGAGCGGCCAGCAAGTCGCTAGGGTCACCACTGCTGGAGGCGAGGACCCCGAAAACAGCCCCCTCGGGATCAGCGAAGACCGCTTGGCGGCCGCGTCGCAGGTAACTTCTGGGTTCCTTCACGACCTTGGCCCCCTGCTCCAGCGCGGTCCGCTTCGCGGCATCGACATCGCGAACGGCGATGAAGGGCAGCCACGCCGGCCGCCGTTGTTCACCAGACGGCACGGGCCCGTGGAGCAGACCTCCCACCGGCCGGCCATCGAGAAACGCGATCGCGTAGTCTGCCTTACCGGCATGAATGTCCCGGAAGGTCCAGCCGAACAATCCTGAATAGAACCGCTTCGAACTGGCGAGGTCCGGGGTCACCAGATCAACCCAGATCACCTTACCGACGTGGTGCTCGGCGTTCGCGGGCTCAACGAGCGGGGGCAGTTCAAACTTCTGGGCGGCAGCAGGGACGGAGCAGATCAAAAGAACTCCGAGAAGAGCAGCCAGACTTTTCATGACGACCTTTCCTGCCGGGATACGAGTCGACGGTATTCTTTTCAAGGTTCCCCGGGCGCTCTAGCCCCGACAGCCGAAATGAGCAAACTGCGTGCCGGAAATTCAGGGCGTCGTAAAGACTTTCTTTCGGTCAGGAATCCGTCAGGGCCATGTACTCAGGCCGGAGGAAGTCCGAGAAAGACTCAAAGCGCCGAGAATCCATGCCTCCCGACGCTCTGAGAGATCAACCTGGTGTGGATGGCCCGCTTCGCTCCTCATCCTTTACTCGGCACGCGGGTTGCAGCGCCTTGTAAGGAGGCACCTCATGTCGAACAACATTCATCCCGACAAAAATCAGCCCATGCAGCCCGCGAAGACCACCACGCCGCCCGTGAAGGCGGTGCCCGCGCAGACCGTGCCAGCACAGCCCGTGAAGACCGCGCCCGTGCAGCCCGCGAAGACCGTGCCTGTGCAGCCTCACGGCAAGCCGTAGCTCGTTCACGGCTCACTCCGCCGCCCGCGAGCGGCAGCGCGCAAGGTCTCTATCGCCTCGGCGTACTTGTCGCGTTCGTGGGCGGCGCGCTCGAGGTCGCAAATTTAGGGAGCAGGTCGGTTGACGACAAGCCGATCGTGGTGCATGAGCCCGCACATCGCGACTCCTTTCCGGCGCCTCCTCAGGTCAGGAGCGCCCGCGCCAGGACCATCCGTTGCACGTCGTTGGCGCCCTCGACGATCTGCGCGATCTTCGCGTCGTTGAGGAGGTGGATGGCGGGGAAGTCCTCGGAAACACCGGTCGCCCCGCAGAGCTGAACCGCCTCGGCGGTCACGAAGAGAGCCGTGTCGGTGGCGACGAGCTTCGCCGCCGCGGCCGCGGCCGAGAACGGCCGGTCGGAGTCGCGGAGGCGCGCGGCCTCGCGCACGAGGGCGGCCGCCGCCTCCGTTCGCGCGGCCATCTCCGCGAGGCGCGCGCGGACGACGTCGTTTTTCTCCAGCGGGCGGCCGAAGGCCTTTCGCGTCCGGACGTAGCCGAGCGCGGCGTCGAGAGCGCCCCGGCAGAGGCCGACCGCGAGGGCTCCGATCGTGATGCGCCCCGAGTCAAGAGCGGCAAGCGCGATTCCAAGACCGTCTCCCGGCCGGCCCACGAGCGCCCCTTTCGGCACGCGTACGCCGGCGAGGCAGAGTCCGCCGGTGGGCGATCGCCGGAGTCCCATCTTCCTCTCCGGCGGAAGAGGCACAAGGCCCGGCGCGGTTTTCTCGACTAGAAACGCGGAGATCTCCTTCTCGCCCGTCCGGGCGAAGACGACGAAGAGGTCGGCGACGGTCGAGTGCGTGATCCAGGCTTTGTTCCCGCTGATCAGGAAGCCGTCTCCGTCGGCAGCCGCGCGCGTCGCGATCGCCGCGGCGTCGGAGCCCGTCTCGGGCTCGGTCAGGGCGAAAGCCCCGAGCAGCTCGCCGCTGGCGAGGCGCGGCAGGTACCGGCGCTTCTGCTCTTCGGTTCCGAACAGGCTCAGGATGAGCTGCGGCAGGCCGTGGACCGAAAGCGTGCCCGCGAGCGCGCCGCCGGCGACGGCCAGCTCCTCGAGGACGAGAGCGTACGTCGCGTAGTCGGCGCCTCCCCCGCCGTATTCGGCCGGGAACGGGATGCCGCCCAGCCCCATCGCGCAGAGCCGCGAAAAGAGCGGGCGTGGGAACTGGTCCGGCGGCGTGGAGGCGTAGTAGGGCCGAACCTCGGCGCTCACGAAGCGGCGCACAGTCTCGGCCAGGGCCCGCTGCTCCTCCGTCCTAAGGTCCTCGAAGAACGGCAACATTCAGCGGATCCTCGGGACGATTTCGTAGCGTCCGTCCCTGCCGCGGCGAAAAACGCCGCGGCCCTTCTCCAGTCGGAGCTCCGCCCGCACGGCCTCGGCGAGCGTCGCGACGGGCGTCACGCAGACATCGAGCGACTCGAGCCGCCGGGTCCACTCCGCAAACGTCCGGCGCCGCGTCGCCGCCGCGAGGCGCCGCCGGGCCGTTCGCCCCGCCACGCCCGAGGCGTACTGGAGCGGGACGAGATCCGGCAGGCCGATCGCCATGCAGAAGCCGACCCAAAACTTCGGCTCGATGCAGGCCACCGCGAGGAGGCGTCCGTCCTTCGTCGGGTAGAGGCCGTAGCATGGGTGGAGCTCGTGCGTCACCAGGGCGCCGTCGCTCGCCATTCGCCCCGTCGCGAGGTACTCGGCAGCGCCGAGCGACAGGAGCGCGAGGCTTCCTTCGTGGAGGGACACCGTCACCGCCATGGCCCGGCCCGTCCGCTCCCGCTCGAGAAGGCCGGTCAGGACGGCGGTCACCGCGGGCCACGCCCCGCCCGCGACGTCCGGGATCTGAAAGCCGGGGATGACTGGCCGGCCGCGCGCGTCGCGGTTCAGGTCGAGAAGGCCAGACGTGGCGAGGAAGTTCACGTCGTGGCCCGCTTTAGAAGAGCGCCGGAAGCCCGCGATGCGCACCTGGACGAGACGCGGATACCGAACGGAGACGTCTTTCGGAGAGAGCGAGAGCCTCTGCGCAGCGCCGGGCCTCAGCGAGTGGATCAGGACGTCGGCGCGGGTGAGAAGACCGTCCAGCGCGGCCCGGCCCTTTGGCGTCTTCAGGTCGAGGAAGCGTACCTTCTTGCCGCCCGCCGTGAGGCGGTAGTAGACGCTGAGTCCGTCGTCGAGCGGCGGAAAGTGGCGCCCGGCCTCGCCCCCGGGCGGCTCCACCTTGACGACCTCCGCGCCCAGGTCGGCGAGGAGCCGTGTGGCGATGCCGCCCGGCAGGAGCGACGTCAGATCGACGACGCGGATTCCCGAGAGGGGACGGCCGAAGTTCGCCCTCACCCGGCGGCCTCGAGCACAGCGGCGTCGCCCTGGGCGAGGCCTCCGCAGATCGCCGCGAGTCCGCGCCCGCCGCCGCGTCGCCGGAGGGCCATCGCCAACGTTCCCACGATCCGCGCCCCCGAGGCCCCAACGGGATGCCCGATGGCGATGGCGCCGCCATCGGCATTCGTCCTCTCGCGGAGCGCGGCGAGCGCCGCCGTGTCGGCCCCCGAGAGCCTCTTCGTCGACACGAGCGCCACCGCCGCGAAAGCCTCGTTGATCTCGACCCGGTCGAGGGAGGCGAGAGGCAGCCCCGCCCGCTTCAGCGCACACTCGGCCGCCTCGGCCGGAGCCTCGGCCATCCGCCGCGGCGCGAGCGCCACGGCGGCGTACGAAAGGAGGCGGGCGAGCGGCCGCACTCCGCGGCGGCGGGCCTCTGCCGCGGACATGACGACAAGCGCCGCCGCGCCCGCATCGAGGCCGGGAGCGTTTCCCGCCGTGACGGTCGGCGAGCCGTAGATCGTCGGAAGCTTCTCGAGCGCCTCCATCGTCGTCTCCGGCCTGGGGAGCTCGTCGGCCTCGAAAACTTTCCCGCCCGGTAGCGTCACCGGGACAATTTCCTCGGCCGGGATTCCTTCGGCGAGCGCCCGCGCATACATCCGCTGCGACCGGAGCGCCCAGGCATCCTGCTCCTCGCGGCCGATGCCGAATTCCACGGCCACCTCGCCGGCGTCCACGGACACCGGCGCGAACTCGGCGTACTCCATCCGGTAGAGCGCGTCCTCCAGCGTCACAGGGCCCACACGCGTTCCCCACCGGACGCGTGGCGAGACGACGAGAGGGACGCGAGAGAGATTCTCGACGCCGAACACGACGGCCACGCGGATGTCGCCCGCGCGGATCGCGCGGTCGGCCATCTGGAGGGCCGCGATCGACGAGCAGCACGCGCGGTCGAGCGTCAGGGACGGAACGGTGGCGGGCAGACCCGCCTTCAGCAGCGCGCGCCGCGCGATGACGGGCGCGATGACCCCGGCCTCGGCCTGCGCGCAGCAGCCTCCGAAGACCTCGTCCACCTCCGCCGGGTCGAGGCCCGCGCGTGCGAGGGCGCCTCCGATGGCGGTGGCGGCCAGCTCCACCCCGGGGACGTCGCGCAGCGCGCCGCCGAATTTTCCGAACGCCGTGCGCGCGTACGACACGAGAAACGTCTCACCCATAATCGTAGAAGCCCTTCCCTGTCTTCCGGCCAAGGTGTCCCTTCTCGACTCGCGAAAGGAGGAGGCGCGGCGGCGAGAAGCGGGGACCGTGCGCCTCGGCCAGTCCGCGCGCGGCGGCGGCGAGGACGTCGAGCCCGACGTAATCCGCGAGCTCGAACGGGCCCATCGGATAGTTGAGGCCGAGGCGGATGGCCGTATCGATGTCCTTCGGCGTGGCGATCCCCTCCTCGGCGATCCGGAAGCACTCCAGGACGTGTGCCGCCAGCGCCCGCGACGTGATGAAGCCGCGGGCGTCGCGGCAGACGACGGTCTCTTTTCCCATCCGGCGGGAGAGCTCCTCGACCGCCGCGACGGTCTCGTCGGAGGTCTCCTCCGCCCGGACGATCTCGATCAGCTTCATCAAGGGCGGCGGGTTGAACCAGTGCATCCCCGCGACACGATCCCTCCGATTCGTCGCCGAGGCGAGCGCGGCGATCGAGAGCTCGGAGGTGTTGGAGA
>Ga0207926_1000370_pt1 | contig 23463 bp, 18 predicted proteins | sample NGESurdeep072012_8_FD_184454 | JGI IMG/M metagenome (GOLD analysis project Ga0207926, IMG submission 184454) | Arctic peat soil microbial communities from Barrow, Alaska - NGEE Surface sample 210-1 deep-072012 (SPAdes) | ecosystem: Environmental > Terrestrial > Soil > Wetlands > Peat ...
GCGGAAGCCTTTCTTCTTGCTTCAAACACTGATTTGACACCATGTTTGTAGCAGAAGAGAGATTCCGCGTCTTCATTTTCAGGAATTATTCAGGCTAGTAAGCTTTGCAAAGGAACGGAATGCGCCGAGTACTTCTTCTTCCTTAGGGACCGGCTCAAGTCGTATGCTGGACGTGTATTCAAGCGCCTTAGAAGCCTCGTCGAGCAGCCTGTGTAGCGATGATCTCCACAGCTGCGTATTCATTATCGCGCTGTTGTATTCCACAGCCACTAGGTGACGACTCAGATAAAAAAAGAGGTGAGCTGTTTCGGCAGTAGGCGGGGAAAACTCGGACAGGGCGTCTTCGATGCTATCTTCGGTTACCGTTTGTCCGGAACGAGCTATTACTGATCGAGCCAGCGTGAGCCCTAGTATGGGAATGCTAATTGCCCGCTCTAGGTCATATTCCAGAAATTCCCGAAGGCTCCACCCGTAAGTGTTCCTGCCAGCTTCAGAAGTCAAATCGAATCGACTCTCCGTGACTACTCTCAGCACCTGCGCAATTTCAACGTCAGATCGAATCTGGTGACCATCAAGCGTAAACAGTGTCGGTTCGTCGTCGACAATATTTATCCGATAGGTTTCGAAGATGAGTGGCCGCTGAGGCATGGATTATCGTGAGGAATCAGTACCCAATTACATGATGCAATCTCGCGCCTTTGTTGCATAGCAAATTCTTCCATGGTTGGCTGATGGCTCACACTTGGCGGGTTCACCCCGCGTTTCTGAGTTCCCAAAAGATTTTGAGGTGGGTGCCCACATTTGCCGGCTGTACCTCTGGCAACTTTGGGTTCGCAGATGCTCCATCGTCTCCACCGGGGCGTCCGTTGGCGTCTTGCCTTTCCCAAATCGGGAAGCATCCGGTTACTTTCGTAATATCGACAGGACGGTTTTTCCTTGCCTGTCTCCTCTCGCCGCGCCATGATGGCTTCGGTGCCAGTCTCCCAGCCTTGGGAGGGCGCGTGATGTCCTTTTTGTCCCAGCCAGGGACTAAAGCATCCGTTCTTTGACAAATCGGAGCTAACCCCAAAGAGCTGAATATTTTACGGGAGGAACGCCGCTAATCAGTTGATTTTAAACGGCTGCTTTTCCAAGGGATGCGTCTAACTCCCCTGTTTTTAATATTTTACGTTAATCTCCTTTGCGTTCAATATCTTACGCAGCATCATTTCCTCCAGTCTTTTATTTTCAATATTTTGCGCAAGGAGGGGGGAGGGGGAGGGGTGCCCCGCCCTTTGCGTTAAATTGCTATTTCCCCAGCGCTCGTCAATAATCGGCTCACTCGACGGTTCCCCGACGCTCGACGTGGTTTACGGCTCTTTCCCCGGAGGTGCGACGATGAAGCCAAGCCTGCATCCAGAGGAACAAGCACGACTAGCCGCTTTGCGCGAGTACAAAATCCTCGATACCGCTCCGGAAAAGTCCTTCGATGATCTCACCCTCCTGGCTTCGCAGATCTGCGAGACCCCGATCGCGCTGATCACCCTGATCGACTCCGACCGGCAATGGTTTAAGTCGCGAGTAGGTGTGGAGGTGGATGAGACTCCCCGAGACCTTGCGTTCTGCGCGTTCGCCATATTGCAGAAAGACCTGCTTGTCGTGGAAGACGCATCCAAAGATCCGCGTTTCAGCGATAACCCCTTGGTTCAGGCAGATCCGAAGATCCGTTTTTATGCCGGCGCACAGTTGCGTTCCTCTGATGAGCTACCGCTCGGCACTCTTTGCGTGATCGACCTCAAACCACGACAGCTCTCGGAGCGCCAGCATAAGGCCCTGGAAGCACTCAGCCGGCAGGTGCAGTCACAGTTAGAGCTGCGCCGGAATCTGATCGAGTTGAGACAAGCACTGGAGCTGCGCGACGAGGCTGAGCGTGTGCAGCAGCACCTCATGCAGGAACTGCAGCGCGCGTTCGACGACACCAGGCGACTCAGTGCCCTTTGCCTGCCTCCTCGGCCTGCAAGTTCAGTATCACCATCCCGGCAGACTTGAACCGCATAAACCCGGTGGTGGACGGAGTAATGGAGGTTGCAAGGCAGATGCAGAGCGCACAAGGCCGCGAACTTGAGATCGACGTTGCGGTGCGCGAGGCCCTGGCCAATGCCATTATTCATGGGTGCAAGAGCGACCCCACGAAGAGTATCGAGTGTTCGGTTGCCTGTGATCAGGGCGGAGAGATTCTGCTGGTAATTCGCGATCCCGGCGGGAACCTGAACCGGTCGGCGGTGGCCGATCCCACTAAGGGCGAGAACATTCTGGCAACACACGGTCGCGGACTGTATCTCATCGACGAATTGATGGACGATGTCGAATACGTCGTCGAGAAAGCTGTGGCCACCGAAGTCAGGATGAAGGCAAAGTCCCGCGAGCCCGGCGACTGATGCGGCCCAGCCCCGCGGCGAGCAGTGCGGATCCCTCGTGCTAGCATCTCCGCATGCGAAGCCGCTTGCTGCTACTTGTACTCATTGCCTCCGCGTGTGTGACCTGTTCAGCCCAAAGTTCCGACCCTAACCTGTTTCCCATTCAGGATGGCTTCGTCGACAGCCACGGCGCACTCATCTATTGCATGTCCGTCGGGAGGGGCGCGCCGCTGATGATCGTCCACGGCGGACCCGGCGCCTCGCATGATTACTTCCTGCCTTACTTATTGCCGCTGATGCGCACCAATCGGCTGGTGTTCATCGACGAACGCGGTTCCGGCAAGTCGTCGAAGCTTGACGACCCCAATCAGTACACCATCGCCAACATGGTCGAGGACATCGAAGCCGTCCGCCATGCGCTTGACCTGGGCAAAATCAGCCTGCTCGGCCATTCCTTCGGCGGCGCGTTAGTGCAGGCCTATGCGTTCAAGTATCAGAAGAACCTCTCCCATCTCATTCTTGGCAGCACGTTCTCCAGTACGGTGGAACTCAACCAGGCGCTGGCGAAGATGAAAGCCGAGATGAGTCCCAAGGATCGCGATCGAGTTAATGCACTGGAAGCTGCTGGGTTGTTCGGCAAGGGAGAAGTCTGGGAGCATGGCCGCTATCCCGAGGAGTACGCCAAACTTGCCTGGGGCAAGGGCTACTTCCCTGATGTCTATCAGAACCGCCCCGATCCCAATTACGACCCGCTAGCTTCCAATACCGGCACAGCCTGGGATGTGTATCGCGAGATGTGGGGTTCGGATGGTGAATTTGTCGTCGACGGTAATTTGAAGGAAGTCGAGTATGTCGGCCAGCTTTCACAAATCAAGGTGCCCACGCTGATCATCGTGGGCGATCACGACGAGAGCGATCCACAAATGTCGAAGGAGATGCACGAGAAGATCGCCGGATCGCAACTCGTCATCCTGCCCAACAGCGGTCACATGACGTTCGTGGACCAGCCTGAGCAGTTTCTGAAAGCAGTCCGCAACTTTATTGAGCGCTAGTCTGGGAACTGCCGATCAGCCAGCCTGCGATTGAATCTGCCAGCCAACGCGGGCCGGCCTTTTGTTGCGAGGCCGTGCGGGGGGAACGGGATCGAGGTAAGGATTGCTCGACGTCCGTTCGCTGACCACCACTTCCGACTCGCCTCGTGTAATCGTATGAGTCACGTCGCACTCGGGACAGAGCCAATAGCAGTAGTCGGACAGTTTATCGACCTTCCAAGCCGGGTCAGCGTAACAATTATGAGTAGGCGGGAGCAGAAACAATCGCCCTTTGCTGAGCTCTCGGAATTCGCGGTTACATGCGGGGTTGGAACACTTGGCTACCATGGAGGCATCCTTGACTTGCGTTAAAATGTGCGAGGATCGACGTAGCGCTTTAGTGACTCTACGATTAGCATACAAGTGCTATTCGCTTTTGGCAATCTATATTTGTGCTCCCCGACCATCGTGAAACGCGGGCAAAGTTTGAGCAAGCGCCGTGTCGTCTTCAGGCTTGGAGCGTGATATCCATCTGGCAGAACTTGAAGGTACTTTCATCACCGGGCCGATCAGCCGCGACAAGCCGGTAGCGATCCAAGACGTCAACGATGAAGAGCGACTTTTCATTTTCGGGTAATTGGCGGGTCCATTCCACGAAGGTCACGGAGCCAAAGGCGAAGAACGCGGAACGAGTCTTGAAGTCCCAGGACTTCTCCTCGGTGTGCATTTGCAAAACATGCAGGCCATTACGCTCGGCCAGCTCGCCATACTGCTCGGGCGTGAGGCGCAGATAAGGGTCGTGGAAGTCCTGGTAGTAGCAGGCCCATCGTGGGGAGAGGCGGGTGTCTTCGAGCACGGTCTCCAGGCTCTTCCGCGCGCCTTTCGGGACGAGACGAAGCTGTGCGCGTCCGCCGGGCTTCAGGGCGCCCCGAATCGAGCGCAGGGCCTCATCTTGCTGGGGAATCCAGTGGAGCGCATTGAAGGAGACAACCAGATCGAACTCGTTGCGATACGGCAAGTGGCGAGCGTCGCCGGGTTCAAATCGAAGATTGGCGTGTGTCACCGGACCGTAGTTACTCGTTGCGAAAGAGATCATCTCTCGTGACGGATCTACACCTAAGACCGATCCATGTGGATTGCGAGCCGCGATTTCAGCAGTGATCTTGCCATTGCCGCAGCCGACGTCGAGAATTCGCTCGGAACCCTTCAGATTGAGCAGGGCGAGCGCTTCTTCGGCCATTGCCTGCTGCGATCCCGATATCCGGGCATAATCAGCCGCATCCCATTCGGTCATTGCGTTCTCTGCACTTTCGAATCTCGTTCTTTCGGGATATTTACGCCGTTTACTCGTCGTGAAAAAAATCCGGATTTGGCGGCATTAGCTGGCTTGGGGGGACATCGGTCATCGCGTCACCGCGCCTTCGCCTATCGCTACTTCGCGCACATACGGGGCGGGAGGATCAGGCGAGGACAAGAATGTCGCGACGTCGGGCTCGAGTTTGTTCCAACATTCGTACACAGCCAGGTGGCCCGAATCCATGCACACCAACAGAGAAGAGTTCGGCAGTTGCTGCTTCATCTGCTCGCCTACTGAAAGGGGAATCAGCTTCTCCTGTTTTCCCCAGATCACCAGCACGGGAGCTTTGATCCCTTGCAACTTGCCGTCGAGCACGTCCTGATGGGTAAGGAATGAGTCGAAGATGCGGCGGGTGATCCAGGCGTGCTCGGCGACCTGGTTCAGGAAGTCGCGCTGGACAGGATATGGTGCGTGGTATTGTCGCGGCGTCAGCATGGCCATGAAGGTGGCGAACTCCTCTGGCGTCGCAGGGAGAAAATTCTTGACGGTAATGTTGGTTTGAAACGTCAGTCCGGCAGCGTCCGCGACCACCAACCGGTTGACGACCTCCGGATGTTCGACGGCCAACTTCAGCGCGACCCAGCCACCCATGGAAACTCCGACGAGGTCAGCCGACTTGATGTTCTGGCTTTCGAGAAACTGCCGCAGCATTTCCGACTGCTGCCCGATGGAATAGGCGATGTCGGGCTTCTGGGTGTCCCCGTGACCCAGCAGATCGATAGCGTACACGTGGAATTGGTGGCGCAGGTCAAGCATTGCTGAGACCCAGTTCAGCGATTCGGCTCCCAACCCGTGAACGAAAACCAGCGGCGGGCCGTCGCCTCCCTCGTAGAAGTGGACGCGATAGCCGCCTACCTGCGCGTAATGGCTGTGAATGTCGCCGGTCAATAAGGTTGCGCGGCCGAAGGCGCGCAAAACACTCAGAGGGCGCAGCGAAGCGTAGGTGACGAAAGCGAGGACCAGAAACAAAATGACGAGGCCAATTTCTTTCCAGCGCCCCATGCGAGGCCGTGTGGTTTCAACCTGCGGGAGAACATCACCACCAGTGGGCATAAGAGACTCTCACCGTGTTAGAACTTGAGGTCAACTCTAATCGTTACAGGATTGTGAATTGCCTCGCAGGCGAAGTCAATTCCTCCCAGTCTGGGCGTGAATCGCAAATCCCGAAATCGATGGCGGCGTGCAACTGACAGCGCGCATAATTCGTAAGTAATCTTATGATCCTCGAAGCCGTCCGACCCCGCTTGCCCGCAATCACTTCGCTGCGCTTCTTTGCCGCGTTTCATGTGGCGCTGTTTCACATGAACGAGATGGGAGCGATTACCGGGCGCATTGGTTCAAGTCATTCGCGGCAATCGGCTACGTCGGGGTAAGTTTCTTTTTCGTGCTTTCGGGATTCATCCTTGTTTATACCTATGCCGGCCGCGACATCAATTTGCGCGACTTCTGGCAGACACGTTTTGCCCGCATTTATCCCGCTTACTTGTTCTCACTGCTGCTGTCGTTTCCGTTCTTCTACTACGGCGCACTGAAAATGCATGTGCCGTTTTTCGCATTTTCGGAGCAACACTTTGCGCTGGCATCGGTGCTGGTGCTGCTGCTTCTCCAGTCGTGGATTCCGGCGGCGGCGTTGTCGTGGAACGCAGTGGCCTGGAGCCTTTCCGTGGAAGCGTTCTTCTACGCAGTATTTCCATTCGCGCTGGCAAAGTACGGCAAGCTCTCACGCACTGTCTTGTGGGGATTGATTCCAGCGTGCTGGCTGGCCGGGATGGCGATCTCCGGCGGATACTTGCTCTTTCGGCCAGCCGGAATGCCCTATGTGAGCAGCGCCAACTGGTCGAGTGCGGTGCAGTTCGTAAAATTCTTCCCTGTCGTGCGCCTGCCGGAGTTTCTTATGGGCATGGCCTGCGGCTTCCTGTTCCTGCGCGGCGAGCGCAATCCCAAGCACGCGTTGCCGCTGGTGGGACTTGGATTACTCGGCGTTGCGGCCACCACCGTGGCAGCTCGATTCGTGCCGTATTTGGTAGTCCACACTGCGATGTCGGGGCCGGCATTTGCCGCGGTGGTATGCGGCATCGCGCTCCAGCCAAGTTGGGCCGCATGGCTGAACAACCGCCCTCTGGTGCTATTCGGAAACGCCAGTTACAGCTTCTACCTGTTGCATACCATGTTCGTCTGGCCGTTCTTCCACAACATGCAAACCCAGGCAGTGCGTAACCAGGGATTTATCGGCATCGGCATATGGCTGGTCATGATGCTGGCAATCTCGTCGCTGGTGTATCGATTCATCGAGGAACCCGCGCGGCGCAAGCTGCGGCCGCAAAGAAAAGCGATACAGGTGCCCGCAGAAGCCTTGCCCACCGAAACTTGACGGGCAAATTCTCTCCGTGCATCCCCCTTTAGGGGGAGGCAGCACTGCAACCAAGGTGCGGAACCCGCATATTGTTTGACTTTGGCTGGCCTCACTCCCTAACATCGAAGCATCGGGCTTGAATCCATATCTCCCAAGATGATCGACACGGTCATATCGCACTACCGCATCGTTGAACTCATTGGCGGTGGCGGCATGGGAGTGGTTTACAAAGCCGAGGACCTCGACCTTGGCCGTTTCGTTGCCCTTAAGTTTCTGCCCGACGATCTCTCTGGGGACCCCACTTCGCTGGATCGCTTTCGCCGCGAAGCACGCGCCGCCTCAGGACTGAATCATCCCAACATTTGCACGGTTTACGAGATTGGCCAGGACGGGGGCCGTCCGTTCATCGTGATGGAGTATCTCGAAGGTCACACGCTCTTCCAGTTGCTTGACGGCAATCCCCTGGACACGGACCAGACCCTGCGAATTGCGTTGGATGTTGCGGAAGCGTTGAACGCCGCGCATCACCAGGGCATCGTGCATCGCGACATTAAGCCCGCCAACATTTTCGTCACCAACCGGGGACACGCAAAGGTTCTGGACTTCGGACTGGCAAAGCTGTTGCCTTCCCCTCTGATTGGTGCGGAAAACAGCACACTGAACACGGAGCCCGAGGGAGCGCGGATCACCAGCCCCGGCAAGTTGATGGGGACTCTGGCGTACATGTCTCCGGAGCAGGCGAGGGGATGGGAACTGGATGCGCGCACCGACCTGTTCTCGTTCGGCATCGTGCTCTACGAAATGACGACGGGGTTGCTGCCGTTCCGGGGAGGGACGTCGGCCAACATGTTCGATGCGCTGTTCCATTCCGAGCCGATTCCACCGGTGCGCCTGAATCCCAACGTGCCTTCCAAGTTGGAAGATGTGATCTCGAAGTGCCTGGAGAAAGACCGTGAGATGCGGTACCAGCACGCGTCGGAAATCTGCGCCGACCTGAAGCGACTGCGGCGCGATACCACCGACACGCATCACTTCGTGGTTCCAGAGGCCGAAGAACGGCCGCCCGCGAAGCCATCTAAATCGGGAGTGAAGACGCCTTCACGAAAGTCGATCGACAAGTCCAGGTCGGTTTCGGTGTATCCGGAACCGTTGGAAGAGGACGAGCCACCCCGGGCAGCGTGGAATTGGAAGATGTTGGGAGGTATCGGCGCTGCGCTGGTGGTGCTGGCAGCGATCGCAGGTGGATGGTGGTACTGGCACTCGCAGCGGGCCGTGCAATTCGGCCAGAAAGACACGATCGTGCTGGCCGACTTCGTCAACACCACGGGCGATGCGGTTTTTGACGGGACGTTGAAGCAGGCGCTGGCCATCCAACTGGAGCAGTCGCCGTTTGTGAATGTTCTCTCCGATCGCCGAGTGAGTTCCACGTTGAAGATGATGAGCCGTCCGCTGGACGAACACCTCACCTACGAGCTTGCCCGGGAGGTCTGCCTGCGCAGCGACAGTAAAGCGCTATTGGAGGGCTCGATCAGCAGCGTCGGAAGTCACTACCTGATCGGGCTGAAGGCGGTGAACTGCCAGACCGGTGACACCCTGGCCAGCACACAGACAGAGGCGGCTAATCGCGATACCGTGCTAAAGCAACTGGGCGAAGCCGGCGATGACTTGCGCGAGAAGCTGGGGGAATCGCTCATCTCGGTGAAACGCTATAGGAAGCCGCTGGATGAGGTGACAACCTCATCGTTGGAGGCGCTGCAGGCTTACTCGATCGGCCGATCCATGCAGGCGGTGAAGGGCGATGCCGAGTCGGTGCCGTATCATCAGACGGCGATCGCGCTGGACCCAAACTTTGCTCGCGCTTATGCCTCGCTCGGCATGGCGCAAAACAACCTGCGGGAGACATCAGCGGCCACCGAGAACTTCCGCAAGGCATTCGAACTGCGCGACCGGGTGAGCGAGTTTGAGCGTTTCTACATCGAGGCGGCATATTACAGTTTCGCAACGGGTGAACTAGAAAAGGCCAATCAGGTGTATAAGCAGTGGTCGCAGGAATACCCCGCCGCCACCACCCCGCACATCAACCTGTCGGTGAATTACGAGGCCATGGGCGACTTCGAAAAGGCAGCCGCGGAGTCGCGCGCCGCAATCGAAATTTCTCCTACCTCGGTCACCAGCTACGCCAACCTGATCAGTGCTTACCTTGCACTCGATCGCGTGGATGAAGCCAAAGTCACCTACGATCAGGCCAAGCAGCACAATTTCGACAACGAATACCTGCGTGAGATGCGCTATGCAATTGCCTTTCTGCAGAATGACGAAGCGGAGATGCGGCATCAGTTGCAATCCGCCGCGGACCTGCCCGGCACCGAGGCCGCATTGCTGGCTAACCAGGCTGACACCGACGCGTTTTACGGGAAATTGAACCAGGCGCGCGAGACGACGAGGCGGGCGATGGGCGCAGCCAAGCGCGAGGGATCCCAGGAAAGCGCCGCGCTGTGGCTGGCCAGCGGCGGCTATCGCGAGGCATTGTTCGGCAACACCAGTGAGGCGCGAGAGTTAGCCAGTGAATCCCTGGCCCTCTCTCCCGGGCGCGATGTACGGGTTGCGGCGGCATTGACCCTGGCTACGGTGGGCGACGACGCGCGTGCGCAGAAGATCGTCGAGCAGTTGAACGCGGAGTCGCCGCTGGACACCATCCTCCAAAATTATTGGCTGCCGTCGATCCGGGCCACGCTGGCGCTGCATCATGGCGACGCCAAACAAGCGGTGACTCTGCTGGATGCCGCAACTCCCTATCAGATGGGCACCGAAAACTTCGGTGTCATGGTGCCGGTTTACATTCGCGGCATGGCCTACCTGAAAGCGGGACGGGGAGCGGAGGCTGCGGCCCAATTCGAGACTATACTGGGACACCGTGGCCTGGGACAGAACGCTCCGGTGATGGCGCTGGCGCAGTTGCAACTGGCGCGTGCGCAAGCGATGAGCGGCGATAAATCAGCCGCGCGACGATCCTACCAGGATTTTCTGTCGTTGTGGAAGCAAGCGGATGGGGACTTGCCGATACTCAAGCAAGCGCGCGACGAATATCAGAAGCTGAAAGACTGACGCTTTGCCCATCGCAGTTTAAGCGCAGCGAATGAATCTGATACTGCATACGCCTGGTAACCATTTAAAAGAAAAGCCCAGTTTATAATCTCGCTCTAACAATTCTCTGCATCTCGGGGGACCAATGAACTGCAAGGGCTTCGCACTGACGCTACTCTCTTTGCTTCTGGCAGCGACTCTCGTTTCGGCGCAAACCTTCCGCGGAAGCATTCTGGGAACCGTGTCAGATACCTCCGGAGCTGTGCTTCCGGGAGCAACGGTCAAGGTGAAGAACGCCGGGACGGGACTGGAGCGCACCACGCAGACCAGCGCGGAAGGCAACTACACCATCTCCGAGCTGCCTATCGGGAACTACTCAGTGACCGTGTCCCAGGCTGGGTTCCAGACCTCCGTAACCAGCAACGTTGTGGTGGACGTGGCCACCGAGCGCCGCGTGGACATCGCGCTGAAGCCGGGGCAGGTGGCGGATACGGTGGAGGTGACGGGCGAAGCCATCGCCCAAGTGGACACCACGACCGATGAGTTGGGCGGAACGCTGACGGCGGAGACGATTGCCAACATTCCGGTCAACGGACGCGACTACACCAAGCTCATCTATCTGAATCCGGGAGTGGCGGGATCGCCCGACCAGATCAGCGATTCGCCAGGATCGTTCGGCACGTTCTCGATGAACGGCTCGCGCGGACGCTCGAACAATTTCCTGCTCGACGGTACCGACATGAATGACGGCTATCGCAACGATCCGGCCATCAACGAAGCCGGCGTGTTTGGCGATCCAGCGACTATCCTGCCGATCGATGCCGTGGGTGAGCTGCGCGTCTTGTCGAATTACGAAGCGGAATACGGACGCAACAGCGGTGCCATAGTCAATATCGTGACCAAGAGCGGTACGAACCAGTTGCATGGCTCAGCGCTGGAGTACTACCGCAGCGGCGCGCTGGGCGCCCGAAACTACTTCAACATCGACACTCAGCCCAAGAACCCATTCACCAATAACCAATTCGGTGGCTCGCTGGGCGGGCCCATCGTCAAAGACAAGGCCTTCTTCTTCGTCGATTATGAAGGACAGCGGGAGAGCGGAGCGCAAGCCGGGCAGAGCTGCGTACCCGATGCCAACGTGATCGCGGCGGCCACGGCCCAAGCCGCGGCAGACGGAGTTGCTCTGAGCCAGCCGATGCTCAACCTGCTGGCGCGCAATCCGTGGCCGTCTCCGAATATCCCGGGCGCAACCGTCAGCCTCAGCGGCTGTGATGCGCCAAACCTGGCGACTGCGACACGCTTCTACAACAACGTGGACAGCATGATCGTGAAGGGCGATTACAATCCCAACCCCAACAACAATTTCACCGGCCGGTACTACTACGGCAACAGCAATCAGAGCTTCCCGTTCGCCCAATTGGCGGGCGGCCTGCTGCCGGGCTTCAACACCACTACTCCCACAACGGTGCAACTGGTGTCGCTGTCGTACGTGAAGATTGTGAACTCGACTCAGGTGAATGAGGCCCGACTGGGTTGGAACCGGTTTGTCGAGGGGTTCTTTCCCCAGGACCAGAGCTTCAATCCCGCGTCGATTGGCCTGGACACCGGCGTGACCCCTTATAACTACGGCTTGCCGAAAATTAGTGTGGGCGGATTCTCGGTAATCGGCGCGACGGCCAGTGTGCCGCGTAACCGCGTCGATTCCAACTGGCACTTTATCGACAACTACTCGTGGCAGGTTGGGCGGCACGATTTCAAGTTTGGCTACGAATTTCGCCGAACCACGATCAATCTCGTCCAGGACAACAATTTCAGGGGCAAACTGAGCTTTGGCGACTTTACCTCGTTTCTCGAAGGAATCCCGTCGGGCGGCAGCCAGGCGTCGGGCTACAGTAACCGGCACGAAGCGGAAAACAGCCAGGGCCTGTACGTGCAAGACGGCTTCCGCTGGACCAAACGCCTGACCGTGAACTATGGCTTGCGATGGGATTATTTCGGCGTGCCCAGTGAGAAGAACAATCTGTTCTATCAACTCACCCCCGCCAATGGCGGAACGCTGGTGCAAGTGGGAGCGAATGGCGGCCCGTCGAGCCTCTATAACAAGGACTACAACAACTTTGCTCCCCGCTTTGCGGTGTCCTACGACCTGACCGGAAAGGGCGAGACAATTCTCCGCGCCGGCTGGGGCATGTTCTACGACGCGTTCTCGCAGGACATCTTCCTCGGCCACGCTCCCTATAACTGCACGTTCTGTCCCGGTCCGGCCTACACGGGTGTGGGGGCGGCGCCCATTGGGTTCGCCGGGCTAAGCGGTAATCCCATTGCTGCCGGCTCGCCGGTGTATGGCGGGGCTTCTCCGCTGGGCAGTTACTTTGGCGTCGATCCCAACATCCGGACGCCTTACGTGCAGAACTGGAACCTGAATATCCAACAGCAGATCACCAACAAAATCATGTTTCAACTGGGATACGTGGGGTCGAAAGGCACCAAGTTGTTCCGCTTCGTGGACACCAACCAACCCAGCCAGGCGCAGATTACGGCGTTCGATCTAGGTCAATGTGCGACATGGGGACAAACCGCCCCGAATTGCTATATCGCGGGCTTCGACGGCCCCGATGGCGTGAATTTCAACGTGCCGCGCACTACGTACCCGAACCTCTTCTACGTGAACCAGGAACAGTCGTCGGCGAACTCGATTTACAACGCACTGCAGGCCAGCCTGCACATCAACGCGTGGCACGGCCTCTCACTGCAGGCCAACTACGTGTGGTCACATTCGATCGACAACGCCAGCGACTTGGAAGACTTCATCCCCAACGCGGCGCAACCCAACAACAGTCTGGCGCCGCAATTGGAGCGCGGCAATTCCAACTTCGACATCCGCCAGCGCTTCAGCCTGAACTTCAGCTACCAATTGCCCAAGTTCGCGGGTGAGTACGGAAAGCTGAAGAACGGATGGGGAATGGATGGAGTTCTAAACCTGCAGGATGGACAACCGTTCAACCTCAATTACAACTTCCAGGGCGATTACTCTGGCTCGGGCGAAGGCTTTGACCGGCCGGATGTGGTGGGGCCGATTCAATACGGCAACTCGGCGGCCAACTTCCTCAACCTGGCCTCGTTCGCGGTGCCTTGCACGTTCGGCAACACGACGGCGATCTCAGCTTCGGGCGATAGCAATTGCCTGGCCGGGACGCGCCACTTCGGCAACCTGGGACGCAACCAGCTGCAAGGCCCGTCGTTCAAGGAGTTCAACTTCTCGGTGTTCAAAGATACGCAGGTAACGGAACATGTGAACCTGCAACTACGCGCCGAGTTCTTTAACCTGTTTAATCATCCCAACTTCGCCAATCCGGTGCTGCCGAATTTCATCGCCGATGCCGGGGTGAACGGGATCGACCCGACGGGGCGCGGGATTGGCTCCTACGCTCTGACGGCGACCGGCGACGTGGGAATTGGCAACCCGTTTTTGGGTGGAGGCGGACCGCGCGGCATCCAGTTCGCCGCCAAGATCACGTTCTAGAACGCTTTCACGTCTAAGTAGTTTGGACTGCGCCTTTCTTTGGGGAGGCGCAGTTTTTTGTGGAGCCATTCTAAAAGCGAAGCACCACCCCGCCGCTGATCACGACATTGTTCACGCTGCCGTGGAACACCGATGTGACATCGAGGGTGGGCGCGCTGGTGTAATAATCGCGCACCTCGCCGCGCAGGCTCAGGACAGGCAGGATCGTGAAATCCGCGCCGCCGCCAATGTCACCGGCAAATTTGTTCGACGTGGCGCTGGTATTCGTCGAACGAAAGCCGCCCCATCCCATCCCTCCCGCAAGATAAGGAGAAATAAACGATGAGGGCAGGATCTTCAGCTTCAGTCCCGGCGTGAGATACATGGTGTTGTAGTCCTCGTGCAACAGGTTCCCCGGGGTGATGGAGCGGCTGCCGCCCCATCCAGCCGCAAAAGGAAGCTCGAGGTAGAGACTCGCGAGCGGGATGGTAACGATCAGGTGGGCATAGTTGAGCTGCAGGCCTTGTCCCCCGTGGACGTCGAAGCTGGCCGAGGTCTGGAAACTCGACCCCGCAACCGCGAATTCGTTCTTCTGTGCGTGTCCTGCCGAAAGTGCGACGCACAGCAATAGCCAGTACAGTTTCTTCATCGTGGAAGCACTCCCTGCTGCTCGTACTTCCGATGTTAGGCGAAGCTTGGCCGTGCGCTCAGTGACGGCCTTGGTTCGCGGTGCGGCTAACCAGGCCGTGCGCGATAGATCGCGTATTGCGGGGTTCGATAGACAGGCTGTAACCAAGTATGCTCGGCGAAGACCTTTTCGTGCACCAGATTGTGGTAGAGGACGTATGCAGGGCGGGGAAAGTCAGTTAAAGAATAGCGCAAATTAGAAAGAACGGTGCGCAGGACTGGTTCGGGAAAAGGATTGAACAAATACAGCACAGTCGGTTCGGCAGGAAACTCGAAGTTTCGGGCGTCGCCCGCGTGGGACTCCAAGGCGAAGCACCTTTGCTGATCATCATGGTAGCCAGCGATATTCTGGCGCGCCACCGCGTCCAACTCGGCGAGCAGTTCAAGGCCTACGATCCGGCGAAAGGAATAGGCGGACGCCATAAGCAGCGTGCGTCCCTTGCCCGAGCCCAGGTCGATGAAGGTGAAACCCTCGGGTTGAATGGGCAGGCTTTGCAGAATCTGGTGAAACAGCGACGGCTCTGACGGCTGGTACCGGGCCCCAGAAAGGAGTTCGCGGATCCGAGTGCGCAGTGCAACGGTGGCCCACGTGGTATCCACGCCGTGGTCGAAGTCGTAGTCGATGTCGCCGTAGCGGGAACGGCGGCGGGTGGGGCTCAGGTCCTGCAGCAACTCAAGACTTTCGAGGGCGTAATAAAGCAGGGCGCCCACTAGGCCGCGCGCGCGCACAGCTTCGCGAATCCAGGCAAGCGCGTTATTGGAATTTACTTTGCCCAACGAAAGCTCCGGCCTGCCCATATCGCGATAGTAAATGACGTGGCGGAAAACGCAGGTGCGCTCAGTACGCCGGAGTCGATGCGAGTGTACAATTCAGGACAGTTTGCAGTCTGCCAATTCCTTACGATTGAGCTTTCCATCAGCGAGCGTCGCGCTCTCCCGAACACGCCACGAAGCAACCATTGACGCGTCTCGGCCGTACCGATGCCAAGGAGAATTCCGAGTGAAAAAACTACTTGTAGTTGCCGCCATGCTCTCATTGTTCGCGTCCATTGCTCTGGCGCAGGAGAAGCAATACGAGGTGCCGAGTGTATTTTCTTTCAGCTACAGCGACGGTTGGAGTAAAGGCCCGCGCAAGGGCGGAAACGCCGCCGAGTTGCCCTGGCTGGTTAGTACCAGCGATCCCACCGCGAGTTTCCACGCGGTGCTGGCGCGCGCCGATTTCTCATACGACGATTGGATCAAGCGGATGATCAAGGCCGCGACCCCGGAGCGCGCGTTGGCTTCCAAGGGGGACTTCGAATCCGCCAGCGGCGAAAAGGGCTACAAGTTGGTGTGGAAGGTCACGGCCGCGAACGGCGACCAGTTCATGAACGTTCAATACCTGTTTCGCGGCAAGGGCGATTCGCAAATATTGCTCAGCGGGATGGTGGACACCGCGAACGCGGAGAAGATCTCGCCGGAGTTCGACGGCTTTGCGAAGTCATTCAAAATTATCAAAGCCAAATGAGGACTGAACATCGAGTGCGGGAGGCAGATCGCCTCCCGCATATTCGTTCGGTGCCATGAGTTAGTTCAAGTCGAAGAGCAGGAATTCGGCAGCGCTGTTGCCGCCGACGCCAGCAAGCGTGAGCTTGCTCTCGTCGCTGATGGCGGCCCCGTCGCCCTGAGCCAGCCTCGTTCCATTCACCTCGAGTTCGCCGCTCACTAACTGCACCCAGGCGTGGCGCCCTGGGTGCAGGTCCAGCGTCAGGGCTTGGCCGCTCTCCAGCAGCGACGCGTAAACGCTTGCGTCCTGGTTGATGCGGGTCGAGCCGTCGCGTCCATCGTGCGAGGCGATCAATCGCAGCTGGTTCAGTTTCTCTTCACGCAGAAAGGTGCGGTCTTCATAGCTCGGCTGCAAGTCGTCCGCTTCCGGCATGATCCAGATCTGCAGAAGGTGAACGGGCTTTTCGGAGTTGTTGTACTCGCTGTGAACCACGCCCGTGCCGGCCGACATGCGCTGCACGTCGTGCTGCTGGATGGTCGCTTCGGTGCCAGTGCTGTCGCGGTGGCTGAGTTCACCCTCAATGATGTAGGTGATAATCTCCATGTCATTGTGGGGGGCGGGCGCCAAAACCCTTGCCCGCGCTGATCCAGTCCTCATTGATCACACGCAGGTCCCGAAAGCCCATGTGCTTCGGATCGTAGTAATTAGCGAATGAAAAGCTGAAATGAGTGTCGAGCCAACCATGGTTGGCGTGTCCGCGGGCGGCGGATGGCCGGATGGTGATCATAGTGTTCTCCTGAATACAGGATATAGGATGCTTTAACGTTAAACAAAGATTCAGGATTGCAATCGTGGGTTGGTTGTTCGGGATAGGGGGCCTTTGACTCCGCTGGAGCGCCCACCTCCGCTCAGGATGACAACGGCTCCTGGGTGCCGAGTTTGCGGCACAGGAGGCCCAGTTGCTCCTGCTCGGCGGGTGACAGGGCGCCGATGAACTCTGTGATAGCTGCGGCGTGCTCGGGAAAGAGCTTGCGAAGCAGGGCTTTCCCTTTTGCGGTGAGTACAACAATCAGCATGCGGCGATCTTCCGGGCACTTCTGGCGATGTGCCAAGCCCTCCTTCTCGAGATTACCAACCACCATAGTGAGATTGCCGCCGGTGGTCAGGACTTTCTGTGCGATGTCAGACAGCGACATAGGGCCGAGATGGTACAGTGCCTCGAGAACGGCGAACTGGGTGAGCGTGATTCTGGTTCCGCCGAGATGGCGTGCGGCGTGCGTGCGTGCGGCGTGGGCGGCCCGCATGAGCCGCACGTAGGTCGCCAAGGCGAGGCGTCGTTGAGATTTGGGTTGCATGCTGCTCTAAGTATACTACGACGTTAAAGTAAAGATCTGAGTGCTCAGCGGGTCACCGTTGTTTCTTTTCGGGCAAACCGGCGTTTTCGGCGGCGAGCCTGGCCACGGAACTCCAGTCGAGATCTTCCATGCCGCGCCCGATGGCGGACAGCACGTTATCTCGAACCACGCTGGCGAAGGGCATGGGCACGTCCACGGCTTCAGCGGCAGCCAGTACCAGGCGGACATCCTTCAAGCCAAGCCGCATTTTGAAGCCGGCTGGTTGGTAGCGCTCATCGGCGATGATTGCGCCATAGGTCTTGTAAACCGGCGCGGCAAAAAGAGTATTGGTTAGGAAGTCGATATAGGCGTGGGGATCGATGCCGTATTTGCGGGTGAGCGCAACCGCCTCGCCCAACGACTCAATGACCGTCGAGATGAGGAAGTTGCCGCTGAGTTTCACCACGTTGGCCATCTCGGGTACGGAGCCGATGAAGAAGGTTCGCTGGCCAACCGCGTCGAATAGGGGCTGGCAGCGTTCGAGAGACGAAGCGTCTCCGGCAGCGGCGATGACGAGTTTGGCGGTGGCGGCGGCATCGGGACGGCCAAACACTGGGGCGGCGATATAGTGCTGTCCGCATTTCCCATGTTCCGCGTTGAGGTGCTGCGAAAGCGAGACACTGATGGTGCTCATGGAGATGTGGATTGCACCGGGAGCAAGGTTCTCGAGCACGCCTCCAGCATCGAGTACCGCCGACCGCACCGCATGATCGTCAGCCATCATGGTGACGATGAACTCAGCGCCCTGGGTTGCGTTGGCAATGGAATGGGCGATGGTGGCGTTGAGAGTACCGAGTTCGTCTGCCTTGGAGAGCGTGCGGTTCCAGACGGTGACGTCGTGTCCGGCGCGAAGCAAATTGCGCGCCATCGGAAGGCCCATGTTGCCGAGTCCGAGAAATGCGATCTTCATGAGGTCCTCGAGTCTAAGACAGTTTCGAGTTTCAAGTGTAGAGAAGAAAGAGGTTGTTGAACTAGCTCCCACTCAAATCCGTCTGTGCGGACTTGAGTGGGACACCCAATTTGAGAATGACCGACCAGCGTTCCCTGGTTAATGCACCGCGATGTTCTGGGATTGCACATTCCAGCCGCTGACCTCGAGATGAGCCGGGGCTTTACCGAGGTCCGCGGCGCGATAGAAGACGGCAAGATAACGCGTCTCACCAGGCAGCAGCGAAACGAAGTTGTCCTCGAAGAACGCGGGGATCACATCTTCTCCGTCGCTCTTCACCAGGCGCAGGTGGACCATGAAGGCCAGCGTTTTCGTGGGATTGGTGACGGTCATTTGCAGGAACTGCAATCCCTGTTCGCACTCAGCTGATACCACAGACTTGGTGAATGGCGCGACACTGGGGCGCACCGCGAGCGGAATGGAGCAGGCCGAATCGGCGGGCTTGGACTGCACCTGCAATGCAACTGGCGCAAGGTCCTGGAGTCCCGTCATGTCGGCGTAGGCGCTCTGCGGCGTATTCACCGTGTCGTGCGTTTTGTCCCACGCCATCTCATCGGGCTTGGTGGAGAGCCAGTAAAAATTCTCGCTCGTGATTTTTCCAAAGCGATCCGTAGCAGAAAGCTTAAGAAAATACGTAGTCGACAGGTCAGGCAGGTTCGGAACCGTGAAAGCCACAGCCGGCTTATCGCGATACACATCGATCATCGTGTCGTGCGACCAGGCTTCCGATCCATTCAGATTGTAGATCTGTGCCGACACCTTGACCGCGTAGCCGTTCTCGCCCACCTCGGTCACGACAACGACGTCGTGCGTGTCATAGGCGTAGAGCACATGCATCGGCTCGTTGGCTTTCTTCGTGCCGTAGTACCCTCCGGCAGGAACAAGGTAATAGTCATAAAGGTGCCAGATCAGCGAAGGCCAGCCGTTGTTGAGCATCCACTGGATGACTCCGGTGGAGTTGTACTTGTTGCGCGCGTAGGCCTCGAACATGGCGCGCTCGCCTTCATAATCCATGGCGTAGGCTTTGCGCACGAAGTCGTTAAGGTCTTTGGACGCGCCGTAACGGTGCTCCAGCGAAGTGTTGTAGAAGGTGATGGTCTGGAAGCGCTCGCCGCCTTCGTGCAATCCCCAGACCTCGTTCTGCGGCCACAGTTTGTCGGGAGGCAAGAGCTTCCGCAAACTTGCCGGCGTTGGGATGGCAGGACCGGGACTTGTCTCAGTGTTGAAGCCCCACGCGCCTCCCATCTTGGTATCGGTAAGCCAGTAGTTGGGTGGGACGTAATCGTAGGGGCCAGTCATCTTCACGCCGGAAGGTCCGGTAATCGTGGTGGGAGTCGCCGACGCAGAGGAAAGGAAGGGATTGGGCCACAACTCTTCCTTGCCGACGCGTAGATAAATGGACTCGACCGCAGGAATGGGCGGGTTGTCACTGCCATTGAGCCACACCAGCAAGCTGGGATGATTGCGCAGCAGGCGAACCTGGTCGCGTTGCGAGTTCTCGGCGACTCTGTATTGTTCAGGGCCCCACTCGTTCCAGCGCTCCCACATGTCGCAGCAGCACCACCCCGCCATGATCAAGATGCCGTATTTGTCGGCGAGGTCATAGAAGGCTTGGCTCTCGAGTTTGCCTTCCAGGCGGATGGTGTTCAAGCCGAGATCGCGCACATAGCGGAACTCAGTTTCCATGCGCTGAGGTGAGGAGCGTAGAAGCATGTCGGGAGCCCAACCGCCGCCGCGGACCAAGATGGGCTTGCCGTTGATCTTGAACAACGTGTGCTGGTTGTTCATCTCCGAGGTGACCTGGCGAATGCCGAAGGTCACGTCGCGCGATTCGGAAAGCTTGCCTTCGACGGTGGCGCTGACCCGAGCGTGATAGAGCGCCGGAGTGCCCAGTTGCGCAGGCCACCACAGCTTGGGATTCCTAATGGTCAACTCGCGAAACTGGTCGGGCGAGAAGCTGACGGTCTTCTTTTGCGCGGCATCGAGCGCGACTTCCTGATGGGCTGTCTTGCCCTCAATTTCCCAGGCGACGTCGACCTTTACAGGGCGTGACGTAGCGTTCCGCGCCTCGACGATCGGAGTGAGTTGTGCAGTAGTGAAACTCTCATCGAGCTTGTTGGCGACGAAAGGAAAGCGCAACTGCACCGGGCCGCTGGCGGTGAGGTACACTTCGCGGAACAGGCCGGTGTTCTTATCCGGCGGCGCGGGATTCCAGTCCACCCAGGTGATGGCGAGATCATTTGCGGTCGGAGGAAAGACTTCGATGGCGAGAACATTTTCTCTACTGATTGAAAGGCCATTGGTGAGGTTCAGTTCGAAGACCCGCCAGGTCCCGGCGATGTCGTTCTTACTTGCGATCTGTTTGCCGTTCAGCCATACGTCGGCGCGATAGTTCACGCCATCGAGGTGGAGCGCAACGGTATGTCCAGCAAAACTGGCGGGTACACGGAATTGAGTTCGGTACCACCAGCCACATTTGTATGGACTTTCATCAAGCATGGCTCGGTTTGCGAACTGGCTTCCGATCGGGTAGTCCATGCCTGGGATTCTGCGGAGATTCATCCCATAGAACGGGTCTTTGATGATTCCAGCGGCGACCTGGGCGGCGACGACTGTCGTGGGCACGGCGGCAGAAAGCCATCCAATGGGGCGGTAGAGCGGCGAGGAAAGTATCTCGCCATCAAGGCTGGGATACGCGTTGTCTTTCAGGCCCGCCGGTCCGTTGAAGGAGCCCTGCAGCACACAGGCCGACTGCAATTGCCATCCCGAGCGCAGCTCGAGACGCGTAACAGGTGCGGCCGGGGGCGGAGGAGTTGCAGCGAAAACAGCGCACGATGCGAAAAACACAGCAAGCAGGAGAAAACTTCGCAGCGCTACCGAGTGCGGCCAGGACATAGAAGATCCTCGCAGAGAATGGTACATGAGATCACTTCAGAGCAGGGTGCTGGTGGAACTTTCGTGGTGCGGCACCGTTGTCTCATTGCGGAGTGGAATAGCGAGAGTATGATTTTTGGTCTAACTGTTATGCATACCAACTCCGGCCAACATCCGACCAGGGAAGAGCGCCGCAAGTCTGGGCAGGCCTATCGCGACAAAGTCAGCCGCATCAGCCAGGGTAAATTCGATCCGAAGTCGCGCAAGTTCGATCCCATGGACCTCTTGCGAAGAGCGCATGAAGGCCGTGTTGCGGAGCTGTTGCCCCTCAAGTTCGCCCGCATGTCGGCGACTCCCTTCACTTTCTATCGGGGTGCGGCGCCACTGATGGCGGCGGACCTGGCGGAGTTGCCCCGCACCGGAATCGACGTGCAGATCTGCGGCGACGCTCACGTGCAGAATCTGGGCGCCTACGGTGGCGGCGCCGACGGCCACCTGATCTTCGACATCAACGATTTCGATGAAACGATCAAGGGCCCGTGGGAATGGGACGTCAAGCGCATGGCCGCCAGCCTGGTCCTGGCCGGGCGCGAGGCGCGAAATTCGGAGCGCCAGTGCAAAGATGCCGTGCTGTACTTCAGCCGCACCTACCGCGAAACTATGCGTGAACTGTCTCAGTTGTCGGTGATCGAACTGGCACGCTACCAGGTCACGCGCCACCTGAAGGTGTCTCCCGTGCTTTCCGTGTTGCGCAAAGCAGAACACGCGACACCGCAGAGCAGCCTCCAGAAGTTGGCGGTCGAGAGGAGTGGAAAGTACGAACTCAAGGAGTTGACCGACCCTACCTACGGGGTTCCCGTGCAGTACCGCGTGCCGGAATCGACTGCCAACCAGGTGCTGGCCGCGTTGCCGGGCTATATCCAGACGCTGCTTATCGAGCGGCATCATTTCTTCCGGCAGTACCACCCCGCCGACGTGGGCTTTCGCATTGTCGGGACGGGCAGCGTGGGAACGCGGGACTACATTGTGCTGATGTTCGCAGGTGCGGTTGAGGACCCAATGTTCCTGCAACTGAAGCAGGAATTGCCGTCGGCCTACGCTGGCTACCTCCCGAAAAGCAATCCCCCAAAGCATCACGGCCAGCGCGTGGTGTTTGGTGTGCGGCGAATGCTGGTGCAGTTCGACATCTTCCTCGGATGGGCGACCATTGAGGGGCGTCCCTACCTGGTGCGACAACTGAGAGACCATAAGGCCGGGATCGAGAGCACGGACCTGGAGGGGAGAGGTGTCCTGCAGTATGCGGAAGTTTGCGGCGAGTTGTTGGCCAAGGGCCATGCGCGTTCCGGCGATCCCTGCATACTCTCGGGATACCTCGGTGCGACCGATCGATTCGACAACGCGCTCGTGAACTTCGCCGTGGACTACGCCGACCAGGACACGCGCGACTTCGAGAAATTGCTCAAGGCGATCCGGGCGGGAATTGTTGAAGTGATGAAGCCGGCTGCCAAGCAGGCGAAGCAGAAGAAGAGCAAGGGAAAACTGAAGAAAAAGGGGCCAGCGAAAGCGAAGGGCAACGCCGAGCGGAAGAAGCCGAAGAAGCGCAAGTAGGAAGCGTACCCGATATTCATCCGGGCGCACTTTAGGGTGAGTTGGTTTTGTTGCTTGCGCCGTCTTCCTTCGGCCGCCGTTTCCCCCAGTCAAAGCGTCTTCCAATGATCGCTTTTACCAGCATATGATCGGTCCCGGCCGTCACGCCAACTCCCACGCCGAAGTTGATCTCCCATTTGGGTGAGACGTTCAAGTCGAAGGCGGGCACGAACTGCTGCGACTGTTCCGTAATCGGAGACAGGTTGCTGACCGGCCCCCATCCTCCGTAGTACTCCAGTCCAAAAGCAATCTGCTTGGTGAAGTCCCACGAAATCTTGGCGTCGGGAGAAAAGTTCCATTGCTGGTCGCTGGGGAGTCCGACGATGCCGCGATCGAAGGCGGGGTTGACCGACCAATAGAGGCGGCCCTTCTGTTGGTCGATGATCGGGCGAATCTCGATGTTCCAGGTAGAGGTGGAATACTGGGCGCGCTGATAGCCGAACTCGATCGAGAGACTCGCGCCCACCGGCCAGTGCCAGCTTTCCGGGGCGCGCACGCGCGGCCGTATGTGATCGCCCACCCATTCCCAACCCTGGTCGCTGCGCGTGGAGGTGAAAATGTAGAAGCCGACTTCTGACCACGATGTCAGCCCCTGGGTGATCTCGACGGTCTCGTGCAGCGCGTGCTCGGTGGGAAGCACTCCATCGATCGTCTGCTTGCTTCCCTGGAAGGTAAAGTTGGAGTGCAATTCGAGCATGGTGGT
>Ga0207926_1000384_pt1 | contig 23094 bp, 22 predicted proteins | sample NGESurdeep072012_8_FD_184454 | JGI IMG/M metagenome (GOLD analysis project Ga0207926, IMG submission 184454) | Arctic peat soil microbial communities from Barrow, Alaska - NGEE Surface sample 210-1 deep-072012 (SPAdes) | ecosystem: Environmental > Terrestrial > Soil > Wetlands > Peat ...
AGTGACTGGTTCAGCGGCCAACGTCGCCGTCCTGTCGGCAAGCGACCGCTTCCGGTTTGTGAAGCAGAACGTAAGCGAAAGGCTGGACTTTGACGGGCCGCTCGACTACGTCCTGCACTTCGCCTCTCCCGCCAGTCCGCCCGATTATCTCAGGCTCCCGATCGAGACTCTGTTGGTCGGGTCAGCAGGCACTTACAACGCGCTCTTGCTGGCGGAACGCAAGAAGGCGAAATTCCTGCTGGCCTCCACTTCGGAATGCTATGGCGACCCCGAACTGAGCCCGCAGCCGGAAACGTACTGGGGACGCGTGAACTCCGTAGGTCCGCGTTCGGTTTACGACGAAGCCAAGCGGTTTTCCGAAGCGATGACGATGGCGTTTTATCGTTCCCGCGGTGTAGATACGCGCATTGTTCGCATTTTTAATACCTACGGACCGCGCATGCGGCTGAACGATGGCCGGGCGCTTCCGAATTTTCTCTACCAGGCGCTGAACGGAAAGCCGATTACCGTCTACGGAGACGGATCCCAGACCCGCAGCTTCTGCTATGTATCAGACCTGATCGAAGGAATCTGGCGCCTGATGCGATCCGATGAGCACATGCCGGTGAACATCGGGAATCCGCACGAGATCACCATCCTCGAGTTTGCCGAGCGGATCAAAGCCCTGATCGGAAGCTCGGTTCCCATCATTTTTGAGCCTCTACCACAGGACGATCCCAAGCAGCGCTGCCCGGACATCACAAAAGCCAGAAAATTACTTGGTTGGGGGCCCAAGGTGGAGCTGCAACAGGGTCTGGAGATGACTCTCGCATATTTCCGAGATTTGCTGGCACGTCAGGCCTCCGCAACCTCGGCTCCTTCCTTGCCGTAATGCAAAAGGCCGCTCGCGAGAGCAGCCTTCCTTAATCTCAAAGCCTCGGCTAGGGATCGACTGCGGCCTTTCGGGCAGGCACCTGCACGTCTGGGCGGCCCACGCTGTAGTACTGGAACCCATGCTCGGCCATCGTCGCCGGATCGAACAGGTTGCGTCCGTCGACCACGATCGGATACGCCAAAATCGTGCGCAGGCGCCTAAGATCGAGCTTGGCGAACTCGGGCCAGTCGGTCAATAGCAACAGCGCGTCCGCCTTGTTCGCCGCCTCGTATGGCGAATCCGCGTAGGTGATACGCTCGGCACCCAGCACCTCGCGCGCTCTCTCCATCGCCGCCGGGTCGTACGCTCGGATCTCACAGCCTTCCTTGAGCAGCATCCGGATCAATGCAATTGCCGGCGATTCCCGAATGTCGTCAGTACCTCCCTTGAAGGCGAGTCCAAGGACTGCCAGTTTCTTGCCCCGGAGCGTCCACAGGGCCTTCTTCACCTTGCGCAGGAAGCGAACGCGCTGCTCCTCGTTGATGCGCATCACCTCATCGAGCAAACGGAACTCGTAGCCGCATTCGTGGGCTACTGCCGAGAAAGCGCTGAGGTCCTTGGGAAAGCAGGAGCCGCCATAACCGATACCGGGATTGAGGAATCGGCGTCCGATGCGCTCGTCGCTGCCGATCCCCTCGCATACCTGCCGGACGTCGGCGCCTACTGCCTCACAAATATTCGCCACCGCATTGATGAACGATATCTTCATCGCCAGGAACGCGTTGGATGCATGCTTAATCAGTTCTGCGCTCTTGGCGCTGGTTTGGATGAGCGGGACGGGGCGGGGAGCGCCCAAGCGTTCCGGGATATGGTCGGGCCGCTCGTAATATGAACCATCCGTGAGCGGCCGATAAATCTCGCGCAGAATTGCGGCCGCGCGCTCGCTATCGACACCAATCACAATGCGGTCGGGGTACAGAAAGTCGCGAACGGCAGTTCCCTCACGAAGGAATTCCGGATTCGACGCTACTTCGAACGAATCCGCCGGCGCGCCGTTGATATGCATTATCTTCCGGATCCAGTCGTGCGTGAAGACAGGCACGGTGCTCTTCTCGACAATCACCATGAACCCGTTCACTGCCGAAGCGAGTTCCTGGGCCACCGACTCCACGTATGACAGGTCCGCATCGCCTTCGTCACCTTGTGGTGTACCAACCGCGATGAAAACAGCCTGGGCGTTGCGAGCGGAGTCCGTGAGTGAAGTCGAAAAACGTATATTCTTGCCGCCGTGCCTCGCCAGCAAGTCGGCCAGATACTCTTCATGAATAGGTACCTGGCCCGCTTGGAGGACAGCGATCTTACGATCGTCGTTATCGACGCACACCACTTGGTGACCTAGTTCGGCAAGACACGACGCCGCAACCAGGCCAACGTATCCCGACCCGACAACGGTAATCTGCATCCGATGTTGACTCCCGGTCTTTATGCCGCGTTTGCGGCATTACGACTTAGGTCGGAGATTACCATAAATTTCGAGTGCGATTGGTATTCCCGGGTTCGCCGGAACGCGGCGTCAGCAGGGTGATTTCGGGAGGCTGTTCACTGGCATATCCTCGGTCGGAGAGCAGGGCGATGAGCACTGCATGATAGCCATCGGCTGCTCCGACATCGCCTGAACGCGAACGGTCGCGGTCCTTGAACTATTCGCTTAACAGCAGACATCTTAATTTGATGATGTTTGCCTTTTTTGAATCGTTTGGAGGGCACGCCTCCATTTTCTATATTCGCACCATAACCGGCAGCTCTGCATGACATGAAAGTTCACCCGCCCTATCTCCCACCGAGTCTGCACATATGCCGCTTTCACTCTGGCGGCGAGGCTTTGGTCGATCGCAATTCCGACCTGGACCGGCTTTTTGATTGGAAATAGGCGGCGCCTTACCGAGCGCCGCCACTCGTTTAGGTCCTTCGCGGTTGCTTGATCGAGAAGCAAATGCAGCTTTGTTCCTGGAAATTTTGCGAGCGCAAATTTCCTGCCGCAACATCGCACCCATAGTTGTACTTCTGGTGACAGTGCTTCGACAAACTGTCCAGCAGGCGCAAGGTCCGGCGCGGGGAACGTTGCCAACATAAGTCCCAGAGCTAGTCCAACGGCGTATCGCGCCGTACCGTCCGTCGCGCACCGCTCTTTGAGGTTCGCCCAGAAACGAGAGTCTTCCCGCCGCTTGCGAATGAAGTACGACATCTCCAACAGACAAGAGGTCCGGATCCAGCCGTCACCCGCGTGGCGAATAATGTGGTTTGTTTGATCCAGAAATTCGTCAAACTGTGGCAACACGGGAAAGCTGGCGCCGTTCAGATATTTCACTCTGCAGCGTCCATGCTTGAGTAGCTCGGATGTATCTTCGGCGGAGGACTGGCCGAAATGCAGCTCAGTGCGGAACGATGTTTTGGGCCGATAGATGTCTCGGAGATGAGGAATGTGACCAGGAATGGTTTCAAATCGCTCTTCCCCACGAGAATTGGTAATAGGGTGGTAGCCCAATGAGCGCAGTACCTCCGCGAACACCGCGACGTGCTCTGGGCACACCTGAAAATCGAAGTCAGCCTGTGTGCGTAAACTCGGGTCCGGACAGTAGTCGGGAACCAAGCTGAATCCCTTGTGGACCGCATACGGAGCTGCCGTACTTCCAAATGCTGCATTAATGCGGCAGAATTCAATGAACATTGCTTTCGATGCGTTTCTCGAGTCGGCCAGGTTTTGTTCCAGGCGGTCGTGAACGCTCCTTGGCAAAATCTCCGTCGCGCCGATGTCTTTAATCGCCTGTGCGAAATACAACGCGACACCGCTCGTGTCCAGCCACGAATAGGTCCTCCACCAATCGATGCGCCCATGGCGATCCAAGTCGTCCGCTGTTGCCGCGGAAGGAGCTGCAAGAAAATCAACAATCGAATCAATCAGCTTGCGTTTCAGGGGAACTTCCCTTCCGGCCCACACAATCGTCCGATCGCTTGAATCCGACGTCGCTTACGGCCAGCGCGTGGTGCCACCGATGCTGTTCAACAGAGTGCTTTCACAGAACACAGTTACACGGCGCAATACAGCCTACGTGCAGACATCGCGAGGTCGCTCCGGTTATTCGCTTCTTGGTTGTCTGCAATGATCATTCCGCGAAAATGGAACTAACAAACCTTCGGCGCCAGCAAGGGTGGTCTTCACAAATCGACGATGTGTCGCACGACCTGCACTCAATTGCTTGGAATCTGGCAGAACCGCTTCGAGACTCCGCAGCTACCCGCGATTCTTCCCACAGCAATTTTGGGAGGCGTTAGAATACTCGTAATACTTCATGACAGTCAGTTACAGCATCATTATTCCGGCCTTCAATGAAGGCCGCCGCCTGGGGAGCACTCTCGAGCAGGTCACCGCTTTCATTTTGCAGCAACACTGGCGCGCCGAATTGATCGTCGTGAATGATGGGTCCACCGATAACACTGCAGAACTGGTACGCCAATACTCGCAGCGCAATCCGCTGATTCGGTTGGTGGAGAACCCGGGCAATCGCGGTAAGGGTTTTAGCGTTCGCAACGGCATGCTGAACGCTCACGGGGATGTACTTCTGTTCACCGATGCCGACCTGTCGTCGCCCATTGCGGAGGCGCCGAAGCTGTTTGACGCAATCGAGGCTGGCGCGGACATCGCCATCGGGTCGCGCTGGCTCGATCCTTCGCTTCAGACGCATCGCCAGTCGGTCCTGCGCCAGGTGCTTGGCCGGGGATACAACCTGTTGATGCGAGCGATCCTCGGCCTCAATTTCAAAGACACGCAGTGCGGGTTTAAGGCATTCTCACGCAACGCGGCGAAACTGATCTTCCCTGCTCAACACATCGAGCACTGGGGGTTCGATTCCGAACTCCTGTTTCTCGCCAGACGCTTCGAACTGAAGGTAAAGGAAGTGCCGGTCCGCTGGGGCCACGATGCCGGCACGCGTATTCATCCGTTCCGTGACGGCGTCCAGATGTTCGTGGAAATGCTCACCATTCGCTGGATCGACCTGCATGGCGAATACCGCGTCGCAGCCCGACAGGCCGCGAAGCTTGCTTCCTAGTCCAGGACAAATCAGACGTGCGCGGCGGCTTGCGACTCCGTGGTGCCGCGCTCGTCTGCGGGAGCTTTTGCGGCATTCCCAAACACTCCGATCAGCGTCATGGGCGGGAATGGCAGGAACCGGTCGATGTGCCGCAGCAGAGGAACCAGTGCGTTCAAGATCTTGATCTGAAGCAGGCCGAAGCGTTGGCGGCGCAGGATCCGTGAGTTCATCCACCAAACCGGCGCACCGATCCGGTTCAACGGGACAAACTTCACCAACTCAAGACCGGCCTGCGCAGCAGCATCCGTGAGCTGACGCCGCGTGTAGCGCCGCTGGTGGCCAATAATCTTATCAAGTGATCCATAAAGTCCCGGCGCGTTCGGTACCAGGATCAGCACTCGGCCATTGTCGTCGAGAACGGAACGCGCGGTCCGGAAGGCGGCAACGTCATCTTCCACGTGCTCAGCGACGTTTTGCAGAATCACGGTGTCAAACTTCACTCCCGCCGGAAACGTGGCGGGATTCGCGGGATCGACGCAAGCCCCGTGAAGGTAAGGCCGCGTATGGCTCAGCTTCTGTAATTCCCGCACCCAGAGCGGATTTGCATCGCACGCCCAGTAGGCCTTTCGCGGCACCAGATTCAGCGTCAGGGTACCGATGCCGGCGCCCAACTCAAGCACGCGTTCTCCAACGTGGGGCCGCAGCAGATCGGCCTGCCAGCGCGTGTATTTGGGTGCGCGGCTCAATCGCGGCACGACTTCACTGCCGTACTGATCACGTTTGCAGATGTTGTCCGACAGCCGGAACCGAAGAATAGCCAGCAGCGCCTTCACGCCGTCGGTCCAGTTGATCTTCTTCCCTTCCTGGTAGGTCCGTCCGGAGTAGCTGATGGGCACTTCAAAAACCCGCGCTCCCCGCTTGGCGAGCTTGATCGCGACCTCGGGTTCGATGCGGAAGTCGCCGCTCACCAGCGGTATGCTGCGCAGCAATTCGGTGCGCACCATCTTGTAGCAGGTCTCTATGTCGGTGAGATTCAAGTCGGAAGCCAGGTCGCACAGGAACGTCAGGATGTGGTTGCCGATCGAATGGCGAAAAAACAATGCCCGCTTGAATCCCCCGGCCATGAAGCGCGATCCGAAGACCGCGTCGGCATCTTCCGTGAGAAACAGCGGGACCATCTGCAGCAGGTCGCGCGGATGATACTCGAGGTCGGCGTCATGGATGACGGTCAACTCGCACTCGGCATGTTCCAGCGCCGTGCGAATCGCTGCACCCTTACCCTGATTGCGCTCGTGACGCAGAAACAGCCATCGCACCTTACCCGTACGGTCATCGGGAAGATGCTGCTGAAAACTCTGCAGGACTTGCGGGGTCTGGTCGCGCGAGCAATCGTCCACGACAATGATCTGGACGCGCGTCAGCAGCGCCGATTCGGCGAGCACAAGCAGGCGGCGCAGGCTGGTCTCGACCAGGTACTGCTCGTTGTATACGGGTACGAGGACGGACAGGCTGGTGGATTCCGGCGCGTTCGTCCCGCTTCCAACCGCCGGTTCTGCATACCGTTGAAGCAATGTTGTTGACCCCAGGCTCGCGGCGAGCTAGGCCGGCGCGGCAACCGCCATGGATTCGCGGTACCACTCCACGGTTCGCTCCAGCCCCTGCTCAAGCGTTACTGAAGGTTTATAGCCGAAATGCTTGTTTGCAAGCGAGATATCGGCAAGTGAATGCTTGATGTCGCCCACCCGCTCCGGACCGTACTCGGGAACGCCCGTATAGCCGGTCAGCTTCTGCAGGATCTTGTAGGTCAGGTTCAGCGTAGAGCGGCTTCCCGTCGCCGCGTTGAATGCCATGCCGGCCACCTGTGACGCGGGAGCGTGGCAGGCCAACAGATTTGCCTCGACTACGTTCTGAATGAACGTGAAATCGCGGCTCTGCGCTCCGTCACCATAAATCGTTGGCCGTTCGTTCCTAAGCATCCTTGGAATGAATTTTGCCAACACACCGGAGTACATCGACGTAGGGTCCTGGCGCGGACCGAAAACGTTGAAGTAGCGCAGAGAAACCGTTTCCAATCCGTACACACGAAAGAACGACTTCATGTAGTACTCGCCGGTCAACTTGGCGACAGCGTAAGGAGAGATCGGATTCGGTAACATCCCCTCGTGCTTGGGAAGCGTAGGCGTATCTCCGTAGAGTGACGAAGACGAAGCGTAGACGACGCGCCTCACCTTGGCATCTCGCGCGGCGATCAGCAACTGCACGGTCCCGGTGACGCAGGCGTGATTGGTTTCGGCCGGGTCTTTTACCGAGCGTGGGACGGACGGAATCGCGGCTTCGTGGAAAATGTAGTCGACGCCGCGGCAGGCTTCCGCAGACGCCCGGGGATCGGTGATGTCGGCCTCGAGGAATTCAGCCTTGCCCTTCAGGCAGGAGAGATTCTCGCGTTTCCCTGTGCTCAGGTTATCGATGCCGCGGACCTGCTCGCCGCGCGCAATGAGAGCTTCCGCCAACGACGAACCGATGAATCCCGCCATTCCGGTGATCAGGTAAAGAGCCATTGCGTATCAAATACCTCAGCGCTTCCGACTGGTTAGCAGCGCACAATCTTCGGCGATTCAATCCCCTTGGTCGCATTGCGGGTGTCCACCACGAGCTTCGCTTCGTTGACGATCTTCTTGAAGTCGTATTCGGAATGATCGGTCACGATGAGCAGGCAATCGTAGTCGCCCAGCTTCTCCAGCGGCGTGTTCTTCATGTTCAGGTTGTAATGGCGGCCGTGCCCCACCTGAGGAAAATAGGGGTCGTTGTAGCTGACTTCGGCGCCCTGATCCTTCAGCAGCTCGATAATGGTGAGCGACGGCGATTCCCGCAGATCGTCGATGTCCTTCTTGTAGGCCACGCCCAATACGAGCACCTTGGCGCCGTTGAGCGACTTCTTCTGCTTGTTGAGCGCCGATGTGACGGATGAAACCACGTGATACGGCATGGCCGAGTTCACGTCGCCGGCAAGCTCGATGAAGCGCGTCTGGAAGTCGTACTCCTTCGCTTTCCACGCCAGGTAATAAGGATCGACGGGAATACAGTGACCGCCCAGTCCCGGCCCCGGATAGAACGCGTGGAAGCCGAACGGCTTCGTCTTGGCCGCTTCGATCACTTCCCAGATATCGACGCCCATGCGCAGGCAAAGCAGCTTCAGCTCGTTCACCATCGCGATGTTGACGCATCGATAGATGTTCTCGAGCAGCTTGGTCATCTCCGCCGCCGCCGGCGTCGAAACCTTCACCGTTTGGCGGAAGATGCTGCCGTAGACGGCAGATGCGAGGTCGCCGGCAATTGCATCGAGCCCGCCGATCACTTTCGGGATGTCGTGGCGCGCCACGTCGGTGTTGCCGGGGTCCTCGCGCTCAGGAGAAAACGCGACATAGAACACGTCGTTGTCCACCATGCCGCTGCGCGACGCCTTCAGTCCCAGCTTGTTTCCCTTTTCTAGGATGGGAACCAGGACTTCTTCCGTGGTGCCGGGATAGGTGGTGCTCTCCAGCACAACCAACTGCCCGGGGCGAAGGTGCGGAGCGATATTCTCCGCGGTGCCCGTGATGTAGCTCATGTCGGGCTGGCGGAACTCGTCGAGCGGCGTCGGCACGCAGATGATGACCGCGTCCATCTCCGAAATGCGGGAAAAATCGGTCGTCGGCGTAAAGCCATTCGCACGCGCGGCCTGTATCTCCTTCGCCTCAATCCGAACGATGTACGTCCCGCCGGCGTTGATCGTGTCAACCTTGCGCTTGTCAATATCGAATCCGGTGATAGCAAATTTCTGCTCACTGAACAACAGCGAAAGTGGCAAACCGACGTATCCGAGGCCGATGACGCCGATTTTGGCGGTGCGGGCCTGGATTCTGGATTTAATGGCTTCAGGATCGCAGGTTACGGCAGAACGCGGGGCAACAGACACGTTTACACGCTCCGAAAAGAATAAATGCTACGCTGAATTTGGTGCATTATAGCAGCGTTCTGGCCTTGGGAACGACCGCCGGTTCCCCACTCGTCAATTCCCTAAGCGACCCGAGGCTACGCGACAGCGAGTGAGCGCACGTGACACCGATAGCCGTATTCATGCGGGTGTTGTGCACGTTCCGTGTCCCCACCGATTCCTGAGCGACATCCTCCGGTATGGCCAGATCTCGGCAGGGACGGCAGGGTTCCGACTCCGAAAAGATTGGCGAATGACCAACCGTGAGAACGTCAAACCGCGTGGGACAACTGGGCACCCGTTACCACAATTCTTGCCGCTCTCTTCGACCGGGGCTTCTTCCTGATTACGATCTCTACATCACGGTCAAGCGCATTAAGAAAATGCATCAACCGCTCCACGGAGAACCCCTCCAACCGATAATTCACCAAAGCAGAAATCTTCGGCTGATTGATGTCGAGTAAGCGCGCCGCGGCGGTCTGCGATAGGTGACGTGCCTGAATGATCTCATTGATGGCGACCGCCATGCGCACTCTTGTTTGCTTTTCCTCGGCATCGCGTAGACCAAGATCCGCAAATACATTTCCTGAACTTGGAACCACAGCCTTACTGTTTTTTCCGTTTGCCATATCTCGCCTCGTAATCCTCGCTCGCTGACTTGAGCCTTCGGGAAACCAATTCCACGTCCGTTTGGGCTGTCTTTATTCCCTTCGGCGATTTCTTCTGGAAGGCATGCAGAACATAGACGGCCACGTCGAACTTCACGGTGTATACGGCACGATAGGTGTCCCCTCTGTGGTCCTCGACTATTTCAAGAACTCCCGGACGTTCTCCCTTCCACGGCTTCGCTTTCGGATGCTTCCCACCAAACTGCGCCACACTCAAGGCGACGCCAATGTCGTCCTGTACGTCTTCGGGAACTCCAGCAAGTCACCTTTTGCCGATCCCACCCAAAACAGTGGCTATTCTCCAAGAGCTCTCGTCCCTCGTGTCATTCGATTATCCCATTTCTAGGATATCACGTCCACAACTCATTTGCCAGCTTTCCAAGTTGATCGCAAGCAAAATCGGGGAACCAGCGCGAATAGTTGCCCCAAACGGGAATCATTCGGGCCCAAAGTGGCTTCGGAGGCAAAGCCGGCCCTTTCTATGGCACAGAAAAACATCTTGCCCTTTGGGCGTCGTATATTGATGTCTATGCCAACTCCTCTGAAGGCGGGCACCAACATAGCCGCCATCGTGATGCTGCTGGTGTGCATTGCCGCGGCGGCGCTCGCGCAATCCGCGCCCGATGCGCCGCAATCCGCCGCGGAGGCGGTGGTGAGCATTGGCGTGGCTGCCTTGGATCCCGCCGCCGATCCGTCCGCGCCCCCATCCATGGCCGGGCGCCCCGCCAGCATCCATCATCGGCGGCTAACATGTTCGTCGCTCCGACGCGCAATCAGGTGCAACATTTTGCTGGTACCAAACCCAACCGACCGCGCGCGCATCGCAGCGCGTCACGCTGGAATTTCTCTTCGTCCTAGAGCAGCGACTACAGCGCCGCCCCAAGAAAAGGAATTATTGCGACACGGCCTGCTCTCCGCAGCCATCCCGCGCGTGAGCGCGGGCGGATTAAAACCGGAAATTACCGCCCGGACCTTTCCGGCCCGTCCCGGTTGCTACCGCGTCAAGTTGTCAAGGACCCTGTCACCGCCGACCTGGGCCGGCAGCAGAGAAGCCCACTTAGGTGAACCGCCAATGCTGACCGACTATGGGTTTTCTCAGACCCGCGACATCCAAGGTTTGAACGCCGTGTTGAAAACAGGTTACTTTTTGGCTTCGTTTTGTCGCCATAGCATCATCGGCAGCGAGACCGATGAGATGGGCAACGCACACGATGACCTCGGCGCCGGTCGTTGACGACCGGCGCTGATTTGTTTTTCCGAGCCTCAGTACCCGGCTAGTCTTCATCAACCATGCAGCGAGTGTGCTGCTGGATGATTCGTTCCTATGCGCTTTTCTTAACTTGCATGCGCATCTTTGTCCGGAGAGGATTCAGCATCGTCCGTCGCACTGGGCGGCTTGCGAGCAGGCAACCGAGGTTCGGCTACATCTTCATGGTCTGTGTCATGAATCTCCTGCAGGGCTGCCAGCAGCTCGCCGATTTCGGTTTCATCCCGGGCTGCCGCGGCCGCACGCTCGTCAAGGGCCGCCAATTCTGCGAGGGCACGCTCGGTCACTTTTTCCGACATGGTGATGAAACGGGTCAGCTTGTCCATATGGTCGCAGAAGAAAGCACTTTGACGCGCAGTTTCGGTGAGTTCAAACGCCTGTGCCCTGCGTGAGCGCCAGATATCAATACTCAGTTGCCGCATGCGAAGTTCCGCGGCGAGGGTCCTCGGCGTATACGCGCGGAATAGTTCCTCCTGAAGCTTTTCGAATTCAGGGTAATCGTCCAACTGCCGAGCAGCAGCAAGAACCACCTTGTCAAAAAGCCCCGCTTTGAGAGCATTGGCACGGCTGCACGCCTTCCCCCGCGCAGTGCGCGGCCCGGTGCTGTGCTGTGCATTGGCCCGGTTGGCGGCGTGTTTGCGTTCCGAAACGCCAGTGCCGCTCGCCTTGGTGGCAGCGGGAGTTTGTACCTCTGACGTCACGTGCGTACCCGGCGGGGAAATTACTTCTGCTGCTGCCGCTTCATCTGCGGCAAACGAAGACTCAGCCTGCTCAGGCGAGTTCTGCTCTACATCTACTTTTTTGTTACTCATTCCTTGCTCCTTGGGACGAGTTGGAAGCCGGAGGCATCCCGCCCGTCGGGTTGTTTGCTTCTAACCAAGAATCCGGTAGTCAGATTTCTTTTTCGCCAACTTACTTTTTCGCTATCAAAGTCGGCGCGAAAGTCTTCGCCGGTTGCGTCTTGCTCCTGCGCGCCGACGTTGACATCCCGCTCAAGCCCAAGAGCCAGACTGGCTCTTGGGCTCGAAGGGCGTCGTGGGCAGGGTTCACTGGGGACGAACAGCAGATAGCCTTGGCGCGACCCGCCCTAGGTCGCTGGCTAACCGTTATCAAGCTGCGTCGTCTCGCGCGGATTTTCGTCCGGTTCGGTAAGAAATCGCTGGAGAGTTGTCGCGTCAGCGATAACCTTGTCCACCATCTCCGGCCGAAACTCGCTGTCGGCAAACTTGAGGTCGTCGTAGTGAGCCCACCCGGGACAACGCACGGAAAAGGACACGTACATGCGTCCCTTGCAGCAGCGTTTCTTCCGGCAAGCACCGAGCACGATTACCGCGACCGCGCAATCTACCTCGGGGCGTTCCGACTGCACTTGCAGGTGGCTGTTAAGAGCGAGTTTCCGCGCGTGGAAGTGCGACCTCGCACTGAATACCCCGTAGAAATACAACTCGTCACCAGCAAGGATGACACTTGCGTACTTGTTACGGGAGGGTCCTGGCGCTTTCGTGAAAAATTCGCACGCTTGTTTGCGCAGGTCGGCGTCGTTCCGGATTGCACCGCTGAACTGCACGAGATTGAAAATAGGCATGATAGCCCCTTTCAAATGAGATTATGAAAGCCGACTTGACCCATGCCGCGGTTGACCTCTTAAAGCTCAGCTGCTGCACTAGGAATAAGCCTCTACCTAGAGATACTGGGTAAGCTGGAAAAATCGGAGGTAACTTTTGACTTTATTTTCTTGGCGCTGGAGAGACGTAAGTTCACGCGCGAGTTCCATCCCTTGCAGGCAGAAGGCGGAACTGGCCGTCGGCTAGGCTGATCCGGCCAGGTGCGAGACTTGGCAGGATGGCGGGCGGTCACATCCCAGAGCTGGAGACGTTATGTCGACGCTCGGTGACATCCTGCATAAGGCCACTTACGATGTTCTCGCTCTTCGCGCCCGGCGCTCCAGCCGACCAAAGTGCCGAATTCCTAATCCGGCGGGTGAAAAAATCTGTTCAGCTCAGCGGCAAGCAGGTCGGAGAACAGCAGCATCGGGCAGCTTCGCTGAATACACTGGCTATTCCGCCAAACGAGGCTCGTCACCTCGGCAGCTGTGATCTGGGGTTTGGATGCTGCGGGCGCGCCGGCATCGAAGGATGCACATAGATCAAGCACCTGCCCAGCAAGCTTTTCTTTTCCTTGCGGCGGCAGGTCGGGACGAGTTCACAATTCCAAGCGTCAAGCCGGCAGTTATCCGGGGCCGCAGCGAGCAAGCTTCAGAAAGCAGCAAAGAAGCGCTGGGCTAAATCTTCGGAGAGCTAGAAGAATAGCTCCGGAGACACATTGAAGCGCTCACTGAGTCGCTTGATGTGTTCTTTCGTCAATTCCCTCTTGCCGTTCAAAACCTCTGAAACAACACTAGCGGTTTTAAATATCCCAACCAAATCCTTCTGCTTAAGGCCATTTGCTTGTATTAACTCGACAATGACCTCAATTGGACTTGCTGCGCGCAGTTTGTAATTCCTGTGCTCAAAGTCCTGGACCAGGAGAAACAGAAGCTCGTGCAACTGCTTTTCGGGAGCGCCAAGGAGACTCTGATTAAGTTCTCTGCTTCCCACAACTACTCCGGTTAAAGTGCAGCCAGATGAAACCTCCGAGGAAACAGAGGACACTGGCGATGATGACCGGATTCGAGCGGTACACGAAGAAGACGCGGCGGACTGCATTTCTGGAAGAGAATGGAGCAGGTCGTGCCGTGGCGCAAGTTGTGTGCGCTGATCGAGCCGCATTATCCCAAGGCGGGCAACGGGCGTCCGCCGGTGGGGATCGAGCGTATGCTGCGGATTTACTTTCTGCAGCAGTGGTTTAACCTCTCGGCCCCGGCGGTGGAGGAGGCGCTGTACGACTCGATGGGGATGCGCGACTTCGTGGGCATCGATCTGGGGCGGGAGCCGGCGGCGGATGAAACGACGGTGTGCAAGTTCCGTCATTTGCTGGAAGAGTACGGGCTGGGCGGGCAGATGCTGGAGACGGTGAACCTGCATTTGCAGAGCAAGGGTGTGCGCATCACGAGCGGGATGATCGTGGATGCGACCATTATCCACGCACCCTCCTCGACCAAGAACCGGGAGCAGCAGCGCGATCCGGAGATGCACCAGACAAAGAAGGGGAACCAGTGGTACTTCGGGATGAAGGCGCACGTGGGGGTGGACAGCAAGACGAAGATCATTCACAGCGCCGTGGTCACAGCGGCCCACGTGGCCGACGCGACGGTGCTGCCGGAGTTGCTGCACGGAGAAGAGACGCGGGTGTGGGGCGACCAGGCGTATCGGGGGCAGACCGAGGTCATTCATGAGTGTGCGCCGCAGGCGCAGGACTGCACCCATCGGCGCTAACTATACAAAGACTGCGTGGACGAAGTGGAGCGGGCGAAGAACCGGGCCATGTCTTCGGTGCGGTCCAAGGTCGAGCATGTGTTCGGAGTGATGAAACTGAAGTTCGGATTCGTGAAGGTGCGCTGCCGGGACCTGAAGAAGAGTGCCAACCGGCTGTTTGCGACCTGTGCGCTGGTGAACTTGTATATGGCACGCCGGAAGCTGCTGTACTCAGCGGCGTAGTGTCGGTAGCAGTTGGTTGTAACGCGCGGCAGGCCGCAGATTCAGCGACCGCACCCGCCGTGAACTAAGTCAAATCAGCTGAAATTCCGTACCGCCGCCTTCCAGCGGCTCGACCGCTGTGGTTGTTCATAGATTCCTTAGGGCAGTCTTTATGAAAGGGCAGCGCGAATGTCGGACAACGTCACCATCAGCGTCATCGGCTCGCTTGGGCTCGCATCGAAGCCGAGCGCCAGGTAGAAATTCTTTGCCTCCTCCGATATTGCGTGAACAACGAGGCCGCGAATCCCGATCGCATCGGCCGCATACGCGACGCGGCGCGCGGCGTCCCGGAACAGGGCGCTACCGATACCCCGCCCATGCCAATCGTGATCCACGACCAGGCGAGCCAGCACGGCTACCGGGATGGGGCTTGGCATGTTTCGCCTGAACCGGCCGGGAGCGCTTTCCACCGTGACCACGCCGGCAGCCAGCGCATAATAACCAATCACGCGTTTTTCTTCGCAAACGACATAAGTGCGCGAAGCGCCGCTCACCTGATTGGCGCGCGCCCGGCGCTTCAGCCAATCGTCAAGCGAGGCCTCCCCGGAGTGGAAATCCGCGATGTCGTGGTGATCCGCGAGGAGCTCAGGCGGCAACAGTCCTCTTATTTTTCCCATGGCGCGGTTGTCTGCAAGGAGCGACGCAGCCGGGCATTCGGGCGCGGCGGCGCATCGAGCCGAGCCAGGAACTCGGCATAGGCTTTGGGATGGACCACAAATACCGTGCGGTCCAAAAGCGCATCCTCGGCGGCGAGCCGGGCGGCGTCGAGCACGAAATCAGTCCGGTTCTTGCCCGACAGCTCCGCCGCACGATCAATGAGCCCGCGCAATTCCGGCTTGATCCGGATGTTCAGAGTGTCGCGCTTGGCCTTTGCCTGTTGAGAAGTAGGCATGAGAATCCCTCCACTAAAGACGAGCATAGCAGAACGTAATGACATTATCATTACAAACGCTCAATTCCTCCGGGGAGCTCTCAGTTCCCTGCCCATCTCGACTTCGTCCTTGAACTACTGCTTTGGCATCGTCTCGGCTTTGTGAAATCAGGTTGAACAATCGAACGGTTGCACTGCTGATTAAAATTCTCCCCCTGATTAAGGGGCAGCGCAGTTGCCTGAAGGAGCAGGGCGGCTTGCCCAGGGCAAAACCAGGGCGGGGACCGAAGCTCGCCTCCCGTGCCCCCCGGCATCCTCCGGAAGGGGGGCCGGCATGGACCGGAATCCACATCAAAGGCTGGGCATGATCCTTGAAATCTCGGTTGCAAACACCGAGATTTCCATGTACGTTCCGTAGATGCTACAACGCGATCGGGAACTGGTGACCCTGCGCGGCCTGCTCCGGCGCCACCCGGTGGTCGGCATCGTCGGCGCGCGCCAGGTTGGCAAGACGACCCTCGCACGCACGCTGATGCGCGGGGAGTCTCAACCCACGCATCGCTTCGACCTGGAGAACCCCGAGGACCTGGCCCGCCTGGCCGAACCGATGCTGGTTCTCAAGTCCTTGCGGGGACTGGTCGTGATCGACGAGATCCAGCGCCATCCCGCTCTCTTCAAGGTGCTGCGCGTCCTGGCAGACCGCCCGCGACATCCCTGCCGCTTTCTGGTCCTCGGCAGCGCTGCCCCGGGGCTGTTGAAGCAGACTTCCGAAACGCTGGCGGGGCGCATTGCCTACCACCAGTTGAGCGGCTTTGCGGCGGATGAGGTTGGCATCCGCAATCTCGACCGGCTGTGGCGCCGGGGCGGACTGCCGCCTTCCTATCTGGCGCGCTCGGAGCAGGCCAGTTTCGAATGGCGGCGCGGGTTCGTTCAAACGTTCCTTGAGCGCGACCTCCCGCAGCTCGGCGTCAACGTCAGTTCGGCGACGATGCGCCGGTTCTGGTTGATGCTCGCCCACTACCATGGCCAGGTATGGAATGCCTCGGAATTCGGCCGTTCGTTCGGCGTCGCCGACACCACCGTCCGCGGCTATCTGGATCGCCTGAGTTCCTCCCTGGTGGTCCGGCAGCTCGCTCCCTGGCATGCAAACATCGCCAAGCGGCAGGTGCGTTCCCCAAAGGTGTATGTGTCGGACAGCGGCTTGCTTCACACGCTGCTCAATCTTCGAACGACGGCGGACCTCGAAGCCCATCCGAAGTCCGGTGCGTCCTGGGAGGGCTTCGTCATCGATCAGCTCATGCGCAGGCTGGGCGTCGAGGCCAACGAATGCTTCTTCTGGGCCACCCATGCCGGCGCGGAGCTCGATCTGTTGGTCGTGCGCGGGAAAACCCGGCTCGGTTTCGAGATCAAGCGCACGGCGACGCCCGCGATGACGCGCTCCGCTCATATCGCGATCGAGGACCTCGAGCTCCAGCGGCTCGACGTCATTCATGCCGGCGATCATTCCTTCGCGCTGGCTAAACGCGCGCGCGCCGTCGCCATCGCACGACTGTTCGACGATATCCTGCCGCTCGCATAGCCTGAGCCGCGAATCCGAGCTCTTCAAACGCCTGCTGGCCAGCGAGGAATCCCGGCGCTGCTAAGAGGACGCCGTCTGCCGGCGCGTCGACTGACCGATGAGATTGTTCTATGCGGTGGAAAGCGGGTTTGTTCCCTCGCTCACCATGTTGACGTACCGGGAATAGGCGAAGAGCCGATGACGGTGTTTACCGGAGACTTCTTTGACAATGCCTAGGCGCATAAGATGGTTCAGACTACTGGTAACGGTTGGAACGGTAAGCTGCAGCGCCTTGGCGGTCGTTCGAATGCGAACGTATGGATTGGCTTGCATGAATTGATGAAGCCGCAGCGTGGAGGGAGCAGCCCTTCCCAGTCTCTGTATCTTGTCTTTGTCTTTCGCAAACAGCTTCAATGTCCGCTCTGCGGTGTCTGCTGCCTCTTGTGCGGCAACTGCAACTCCTTCGATGAAGAATGCCAGCCAATCTTCCCAGGCACCTTGAGTACGCACACGCTGCAACAAATCGTAGTATTGATCACGATTACTCTTGAGATAAAGGCTGGGATACAGAAGTGGTTCGGTCAGAGCGCCCTTTGCACACAAAAGAAGCGTAATGAGCAATCTCCCAAGCCGGCCATTGCCATCGAGAAACGGGTGAATAGACTCGAACTGAACATGCACCAAACCGGCCTCCACGAGGACCGGAAGTCTGTGCTTGTCGTCATGTAGAAATCGCTCAAAGCTGTCCAGACACTCCGTCAACCGCTCGGGCGGCGGTGGAACAAATGAGGCGTTCCCTGGCCGACTGCCCCCAATCCAGTTCTGCGTCCAGCGGAATTCGCCTGGCATCTTGTTGGCGCCGCGTCCGCCCCTCAGAAGAATTGCGTGGATCTCCCGAATCAGGCGCAGCGACAGCGGAAAACCTCCGGCCATCCGTTTTAAGCCGTGCTGCATCGCAGCCACGTAGTTCGAAACCTCTTCGACATCCTCCACAGCGACATGAGGAACCTCATCGTTCTCAAACAAGAGCAGGTCGGCGAATGAGGACTGCGTTCCTTCGATCTGGGATGAGACCAGAGCTTCCTTGCGAGTGTATAAATAGAGCAGGAATCGGATGTCGGGCAGAAGTCTGGTCATCCCGTTAAGACGACCGAGTTCCTGATTGGCGCGGTCAAGGTGTTGATGCAATCCCTTTAGCTGCAGTTCGGGTACTGGCGGCAACGGAGGCGGGATGAATGCATGGACAGTCTCCCCGGCAACGGAACTGGTGATGTAGGTTCCGAGCCGTTGCTGTCTTTTCGACGGTGCCATGCCATCCTTTAATAACAAATGTCGCTATTAAAGGATATAGGCTTATCCTTTATTAAGCAACCAAGGGCAAGCGCTGAGAATTTCAGGGGTCGGCCCGCGCCCCTCCGAGCACCTCGGCACCCCAGATCGTCAGAATAAATTCCTTGTACGCCGGCAACGACCGGTCTGCCGCACGGGCACAAATCGGACGAGGTTGGTTCCCCTCTCGTTCCATATACTGCCAATTCGACCCGATGATTCGCCGATGTTTTTGCCACGTCGACAATGCAAACACAGGTACTTAACAGGTTCGTTCCTCATTTTCGATCCTGGCAGAGTAAAGCAAAAACGAGGGGCCGATTCGCGGGTCGGCCCCTAAATCATTCTTGTAAGTCATCACTTTTCAATGACCATGACTCCGGAGGTTCGGAGAGCGGATGTGGTCGCGCTTTGCCTCGAACGGGAAGGTGCCGGGGCGGATATACGTTGCCTCGTCTGGGCTCCGCCGGCCGGGTGGCCTCACTGGACGGTTGTTAGAACAGGCACGTAAGGAAGTCGTGTCGCCCACCGATCGCAGTTCCGTCCACTTTACTTCGACCAGATCCAAGCGTCCGCCGACATCGACGACGAAGTCCACTTCGCGAGTTCGATCCCGCCAGAGAACAGACTGCCGCAGCGGCCGGCGCGTCGCTCCCGCTCGCGCAGCTGGGCAACACGAACGTCCCCCAAACTGTTCCGATGGATGGCGACAGTCCAAGAACTCCTTACTTGGGGTTGTGGTGATCGATGCTGGATTGCTCGATGCATTCGTGCACCGTCAATGCTGACAGGTTGACAGGTCGTTTGTCGCAGTGTACGCTTTGAATAAGTACATGTGAGGAGCGCTCATGCCTAGAATGGCGGTGGACGATAACAAGCGAATGAACCTCCGACTGCGGCCACAGCAAAAGACCATGCTCATGCGTGCGGCGGCCTTGAGGCACACCGACTTGACGGACTTTGTTCTGCAACCCGCGTTGCGAGAGGCCAAGGCCGTGATCGAAGAATCTGAACGTATCGTCCTGCCGGAGCGCGATAGCCTCTTGGTGCTGAACCTGCTCGAAAATCCGCCCGCGCCGAATGCTAAGCTGCGGGCCGCCATCGCCGCAATGCCGAAACCGAGGCGCAAGCGGGCATGAGCCTTCCCGCTTGGCACGAAGAGCCGATTTCAAAAAAACATGATCGGAAGTCTTTCGACTGTGGCGATTCGTCGATGAATGATTTCTTGCAGCGTTACGCCCGCCAGAGTCACGAGTCCAGTGCCGCGAAAACCTTCCTCGCCGTTGACAACGCAGACAACAAGAAGATCCTTGGGTTCTACAGCCTGGCTTCGGGCTCTCTGGCTTACGCCGACACGCCGGAGACGGTTCGCCGCGGCCTGGCCCGCCATGAAGTGCCTGGGTTCCGGCTCGCACGCATTGCTACCGACCTCCGCTGGCAGGGCCAAGGCCTCGGCGGCCAGCTCCTCGCCGCCGCCGCGCGGCGCTGCCTGCGTGCCGCGGCTGAGGTGGGGGGCGTCGTGCTCATCATCGATGCCAAGAACGACCGCGCGGCTCGGTGGTACACCAATTACGGCGCTGTGCCTTTGAGCAACAAGCCGCTGACGCTCGTCATGTCGCTGGCCACCTTTGCGGCAGACCTGAAAGCGGCCGGGCAGTTATGACCTCCGTGCCAAGGGCACCACGCCTTCGCCACCCATACGATTAAGGGGCGATTTCCCTGGCTCTCATGGATTCGCTTGCTCGAGACGTTTATTGTCTGGCGGCCATTTCCGCGGTTGCTTTACAAGTCAGATCTATTGAACACAAGGGACTTAACAGGTTCGTTCCTACTTTAGTCGTGGTCGCACCATAAGGAAAGAAGGTGCGCGACGCAGTTGGCCGGCAAGGTCGAGGCGTTTCCGAGCCCGTGGTGGCAAAAAGAATGGAGGGTCGAGACAGCCGCCCTCGGCCCTCCTGTTTTCGGTTGTCAAATAACCTGTGCCCTGTCGGGATGACGAGGGTACCCCCTGAGGAGCTAAGCGGCAAATTAGCGCGCTTCACTACAAACACACGCGCAAGTCAGACTATCGATCCACATCCCGAGCGTTGCCTGAGCAGATGGCTCCTTGCCAATCTCGACCTCACGACCACAATCAAGTCCGTTCGGTTAGCCGCAGACTCGTTGTACTCGCGAGCGGACGGGCAGCCCTCGCCGCAAGCGACGATCAAGAGGCCTTTCCGGTGTGGTCCTCTGCACCAGGCGTCGCCGCAACTTCTTTCTTCGGCGGGGTTGCGCGGTCCTCGTGAGCGAGGTTTCGACTGCCAGGGGCTTGCCGGCTGCGAATGGCTTGGATCTGCTTACGGTGATCAAGACTAATGCGCTCGAGCCTGGCGATTTCCCTAAGAAGACTCTCATAGCCCCGAGGCGTTTCGCCGGGAACCTTGTTGGCATCCAAAACAAGAAGTGCTCGAAAGGCAAGTTGCTTGAGCCAGCGGATTAAATCGCGGCCATTGAGCAAATCCAAATCCTCGGGATGGAGCGGCGGCAGGCTCCTGCGCAACTGCTCTGAGGATTCGACTTGCTCGCCGTACTCGGGGCGATGCTTGCCTTCTCGTATAATGCTCAATTTTTTCACGTAGCACCCGTGCTTCAGAGAGTTCCAACGGGAAATCCATGGGCTCTTCGTCCCACCCCGCTTTCCGTTCAACCGGCTTGCTGCTTGCGACCGAGGGGTACTCCTCCGCCGAATTTTCACGACGTCACTCGCTGGTTTCAGAATTCGCCGTGCCCGCTGCGTCCGGCACCTCCGATGGCGGCGCTTTCGTCGGACACGGTTGTTCTTTTCGAAACATCTCACAGAGCAAATCGCTCAGTTTCACGTCATGCTTCACCGCTTCGGAGGCCAACACGGCCATAAACCCACGCTTCGTATCGGATGGCACCTCGTCCGTAGTCACCTTTGCAGCCTGCTTTGACGATTTCTCTTGCAAGTCGATGGCATCAAAATCCGGGAACTGCTCGGCAGGGGCTCTGCGGCGGGCTAGTTCCAGGTGCTCTGAACGAACAACACCATCAATAACACCCTTGATCGTGCGGGCGAGCTTGACCACATCCGCCACCGATGCGTCTGGCGTTTCGGCAACTTCCTCTAATTTCCGAACAAGATGGCATTGAAGGTGAAGATATGAACTGCGAACGGAGTTGGGCCGGAATCTGGGCATGATCGTCTGTTGTTCTTCGAGTTCTTCCACGCACTTCATCGCGATCATTTTCCGCTCGGTGTCTTTGTCTAACTCGATTCCCCTGGCGACCAATTCAAGTCGCGCCCGATCGAGGCTCTGTTGCAACGCAACTACGTGGGAGCGCAGTTCAAAGTAGCCGAGGCCCGAAAGTACGCCGCACGCATGCCGCGCGAGAAAGTTCGTAACCTTCCGTAGAGGCGCTCGATCGAGCAGCATATCTGTACAGGTTGCCTTCACATCTACGGGCAGCCCACGAATAGCGGCGAGGCGGTGGTCGCGCATCAGGCTCCCCACTCCGCATCAATTTGGGGGACGGCAGTTCTTTGCATACCCCCTCTTCCGAGCGTGGAATGAATCTCGATATTGCCTGCGGCTATCGCCATCGTGATTGCTAGTCCCGCACTTTTGCAGACCATAGCGCCCGGCATCAGACCGCCTCCGGCCGCGATGCATCGAAGCAGCCCGTCACTCCACCGCTGGTAATTGGGGTCAGAATCTGAAAATGCAAAACTTTGCACATTTCAATCTAGCCAACTTGGATTCGCCCGTTTCGCCGCATCAGAATTCGCCGCGCGACCAGAAGCAAGTTGGACCCAGGAACCTGGCCGCCGTCAAGCACAAAATTAAAAACAATAATATGTATGTGACTGATTTTAATGATGTTAATTCTATAAAAATGTACTCTTTAGTAAACTATTATATGCGTTTAGTATAGTAAATCTATAAACAGACGCGGTCGGAGCACGCATATTTCGTGCATTCGACGAACACTCCAATCGCCTGCTTGCCATGTTGACGATCGCGGTGCATCAGATTTGTGCATAAAAATTACCTGCAGCTTTTTTGCAAAAGAGTTACTACTCGTTTTTTTTTGCCATTCCGACGCAGTGACCCATTTGTGATGCAGAGTTGGCTGATCTTCCCCAATCATGCAGGCGGCTCCCGTTCAGCGAGCAAGATCAGCCAGCAGATCGAGCGCCTCAGAATCAAGTTGCGTCGCAGAGATTGCGCGCGGAACTCCCTTCCGCAATTAACAGCCGGAATCAGCGCTGCTTCTCGGAAACGCGGTCAATCCGACCCTGCGCAAGGACTAAGCCATTTAGTGCGAAGACGCTCGCCAAAACCGCGTGGTTCTGACTAAGGTTGGTGGACACGAGTGATTTCAGCTTGGTGGCTGGACGTGGGCAGGAAGTTATAGTAGGTTACATGTAACCACATTTGGAGTTAGAAATTGCGAACACGATCCCCGTCCAAGTCGTCTCGGGATAAGGTCAGAGCACATCGCAAGAGGCTGCGCGAGCAGGGCCTGCGGCCTATCCAGATTTGGGTACCCGACATGCGGTCGCCTGCTTTTGTGACCGAGGCACACCGGCAGTCCCTCGCGGCAGGAAGGAGTTCTCATGCCAAGGAGGATCAGGACTTTATCGATGCTGTCTCTGATGGGGGCGCGTTGTGAAGCGCGGGGAGATCTGGACCGCTGCAGGCGGTAAGGATTACGCAGGAAAGCCCCGTCCCGTTGTGATCCTTCAAGACGATCGTTTCGACATGACGGATTCAGTCACGGTCTGCGCATTCACTACCGACGCAACCGATGCCCCTCTTTTTCGGTTGGCAATCGAACCCAG
>Ga0207926_1000386_pt1 | contig 23062 bp, 21 predicted proteins | sample NGESurdeep072012_8_FD_184454 | JGI IMG/M metagenome (GOLD analysis project Ga0207926, IMG submission 184454) | Arctic peat soil microbial communities from Barrow, Alaska - NGEE Surface sample 210-1 deep-072012 (SPAdes) | ecosystem: Environmental > Terrestrial > Soil > Wetlands > Peat ...
CACCATCGCGGAGGCCCTCCGAGCCGTTACTGCCGACAACGCCTTAGCTTGGTTCTCTCATTGCGGGTATGGTCTACAGTAACGCTGAAAATGCTCTAGTGCCATTCGGAACTTCGCATAATATCGGTCTGTGATCTGACGGGGATGATACCGCTCAGCACCGCGCGCGTCGATGCATGGAGCCAGTCGTGCAGTGGCGATTCACCAAATCGAAGGAATCTATGGGCGATAGGCCCGTGTGTCTGTCGCTGCACTCGGGAGACTCTGATATACTCGTCCCCCAACAAATTTCGGCTCAATAACATTCGCAGGATAGCGAGCTTTAATAGGTATGTTGAAATACACGGTCGGACAGGGCGATTGTATTTCGAGTCTCGCGAAACGATTCGGATTTCCTGCGAAGACCCTCTGGGACCATCCCTCCAATCAGACACTGAAACAAGCCCGTAAGAATCCGAACATTCTCAAGCCTGGCGACGTTGTGTGCATTCCCGATAAGACGCTGAAGGAGGAATCGCGGCCCACAGATCAGCACCACTGTTTCAGGAAGACGTCTGAGACCGCGCAGTTGCAGTTGCGTTTGCTGGACGAAGGAAAGCCCAGGGCAGGGGAGTCGTACACTCTTTACATTGACGGGATCGACGTCCAAGGCCAGTCCGACAGCGAGGGCTGGATTAGGCAGCCCATCCAGCCGGATGCGAAAGAAGCGAGGCTCCTATTGAATGGAGGAGCTGAACAGCATGTGCTAAAGCTCGGGCATCTGGACCCCGTTGATAGTGTCAGCGGCGTGCAGGCGAGGCTAAGGAATCTCGGCTATTACGGGGGACCTGCCGACGATCAGATGGGCCAGGAACTGGTAGTGGCGCTCAAGGCGTTCCAAAGGAACAATAAACTGAAGGAGACGGGTCAGATCGACGCGTCGACTCAGTCTGCGCTGAAGTCGGCATACGGAAGTTAAAATGGGCTGGGGGCGCTGCAACGTTATCTTGATGCGGTGGCTGCTAGCCGGGCTGGCGTGCTTGTGGGGCATGAGCGCCTGCGGGCAGGCCCAGAGGGCAGGGCAGGAGAACACTACCGTGGGACGAGTGGAAATCGAGCTGGACCAGATTCGGTTCACCGCACCAGCGGACTTGAACGACGAAACGAATTACTCCTTCAAGAACCGAAAAGATAAGGAATTGCTGATGGTCACCTATGGGCGTATCAGACCCAGTACGCCTTCCCTGCAGGCGGTAATCGCGGACAGGCTGAGCGGTGTCAAGGCTGCCTTTGGCGAGGCGATTCAAGCGGAGCCCGTTTCGGCTACCAGTTTGGCGGGTAGGAGCGCACTGCAAACTACTTTCCTCTATCACGAGGGCACAACCGCGATTCGCCAATGGTGGGTCTTCGCGATGCTCGACGAAAGCGTCTACGGACAGATTGTGTACGCCGGACCCGCGGAGAAGGCCGAGACCGACCGCCGATTCGATCACATCAAGAAAAGTGTAGCTGAGGCAGGTTCGGAGCGTCCCATCCCCGGGGCAGCCGCGGTCGGATTCGTGAGACGTGGAGCGGGCCGTCTGGCCTTGGATGTGCCGCATACCTTGGACCCGCCGGCGGCCTACCTGTTCGTTTCACCGGATCGTCGCGCTCGAATTACGCTTCGTACTTTCGGTCCCCGAACGCAAGGCCAGCCTCTACGACCCGTAAGCGAAGAAATCGCCGCGGATGCTCAGGCGGGGGCGGAAGTCAGCGATCGCAAGGAGAGCCGGCTTGAGATGGAGAATGGCATTTCCTCCGTTGTGAGGTATCTGCTGACTACGAAAGGCCTGGAGGGTTCAGAGCAGAAAGTTGTGTTACGCGACCGCCTGGTGCTGAGAGACGGGACCACGGTCGCATGTACAGGCACCCTGCAACTTCCCTCAGATTTCCCTCTGGACCAAAGCGTTGCGGCAATACTACGCAGCATCGGTCCCCGGTGACGAATGACAAACATCGCGCGAGTTTCTGAAAATACGCTGAACACCAGGCGTGTGCCGATTATTTTCGTGCCGGGGGTGATGGGCTCGCGGCTTCACTTCACCGATATCGACCAGTACTGGGACCCGGACAGCAACTTGGAAATGTGGCACTGGGTAAACGTTGACGCGGAAAAGGAGATGTGGGAACTGGAGTTTGCCGCACCTGCCGAAGTGATGACAGATCAGGAAAATGAGGACTTGACGGAAGATGAGAATTGGCGCGGCTGGGCAGGGGTGGCATGGCGTTCGTACGGCGAGTTCCTTCGATGGCTCGGCAAATTTAGCTTTTCTCCGGCAATCTGCCCCCTCTATTGCGTGGGCTACGACTGGCGCCAGAGCAATCTTACGTCGGGCAAATACCTCGCATCCGCGATCGCGAATGTACTCGCAGATGCAAAGGCGGAGAAGGTTATCCTCCTCACGCACAGTATGGGCGGGCTCGTGGCAAGATCTGCTATGAAAGCAAACCCCGCACTAGAAAAGCAAGTGCTGGGTGTCGTGCACACGGTGCAACCTGCTGCAGGAGCTGTGGTGCTCTATCGCCGCTTTTTCACGGGCGCGCTCGGTTACCTCGAGGGGGGGGGATTATTTTCGACCATCTTGGGAAACACCGCCGCAAAATTCGGCGCTATTATGAGCGGGTTGCCCGGTCCCATGGAATTGCTGCCAACCCGCGACTTGAGGGACAACGACGATCTCAACTGGATGTCTTACAAGAAAGATGGGGAAACCTGCCACTGGCCGGGCAACGTTTACGACCTCTACCGGGGCAAGACTGTTCCGCCTGGTCTGCCGGTCAGCGATGTGTCGAAATATGCTCACTCGATGCTGATTAAGCTGTTGAATAATGCCGAGGTCTTCCACCACAAGTGGTTAAACGGGTACAAACATCCAAAAACATGGACGATCTTTGGCACCGGGGTCGCTACGGATACTTCGATTGTATTCGACCCGGGCTTAAGGCGGCCCGCTCACCTAGAAAACTGGGGCGACGATCAAGTGGTGTACGTGCCTGACGACTACGGCGTCCAGATGCGGCGGACAAACCAAGGGGACGGCACTGTGCCGCGTATGAGTGCAGAATCGCTATTTCCACACAATCTAGGTAAGCAAGACCGGAAACCCTCAAGCTTTGTGTGGGAAGACGATGATACTCTCCGGCAATACCCAGTGATCGGGGCGGAGCACGAGCCCGCCTACAAGGATGACAGTGTTAAAGAACTTGTATATTTTATGATCCGTTACTTCCTCCTCAAGGACGATCTTTCTCAGCTGCACCACAGGTTGACGGAAAAAAAGTAGACAAGGTCAGCAGCGAGGAGAGCGGGGATTGTCGAAGGGGAGGGCGTCTGGAGCAGAGGCATGCGGGCAGGTGGCCCACCCAAGTTTTTCGATCGTCAAGAATCCTGAGCGTGCCCCGTCCAAGCTTCTTTTGCTTGGGCGTGGTTTTCCTACCACTTGCGCATCCGAGCGGCGCATACTCTGGACTTGCCGAATTCATCGGACCTGAAACCGAGGTGGTGAAATGCCAGATCCGCACAGAATCCAGCGCGAGCTTTGCGAACTGCTTTCCCGTCCGTGCTACGCTTCCCTTTTCCATCATCGCAACCAATTCCGAAATCCCAAACATCCTCCTGAGACGCCCGCGACTCTCGCTGCAAGGACGACGAAGTGGATCATGGAGAACAACCCTCTCCTCGATCCCGTCACCGTCGAAGAGCGCAGCCGCCCGGGAATAGAGTTCTATCGCGCACACGATGGCGGCCGCGACATCGTTCGCATAACAGCAGAGAAGATCCACCTGACATCAGGGACACTGGGTGGATCATGGGTCGAAAGGTCGGTGATGCAGACCATCTGGTCTGCATCACAGCGGTGGGAGGGAAAAGGCCGCGAGCAGAGATTCATGGAGATTCTGGGTGCAGCCAACTTCATCCATCCAGATTGGAACCATAAGGAGGAAATCGCCTGCATGCAGGTTCCACACGGCCTAACCGTGGTGGTGATCGTTGGTCGAGGCAACTGGAAGGCGATGCGCTCACAACCCGACAGTCCGCTGACACCCGACAAGCCCCTACCGCCCGGCAAGCCGGTGACGCCCAAGATCACTAGCCAGGGAGACGTCATCGATGTGCTGGGAATGATGCCGATACCGGGCACCTACCAATGTATCGTGCCGTTATTCAATGATATGTGGGTCCGCAGCGTGCCCCGGGGTAGCTCGCATTGGCCACTACTCTCATAGCGTCGAGCTGATCACGCCGATGCTGTGTCAGCTTTCGATTCGGCTGGCGTGACCGTTGTGGGTACGGAAACGATTCGCTAGTGTAGAACTTGGCGATTTGCCTTGCAGTCATCTTGCGCCAGCTCGCCGCCCTGGAACTGCACCCTCGCCAAGGAAGGGCGGCTAGGATACAACAGAAGTTGGATGCGGCGAATATCGCCGTCCAGGAAGGCCCCGGAGCTGTCAGGCCCCCTTAGATATGGACAACAGCTTTAGACGCGGCTCTGAGGGGCAGCCTGCGGCGGGAATGGCCCCTCCAGTGAACAGTCCAGACGGAATCTGGGCTGGTTGCTGTAGTTTTGCCGGATGTCTTTGTTCTTTTGCTCTCCACTGTTTCGCCGGTAGCCTGTGAGTGGGGGGCGTGCGCCCGCCGGTTGCAAAAGCTTCAAAGCGCAATCATTCAAGGAAGGCAATCTTTGGCTGACCGTCGCTAGGTTTTGATCGGCGGCCTGTAACCCTCTCCACGTTCTGCGTAAAAGATGTGTCCATAATTCAGGTGATCGCCACCGGGATGAAAGTGTGGATAGTACACGTCAAGCCGTCCCGTCGGGGAAGGCGTGCGTGGATTGTGAGGAGGTTCGCGTGCCGGGGTGGCAGGATCGAGTTTCAAGGCAAGGTTATAGGCGTCATCGCGGACTGGTGTGTATACGTCTTTTCCGGCTCGGGCCTGCCGGAAAGCTTTCTCTCTAGGGATCATGGGCCCCACTTCGATGCCTTGGAGCACCTTCAACGGTTGCCCTGGACGTGAGACGATCCTCTCCTTGTGAAATTCATAGAAAAATCCGTTGAACGCAAGCATGAAAAACGGCCTCCCTTCTCCTGCAGAATTCTTGCCGTTTGGGCGTGGGCAAGAGATCCGATGTCAATCTCGACGCAGCCCGTGGAGAAATAGTTAACACAGTGAAAACACGACACATCCTGTCGAGTGACTAAATCTTTGCTCCCCTGCCTCATCCTATAAAACGGTGCCTCATGCTTGCCACGGGCAAGCGTAGACAATGCGCCTGAGCCTAAATTTCCGATCTGCTGTTGTTCTGGCCAGCAAGGAAGCCGTAGAAGGTATTGTATGCTCCGGTGGTGTTGTAGACGCCAGCCCCAAAGCCAGTGAAGGTGTTGGCACTGCCGGTAGTGTTTGTTGCTCCAGCTCCTCCGCCAGTGAAGGTATTGTGGTCACTTGTGGTATTGCTCTGGCCAGCTCCAACTCCGTTGAAGGTGTTGGCACTTCCAGTGGAATTGCGATTGCCAGCCAACCGAAAGCCGCAGTCTAGCGGAAACGCCCTTGCGTACAGCGGCAACCTCACTTTTAGACGGGATCCGTAGTCTCAACATCTCGATGTGAGCTGGAGACTCTTGTAAGAGGCTATTTGCCGTTTGCCTTTTGCTTCATCATCTCCAATGCTTTCTTGAACTCCTCCTTGTGCTCCTTATTGAACTGTGCCTCGGCCACTTCATATTTGAATCGCGAAATCAGGATTAATAATCTTTTTTCTGGAGAGTCAGGGATATGCTGCAACTCAGACGCCAAGAAGTCGTAAGTCTTGCTACCGATGTTCAACAGATTTAGCATTGCTCCCACATCACCAAACTTATCAAAGCCCAGCTCTTCCAACAGACGATCAAGACCCTCTTCTTTGACTGCTCCTCCGAGACCTTGGCTTTCGCCAGCCAAGATATCAACCAATAAGCTTGCGATACTGATAACCTTGAGCCATTTGTTGGCACCCAACGTCGCTATAACCAACAGTATATCGAAAATAATGTCTGACTCCTCTAGAGGTGCTTCCCCTTGGCACATCAATAAAGGGTTGAACAAGAGAGTATTCCTTGTCTGCTTTTCATACACATCCAACGGTGTTTGTTGCACCACCTTGAAAGATATGTATTTGTAAGCACGACCGCCGGGACGCGGGTTGAAGTGGTCCGAACCCTGCGTCACCTGGCATTCGCCCGAGACTTTTATTTTGAAATACCACAAACTTCCATCTTTGAGTTGCGCTAAGTACTCTTGGTAACCAAGCGGCGAGTACCAACTTATCTCTCCTGGCCGTGGCTCGTCCACCACCGCCAGACACGAAGTCCCACGTCCTTTATGTAGCTGCTGCCGAGAGACGCATTGATACCCCGGCCGTCTCGCACCCATACCGGCCCCCTTCCACTCCTTAGAGCACCCTAGTTTGACTTACAGCGTACACAGCCATTTTGCAATGCGAACAGGCGGCATTCTACACCGATTCACCTCACCAGAACATCCTTATAGTTAATATCCACATTTATATCCCGGTGGTCTCGATGCAGCCATCTTCCACGCCGTCCAATACTGTGGATTATCCTTGGGCTCCGAGCCGCAGTCAATTCGTTGATGACTGGTAACTCGATCTGAAATCTCGCCGCCAGGAAGAGCCGGACGCGGGGCAGGCGTTGCGGTATGGAAAACCGCCTAGACGGCGCTCTGAGGGGCACCCTGCCGCGAGAATGGCCGCTCTGGCGGACTGTCCAGACGAAGTCAGGACTGGTTACTTTAGTTTTGCGGATGTCGTTTCTTCTTTCGCTCCCCACCGCGCGGCGATAGCCTGTTGCTGAGTCGGCATTCGCCCACCGGTTGCAAGAACCAACACCCTGCGGCCGCGACTCTGGTCTTTGACATCCAGAGACAGCACAGGGCCCGTTCGCCATAGCTCATGGAGCTCCACGCGGAATGATCATGTCGCCTTCGCGACTCCTCGTCGGCTCGCAAAATCCTTCTCAAAAGCGCGAGCTCTATCATCAGAAGGTAATGGCGGTTTCAACACCCCTCGAGCCCCCCGCCGTGTTTCCCCCTTTCTTTCACGCGCGGGACTTGCTATTGTGGGCACGCATCGGGATTCCCATGAAGCAATTGCAACCCGTCATCTGGACCAAAGGTACCTTCCTCACTCCTCAGCACTTACAGGTGCAGGATAGATTTCTCGAGGACACGCTGAGCTTCCGCCTGCAGGTGCTGAAGTTCTGTCCCTGGGGCTTCAGCGAGCTGACCCTTAACCAGTCGCTGCTCGCGGACGGGCAATTGGCGGTGTCGAGCGCCTCCGGTATCTTTCCGGACGGGCTGCTGTTCGACATCCCAGAAGCAGACCAGCCGCCGCCCTCGAAGGCGCTGACGGAGCTGTTCGAATCCGGCACCAAGAACCTGGACATGTACCTTACGGTTCCGGACTACCGGCAGCGCGGGGTGAATGTCTCGGCGGGCCCGGACAGCGGCAGCCGTTATGTTGTGCAGGACACTCTGTTCCGCGACGAAAATACCGGTGGGGACGACAAGCCGATCCGAGTGGCCCGGAAGAACTTGCACTTGATGGCGGAAAGCGAAAACCGCGAAGGCTGCTCGGCTTTGCGCATCGCCAACGTGGAGCGCACCGATGCCGGCACATTCCGGCTGAATCCGCGGTTCATTCCGCCGCTGATCGAGATACGCGGCAGCGATTACCTGATGGGCCTGCTGCGGGGACTGGTCGAAGTGCTCTCGTCGCGCAGCAGCCAGCTGGCCGCCAATCGCAGACAAAAGAACCAAAGCCTGGCCGACTTCACGGCTGCCGACATAGCAAATTTTTGGCTGTTGTACACCGTGAACTCGTACTTCCCGCTGTTCAACCATCTGTTCGAGAGCGCCAACAGTCATCCGGAAGAACTTTACTCGGCCATGGTTGAGCTGGCAGGTTCGTTGTCGACTTTCTCGCCCAGCATTCGGCCGCGCGATCTGCCGTTGTACGCGCATGACTCGCTCAGTCCGGTGCTGGCTGAACTGGACCAGAAACTGCGCTCGATGCTGGAAACCGTGGTGCCGACGAATCTGGTGTCCTTGCCGCTCAAGCTAACCAAGACCTCGATCTACGCGACAGCGATCGACAACGAGAAGTATTTGCGCAATACGCGCCTGTATCTCGCAATCAGCGCTGAGACCAAGGAAGACACAATCATCCGTGATGTTCCGCGGCTGATAAAAGTGTGCTCCGCCAACCATATCGAGCACCTGATCAAGCAGGCGCTGCCCGGTATTCAGCTCAAGCACCTGTCGAACCCGCCCGACGCGCTTTCGGTGAAGCTGAAGTATCAGTACTTCAGCCTCAACCAGTCAGGCGCTGCCTGGGAAGCGGTGACGCGCTCACGGAATCTGGCAGCCTATGTGCCCGACGATTTTCCCAACCCTAGCCTGGAGTTGCTGATCCTGCTGCCTCAGTCGGAGTAGTTGATCAACAGCTCAGCGCTTGAGCGCGAAGTACAGCACCAGCAAAATCGCGACCAGAAATAGCCCACTCAAGATGAGGATAAGCATCCACGGGGTGGCAGCAACCTTGGGAGCAGCAGCCCCTAGCTGCGGGATTTGCGGAAGGGCAGGAGTTCCGGTTGGTGGCAACGGGGTCTGCGGAAATGAACCTGCCTGCGGGAATTGCGAGGGTAGTGCCGGAGCCCGGAACGATGGAAGACTCGATTTCTCGAGGAAGTCCCGCGAGCCGGCTGCAGCCGGTTGCTCTTCGGCAGATTCAAGGTTCCTTAGACCGCCGGAAACAATCCGAGTGAACTCACTGGGCCCGGACGGAAGGTCCGCCTGTGCAGGCGCTGCCTCAACTTCGGGAGCTGCAAAGGCGCTGGTAGCCGCCGCCTCCTTTTTTGGGCGGAAGTCAAACGCTGTGTCGGCGTCGTGCCAAGGTCTTCCGCTGCTGAACGCTGCTGTCGGCGTCGGCGGGTCGATGGAAGCCGGTGAAGGGGCGCTGGCGTACGGCGACGGCTCTGGAAAGGCGGAAGACTTGCTTCGGCTGGACTCCAGGACTTCGGTATTTTGCGCCAGTGATGCTTGTGCCTCCGGGGGTTTGGCACTTCCCGGTAAGCTTGAGATCTCCTCGCGGCCGCGGACGGCCGAAGTCTCGCCCGCGAAGTGCGGCGATGAAATCTCTTCTGACGCGGGAGCTTTTCCACTGTCGCCGAAGACCTTGGTGAACTCTCCGCCCTCGTTCTTGGGTTGCGCCCAAGCTGTGGGAATCGAAGGAACCTTGGCGGACCGTTCACCGTGAAATGGTCCCTGGAAAAAGCTGGTGAATTCTCCAGTGTTGGCACGGTCGTCTTCGGGAGCGATGTTTCCGAATGAGTTTTGGGGTTGTGATGCTTCGCCGGAACCGAACAAGTCCTCACGTGCAGATGCTTGCGTGGGACTCTCAGTCGCCGCAGGCATAACTTTGCGGAAGCCGGCTGGTACATGGCGCAACACGGCTCGTTCCGGCGGGTTTTCTGCGGGCTTCGGACTCACAACTGTGCCGGTCGAAGGTATCAATGGATCAAGGTGTAGGCTCTCCAAAGGTGATGAGAGAGGAGCTTGATCCGCTTGGTCATGCTGATTTGCCGTGCTAGAAAAGAACTGCCGGGTGAACTCGCCGGATTCCTGCTGTGCAACCTTGGCAGGTTCGAACTCTGTTTGGATGGGGCCGCTGGCGGGGAGGACGGCCTCGTCGTGTTCAGGGGCGGCAGGGTCGTCGCTTATGGAGGAAGCATCTGAATCACGCGATGTCGGAGATGTTCTCGCACCTACCGCTTGTTCAGAGACGACAAGCGCCGTCGCTGGAGTTACACCGAGTGGCTCTTCCACAGCTTTCTCCAACGGTTGTCGCGGGGAAGCGGGGCCGGGGAAAGGAGCCGCTGCCGGTTTCTCTTCCCGCGCCTGATAGGACCGGATCCACGCGTCAAGTACCGCGCTTTCTGGCAGTTTGGTTACAAGATAGGCATAGGTCGTGCCGCTATACCTCCCGGTTGCAAGCACTAATCCTGTCGGTTCCGAAGCAATCGCCTGGAACGATTCAAGTACCCATTGCACGGTGGGCTGATCTGGTCTTTGCTCCGGACACTCGAAGATGTGTACGAGGACGCGCTCGTCGGTCGCCAGGCTGCGGGCGACAAATGTCTCCACCGAGCCACTCGTTACTGGTTCGAGGATCTCGTACTTGGATGCAAAGGTCATGTCAAGCCCGGCACACTCTGCAGTCTAAGCTTCGCCGAAGACGCTGCAGCTTTGGAGGAGGCAGGCTACAAATCGCAGCGAATAGGCCGCGATCATTGTCAGCGGACTGGGCTCTATTGGTGCGCCAATGCCCTACAACTTACACCGCATTTGCGGGACAGTAAAGGACAAACCCTTCCGACCCAGGCTGCCCTCACGGGCCCTCGGAGGAAGGCTGAACGACTCCGGCGTAAACTTTTTTGTTCTCAATGAAGTAGTTTCGCGAGAGAATGGCTTCTCTCATCCCGTGGGTGCAGGTTTTATGAAGCTGCTGTCCAAGATTGTATGGGCGGAAGGAATGTATCTGGGTCCGCATCATTTCCAGGCGCAGAACCGCTATTTTGAAGATTCCGTGCATTTCGCGACGGCAAGCCTGTGGAACGACGCCTATGGGTTTGCTGACTGCCAACTGGACACCGATGCATTACGCAATGGAACCGTAGCCTTGTTGCACGCCCGTGGGATCTTCGAGGATGGCATGACATTCGACATGCCGGAATGCGATCCCTTGCCTGAGCCGTGCAGCATTGGTGAGCGATTCGCCCCCGCGGCCGATCAGCTCACGGTCGAACTGGCCGTACCTCGCTGGTTTGCGGATGGGCCGAACTGTAAGTTGGAAGGCGCGCCAGACAAGAGCTCCAGATATAACCGCGTCGAGGAAGTACTGCACGATGAAAACACGGGCCGGGACGAGAAACCGGTCCAGTTGGCACGCAAGAACATCCAACTGCTGCTGGATGGCAGTGAGGGTGGTCAGGTTTCAACGTTGCCGGTCGCCCGCGTTGTGCGGGACGGTTCAGGTCACTTCAGCTACGACCTCAGGTTCGTCGCGCCCTCTTTGCGCTTCGTCGCCAGTCCTTACTTGACAGAGATGCTGCAGCGGCTCATCGAAATTCTGGAAGAAAAAAGCGCCACGGTTTCGCAGAAACAGCAGCAGGCGGGAGGTACATTTCAGGCCGGGATATCCAACCGCCATGTGGCCCAGTTTTGGTTTTTACATGCCATCAACTCGAGCCTCACACCGCTTCGGCATCTGCTGCTATCTAAGCACGGACATCCAGAAGAACTATTTCGCGAGATGTCGCGACTGGCGGGCGCGCTTTGCACTTTCGGCCTCGAAGCACACCCTCGTTCCCTGCCTTCCTACAATCACCGAGACCCCAGTTCCTGTTTTGAAGCACTGGATGAGCACATCCGACGTCATCTGGAGATTGTAGTTCCTTCGCAAGCCATTTCGATACCGCTGAAGGCGGGGGAACGCTATTTTTACGAAGGCGAGATCAAGGACCAGCGTTGCCTGGGGCGTTCCCGCTGGCTCCTCGGCATCCGTTCGCCGGTCGGTGAGGCTGACTTGATCTCTAAGACTACGCAGTTGGTAAAGGTGTGCTCGGCCAAGTTCGTTCCGGAGCTTGTAAAACGGGCCCTTCCCGGGCTAACCCTCACGCACCTTCAGTCGCCGCCTTCTGCAATTGCGACGAAGGTGGACAGTCAGTACTTTACGATCAGCCGAGCCGGGCCATGCTGGGATCACATCGTGCAGACCCACAGCGTTGGTGTCTATGTGCCCGGAGAACTGCCTTCTCCGGAGATGGAACTTATCGTCGTATTGGAGGCTTGAACTTTATGGCGTTGCGAACTTCGGAACAGTCGGGCCGTTCTCAAGGACTGGACCCGGCCTCCGGGCGGCGGGGCTGGAATTTGGCCCTCGCCTTTCAGGAAGTGTTCACCGCTATTGTGCGGTTGCGCTATAACCGCCAGGCAGTTTCCAATGCTGAAGCGTTTCGCGCTCAAATGAAGCAGGCTCTTCGAGTGGCTGAGCAAGAGGCTCGAACCGGAGGTTACAGCGCAGAGGACGTGAGGCAGGTCATCTTCGCTGTGGTAGCGTTTCTCGACGAGTCGGCTTTGAGTTGCCGCAACCCTGCTTTTTCGGATTGGGCGCGTCTGCCTTTGCAGGCTGAATTGTTCGGTCATCAACTGGCTGGAGAGGTGTTCTTCCAGGAATTGGAGAGCACTTTGGGGCGCCAGGACTCTTCCCAAGTGGCAGACGTGCTTGAGGTCTACTATTTGTGCCTGCTGCTGGGCTTCAAAGGGCGTTACGCAGCAGGTGGCGATTTGCGTTCGATCATGGCAATGGTTCGTGGAAAGATCCAGCGGGTGCGTGGTCCCTCTGGGGCGTTGTCCCCGAACGCGGGGATTCCGTCCGACGCGGTACGGTTGGGCCAGTCCGACCCTTGGGTCCAGAGATTGGCGATTGCGGCGGTGGTAGCTTGCGTGTCGGCATTGGCGATCTTTCTCATCTTTAGGTTTCTGTTGATGGCTGACGCATCCGACCTTTCCGCGTCGGCTATGAGATTTCTGAATTAGGGGGCCTCGTGATCGTCTATTTGCTGACGGGCGCCGTGCTGGTTGTTTACCTGGTGTTGGTCTGGTTCATCGGAACCTGGCTGCAACTGCGCAGTTCCGATCTGTGGATCCTGCGCGGTGCGCTTTGGCTCATCGGGTTGGTTGCCGCCGGTATTTTCCTCTGGTTTCACCATAAGAAAAAGTCTGCAGTAGCAGATGCAACCCCAGTTCCTGAGGGGCAACCCGGATCCTCCGACATCGATCTGCTGGTGCATGAGGCCAGCCGCCGCCTGAAGAGCTCGACCTTGGGGCGCGGCGCGACTCTGGGTAAGCTGCCCCTGATCTTTCTTCTTGGCGAGTCCGGCTCGACTAAGACGAGTACGGTCCTTCATTCCGATCTCGAAGCTGAACTTCTGGCAGGACAAGTCTTTCAGGACAACAACGTACTTCCCACCCGGGTTGCCAACATCTGGTACACCCGGGAAGCTCTGTTTATCGATACGGCCGGCGATCTGGTGCGGCAGCAAGACCGATGGAAACGACTCATCCGGCTTGTCCAGCCCAGCCGAATGTCGAGTGCGATCGGCAATCGCCAGCAGGCCCCGCGCGCCGCCATTGTGTGCTTTGACTGCGCCAATTTTCTCCAGCCCGGCGCCACTGAAGCAACCCTCTCCGCGGCGCGCAACCTCGGCGCCAGACTGCACGAGATCTCGCAAACCTTGAGCATCAGCTTTCCTGTGTATGTGCTCTTTACCAAGTTGGATCGCATTTCCTTCTTCACGGAGTTTGTGCGTGGATTCAGCAGGGATGAGGCTTCGGAAGTATTAGGCGCTACCCTTCCCGTCCGTTCACTGGCGACCGGCGCGTACTCGGAGGAAGAAACCCAGCGCCTGACCAAAATCTTCGACGATCTGTTTTTTTCCTTGGCGGAGAAACGAACCGACCTGCTGGGCCGCGAAAACGAAGTGGACAAACTCGCGGGCATCTATGAATTCCCGCGCGAACTGCGAAAGCTGCGCAGCTTGTTGGTGCAGTTTCTGGTCGACCTGGCGCGCCCCAGCCAGCTCACCGTGAATCCATTTCTTCGCGGATTCTACTTCTCGGGGGTCCGTCCTGTGATCGTGGAAGACGGTGTCCAGGCGGCGCCCAAGGTAGTAGAGGTCGCAGAACCCGAAGTCGATGCCGGCGCTACTCGCATCTTCGGCGGAGGTGCGGCCCAGCTCCAGCGCTCCCCGGTTCCTGCCCGAGTGGCTGGATCGCGGAAGGTACCGCAATGGGTCTTTTTGTCGCGACTCTTCAATGAAGTCATCGTGAAAGACCGCGTCGCTCTGGCGGCCAGCGGCTTCAGCTCCCGGGTAAGCCTCCTTCGCCGCCTGGCGCTGGGTTTCGTGACTGCCATTGGTATGGTCTGCGCCATCGCGTTTGTGATTTCATTCGTCGGCAACCGCGCTTTGGAGAGCAGCGTTCGAACGGCCGTGGAACAGCTAAGAACAGGAGGGCAGCCGGCGGCCAACCAATTGCCAAGCCTGTCCGATCTGCAAGATCTCGACCGCCTCCGACAGGAGCTTCTCGTACTGTCCACTTATCAGAGAGAGGGCGCTCCTTGGCACCTCCGGTGGGGCCTTTATTTCGGCGACCGCATTTATCCCGATGCAAGGCGGGTGTATTTCGGACGTTTCCGGCAGCTACTGCTTTCCAATATCCAGGCAAGGCTAGTCAATTCGTTCCGATCGCTTCCGTTAAAGCCGGGCGCCAATGATCCTTATGACAAAACCTATGATGAACTCAAGGCTTACCTGATCACCACCAGCCATCACGAGAAGAGCACACAGGCATTCCTGTCGCCCGTGTTAACCAGCCGCTGGGCCGCTGGAAAAAACGTGGATACCGGATATTTGACTCTGGTGAAGTCTCAATTCGACTTCTACAGTGCTGAATTGGCGTTGGCCAATCCCTTCTCGTCGGACAATGATGCCGTCGCGGTCGAGCATGCACGCGCCTATCTGGGGCAGTTCGGTGGCGTCGACAGGTACTATCGGCCGATCGTGGACGAGGCGTCGCGCAAGTTTCCTGCGGTTAGTTTCAACGAGCAATTTACGAACTCGGCCGGAGTATTTGTCAGCGACCGGCGAGTGCCGGGTGCATTTACCAAGAGTGCGTTTTCATTCGTTCAGGACGCGATCCGCAGTCCTTCCCGCTACATAAGCGCGGAAGACTGGGTGTTGGGAAAAGCCACGGCAACTGAATTGGACCAGGGGGCCTTACAGCAGAAACTGACCCAACGGTACTATCACGATTACATCAACGAGTGGCGCGCCCTGCTAATGACGTCGCATGTCGTCAAGTTCGGCCTGCCGGAGGCATACGACCGCCTGGACAAGCTGACCAGTCCCATTTCGCCGCTTCTGGAACTGCTGTGGTTGGTCTCCTACAACACCGACGTAGGTGTCTCTGAGATTGTTAACGTTTTTGCCCCGGTAGCTGCGATAGAAAAACCAGCGCCGCGTGACCAGCTAATACAGGGATTTGTGAACCCTGACAACACGCCCTACGTGACGGCACTGGCCAAGGTTGGGGTTGATGTCGATGCCTACCAGCGCACTCCGGACCCGAACCTTAGTACTCAGGCCCTGCATTCTGCCGGCTCTGCCGACTTGGCCGCCAGGGCAGTGACAAGCGTTCACGTCGATATTGCCAATCACACTGAGGAAGCGGTGCGCAAGCTCCTGGAGGAACCCATCGTGTATGTTGAGGACGGCCTCACGAAGACCCCGGTTGACGCATTAAATGCCGCGGGTCAAGGGTTCTGTCAGAAGTTTGAGGCGGTTCGCAGATACTATCCATTCAGTCCGAGTTCTCCCGCTGACCTTCCCGTCGAGCAGTTGAACGCGATTTTCGTGCCGGGAACGGGTGCGCTGTGGAGTTTTTACAACGATGCCAAGCTGGGCACCTATCTCAGCCGCGAGGGCTCAAGATACGTCCCGAACCCCTCAGCCCCGACTACGGTGAAGATCACTCCTGAATTTCTGGACTTTTTCAACCGGATGGTTGCATTCAGTGACGCCTTCTACCTCCAAGGTTCGACGACACCCCAATTCGCTTACACGCTAAAGGAACTGCAAAGCGAAGGCCTTTCGCTCAAGGTTGGCGCGGAGACCCTCTCCGCAGCAGGCCAACAGAAGACGTTCAAGTGGACTGGCAGCGGGGAGGAGATCCAGATCATCACCACGATCGGCGCCGTGCCCCTGCAAACCTACCCAGGGTCGTGGGCATTCTTCAAGTTCGTAAGTGATTCGCATACCGCCTCCTGGGCTCCTTCCACGGACCTGGAGTGGATTCTGCAAGTAAAAGGCAAGAATGTGACCGCCGAGGGCAAGAACAAATCATTCAACTACGAGCTGCAAGTATCAGGCGCCAATCCATTCCGGGCGTCGGAGCTCTCCAGCTTACGTTGCGTTGCAACGGTAGCCAAACAAGGTCAATGAGGGCTGTCATTCTGAACATTGGGTCACAGCCTTCGCCACCGCAAGGAATTAAACGGTCGCAGTGCTACTGGATTTGATCTGAGCGGAGATAGACCGAAGCCGCAAGCGTATCCTGATGGAGCAGGTTCGTGGATTTGGTGCTTCCCGGCTCCGCCAGCGGGTCGTCAAAGTCAAATCCAAATACGCGAGGATTTTCTCCAATTACAGCGGCCGAGACGATGTAAAAGACATAGTCGTAGGTTTGCTGAGGGACTTGGTCTCGGTGCTTGGCCAGTAGCTGCCAGAAGTTTCGTTCCCTCGGATTGAGTGGCATGCTGCGAACCAGCGGCAGTACTCGGCCTTCTCCCCAGTTATAGCAAGCCATAACCAGCAGACCCGAGGCCTGTGCATCCGTACTGTACAAATCCTTGATATATTGTGCCGCCGCCTTTGTCTCCTTGTCGTAGTGGTGCCGGTCATCACTCGGGTCAGGACGCCTGAGGTCCACCAGTGGTCCCAGACGGAGCCCGTACCGTACTGCGGTTTCCGGGATAAACTGCCACATCCCTTTCGCGATGCCCTTACTCGTGACTGGACCGCTAACATAAGGGTCGAAGTCGCTCTCCTGAAGAGCGAGATAGAAATACTGCGGAGGGAGGTCCTGGGCCAGAAGCGCTTGCGAAATAGTCGATGTATACCCGTTCTTTTTGGCAAGATTAACTGCCCGCGCGAATCTTCCGGATGACTGCCAGAGTTTGATGTATCTACTGACTTCCGCCATGAAATCGGGCGGCATGTCCAGCTCGCACTCCCCAAAGATGCGTGCCACGCGCATCACCAGCTTTTCCTGTTCGGTCATATTCGGCTTGTAGACATGCAGGGTCGCCAGAAACCGATTGTAGCTCTGCTCCATTTCTTTGTGCCGCTGTTCATATCTTCGAATCACTTCGCTGTTCTGCTGGCTATTGGAACTTAGAACAGCATTTTCCAGATTGGCTATGTCGATGTCGAGAGACTTCATTGCGTAGAAGAGATCCTCTGCCATCGCCCGTTGTTTCTTAACCTGTTGGTGTTCGTAAATAGCATACGTTCCTGCGGCAATGAGGCAAATCAACAAACCTCCAAGGACATATCCGTATTTCCGCTTCTGCCGGGTTTGTACTTGCGAGAAAGCTCTGCGGACAAACATTGTGTGTTCACCGGCGGGGCTGTTTGCCGCAGCGTTGCCGAAGTAATGCTCTACGTAGCGGGCTATAACTGCATCACTGGCAGAGCCGCTCTCTTCTTCCTCCTGAGGCTGCTCTGTCACTCTCAAAGACACCTCAGGTCCCTCGATCCCGAGTCTTATCGTCATCCTCCCAACGATAGTGGTGCGTGCAAATCGCCGACCAAGGGAGTACAGGCCGTTCGTGCTATTGAGATCACAGATGCACCATGTGCCGTTCTCAAAGGTAACTTCCGCATGGCAACGGCTGACATGTTCATCCTTAATGCAGACTTCACATTCCTCTCCGCGTCCGATGTGAAACCCTTTGGTGAACTGAAATTGCTTGCGGGACGCGCCCACACCGACGGTGGCTTCTAGACTTGGCGTAGACAAGGGATTGATCTTCGAAACCGTCATATTTATTATGGGCTTTGAGATTTCGCAAACTGCAGTCAGTCAAGAAGCGGTTTACGGCCTGTACAAACGGAAAGGAAGACGCCCTCTCCATTGTAAGGTTTCCATGTAACGAGTTCAATGAGGTATTTGCAACCACGTTGAGGCAATCTGCCGACGCTCCGTCAAGACGCGAGCTTGTTTGCACACCTTCATGTACCTCCGAGTTGCAGTCACCAATCGGGAGACCCAGTTATGACTGTTTGACCGTTCAAGGGCAGGTCAGTTGTTATCTCGGTTTCAGTCCCTTAATCTCAGATTCCCCGATTTGATTTGCCACTTGGGTTACGCTTCCCGCCGGCCTACTAAGCCTTCCCAACCCGCTTTCTGTGGATTCGACAACGACAGCTCGATATAGTACACCCCTCCGTTGACGGCATCCAGCTCAACCGAAGACCGCTTGTCCGCGGATAAGACCGCGAACTGACGGCTCGCTTCATCTCCTTCCGTTTGCACTGGCAGTATCAGGCCGATTTCTGCACGCCCGACGAAGGCCACGAGAAGGGTGGTTGGAGGCAAGGTGGGCTACTTCCGCCGCAACCACAGGGTTCCGGTCCCGGTGGCAAGTGATCTTGCGGAACTGAACGGGAAGCTGGTGGCTGACTGCAATCACGATGAGAGCCGTATCGTATCGGGCCGCATGGAGAGTGTTGGCACGCTGTTGCTCGCCGGGAAGGAACACCTGCTGCCACTTCCGACGGAAGACTCGAGTTAGCGGAAGTCAGCTCCCCGCGTGTCGATCAGGCGGGATGTGCCAAGGTGCGAACCAATTTCTACTCGGTGCCACTGAAGGCAGACTCCGTGGTCGAAGCTCGCGTCTACTCCAGCGTGGTTTTGGGAATTCGGCATAGAGCTGTTCAAGCGAAATGAGGCCTCGAAGCACATCGTAGTAGCGTTGCGGTACCCGCAAGCTGAAGAACTGCCGGAAAAACGCACGCAGTTTCAGAGTTCGATGCGCATCCTAGTCCTTCTCGATAGATAGGTGTCCCCTTGAATCTTTGTCGGCCCTCCCTGCGGCCCAACGACACGAACCCCTCGCCGGGGCCGCCCGGTCCCGCAAAAACGTCTATCACAGGAATCATCAACTGTTCTCCACCTCAATGATACGAATCTTTCGTGCGATGAGGTACTTGGGAAACCAAAAGTCCACGGCACTCAACCTGCGCACAAATAAAGACGCGGAATTGTTGCACCAAGACGAGTCGAACCCGGTTACGACTTCGCCGGGTCCCGCGAACTCGATGCTGGGTAGCACTTGGGCACTGCCAACGGTCTCAGCCTCAAAACCCTTTACAGATATGCGAGCAGCTCAACGAACTGGGCCAGCACATCGGCCGATTGAGGAAGGATTAATGGACCAGGAATACCCCCGACCCACCCTGCTCCTGATCTTCTGTCTAATCTTCAGGTTGTTCGTTTGTGTTCTTGGCCACCCACGGACCTCGCAGTACCCATGACCGAGGCCGCTGTTCTTCGGTGTTTGTGGACGTAATCATTGGCATGACGAAGCGCTCGATGGCCGCGACGACTTCTTCCAGCGATATAGGAGCTGTGTAAAGTCTGTTCTTTGCAATAAATGCGCTCCATTGACGCTTCTTTTCTTCATCTTCGAAGAACTCGGGCGTGAATGCGATTGGACGCTCTGTAGTGGATAGTGCAGTCTTTCTCCTTTCGAACGTCCGCTTGATAGCGTCAGAAAGAACTTCACCCTCGAAGGGAAGAGGTCGCCCAGAGTCCGAATGTCATGGAAATCCTTCATCCGGCTGTTTGCCATGCCCAGTTTCACCATCGCCTCGAACTTTTCTGCAACTACAGTTTCTTTGGGATACGTGAGCAGCACAGGTGCGGGCCCATTCAGCATTGCCGGGAACGTGCTTTTGACGGCGTGCGGCGTAATGGCGTCACCGAAACCGATGTCAATCTGCATCGGTATGCGGGCTTTCTCGAGGAACCCCAAGAAACTGACCCGCACGCCCTCATAATCGGCATCTTCCTTGATGCGTTGCGCGGTGATACCCTCCGGGTCGAAGACCATGCCGTCGTCGGCTACAGAGGTTGTGCAGACTTCCTTAAAAGTCGCCTCAAGGCGAGCCGGATCATTTTCACCTTGGGAAAGGGAATCCGCATCTCTCGTGGGACGGTGTGCTTGTTCGGTCCAGAGTTCAAAGAGCAATACGCCCTTTAGAACGAAGACTGTTCGGTACTTGGATTGACTGATTCGATAGAGAATGCGTTCAAGAGCGTACTTCGTTAGCAGCAGCCCGAAATCTTCGTTGCGCGTGCGCGCAAGATTCAAAAGGCGTTGCCTGATGGATGTCGAGATGTTTGTAACGGTCTTGCTCAAGAAAGAGATTCCATATAGGGCCGCATTACGTTTGCTACCCGACAAACCTTCGCCGCTGTCCAAAGCTCATCCATGGACGCCTTCTTCTCGCGAAAACATTCTCGGAGGGCCTGGATTGCGAGTTCGGTTCCGACCTTGGACCTAAACTTGAAGCAGTCGGCGACGGTCTTGGCTGGAGTGTAAACCCGAACTTTGCCGCCTTCGATGGAGTATTCCGTCACACCGAAGGCAAGCGACTCGCCTGAAAACCGCACAACTCGGATCGGTGGATACCCCGCCCGAGGTACCCAAGCCCCACGCTCAAGAGCAATCCAGACTTCAAATGGGTTTTCGGTGGTCAGCCCATGGAATCGTAGCGCTGATGAAAGACAAACCACTGCACGGGGTACTTTCTTGCACACTTCGAGCACAGTTCGATGTTCGGTAGCCGGAGCCTCTGGAGACGTGTAGAGCCCTCTTCCGATCTTTTCCAGCTTGCCGGCGGGTGTCAGGCGGCCGAGGTAATTGCGCGGGATGCCAAGCCCATCAAGCTCTTTAGGGCGTATGACCGACTGTCTGGACAAAAAGCAGTTCGCGAGTGCCCTACCGGCTCTTCGCAAAGTGACGGAGCAACCGGTCGCTAAAGTGTCTCCCACCCCATCGGTCATAGAGGACGTATCTCTTAAACTCCGAGACGTCAACGAAAACACTCAAGATTATTGGCCGACGGTTCTGCAATTCATTCAATTTGCTAGTGCTGGTCTTTCTTTAGACGTTCCTCCGCCTGGAGATCCAAATCTTCTTGTGTCCTACAGTAGGGGAATGAGATTCGGTACTGTCTCACGCAAAATCGTGTTGCTTGATGGGTCTGACATAGTGGATACCCGCTTTGAACATTGCCGCATAATCTTCACCAAAAACCCAACCCCACTGAGAAACGTCGTATTCGTGGACTCGGTGTTTGAGTTTCCGATCTCTGACCATCCGGTGCCGTACATTCAGAAGGCCGCTAGGGTGTTGCTGGCTTCCGATCTGAAATCAGTTTCCGCCAACCTGTGATATTCAAAATGACCCCTACCAGATCGGCTGTAGCTTTTTAGAGGTATTACCTTCACGGGCTTCTTCGTATCCTTGCGTATCTCGCTTCGCTTCATTAGCGCTGGTACGGGAGGAGGCATTGTCTGACTCGTGACGAATGTATGTCAGCACTGTTAGCGGCAATCCGCTGGATGGGTCCTCGGTAGCAAAGGCGAAGGCGATAGGCGGTGTGCCCCCGGTGGGGGGGTCTAATAGGGCCTTAAGCAGATCATTGTCGATGAAGTACCCGATCCAGTCGTCATTCCTCGCCACGTCCTCGTCCGGCCGCTCTACTCGCTGATCAGCAGCGGAACGGAAACCGCTAGCATTCATCAGGAAGGAGTGCTGCGCGCTGTCGCCGACAATCCTTCTCAGCTCACAAAAATTTGGAACGTTCTTAAAGTGCAGGGTCCGGCTAGCACCTTTGATGAGGTTAAAGCCAAGTTCAGCGAATATGCAGTGCTGGGCTACTCCGGCGCCGGCATTATAGTGGACAAACATCACACCGTTGCTAACTTGCAGATTGGTGATCACGTGGCCTATGGGGTAGAAGGCACCGGACACGGTGAGACGATTCTGGTCGGCATGAATCTGGTCGTGCCCAAGCCAGAAAACGTCCCATTCGAACACGCGTGTTTCGCCACCCTGGGCAGCATCGCCCTCAATAGCGTTCGAATTGCGCAGATCGGATTGGGTGAAACGGTCGCGGTGTTGGGCTTGGGTTTGGTGGGACAACTCATTGCGCAACTGGCCAAACTGCAAGGCGCCTGCGTCCTGGCGGTGGATTTGAAAGAGCAACGGGTCGAACTCGCGCGGCAGGTCGGTGTTGATCATGCCTTAACAGGCGGCGCCGATCTCTGGGAGCGCATCGCATCTCTCACTGACGGCCGCGGCGTGGATTGTGTGATCGTGGCTGCCGCCGCCAAATCTTCTGCGCCTTGCCGGCAAGCCGTGCAGGTCTGCGCCGATAGGGGTCGCATAATCGATGTCGGCGCGGTCGAACTGAGCTTTCCCTGGTTCGACATGTATCGCAAGGAAATCCAGTTCTTCATGGTGCGGGCTTACGGTCCGGGAAGTTACGATCCGGTCTACGAAAGGGAAGGACAGGACTACCCCATCAACTACGTGCGCTGGGCCGAGAACCGCAATATGGCAGAGTTCCTGCGGCTTGTTTCGCTGGGCAAAGTCCAGCTCGGTCCTCTGATTACAGACTGCTTTCCGCTCGCCGAAGCGCCGAAGGCATACCAAACAATCATGGATCCGTCTTCCTCGAGCCTTGCTGTCCTGTTGAACTATCCGGCCGCCAGTGCTCCGGACGTGGTGGACACCTTCCAACCGACGCGCAAGGTGGAGTGTCCGGGTTCCGCACCAAAGACCGGAAGTACAGGGGTTGCAGTAGTTGGCGCGGGCAACCTTGCGCGCTGGGTGCATCTGCCCAACGTGAAAAAGATCCCCAACGTTCGACTTCGAGCCGTATTTTCCGCCAACGGTCCCCGCGGTAAGAGCTATGCCCTGCGTTTCGGAGCTAATTACTGCTGCTCTGAATACCGGCAGGTACTAGAGGATCCTGGCATTGACGTGGTCGTCATCGTGAGCCGGAATACGCAGCACGCGTCCCAGGCACTTGCAGCATTACAAGCCGGCAAACACGTATTCCTTGAGAAACCCATGGCGCTCACCGTCGACGAATGTCGAGAGCTTCACCAGGCCGTCGCAGAAACCGGCAAACAATTGACAGTAGGGTTCAACCGGCGCTTCTCCCCGACGTATCTCGGATTGAAACATCAGCTGGTCCGCCGCAGCGGCCCGGCGGTCCTGAACCTCCGCGTCAATTCTCCCGGAATCTCTGGCGATTACTGGATGGCTGACCCGAGCATCGGAGGAGCCATCCT
>Ga0207926_1000424_pt1 | contig 22151 bp, 15 predicted proteins | sample NGESurdeep072012_8_FD_184454 | JGI IMG/M metagenome (GOLD analysis project Ga0207926, IMG submission 184454) | Arctic peat soil microbial communities from Barrow, Alaska - NGEE Surface sample 210-1 deep-072012 (SPAdes) | ecosystem: Environmental > Terrestrial > Soil > Wetlands > Peat ...
CGCTGGTCCTGCCACATGGCGGTGTGCGGCAGTTGCGGCATGACCATCAACAACGAGCCGAAACTGTCCTGCCACGCTTTCCTGCGCGACTACCGCGGCGGCGTGATCCGGGTCGAGCCGCTCGACCACTTCCCGATCGAGCGCGATCTGGTGATCGTGATGGACAGTTTTATCGACAAGCTGTCGAGCGTGAAGCCTTATCTGATCCCGAAGCAGGACAAGCCGCTGAGCGCAGGCGAATATCTGCAAACTCCGGGCGAGCTCGAGGTCTTCCACCAGTACACCCAGTGCATCAACTGCCTGTTGTGCTACGCCGCCTGCCCGCAAGTGGGCCTCAACGAGGATTTCGTCGGTCCGGCGGCGATGGCGCTGGCGCACCGCTACAATCTCGATTCCCGCGATGGCGGCAGGCAGGCGCGCGCCGAGGTGGTGGCCAGCAACGAGGGCATCTGGGAATGCACCTTCGTCGGCGCCTGCTCCGAGGTTTGCCCCAAATGCGTCGATCCCGCCGCCGCGATCCAGCAGACCAAGATTTCCGCTTCCGTCGACTGGCTCAAGGACTTGCTGACGCCGGGAGTGCACCGATGAGCCGCCGCCCCTATGTGCGCAAGGTTGAACGGAGCTGGTGGCTTCAGCATCCGCGCTATGTCGCCTACATGATCCGCGAGCTGACCAGCCTGTTCGTCGGTCTTTACTGCGCGCTGCTGGCGGTCGGGCTCGTCAGGCTTTCGCAAGGCCACGCGGCATGGGATGGATTCGTTGCGGCGTTCTCCAGTCCCCTCGGCGTGGCCTTTCAAATGGCATGCCTCGTCTTCGCGATCTATCACAGCGTGACCTGGTTCGCCCTCACGCCAAAGGCGATGCCGCTGAGAATGAAAGGCGAACCGGTGCCCGGCATAGTGATTGTCGGCGCCCATTACGTCGCCTGGGCGGTGGTGTCGATCGTCGTGTTGATCGGAGCGGGGATGTAAGCCATGGCGAGATCGAATAAGCCGATGCTGTGGCTACCCTTTGCCGGCGGCGGGCTGGTTGCGGCGCTGCTGACGCCGGTTCTGATCCTGATCACCGGAGTGCTGGTGCCGTTGGGCGTATTGCATTTGCGCTATGAGACGATTGCGGCGTTCGCGGAAAATCCGATCGGCAAGGTGATCCTGTTCGGTGCAGTGGCGCTTCCGGCTTGGCATGCCGCGCATCGTTTGCGCATGACAGCCCACGATCTCGGACTCGGCGGCGGCATCGCAATCAAGGCCGCCTGTTATGGCACTGCCGGACTGCTGGTCCTCGCTGCCGCCGGCGCGTTGATCGCGATCTGACCGGTAACCTTGCCAGCCCCGCGGCTGGCTCAGCGCTTGATGACGACTTTCTGATACAGGCCGCCGAAAAATGACTGCTTGCGCCATCCCGCCCGCTCGGCCGCGGGCAGCCAATGGACGATCTCGTGGCGCCACAGGTCCAGCGCGAAAGGCTCCAGCATGGCAAGCAAGGGCCGCCACAAATAGCGAAGCGGATGCCACCAACGCGGCAGCGCATAGTCGACAATAACAATCTTGCCTCCCGGTCTGACCACGCGGAAGACTTCGCTCAGCGTTCGCTCGCGATATTGACTGGGCTGCTCGTGCAAAAGGAAGAACAACAGCGCCCGATCATAGCTGGCGTCCGGAACGTCGAGGTCTGCGGAATCCATTGCCAGCAATCGCGCCGGTGTCCCGGACGGCAACTTGTTCCGCAGGTTTTCCAGCTGCATCGGCAGGACGTCGACGATGTCAATTCTGCCTCCGCCACTCGCCGCCCGACTGATCAATCGGCTGGTAAGATCACCGTAGACACACGCCACCTGCAAGGTCGTGCCGGGAAGATCTTCTCCCAATTCTGCTAAGGCCGCATTGCGCAGCCGCGCATAGTTGCCCCACAGAATGAGGTTGACCAGCCACTGCCGCTCGAAGAACCAAACCGCCCTGGGGTGCACATAGGCCCACCAGTAATGTGCGATGAGATAATGCGGTGCCCCGATGTTACGTCCGGGTTGGAAGTCGGCAATTGAGCGGTCCGTGAGCGATAAGGTCCCTTCGATGACACTCGGGAACATCGGGGGCAACGAAATGCCCTCGCTTCGGCTCGTTGACTGTGTTTGCGTCAATTGCCCTCCAACCGGCTGAAAAAGCGACCAAACGAGATAATGGCCGGAAACTGACAGGCCTCTTTGATGCTATACTCCGATTCATTGATAGTCCGAAAAACCGCTTGCCCTACGTCGATTTTTGGATTCGTCTTGGGGTATGATTTGCGCCGGTTTTTTGTCTGCGGTTGACCGGGCCGACCTGACTGCGCTGGCGCGGGATGGATCGGCGGCCCACCGATTGGCGCGTCGCGCCAATGCGCTGGTGCTTTTGGATTCCGGCTGGAGCTGCGAAAAGGTCGCGGGGGCGTTTCTGCTGGATGACGACACGATCCGCCGGTGGCACGGCTTGTTTATCGAGGATGGCCTTGAAGGGCTGACTCGTTTTGAGGCCGGTGGCAGCGCTTGCCAGATGAACGGCGAGCAACAGGAAAAACTGAAGGTCTGGATTGCTGCGGCTTTGCCGCGTTCGACCCGCCAGATCGGGGCCTGGATCGAGACGGAATTCGGTCTCGTTTATGAAAGCCGCTCGGGGCTGATCGCGCTGTTGCATCGTCTGGGACTGGAATATCACAAGCCGGATGTCATTCCGCGCAAGCTCGACGTAGTGAAGCAAAAGGCGTTCATTGAGAGCTACGATAATCTCTTGAATTCCCTGCCGGACAATGAAGCTGTGTTGTTCGTTGACGCGGTGCATCCAACTCATGCGGCGCGGCCCGTGGGCTGCTGGGCAGCGCGGCACGAAAAGCTCGCGATCGAACAGACGAGCGGGCGTCAGCGCATCAACATTCATGGCGCCGTCAACCTCGAGACCGGGCAAACTCGGATGATCGAGGTCGAAACCGTCGACGCCGCCTCGACGATAAGGCTGCTGGAATCGATCGAAACCTTCTATCCGATGTTGTTGCTCATCCATGTCTTCATGGACAATGCACGCTATCATCACGCCAAGCTGGTGCAAGAATGGCTTTCTCGGCCCGACTGCCGGATCAAGCTGCATTTCATTCCAGCTTATTGCCCGCATTTGAACCCAATCGAGCGGCTATGGGGCGTCATGCACAAGCATGTCACGCACAACAAATGCTACGCCACATGCGCTCAATTCGCCGACGCGACGCTCGATTTCTTGCGCGATAACGTTCCCCGGAACTGGGCGAGCCTGTGTGATTCGGTCAACGACAATTTCCGCATCATCAATCCCAAGGATTTTCGGGTTGTGACGTGAACGGGGTATAGTCAACAAGCGAGGGAATACTCCGCGCCTTCTGCACCGTCGCATCCGGCTCTCCGGGGGCGTTCAGGCCGATGTCCGCGCCACCACGGCCTCGAAGATGTCCTCTTCCTGTGCCGTATGGATGCGGACCAGGGTCTCGATTGCTTCGATCACCCGCTGGGCGTCGCGAACGAGGAAACGGTCGATCTTTTCCGTTGGCAAGTCCTCGACGACGCGGGCGAGGAGCCGGGCGAGGTGCAGAATCTCGCGGTGAGCGCGACTCATGGCCGAGAGGCCGTAGCGGTCCATGAGAATATTCGCCAACCTGGGATATACGGTGCCTTCGTCGTCGCGCTCGTGTGCAACCACCTGCTCCTGAACGGCGGCGTTTGCTTCCATAATTAGCGCGGCCGCGTCCTCGGGGGGCACGTCGTCCAGAGCATCGGCGATCGTTCGTAGCCGATCGAGGCTGCGGATGAGCGTGACATGGTCGTGACGCATCTCGCGTCCGACCGACGCAGGGATTGTGCGCCGCGCGCCGGCATAGGCCGGATTCAGGGCACGCAGGGCATTGAGGATCACGACCACGTCGATCACTTCCTGAACGATCGCCGCCGGCACCGGCGCCAGCCATCCAACCGTCGCCGCCAGCATGGCGAGCATCGACAAGCCCATGCCGGCGACGATGCTTTCTAAGGCGATGCGGCGCGCCCGTTGCGCTATCATGATCGCCTCGCCGACCCGATCGAGACGGTCGGCGAGGATTACCACATCCGCCGCCTCGGACGAGGCGCTGGCGCCGCGGGCGCCAAGCGCGATGCCCACGTCGGCCGATGCCAGCGCAGGCGCATCGTTAATGCCGTCGCCGATCATGATGGTCGGATGAAGCCGCTGCTCGGAACGCACGGCGTCGACCTTGTCGGAGGGAACGCGGTCGGCCAGCACGGCGTCGAGATCGAGCGCGGCGCCGATCGCGTGCGCGGCGGCGGCACGGTCGCCGGTGACCATGACGATACGCGCAACGCCCGCCTCGCGCAGCAAGCGGATGGCGCGCGGCGTGTCGGAGCGAAGCTCGTCGGCGAGCAGCAGGGCGCCGATCGGTCGTCCCTCGACCGCGACGAAGACGATGAGCGCCGATCGCCACGAGGCGCGCCGCACTGCCCGCGATGCCCATTCGGCAGGGCGCTGGCCCGCAAAGATCATGTCGTGTGAACCCGCGCTCACGTGCCGCCCCTCGATCACGCCGTGCAGCCCCGAGCCCATGGATTCCATCACCTGCTCGGGGACCTTAAGGCTCAGGCCGCGCTCGGTCCCCGCCTCGACGATGGCGTGGGCGAGAACATGATGCGACGCCTGCTCCAGCGAAGCGCCGAGCATCAACACCTCCTCGGCCGTCTCGCCCGGCGCTACCTCGACGGAAAGCAGCCGCGCGCCGCCGACCGTCAACGTTCCGGTCTTGTCGAACAGCACGGTATGGGCACGCGCCAGTGCCTCCAGCGGCCCGCCGCCCTTGACCAGGATGCCGCGCCGGGCCGCTTGCGCAACCCCGGCGATGAAGGCGACGGGTGCTGCCAGAATCAGCGGACACGGCGTCGCCGCCACCAGCACGGCCAGGCTGCGGATCAGATCGCCCGAGATCAGCCAGGCGATGAAGGCAAGCGCGAGCGTCACGGGCAAGAATATCAGCGCATAGCGGTCGGCCAGCCGCACGAACGGCGCTTTCGCGGTCTGCGCCGCGGTCACCAGACGCACGATGCCCGCATAGGTGCTTTCGCCGGCGGCCGCCGACACCGTCAGTTCAAAGGTCTCGCCGACGTTCAACGAGCCAGAGAGGATGGCGGCGCCGCGCGACTTGACCACCGGGATCGGTTCGCCTGTCAATGCCGACTCGTCGATCGTTGCCGCAGTCGAGGCGACGACGCCGTCGACCGGAATGATTTCACCCGCCCGCACCAAAAGCCGGTCGCCAACGGCGACGGCCGATATCGGCACGTCCTCGATGCGGTCGTCGACGCGGCGATGGGCCTCGCGCGGCGCGCGATCCACCAGCGAGCGCAGATCATGCTCGGCACGGGCAACCGCGATATCCTCGAGTACGTTGCCGCCGGAATACATCAGCGCGACGACGGCGCCGGCGAGCGGCTGGCCGAGCGCCAGCGCGGCGCTCATCGATACCAGGGCGATCGCATCGACGCCTAACCGGCCGGCCAGAAAATCCCGTACGATCGAGACCGCCAGTCCCGCCACCACCGGTGCGGTCGCCAGCGTCCAAAAGAGATCGGCGAGGTCCAATCGGCCGGCGGCGTGGGCGACGATACCGGCCGCCAATCCCGTGACGGCGATCGATACGAGTGCCCACCGCAGGACGCGCTCAAATGACATCGCTTATTCCGTGCTCATGCCGCTTCGCTGAGCTTTTCGCCGAAAATGCGCTCCTCGCGCTTGAGGGAAATCAATCGCGCTGGGCAAAATTGCAGCGATGTGCAAGCAGGAATGAAATGCAATTCACGCCGTGTTGCCGGCGTCGATGGTCAAAACGCTGCCGGTGATGTTGCGGCCACCGTCGCCCAGCAGATATTCCACCATGCGGGCGACATCGTCGACCTCCGGCAGCCGGTGCAGCTTCTGTTGGATTGGACTCAAATTCAGTTGGATTGCTTAAGAGTCATCTCTGCAACCGCACCCCGGGGCCCCCACCATTTTTTGCGATGAATTGAATTCCGGCCTTTTCCAGAGTCTTCTGCATCGCGTGGACGGCGGCACGCGAGACGTCGCGGCGGGATTTTTCAAAATCGACAATCGTTGACAGCCCGAGGCCTGCGGCCTCGGCGAGCTCGGGCTGGGTGATGTCCAGCAGGGCGCGCGCAGCGCGACACTGCCCGGATGTGATCGAATGTCGAATGCCTATTGACATGGTTGTGATTATTTGGTTCAATAGAAAATGTTGATAGATACCAGCCCCTAATGCTTCAGCTCTTATCGCAAAAATTTTGCAGAAGGATACAATAAATGTCGATTTCCCTGAAAAAACAGAGACATAAGCCGGACCGCATGAACTTCATCGGCGGCTCGGATGCCCGGGTCATCATGGGCAAAGACGAGAAGGCACTGTTGCGGCTCTGGCGCGAGAAACGGGGTGAGGCGGCCGCCCTCGACCTCTCGGGCGTGCTGATCGTCCAGCTCGGGTTGGTCACCGAGGACCTCAACCGCCGCTGGTATGAGCTCAACTCTGGCCATCGGATCGGTGACGTCCAGCGCCATGCGATCCACCGGACAATCCCATGGATGGCCGCCACGCTTGATGGTTTGGTCAAGGAGACCGGCGCGGTGTTCGAGGCCAAATTCATGCTGCCATGGTCGTTCTCGGAAGAAGGCGCCGCTGAGAAGCATATGGCCCAGCTGCAGCACAACATGCTGATCGCTGGCACCAAAAAATCCGTGCTCTCCATCATCAACGGCGGCGGCAAGTGGATCGAACTGTCTGTTGAAGCCGACCCGATCTATCAGACAATCCTGATCGCGGCTGAGAAGTCTTTTTGGCAGGCGGTGAAGACCGGCGAGCCGCCGATGCTGTTCGATTGCGAACCTCCTAAACCACGGATCGAAGCAGTTCGCGTGGTCGACATGAACTCTTCCAACTCCTGGGCGGAATTTGCAGGACTGTTTCGCGACACCCAAGACGCTCACAACGACCACGAGCGTGCCAAGAGCGAGCTCAAGGGGCTGATACCCGAGGATGCCAAGGAGGCGATGGGTCACGGTATCCGGGCGAAACGCTCGAAATCGGGCGCCGTCAGCTTCGATCTGGTCGAGATGGAGGTTGATCATGCATCGGTGCAGTGAAAGCGTCGCCGCCATCGCAACAGCGCTGGCGAAAGCCCAGACCGAACTCTCCAACCCCGAAAAGGCGATGGTGGGGACGGTCTACAACATCAGGTCAGACAGTCCACAAAGCTTCCGCTACGCCTCGTTATCAAGTGGTCTGGACATCATTAGAAAGACCTTGGGCGGCCAGCAGATCGCGATTGCACAAACCACCGACATTGATCGGGCCAACGGCATGGTCAACCTGACCACCATCCTCCTGCACACGTCAGGGGAGTGGATCTCCTCGGACTGGCCGGTCTGCCAATTATCGGAGACATCGGCACCCCGCCGGATGGGTGCAGCGCTGACCTACGCCCGACGCTATGCCCTGTTTACGATGGTGGGAATCGCCGGGGAAGACGACCTCGACGCCCCCGACGTCACCAACGACCCGCCAGAAGGACGCAGGGCAGTCGAAATCATCCTTGCTCCCAATCCCAGCGTTGCGCCGGCGCCGGTCCGCCCGAGCCAGTTTGGAACCGGGAACCCCGGCATGCCGCCTGTCCGGGAAAAGCTCGGTGTCGAGGAGTCCGCCGCGATCCGGGCGCAACTCATCCGGGAGATCGAGACCATGCCGGAAAATGACCTGCAGCCTCGCGCGATCGCGATCCTGAAGGCCAAGAACCGCCTGTCAGCGAATGATGCAAAGCTGGTCGAGGACGCCTTCGCGGCCAGGATGGCCCTGCCGGGCGCATTGCTGGAGGCTTTGACGACGGAGGGACCTACGTCCGTGCTAACCGATCCAATACCGCCCCAACCGCCCTCAGCATCAACGGACGCGGTCAAGCCGCTGCGGCAAAGGCGGCGCCCCAGAAAGGTCAAAGCCGTGGCCGAGCAATCCGCTGCGCCTCCGGTCCCGTCGAAGCCAACCATCGATGACAATCCGCCGGCTTCGACACATCTTCAAGCCGACGCTGCTCCCGTCAAAATCCAGAAAAGCGAGCTCACGATCAGCGAGCCGCGTCGGCATCGCGATAAAACGCACCTCAAGTTCGTTTCATCGCAGCCGTGTCTGGTTTGCGGGAGAAGCCCCGCTGATGCTCACCATCTAAGGTTCACGCAGCCCCGCGCGATGGGGCGCAAGGTCAGCGACGAATTCACGGTACCTCTGTGCAGAACGCATCACCGGGACAATCATCGCTTCGGCGATGAGGCCGCCTGGTGGGCTAGTTCGTCGATCAACCCCGTGGAGGTCTCGCGGAAGCTCTGGGTTTCGACGCGGCGCATCGAATGAGGGCGACAGGAATTTACTCCCGTCCTTGCGGGCCGTCCCGTCAAACGCTGAACGCGTACAATGAGAGGGGGGGTGTGCTAGCGTCTTTAACAGAAGGGCTGGATGAAAATGAAAGAAGTCGAAGCAAATGCCCGACTTTGATAGAGTGAATTTATGACACGCGACGAAGCCATAAGCCGATTGCAGCAGCACGAAGCCGATTTGAAGCAACTTGGCGTCGAACACATGTACATGTTCGGCTCGATGGCGCGCAGCGAGGCCAAGGATGGTTCCGACGTTGACCTGTTTTTGGACTACGAAAAGGAGAAGCTCGGGCTCTTTGAGCTGATGGATGTGAAGGAGTACGCTGCCAGCATCCTCGGCCGCAAGACCGACATCATGACGCGCGACAGCCTGCACAAAACCTTGCGGCGGAAGATAGAAGCAACAGCCGTACGCGTGTTTTAGTGGTGGCACGATCGTTAATTCCCCGTTTGACGGACAATGGTGGAGGCGATCGAGCTCAATCATAGGGTGCTGGGGATATGTCTCTCGAAGCGTTCGAAAACGATTGGCAACGACAATGGCTGGTTGAGCGGAGCATTGAGATTGTTTCGGAGGCGAGTCGGCATCTCACAGACGAGCTGAAAGCGCTGCACCCCCGCAACCCCCTGGCAAAAAGTAGCAGGCATCGGCAATGTGCTGCGTGATAAACCGAGCATAATAGACACGCTAATAGTTGCCACGCTATTTGATCAAAATGAAAAACCCGCCGGAAACGGCGGGTTTTTGTAGCGGAGGCGTGCTACCGATCGAACCCGTAGTCACTCGACAAGTGCTTTGAACACAGCGTCCGCCGCGTCTTTGTAGAATTCGATATTGAGCTTAGTCCACATTTCGTCTGGAAGGTCGTTCAACTGACGTCGGGCAGATACCGGCATAAGCAATGTGGCCGCCTGCTTGTCGACAGCAAGCTCAGCAATACGTACTGCGTTAGGGACCATCTCGATTGACCCACCCAGATTGAGGGCGCCGGCCACCACCGTCCCGCCGCGAGTGTTCTTGCCCAACATCGCTCCGCACATGGCGACAATCACCGGCACTCCAAGGCCAGCACCACTTTTGTCGTTGTCCATAGGACGCATCTGGATCGAGAACTCTTCGTCCCGCGGATTGCGATCGCCAACCATCTCGCGTGAGCGCGAATAAAGGTTCTGCTCGCCGACTTTCACACTTTCGCGGAAGGCCGGCGGTGTCGGTTGATTGAGGATTCGAACGCCTCCGCCCCGGCTGCACGTCACGTCAATTCGAAAAAGGCCAGCGCCGGTCTCCGAGGCGCCGAGGCTCACGCCCCATACCTGCCCAGGCGGCAATGGATCGCTTTCGATGGCTTCGTCACTGTGAAGTTCTGGAGTCGACACGAACTGCTCTGTGCCTTCCGCACCCAGTGTGAAGCTGAAGTGGGTGTTGCGGAACTCGCTCTTGAACACCCGCTTCTGCTGTTCTTTAACTCGACGTCGAGTTTCCAACGCGAGCCGGACAATCCATTCCAAGTCGGCGTCCGGAACTGGCATTCCGGGATCCGGAAAGAGCAATTTCGTCAGGCCGCTCACAGTCTTGTTTACGGCCTCGATGTCGCGACCGCTGAGAGCCCCGCCGAGATGGATACGGTCATGCATTACCGAAACACGACTGGTCCCTCGCAGCCTGGTCCAGCATTCGCTCAGGAAGTCGCTGACAAGGCCGAAATGGTCAGTGAAATGAACCCTGGGGTCGAGTTTGGGGAAATTCCATCCTGGAGCGTAACCATGGATGCGGTCCATGAAAGCAGTATCATCCCGCATCTCCGGCGGAAGCGGTGACAACAAGTGACCGATCCGCTGCGCCTGTTCGACGTCGACGTCTAGGTTGCCGACGAGAACGATGCCGCCTTCGGCTCGGATGCTCTCTTTGCCACGCGAAAACTCACCAGAGGCCATGTAGCCTTTCATGATGTTCACGCCGTCCTTGGAGTCGAATGAGATACCGGACACTTCGTCGAAGCACACTACGTCATACTGGCAGACTAGTCCGCGCTGACCGTTCGCCATATTGACGAACATCCTCGCGACCGTCGCCTTCCCGCCGGAGATCAGATGGGCGTACGGCGAAATCTGTTGGAACAGATGGCTTTTGCCGGTTCCGCGCGGGCCCAACTCGACAAAGTTATAGTTTCGCTCGACAAACGGGACCATGCGGAGAAGGATCACACGCTTGGCTAACTCGTCGAATCCGGCCGGCTCAAGCCCAATTGACCTCAGAAGGAAATCGATCCACTCCGTTGTTGTGAATTGAGCGCGCCCTTTGGCAAAGACCTCCAGGACGTCGGATCGCGACATCTGGATAGGGCGTAGCGCGGCGATTTTGAAGGGAAGGCCAGCCTTTTCCTGGGCTATGGAGCCGTCATACGAAAGCGTCACTTCGGCATAGAAGCCATCCGTGAGCATGCGCTCATTGTCCTTGACCAGGTTGTCGTCGATCCTGATGTCCTTCAGTGCTAGGCTTGGCAACTCTGCAATGAAGCGGTCGTTCTTGGCGTCGAGCTTGGCATGGACCACGTCGATGATCTTCACCGAGCCGTCTTCGCGGGCCTTCGCTTTCACAAGTTCTTCTTCACCTGTACGAACTGTTCGGTTCTGAAGCTGCTTTTCTACGACCTTCAGGCCTTCGTTGATCTCTTCCTCGTCGGTGCTTGCGCAGTACCGACCCAAGAGAAATTCGACAACATACGTCGGCACCGGATACTGACGGGCGTATTTCCGAACAAGGTCCTTACGAACAAGGTAACCATCAAAGGGCACTGTTCCGAGCTTGTCGAGATTGTCTAAAACTATACTCATGACGCTTCTCCGACAGTCGTCGCAAAGAAGTGCACCACCTTGTCGGCTGGATCCAAAACCACCAAAACGGCTCCGGACCCCTCATGGCTGTCGTCGTTTACGATCAATGCCACTTCACCATTTTCGGGCACCGTCTTGGCCGCGGCTGCGATGCTTTTTGGATCATTGCGCTTCAGACGCAAATCGACTCTGAGACCTTTAGCTTCGGTCTTAACTGTTACGCGACAGCGCATGCCCTTCCATTCAACCTTGACGATTTCGGCACTGTGATCGCGATGTCCCAGTTCGACTATGATGTCTGGAACGACGCACTCCTGGAGCGTAACGCCGCCGTGTGCGTACTCAATGTCAGCATAAAAGACGCCGATCCCAGGCGGGGACACGACGACCACTTGCGGATTCCAATGCCATGGATAGGTTGGAAGCTTAACCGAGGACTCGCCCTTTACTGCGGCGGCACGGTGCCCCTTTTTGACGACGAGCGATGGCGGCATCTCGATCTTCGGCAGATCTCCCGGCAATAGAAGCCAGCCATGGTCGGTGACAATTCTTACACGGGCCCAGCCCGCATTAAGAAGATCCATGACCCGGTCTGCAATCGCGTCGATCTCACGGGCGATCTGGTCAACCAGTCTGGCATTGAGCTTGTGGCCCAGTTCGTCGATCTCACCGATCTCAGTCCATCCGCCTTTGGCAATATTGGAAGCCATCCTGACCTGGCCGCCCTCGATCACGTCCACGCCCTGGCTTTCCATCGCCTTGCGCAACCGTTCCGCATTTACCGGCTGCTTGCTGGACGAGATGATTGGAGAGAAGTCTTCCGTGCTGGCGGGGCCTTCGAACAGCTTGTGCGCCGGCGATGCCCATGGTTTTCCTGTGGCGGTGACGGTCGGAAGCGGTGCCACACGGTAGCTAACCCGAACCTTCGCGCTTCTAGCCTCCAATTCCTCCTGCAGCATACCGCCGACATCGAAACGAAGTCCGTCAGCAAACAGTACACATGCGCCCTGCTCAGCCTCCACCGGCTTTGCAAGTGCTCGGAAGTCCGTTTCCTTTGAAGCCACGTGCTTTTGGAAATTGCGGGCGGTAAGGTCCAGCCAGTCGGCATAGAGCGCCTTTACCACCTTTCCTATCAACTCGACGTCGGCCGGCGCGCGCACATTGAGAAGCGCTTCCAATGCCGCGCGGTCTACCTCCCAGCCCCCCTGAGCGTAGATCTTGATCATTTCATCGATCGTCGGTGCGGAGATCGGCTTATCCGCACGCTTCGCCAGATCGGCGAGGGACTCGAGCGCGATTGCCAGCGGCGCCCGGTCAACACTTGACCACACCCACGACCGCCGTACCCCGTGCTGCCGTTCAAGCTCTATGATCGCCGAACATGCTTCGTGGTGCGGCTTTCCCGCCGCAGCCGCGAGCGCCTTTCGAAGTGCTGCTTCCTCGCGGTCATTGACGGCGGGATTACGGTCCGAACGCGCAAGAAGATCTCTGGCCTGCGCCTGTCCCATTACCACGTACAAAGCCGGGTAAAGATGGGGCGACTCCGTGAAGCGCTTCCAAACCTCCTCGAAAGGACCATCGCCATTCAGGAGCCCCGCGGCCGCAATGGCGGGGGCGTCTGACTCCGGATCAAACTTGTAATTGCCACGACATACTGCGCGGAAGGAAGACCATTTGGTTTCGTCCGCTGTTTTCTGAAAGTGCGTCGGATCATTCATCCAGGTTAGGACGTCCCGAATAGGATCCTCGACCGACAGTCGGTCGAAGTTGTCCGCATGCAGCCTCTGCGGCCGCAAATGAACGAGCGGCTCCGCAATCAACACGGGCAGCGACCGGTACATCGCCTCCCTGGTCCGGGGGTCGGCTGCGACGTCCAACCCGATGCCCTGCTCCGAAGTAACAAAGGCATCGATTGTCCAGTCACGGCCATTGCGCTGATGCCAAACCGCACCGCGGTACTGAAGCTCGATCAACGGCAACAGCTCACGCGGACAGTCTCCGGCCGCCCTCAATTCCTGACGGCTGACATTGGGGAGATAGAGAATTGGAACGGAATCCGCCGGCGGTGAGATCTCAGGAAGAACTCGCTCAATTACGCACTTGAGCCAAATGACTGGGCCGGATCGTTCCTCCGGATTGTAAGACCCCAGCGTATACAAATAGGGTATTGCGGCCTGTAGCGCCCGCAACGCCGGTTTCCATTGTCCGTCAGCGTCCGTCCAAAGAACCGCGACCGGCGCCGCAACTCCGTCGCCACCGCGGGCAGCAAAGTCCAGTGAGGCTTTGATTGCCTCGATCATGGTCTTCTCAGTCTTAATGATCTTCGAAGCCATCAGGCGGCATCCTTCTTATCAAGAGCCTTCTGCTTCGCAGCCAACGAGTAGTGTAAGTCGTTCCAGCGAACGCCGTCGAATGTGCTATTTCCGAGGAAATCCGTTGTTGAACCGTCCCACTTCCAAAACCATGGGAATTCGGATTTGGGCCGCCCCGGCTCTCGTCCCCGATCCTTGTCCCAAGTGATGCGGGGAGTGACGCGGAGAACACAAGCGTTCTTAGCTTTGGCGCCAAGTGGCCTGGCGGTCATGAATGGGCGGATATTATTGCGCACGCCATCATTCAAGTCTGGGCTCCACCCGACCGGCTGATCAGAAAGAGCCTTCCATCGCACGAAGATATCAAAAGGCGCCTCACCGGTCCGAACCTTCTCTAGCTCGGCCTTCAAATGCTGCGCGGCAGCGAGTCGTCCATCTGCTCCTTCGACACCCTCTACTTGGTCGAGTTGCTGACGTTCAATCCAGGCACCGAGGTAGGAGTAGACAAGCTTATCTAAAATCCTTTGACCCTCACCGTTGGAAGCAGCCAAGCGATGATAATTCACTAACGCATTGAAGCCGTCGCGCCGTCCAAACATGCCAAATGAAAGGTCGAGACTGGAAAGTTGCGCAGTGCTGTTCGAAGAACCCATCGCGCAACCAGTCATCAAGCCTCTTGCCTGCGTACCCAACTCCTGAAAGTAGATCTTCAAGCACGGCCGCGTTCCACTCTTTGCCCCACGCGCCATTGAGAAGCTCACGCAGCCGCTCCTCGCCAGACGGTTCTCCTCGAGGAGAGGAAAGACAGACGATGCCGTCAGCGTCAGCGAACCCATCTAAATCATCGGCTTCGAGGCCCGGACAATCGGGCAAAGTTAGACCAGTTTGGCGAGGCCAGCGGTATCCGAGGAGTCGCGCAACGGCGACTTGAAGAGGCTGGTCCGAGTTCTTGGGATGACCATTGAAAATCCACTGAGTGGCATCGTTAGATTTGGGGTTAGGTAACCCGTTAGGATATTTTTCTGCCGCAACCTTCTGCCAGTGAGCTAAATCGAACGGAACTTTCGCCAAAGTATTGCATGGTACGTTTAATTTTTGATCGATGCCACGGACGGCTGTTTCCAACTCGCCGGATTCGCAGAATGCATAAATTGGCAAAAGATTATCTTCCGAAAACGGCGAGATAACCGCGACATTGTCATCGAAGCTTGCGCCGCAATATATACTCGAAACGATGCGACGCATGAGTGAAACAACCACTCCCTTTTGATTCCAAATTTGAACGCCAGCACGCCATTTTCCCGTTGTGTAACCTTCGCTGGCTTTGTCACTCATAAGTCGAGCGAGCATTCCTTGACCATTTTCCCATCGGATCATCACCGAGCACCCGCTGTATGGCAGGAGTCCAGTCGGACTTGTCTGCTGCGGAACCCAGCCGTCTTGAATCGAAGGGGTTTCCCAAAACGAAAACACGTAACACGGAGAATCGAAGCTGCCCTGTCCATGCAATGACTGAGCGTACTCCGACAGCAAACTCTGGTTAGAACTAAGATCGAACGTGATTCGAGAGTCTGGGTTGTCCAATTGACGTAGTTGCGGAATCGAAACGGGAAGTGCCTCTCGAAGGTCAATTGCTTTGAGCTCAGGCGTTCCGCCATTTGATGCCTCCAACCCTGCGAATTCACCTTCGTTTTGAGGCTTGCTGCGAGTAATCGTCAGCAAGACAACGCGTACCACTCCTCCGGCAATTGATTCAAAAGCATGGTCACCAAGTCGAGCGATCTGGTTCCACTCAAATGTCTTGAGTAACGCCGATCTGAACTTCCGATAACTTGTTAGGAACAACCAGTTCTGGGGCGTAACGAGCGTCACAGTGCCGCCGATGGCGCACGATTCTAGGCAACGCTCGACAAAGCAAGTCGCGAGATCGGCTTTCGCTTCTGGGTGGACCCGCTCACAGTAATCCATCAACGCGATGTCCTGCTTGCCCCTCCCAAGATATGGAACGTTTGTTGCTATGAGCGTGAATTTACGCGCTAAGAGTTCGGCGGCCTTCGCCAATCCGCTCGCAGCTACCACAGCTTCCCGTGTAGCGTCGTCCTTGATTTCATCACCCAGCGCTTTTTCGAGCAAAGGCTGAAGTTCGTGAAACTCCGCTTCAAGCAAGTCACCGCCGCCGACGAACGGATCTATTAGGCTGCCTAATATTGGCGCATCCTTGAAAAGCGCGTAGAGCCGCTTCATTCCACTCTGGAGCCGGTCATTATTGCCGGCCAGCTTTAACCAATCCTCGCGCCTTACATTCGGAGCAAGCCCGGAGCACGCGAGATTCATAGGAGGAAGGACGCAGTGCCCGATCTTCCGCCACGCCGCGAGCGCCAGATTGAAGGCGGCGATCTGTGTGCAGCGCGGATCAATTTCCAGTCCAAACAGATTTTCGCTGATGACCGCCGACACGGCCTCGGTTCCGCCCATGCCAAGTTCAGCGACCCGCAAGGCCGTCAGGCGTTCGAACATCGCGACCACGAAATGGCCACTTCCCATACACGGATCGAGACACCGTAGTTTATCTACGGTTCTTGGCCAACTATCGAACGTACCAGCGGCGGGCGTCCATCGCCCGTCCTTTTGGACGAAGCGCAAATATGTCCACGGACAGCCAGGAAGCGCGACGGCGTTGCGAAGCTCATCCTCGCTTTTCGCGGTCTCCGCCAGCAACGGATTGGCAGAAAGAATCTTCCCGGCGTGCCAGGCGCCAAGGGTGTTGTCGAGCAGAAAGTCCACCATGTAATCTTCGGTGAACAACTGGGTAACCGCAGCTAATTCGTCGGCACCTACCTTGTCGCCGGAAGCGTTGACCTCGTCCTTCCGATCGGCCTGCCAGAACTGATAGACCCATCCCAGGCTGTCACTCGCCGTGAACACCTCCGCGTCAAGTCCGCGGACTATCTTTTCGAGATCGTTTTGCGTTTCACGCGGGAGCACAACCTCAAGAGCGGGGTCGCCGGTTCGAAATATTTGCGGAAGCATTTTCTCAGCGTATTCGCTGACTACCGCCAGCCAATTGCGCTTCTCTTCGCGTGCGATCTCCTCGACTTCCTCCAAGGTGATTGCAGTTGCCGTATCTGGCATCAATAGCAGGTCGTTTTCCGCGAGAAAGCGGGCAAAAAGCATCCCGTGCCAATGTTCGTAGGCGACTTCTGAAACCAGCCGACTGATCGACTGAACGCCTTTTTGGTCGCGTTCGTCACCAAGCTGCCGCCCATGAGCGCGGAGTCGGTTTCGTAGCTTCTTTTCAGCCGGCGACATCGACTCCCAAGGCGCGTTGCTGTGAACAGCCAAGCTTTCGACGACCTTGCGAGCGCCCTCCTCGGCGATCCTTCTTGCGGAGATCACCTTGTTGGCGAGGTCTTTGCGCAGTTCGCGGGGGAGCGACGCCATCACAAATTTCCTCAGTTGACCTGGACAGGGCCGCTGACGACGGCCGCCAGAAGCGTTTCGCGCTGCTTGTCGACCCAGCCGTTGACTTCCTGAGGCGTCCGGAGGAGATCGCGAGGAACGACGACGTATTGAACCTTCGGCTCAAGAAGCTTTGCCGCTTCACGCAGCACTGCATCGACCTTGCCGGCGACGGCTTCGGCTAGTTCGCGAAGGCGACTGAGTGACTGGCGGTCCAGAAAATCGACGATATCCGTGTCGGTCCCCACGCTGGGAGCGCTCGGTTCGACAAGACCGTATTTCGAAAGCAACTGACCCTGAGCGCTGGGGTCAACTTTCAACCACAGAGAGTTCGACGACAGGGAAGCCAACGCATGCTTCACTGCGGCCTTATGGTCGCCGACAGAATTCTGAATTTCGGCCCGAAGGGCATCTGCGAAGCCCTTGACGATCGGGGCAACCGGGTCATTCGCATCGAGCAACATCCTGCCCGAGCGGATTGCGTCGATCTCCCCTTGACGCCCGCTGATCCCGGCGACCCCAACGCCGTGTTTCGCCAATCGGCCAAGCAGATGCCATTGCGGCAGACGCCTTTCCGCAAGCGCACTCAGCGCCTGCCACGCCTTGATATTTGCCTCGATCGTGGCCGCACTAGCATTGATTTCCACAAGCTGCTCGTTTCCGACCAGCCTCAACATGTCCTCGATGGTCGCGACGACCGGGGGCGCCGGCAGAGGCGGCTCGCCGCCGGCGGACTTCCCCAGTGAGATCAGAGCGGAAAGAAATTCGGGTGCCTTGACCGCCTCCTCACCGCTCTTGCACTTGATCTGCAGCTTCGAAAACAGGCTGCGTAGCTGGATGCGCTGCTGGACGTTGAGCGTTGCCTTCTCAATCCGGAATTCCGCCTTTGAGATCTTGTTCTGGTCTAGCTGCCCTGCTGCAACGGCGGTGCCGTTAAGCTTGGCCGAGATGTGCTCGCTCCGATGAAGTGCGATGATCGCTGCGTCGATTGCGTCCTGGGGCCAGCCATAGGGCGTCCCGCGCAGCGTCTTCCGGATTTCGCCGCCCGTAGCGCCAGCGCCTATGGCCGCAATCACTTCCCTGCCAACCGGATGCTTGTCAGCCCCTTCCTTGTGGCCGACCGGCTCGAATGGCGTATCGGAGCCGTCCTTGGCTCGCGCAATGGCCCTTGCCCACTCGCTTGAATCGGCTTCACCGAAGCGAGGGAACAGGCGGACAAGAGCGGCGTCGGCGCCATTTTTGACCCGTTCGAACAGGGTGGTTTCCAGAAGCTCACTGCCGCCACCCTGAAACACTTTCGCATTCGCGGTGATTTCGGCTACAAGCCTCGCTTTTTCGTCGGCGGCGTTAGTGCGGCGGCTTTCCATGCTCGCTCGCGCCTGCTTGCCTTCTTCTCTCTCCGGGTTGCCCCTCGCCTCAAGCGTTTGCTTGGCTGCGTCCTCCTCTACGATGGCACGCTGAAGGTCCTCGGCGTGCTGGCGCGGAATGAAAATGAAGAGAATTGGGCTGTCCACACCCGCCTGGCGGGCCTGGTCGACGAAATCCTTCTCAGCCGACGAAAAGCCGTCGTGCATCCACACCGGAATGTCGTTGCCGGCAACCGAAGGCGGGGCCTGATCCCTGGTGGTGGCGAAGCGACGGCCTTCCTTCGCCGCGCCCTGGACCACCTTGACGGTGTCGATTGTCGCATCGACTGCTCCGTAGAGCGCACGGTCGCGGTTGAACTGAATCGTAGCGGCGTCGCCCTGGATTTTCTGAACGCGTGTCCTGAACTCGTTGTCCCATTCGGCGCCTTCACGGGTCTGGAGGCGAAACTCGTTTCCGACCGTCATCAACACGCCTCGGTCGGCCAGCTTCTTCAGCGTCTTTTCGACGTCATCGCGCAGCTTTCCGTTGTCGGCATTCAGGTTGTCGATCAGGAGGTCGGCGATGTGCTCCTTGGTGGCGCGGACGCCGCAGTCGGCTGTTTTTTCGCGCTTGAGCTTTCCGATCAGGAACACCAGCCCGCAAATACGCCTTGCGAGAGAGCCATCCGTCTTGCCGACCTCGATAATGCGCTCATTGATTTCCCTGAGGAGCACGCCGGTGGTGGACATGTCGGGCGCAAGCGCCTCGAAGAGCTCATCCGCCGGAATCACCTGGCCCAATTCGGCATCCGCCACCTTGGCGATGGCGTCGTTGATAATGCGCAGTTGCGACCTCAACTGACTCGACGTTCCGGCGGCGTCGATCTGCCGGAAGCACTCCTCCCAGAAGCGGCGGCGGGTCGGAAGCAGAGGATAGTCGTCGACGATCGTGCTCTTGTCGCCGGCATGCTCGCCGATCATGGTCCCGTTGAGTTGACGTGATATTTCGCCGCTATGCTTGTCCAGCATAGCCTTGATGGCGCTCACCGCGGCCGGTTTTTTCTGAAGCAGTACCTTGCGCGTCACGGCTTCCACATCCGCGTCCTGCAGATTCGGCCTGATTGTAAAGCGATCAAGAAGCTTTTGAAGCTGCGGGACGTCTGTCAATGCGCTCTGGCCAGCGGCTACCGCCATCAAATGGCCGTCGAATTCCTTCGACACAGCCTCGGCGACTTCGGTCACCAGCGCCGAGCGGTCGTGCGAGTCACCGATATATTGCTGCGTTTCGTCGAGGATGAGGAGCGTGCATGGAAGCTTGCCGTTGCGGGAATGCCGAAGAAGTGCCTCTTTCGCAACTCGGATGAAGTCTGCCGTCGTGATGTCGCCTTGGGGCGATGGGAACTGCGCCTTGAAGAGCTGACGCGCATCCGCATCGGTAGCGGCGAAACCAGGTATCGCAGAAATGACGGCTTTGGCGAGAGAGCCGCTGACAAAAAGGTTATTGAGTTCGCGCTCGAAGTTCTTTCCCTCCGCCTCGACGGACTTTCTCACCGTATCGAGCTTGCCCTGGTCGTGGAGCCATAGGCAGAAGCGCGCCTGCGCGTACTGCTCAGGCAATCCTGTTGCCCGGAGAATGATCGACAGAATAGTCAATCGGACATTGTCGGTTGTGCCGCTAAGCAGCGTCCCGGAGGCGGCAAGCCGACCGCCCGATCGACGTGATGCGATATCAAGCTCTTTGAAGGACTCCAGGATATCCTCTGGCAAATCGTGAACTAGGCTCCGGGCGGTGGCCCCATCGCTGAAAACTGTGTCCTGCCACAGGTGCGCGAACATCTTGAGCAAATGCGACTTGCCGCTTCCGAAGAAGCCGCTGACCCACAGGGCCTTCTGGGAGGCATCGTTTTTGCCAAGGTTGGTAAGGAACGCTGTGACGAGCCGCGAAAGGCCTTCCCTGTATTCACCCTCGCATACGAACGTCGACAGTTCATAGCGGAGGGCGGCCATGGCCTTGTCGTCCACCACGGTGGTGATGCGTGCCTGCCCTTGGTTGGCCAGTGACGACGACGGGTCCCGCAGGAGAGTTTCCCTGATTTTCATGACTAGTGGTCCTCTCCATGGAGGGTGATGGGCACCGCTAAGTAATTCCAGCCGTCACGGGCATCGAGTAGGCGGTAATTGTTGCGGTCAAACTGACCAGGGAAAAACACGACTAGGCGCCCGCTGATGTCGCTTTCGATCTCGCGGAGGACTTCCGAGAGCTTTGCGAACCCGAAGATGGTCCCAACACCTAGCACCGCGACGACCGTGTTTTCGGTTACGTCGCTCGCCGTGAGCGCGTTCCGGATCGTGTCGGCGAGAAAATCGCGGAATTCATGGGAATCGAGCTTCAACGCCAGGTCGGAGGGATCCTGAAAATAGGCGTCGCGGTATTCATCCGAGGACATCCACCTGGCGAAGCCGTCCGTCAAATCGACTTCGCGCCAATCGTGTCCGGCGTCTCCCGTCGCTGTCTCGAAGAGCTTCTTGCGCGCACGCAAGGTCCGTTCGATTTCACGTTCGTAGACGATCATGACGACACGCTGCGCGCCCGCGACCATACGCTGCCAGGGAATGGCGATATGGCGGCCGTAGCTTTCTGCGAGATCCTCGATGCGAGCCATTCCTAACCCCTCCCCGCCAAAGCATCGAGCCTATCAAAGCCGAGTGTGATGACGTCGCCTGCAATTCGGAGATCGATCAAACCGAGTTGCTTTGCTTCCAACAAGAGCGAACGGGCTGCTGTTGGAGAAGTGTCAGTGATTTGGAACCAGCCGGAACGAAAGATCTCAACGCCGCGCAATCCAGCATGCGAAGCGAGATAGGCTGCAAAACTCGCGATGGCGGGATTGGCGTTGATGCGGTGTCGCTTTTTGAACGTACGTCCCACTAAGTGGCCCGTTTGCGACCACGAACTCGCGATGTTGCGGACGACCTTATCGAGGGTCGGTGCATTCAGCCGGTCGGCATCTGCAATCCGCAGCGCCTTGGCCATCGGTTCGCGTTGAAATTCTGCGCCCTCATGAAGAGCAACGATTACAGGCGCGGTCTTCAAAAATCGCGTGTCCCTTGCCAACGCGCAAAGCATGGCAAGGAGAGGATGTCCATCGGGCGACACAGCCCAAGCTTTTCGGAGCGCTCGAAAAATCGGTACTTTAACGTCGAGAGCGTACAATTCCGTCAGCCGCAATGCTGTCGACTTCCGGGTGGCGGCCGTCGATTTGTGAGTGCAGTTTTCGTCAACGATCGCCGACCAATAGTCCGCTTTGTTGGCTGTCGCTGGAACGCTGGAGAGTGATGCACTCAGCTCTGCCAACATCATGGTGCGGCTGGTGTGGACGCCGCCGGTATTCAACCGAAATCCGGCTTCTTCGGCGTTCAAAACGCTGAAGCCTGGAGCAAAAAAGACGGGTTCTTGTGTCGATGAGGCGATCAAGTGGTACTCCGGCAACTAGCGCCGGAGACCGTACAACTGGCCCGATTCGGTAGTCAATTGGTTATCCGGCAAGTTTGCCGGATGTAAACACATTGGTTAACGACTGGCGCGCTGGGTCGTTTTGGTGGTCCTCTTCGCCAACCAATCCCTGACGAGCTCCTCGACGATGTGGGATTACGAGGCAGTCCGCCCCTCTCCGGCGCATCGGTACTTTCGGCCTCGCGGTTGGAGCCGCTTGCACCTTTTCCCTTGGCATCGCCGGCCAGGTTCT
>Ga0207926_1000427_pt1 | contig 22066 bp, 21 predicted proteins | sample NGESurdeep072012_8_FD_184454 | JGI IMG/M metagenome (GOLD analysis project Ga0207926, IMG submission 184454) | Arctic peat soil microbial communities from Barrow, Alaska - NGEE Surface sample 210-1 deep-072012 (SPAdes) | ecosystem: Environmental > Terrestrial > Soil > Wetlands > Peat ...
TCCCACGCGTCGAGCCCCGGGCGGCCGTCCACGATCCACTCCGCGACGAGGCGTCCCATCCCGCCTGCGCCCGCCAGGCCGTGCGCGCAGAAGCCGGCGGCGACCCAGAAGCCGCGCACCTCGGACGGGCCGAGGATGAACTCGTTGTCAGGCGTGAACGCCTCCGGGCCGTTGACGAGCCGCACGACCTGTGCGTCTTTGATGGAAGGAGTGCGGACGATCGCGTTCGTCATCAACGGCTCGAAGCGATCCCAGTCCGGCTCCAGGAGGCGGCCGTTGAAGTCGGCGGGGATGCCGTCGAGGCTCCAGGGCGCGGGGTCGCGCTCGTAGCCGCCCATGATCAGGCCACCCGACTCGGGCCGGTAGTAGACGAGCAGCGACGGATCGCGCATGGTCGGCATGTCGAGGGGCAGGCCGGACGGTTTGGTGATCAGGTACTCGTGGGCCATCGGGATCAGCGGGACGTTGACTCCGGCCAGGCGGCCGATCTCGGGAGCGAACATGCCGCCTGCATTGACGACGAGCTCGGTCTCGATCGCGCCCTTGTCGGTGATGACGCGGCGCACCCGGCCGTCGCGGATCTCGATGCCGGTGACACGCGTGTCCTCGCAGACCTCCGCGCCGCGGCGGCGCGCCCCTTCGACCATGGCAAAGGTGAGCTGGCTCGGGTCGATGTATCCGTCGGTGGGGAGGAAGGCCGCGCCCAGCACGCCGTCGGTCGACATGGGTGGGAACATGCGCTGCGCCTCCTGCGCCGACACCAGCTCCAGCGGCAGGCCGAACGTCTTCGCCCACCCGGCCTGTCGCGACAGCTCCTCCATGCGTTCCTGGCTCGAGGCCAGGCGCAGCGAGCCGACCTCGTGCCAGCCGGTCTCGAGCCCGACCTCGTCCCCGAGCGTCCGGTAGAGCTCGACCGAGTTCATCATCATCTGGGTCAGGCTGAGCGAGCCGCGCAGCTGGCCGACCAGCCCCGCGGAGTGGAACGTCGAGCCGCTGGTGACCCGAGATCGCTCGACCAGGACCGTGTCGGTCCAGCCGAGGCGGGTCAGCCAGTAGAGGATGGCGGCTCCGCCGACCCCTCCGCCGATCACGACGGCGCGCGCAGTTGACCTCATCGTGCTTCCACGTCCCCCACCCTAGCCCTCCCCCGCTTGCGCGGGGGAGGGGAGACGGGTTTCTATGCGGTGGTTTGGGCCGCCTGGATGGCCGGCGTCTCCGGCGCGTTGCGCTGGGCGACCACGTAGTAGATCAGCCCGACCAGAAGGATCACGCCAAGCGTGAACTCGTAGATGGGGATTCCGCCGATTGCTCCGCCGATGCTGACGTTCGGCAGCGCGCTCAGCGGCGGGTTCTGTCCGCCGATGCTGGCGTTACGCGGCCACAGGAAGTTGATCTCCATGGCGATGCCCCAGACGAGGGCGAGGATGTTGACGATCGTGCCCCAGCTGCCGAGCTTGAAGGGCGTCGACTCTTTGGGCCAGCCGCGGAACCGAGCGATGAGGATGGCGATGTTGCCCAGGATGTACGAGAGGTAGATCATCCCGGTCGCGCCGATGGCGATGGTCCCGGCGCCGGCGTAGTAGATGAGCGGGAGGGCGGCCAGAACACCGATCACGATGCAGGTGCCGACTGGCGTGTGCAGGGTGTGGTGCACGTTGTTGTAGACGCGGGCCAGCGGGAGCTTTCCGTCGCGCCCCATACCGAACGCAAGGCGGATGGTCGAGGTCTGGATCGCGAGGCAGCACACGTAGATCGCCGCGAACACGACGAAGAGGTAGAGGTTGGCTGCCCAGCCGGGGAAGTTCGATTCGATGATGGTCACGAGCGGGAACGGAATCTTGCCGGCGCCGATGTCGGAAACGAACTTGCCCATGTCGCCCGGCACCGCGATGACGGCGGCAAACAGGAAGATCGCGCCGATGATGGCGGCGCCGATGATCGAAGCGATGACGGCTTGAGGGGCTGACTTTCGAGGGTTTTTCGTTTCCTCGGCGAGGGTGCTCGCCGTGTCAAAGCCATAGATGACGAACAGCGACATGAACATGGCCGCGAGGAAGACGCCCGGAGCGTTGCTGGAGCCGAGATAGCTGGTGTCGACGAAGACCGACACCGACTGGCGGTGATAGAAGAGGATCAGTACCAGCGCGAAAACGACCATGCCGAGGATCTCGAAGACAACGCCGGTGTTGTTGACGAACGCCACGATCCTCACGCCGAAGATGCTCAAGAGGGTCGTGCTCAAGAGGACGATGGCGGCGACGTTGCGCTCGGTGTCGAGGTCGGTCCCGATGCTCATGCCCATGTTGTTGAGGAGCGGGATGAGCACGAGGGGGACAGTGGCCACTACCGCAGCGACCGTGAGCACCCCGGCAAACAAATAGATCCAGCCGGTGAACCAGGCATAGGTTCGGTTGGACAGGTACTTGGTCCACTGGTAGACCGATCCCGCGACCGGGAAGTGCGAGCTGACCTCCGCGAAGTTGAGGCCGACGAGCAACTGGCCGACGACGACGATGGGCCAGCTCCAGAAAAATGCTGGGCCGGCCAGGCCGATGCCCAGGATGAAAAGGGTGAAGATGCCGGTCGACGGCGAGATGTAGGAGAAGGCGACCGCGAAGCTGGAGTAGACCCCCAGCACCCGCCTCAGCTCCTGCTGGTACCCGAACCTCGCGAGGTCTTGAACGTCAGCGTGCTGCGCATGGTCCTCCAAGTGCTACCCCTCCCACGGCTTGCGCCGCCCGAAACGTTTGTTACAGAAGTTGGGGCGAACCTATCACTTGGTGTTCTCTGCGTCAACGGCGGCGTGGTGGGGGAGAGGGGCCGTCGTGCTTCCGTGCCCCCCTCCCCGACCCTCCCCCGCCGGTGCGGGCGAGGGGGTCTGCTTACATCTGGACGATGGGGCGGACTTCCATCGCACCGGCATGCGCGGCCGGGCATTTGGCTGCGTAGGCGACGGCTTCGTCCATGTCTTTGGCTTCGATCACGTAGAAGCCGACCAGCTGGTCGCCCGTCTTCACGAACGGTCCTGAGGTGATCTCGCTGTGGCCGTTGCGCACGCGCACGGTCTGCGAGGTCTTCGACGGCTGCACCGGGTCGCCGGCCTTGAACATCCCCTTGCCGTCGATCTCGGCGAAGTAGGTGTTGAAGGCGTCGTTCTGAGCGGTGAACGCCGCGCTGCCCGGGGCGGGCATCTTCGACTCGTCGACATAGAGAAGGTAGAGGTACTTCACGTTCGACTCCTTTCGGCCGCCTGTGGCGGCGTTAGACGGGTTTGGCCTGGGCCAGGACTTGCTCTTTGGTTACACCCTGCATGTGGTGAACCTCGCTGGCGTGCTGCTGCACGCCTTTCACGAGCTCGTCCTCGTCGTCGGTCTCGAGCTTCCAACCGCACTCACATTCGACTCGCTTCTTCATCTCGTCTCCTTAGCTAATCCCCACGAACTCAGAGGCTGCGCCGTGAGTTCGCGGGGACCCCACCAGTTGCCGGGCCGGCAGGTAGCATCTTCGCCGGCGGGGTTTGGGGAAAGTTTGGAACGCGCTGTACTGCGCATCTACGTTACTGGCACAGTCCAGGTCGAGCTCGGCCAGCGGCTGCTGAGCGAGTCGCAGCTGGGCGGACCGCAGGGCCGCTTCGTGCTCACCTACCTGGTCACCGAGCGCGAGCGGGCGGTCACGCAAGGCGAGCTTGCCGAGGCTTTGTGGTCGGAAACGCTTCCTCCGTCCTGGACGCTCGCGCTCAGCGCGATCGTCAGCCGGTTGCGGTCGCGCCTGGCCGGCGTTGGGCTGCCGCGCAACCGGATCATCGGCAACGCGTTCGGGTGCTACCAGTTCACCCCGCCGGGCGATGTGTGGGTGGATGTCGAGGCCGCGCTTTCCGCTGTCGATGCAGCCGAAGGCGCGATCGGTGCGGGCGACCCGTTCGCGGCCTACGGACCGTCGCTCATCGCGGTCACCGTGCTGCGCCGTCCATTTCTGACCGGACAGGACGGTGAGTGGGTGGAAGGGCGCCGATCTGTCCTTGCATCCAACCTCGTGAGGGCGCTCGACTGCAGGGTCGAGGCGCTCGTGGCAAACAATGAGGGCGAGCTGGCGCTGACCCACGCTCGCGAGGTGGTTCGGCTCGAGCCGTACCGTGAGTCCGCGTACCGCCGGCTGATGCGCATGCTCGCTGCCAGGGGTGAGCGGGCAGAGGCGGTTCGCCTTTACCAGGACTTCGGGCGGCTTCTTAAGAAGGAGCTTGGAGTAGCGCCGTCGGACGAGACGGAAGCGCTCTACCGGGAGATCGCGGGGTAGATCAGGAGGGTTCTTCTACGCTCACGACCAGGCGCCAGGCGTTGCGCAGGGCGATGGCGAAAAGGAACAGGAATGCGCCGCCGACCGTCCCCAGCGAGGGTGAGCTGCCCCCACCAGGCCGACCGCACCGAAGGCGAGGTCGGCGTAGGCGATGAAAGGGAGGACGAGCAGCCAGAAGCTCTGGGCTATGCGGTGGCGGCGTCCTTTCTCGCCCAACCGCATCACGGGCCACCAGATCCGGATGCTCCTGTAGATCGCGAACACGACGATGGCCAGGATCACGTCGCCTCGGACCGCGAGCGCGATGCCGGGCATGATGAGAAAAAGCGACAGCGCGAAGTTGACCGCGAGAACTGTCAGCGTGACCTGAGCCAGTGCGCCCCACCTGCTTGCCGGGTCTTTGAAAACGCCCAGGTGCAGCTGAGTGGCGACGAACAGGAGGCCGACCAGCGTGGCCGCGCTGCCGGCGCTCGTGGCGAAGAAGAGGTTCCAATCGCCCATCGTGCTTTGTCTTTCCCTCTCCCCGACCCTCCCCCCTGAACGGGGGAGGGAGGTCTGCTCCCTAGCCCTTGACCAGCTGGGGGCTTATCAGCGAGCGGCTGGCGGATCCCAGCCACGCTCCCGTTGCGCCCAGCAGCAGGCCGACCACCAGGGTCAGGATGACCGGGATCGCGCCCTGGTGGCCGAAGCCCATGATCGCCGCCAGGCTCTCGGCGGACGCGCCGGCGCCGTACCGGAGCTGCACTGCCACGAGCGGCAGCGCCCAAGCGAGAAGGCCGACGATCGCCCCGGCCGGGACGGCAACACGAGCTCGGGGCTCGACGAAGCCGATCGCGAGACCGGCGACGAATGGCGCCCACCAGGCGCCGGCCAGCACGCCGGCCACCGAGACGATGAGGGCCAGGATGACCGCAGCCAGCACTCTCACGGCTGAAGTCTCCACGAGATCGCGCCGCCGGACTTCGCGGCCTGGTCGGCGGTCAGCATCGCCGCGTACTTTCCGTCGAACCAGGCGTTGACGCGGTCGTCGTACCAGGCCGACGCTGGATTCTCGCTCTGCCCGCCGGGGTAGATGGCCTGGAAGGTGCCCTTGCCCCAGTCGACGACCATCCGCCAGCTCGGCCCGTTGCTCGACGGGAAGTCCGGCGCGGCGAGTGGCGTGTTGGCGTCGCCGCGGTCGGGGCGCGGGCCGTAGTCGAGGCCTTTGACCTGGGCGAGGTTTTCGATCACGCGCTGGTGGACCTTGCCCCACGTCCAGGTGCTCGGGTCGGCGCCGAGCTGCCTGGTCAGCTGGGTGACGGTGGACGCGAACGCGAGCCGCATCACGTCGGTCGCGGTGTTGGATGAGCCGCCGAACTTGAAGACGGCGTTGTTCTGGTCGCCCAGGGTCCAGGCTTCTAGGTCCTGGCCCAGGGCGTCGTTCACGTCCGACCGCGCGACCGTGACGTCACGTGCTTTCCAGTACGGATCGAACGTCGCCGAAAGGTATGACTGCCAGAAGGTCCACCAGATCGTGGCCGCCGGCGAGTTGACCTCCATCCGGTAATCCCAGCTCGAGAGCAGGTCTTTCGACGGCGAGGCCGGGATTGCCTGCAGGAGGATCGGCACGATCTCAGATGCGAGGTAGTCGCGGGTGTCCGTCTGCAGCGCCATCATGTCGGCCGCGCTGAGCGTGGTCGCCTGGCTCAGCACGCGGTGGATCTCGTTGGCGCGATAGCCCGGGTCGAAGAAGTTGGACGCGGTGCCGATGTAGTAGGGGTAATCCGGGGTCACCTGCCGCTGGTTGGCGGACCAGATGATCCCGTCCGGCGGGTTGTATTTCTGCGGGATCAGGTCGTACGGGATGGTGCCGGTGACGTCGTACTCTCCGGTGCCCGGCATCGGCAGCCACGGCTGGCCGGCGGCGAACTGCGGATAGTAGCCCGCCGAGATCAGGCCGATGTTCCCCTGGTCGTCCGCGTACACGAAGTTGTGCGTCGGCGAGTACCAGCCGCTGAGCGCGTCACGAAACTGCTGGTAGTTGCTCGCCTGGTCGATGCCCAGCAGCACGTCCAGGTCCTGCGACGGGATGTTGCCCGCCCACCAGACCGAGGTCGTCTGGCCGCGTTCTGTGATGACCGGTCCGTGCACGCTCAGCTTCACGGTGAGGTGGTCGGTGGGGCCGCCGAGCACCGGGATGTCGTAGCTGACGGTGTTGTACTTCTGCCAGGCGTTCTTCCAGAAGTACTGGCCCGGGTGGGTCGCGTCCTCGTGCTCCAGGTAGAAGAACGTCTGCTGGTTCTGCGCGTCGGTGAGGCTCCAGGAGATGTGCTGGTTGTGGCCGATGAGGACCACAGGCGTGCCGGGGATGCTGACGCCGCTCACGTGATAGCTCGGCGAATCCAGGGTGAGCTGGTACCAGATCGCGGGCAGGGTCAGGTGAAGGTGCGGATCGCCGGCCATGAGGGATCCGCCGCTCGTGCTGCGGAATCCCGCGACCGCCCAGTTGTTGCTGTCGCCTCCGCTGGCGACCAGCCCCGCGGGCAGCGAGGCCAGGCGCTGGTACGCATCGGCGGCGGCGACCGCCTCCGAGTCCGTGACCTGGGAGAAGGCCGCGATCGGAGCCGGCGAGGCACCGGGCGGGTACGGGCCTGGGTCGTACGGAGATTGAGGGTTGGGCGGAAGGGTGGTGAACCACTGCGCCGTGAGGTCGGACCCAAGCGATTTCTGGAGCAGGGCCATCACCAGCGGCGTATCGGTGAAGTTGAGGGTCTGGGTCATGTCGCCCTTGACGATCAGCGAGTCGACGGGCGTCCAGGGCTTGGGTTGGTAGCCGAGCAGCGTGAACATCGCCGGGAGCTGGTGGTTGGTCTCGGCCTCGCTGATCCGGTCGTTCACACCCTGGGCGTATGCGATCTCGGCGAGGCGCGACCGGCTGGAGGCCGCGCTCCATTCCGCCTGTGCCGTGCGGAGCAGGCCGAGCTGCAGCTCGAACCGGTCGCTGTCGAGCGCCGCCTTGCCGACGACCTCCGACAGGCGGCCCTCGCCCTGCCTGCGCAGGAGGTCCATCTGGAACAGCCGGAACCGCGCATGCATGTAGCCCGTGGCGAGGAAGAGGTCGTGGTCGGTCTGCGCCACGATGTGGGTGGTGCCGTCGGCCTCCATCGTGACGTTGACCGGCTGCTGAAGACCAGAAAGGTGCAGCGTCTGGCTGCCGACCGCGGCGTCGGCGGCCATCGTCCAGGCGCCGGTGGCCGGGTTGAACGCGGGGCCCAGCGCGGGCAGCGGCCCGGCCCCCGCAAAGGAGGCGTAGAGCACGGCTCCTGAGACGACAGCCGCCGCCAGTAGATTGAATACGCTCCGAACCCGGCCGGGCCTTCTGGATCCCGGCCCGACAACGACCCGATGCCCCCGGACAGGCGTTTCTTCTTTGGCAGGGGCTCCGATCGCGGGGTCGAGAGTCATTGCGTGAAGTTTGAGCTACGAGCCTCGTCGGCAGGTAGTCTTTGCAGCCGGGCTGGGGTCGACGGGGTAGTTCCACCAGCCCGAAAGGAATAGATCGGTGCAGCCAGGCATCGTCGGGTTGAGGGGAGCGATCACTGCCGCCTGGGAGGAAGACCTCCGCGCGGTGCGGCAGGATCGGTACGACACGGCTGCGGGGAAGGAAGCGCTGGCGTTCATCCAGCGGTGCTACTCGCTCGTTTCGGACCTGCGCGCTCCCATTCAGAAGGCGTGGGGCTCGGGCGGGCACGTCCATGTGGCGGACAGCGCCAACGTGACGGGCCCGGGTCCGCGCGTGTCCCAGACACGAATCAAGCTCCGCAACCACGGCGACTTCGTCGTGGTCGAAGCCTTCACCTATGCCGACGGCACGGCAAAGCACAACCCCTCGCTTGGGCTCGATGGTGAGATCAGGGTGGTGGGCGCGGGCGCGTTGAGCTTCGTGCAGGACCTCTATCGCACCACGGTGGATTTCTTGCAGGTGGCGCTGAACCTCGACCTCGCGCTTGGCGGATCGGCGTGGCTCTACGAGCAGGCGGTGGCGAACCATTTCATGGCCACCGGGAGATGGCTCGCCGTGGGAGAGGTGTATCAACGGGTCACGCGAGAGCTTGCTGTCGAAGACAGCTTCGAACGGGTCGTGAGCATGTTCGGAACGCACCCCGAGAGCAATGGGAGCAACGGATCCGCCGGTGGCGCGGATACAGAGGTCACGCTGACGGTCGAGCAGCTGAATCGATGCCGCGACACGCATGGCGACCTCGAGAATTTCGTCCAGGCGGTGCGCATGGCCGTGACGGCTGACCAGGAGAACAGGCGGCTGGCTTCCGATGAGGTTGCGCGGGAGCTCACGTTGGAGGAGCTGTCGACCGTGAAGCTGGGCCGGATGCTGGCGGCCTCGCCGGAAGTGTGCCGGGAAGGGGAGTTCGCCGCGGACTTCACAACCTGGAGCGTCCTTCCCTCCTACAACGTGCACTTCTTCCGGCGCGCCAACACGATCGACGAATACGTGGTGGTGGCCGCGCGGATCGGCGCGAAGTCAGACTCGGATTCGGCACGCGGGTCGCGGCCGCCGACGCCGATCGGAGTGGAGACGGCCAGCACTCTGCCGGATGGGATCGTCACGTTCCTCATGACCGACGTCGTGGAGTCCACCGCCCTCTGGATCCAGGGCCGCGCGCAGATGTATTCGGTGATGAGGCGCCACGACCAGCTGCTCACGGCGGCGATCGAATCGAATGGCGGGATCGTGCTCAAGGAACGCGGGGAGGGCGACAGCTTCTTCGCGGTCTTCCTGCGCGCGACGGATGCCGTCGTCGCGGCGCTCGACGCGCAGAGGGCGATCCTCTCGGAACCGTGGCGAGAGATCCGGATCAGCGTGCGGATGGCCATCCTCACCGGCGAGGCGGACGCGCAGGACCGCGACTACCGGTCGCCGGCGGTCAATCGCTGCGCGAAGCTGCGCCGCCGAGCGGTGGGCAACCAGGTTCTCGTTTCGGAGAGCACGTACTCGATCGTGGCGGACATCCTGCGCGACGACGTGCTGCTCGTCAGCACCGGCAAGCGGCGTCTCGAGGGCCACGAGCGGCCCGAGGAGATCTATGTGCTGCAGCACCCCGAGGTTGCGCTCGAGGCGACCGTCATCGAAGACGAAGTCGTCGCGCAGGGAAGCTAATCGCATCGAGTGGGGTTGAAGTTGATTCGATGGAGCGCGTGAAGACCGCTAGCACCGCCAGCCGCGCCAGCCGCGCACCGAGCCGCCTTGGCGTCGACCGCTACTCAGTCATCCTCGTGGCGGTCGCGGCCACCCTGTGGGCTTCCGACGCGTACTTCCGCAACCAGCTGGTGCGGCACCTGAGCTCACCGGAGATCGTCGTGGCCGAGGACGGGTTGGTGATGCTGTTCCTGCTTCCGGTGTTGTGGCGCAACCGTCGTGAGCTTGCGTTCCTGGGAGCGCGCGGATGGACGGCCGTCGCGATCATCGCGGCCGGCGCGCAGGCGCTGGCGACCATCCTGTTCACCGCCTCGTTCTCGATCGCCGCGCAGCATCAGCTGTTCGCGGAGACGTTCGTGCTGCAACAGACGCAGCCGTTGATCGCGATCGTGCTGGCCTGGATCGTGCTCGGCGAGCGGCGGCGGCGGTGGTTCTGGCCGGCGGCCGCGGTTGCGATCGCGGCGGTGTACATGGTCCTGTTCGCTTCTGATCCTTTGTCGCCGGTCTCGGCTTTGCGCAACGGCCGCCTCGAGGTGGGGTTGCTCGCGCTCGGCGCGGCGGCGCTGTGGGGGAGCGGGACCGTTTTGGGGCGCTTTGCGTTGGGCTCCATCTCTTTCTGGAGCATGACCGCGCTGCGCTTCACGCTTGCTTTCCCCGTGCTCGTGGTGGTGGTGCTGGCGCAGAGCGGCGCCGGAGGATTCAGCCATTACACCGTTAGCGACTTCGTGCCTAACCTGCTCGCCATCGCCATCGTTCCAGGGCTGCTGGCGCTGCTCCTGTACTACCGGGCGTTGTCGAAGACGCCGGCGTCGCTGGCCACGATCGCCGAGATGGCCTACCCGGTGGCGGCCACCCTGATCGCGTCCGCGCCTCCGCCGTGGGGCTTCAACCAGCCGCTGTACGGGCTGCAGATCGCCGGCACGGTCCTGCTCATGGGCGTGATCGTGGTGCTCAACTGGTCGAAGGAGACGGAGGCGCCCGTGGTGGTGACGGGGGCGGGGGCGGGGGCTCTCAAGCCGATCGAGGGGTAGCCATGGGGTTGGCCCGTCCCCCTGCGGCGGGCAGGGTGGAGACTTGTGGGAAGGCAGATCTAACCGAGGGCCCTCCCTCCTCCACCAGGCCGTCCCTCCCCCGCCGGCCAACCTGATCCAGCGTATCGCCTGTGTCAATCCTGCCCGTTAAGACCTGCCGGTTAGGCCGACAGTTGCTGGGCGCGTACGCCCAGTCCATGCACGACCGCGGTGAAGGCATCGCGCTGCTCCAGGCGGTCGGGGCCGAACATTTCAGCGAGGTCTGTCCGGAACGCCGGGATGTATGAAGAGCCGCCGGTGAGCAGCACCGGTCGACGTCCCCCGGTGTGACGTTCGCCGCGGCGAGAGCGCCCTCGATTGCGGTGCGCACGAGGTCGAGCTCGGGCCGGATCATCGATTCGAACGCGGAGCGATGCACGGTCACCGCGAGGGCCAATGGAGGGAAGCTCAGATCGGTCTCGGCGGAGCTCGATAAAGCGATCTTCGCCGACTCGATCGACCAAGATCAGCCAGACGGTCGAGATAAAGGGTCCGCTGGACCCGATCATGCAGGGCATGATGGGGCCCGCAGGTCTCCAAGGAGTTTCCGGTTTTGCTGGTCAATTTGGCTCGGAGAGCGGAAGCGGGCTAGTTTGCTGCGGTCAAGCGCTCGAGGGCTTCGCTGACTGAATCCGCTTCGCCGGGTTCGAGGAGGGTGCCCAGATTGCGGTCGAGGCTGGTCAGGAAGACGGCGTGCGACTTCTCGTAGGCCGCCTTGCCCTTGTCGGTCAGGTGGGCGTAGACGCCGCGCCGGTCGGTCGGGCATGAATGGCGATCGATCAGGCCGGCCTTGAGCATCTGGTTCAACCGGCGCGAGGCGCCGCTGTCGGTGATGCCCTCGATGCGTGCGAGGTCCTGAAAGCGGAGCATCGCGTTGGGTGCGTGGCTCAGGTGTGCCAGCACCTCGTACCAGCCGAGCGTGATGCCGGCTTTGGGCAGCATGTCGCTTTCGATGGCGGCCATCATCGACGTGTGGGCGCGAGAGATGCCTTCCCACAGCTTGATCGCCTTGGCGCCACTCAGCCTGGCCACGGGGTAATCCTATTCATTGGGTTCGTTCATTGGCTTCGTTGGTGCATGCATATAGAAGGACGAGGGGGGACTCGTTTCAAGTCCCCCCTCGACTTAGACGGGGGGTGCTTAGTTGGCCGGGGCCAGCTCGGCGACCTTGACGACGATTTCCGCGTCGACCTCGAGCTTGATGGTGTGGCTCGCGAAGGGCACGGTGCCTGCGAGTCCGTCCCAGTTCAGACCCCAGTCCATGCGGTTGATCTGGCCGCGGGCGCTGATGCCCACCCGCTCCTTACCGCCGAAGGGGTCCGGCAGCCGGCCCTCGATGGTCGCCTCCAGAACCAGGGGCTTGGTGACATTCTTCACCGTGAGCTCGCCGTTGACGCGGAAGTTCTCCTCGTCGACGGGCTCGATGCTGTTGATCTTGAAAGTGATGTAGGGGTACTTCTCGGCGTCGAAGAAGTCCGCGCTCCGAAGGTGAGTGTCACGCTGGTCGCTGCGGGACTCGAGGCTCGCGACCTCTACCTTGACCTCGCCGCGGGCCTTGGTGTAGTCGTCGTCGGGGCTCTCGAACTCGCCCTCGAACTTGTTAAACCGCCCACGCACCGTGGACACGGCGAGATGCTTGGCGGTGAACCCGAGATGCGTATGCGCCTGATCGATTTCGTACCTGAGCATTGGTTGCCTCCTGAACGGGGTGGGATGTTGCTACTTACGGATACTTGCTTGCGCAAGCAACTATTCCAAGGGATTGGGGGGCAGGAGGCGGGGCGGGGCAGAGGCGGGGGGAGGAGGCCGGGCGGGGCCGGGCGGGGCACACCCCGCCGGCCTTAACTGCCCGGCCCAGCCGGAGCTGGCCCTGACCGGCTGGCTTAACGGGCAGGATTGACACGAGCGATACGCTGGATCAGGTTGGCCGGCGGGGGAGGGACGGCCTGGTGGAGGAGGGAGGGCCCTCGGTGAGGGGTGCCTAGCCCGAGTTCATTCCGTCGCTCATCCTCACGGCAAAAGCCCGGCGGGACATGCGCCAGCTCACAGCGATTCCCACCAGCATTGCTGCGAGGAAGATGGCCAGGGCAGCGGCGAACAGGATCGGTCCGAGCTTGCCGGAGGCGAGCGCCGGGCCGAGCGGCGTCCAATCGACAGTGGCGGCGGCGTTGAGCCAGGCTATGAGGCCGGCTCCGAACGCCACGAGGGCGAGCGCCCAGCGCTTCTCCGATCGCGACATCTGCGTCAGGTCCATGCGGCGCTGGCGCGGCGCGACAGGGGTCCTGGCGATCCACGCGAGCAGGGCGAACCAGGCAACCAACATCACGAGACCGATCGCCAGTGCCACCTTGGGATAGGCCGTTTGGTCAACCGGCGAGAGGTCTGACGATCCCGCCCAGGCTGCCATCGGGAGCGCCCAGATCAAGCTGGTGATAGCGGCGGCGCCGGTCCGGCCGTAGCGGTCGACGAGTCTAGTCATGAGGGCCCTCATGCTCCAGGTACAGCTCGAACGCGATCTTGCCATCCCGGTGGACGGGGCCCGGCAGGCACCTCGAGGCGAACTGGCGTCTGAACTTGAACGGGAGGGGCAGGGGAATCAAGCGCCAGTGCAGCTTGCGCGCTTTGAGCCAGGAGTCCGCAATGCTTTAGAAATTTCATGGTCTCCATGCCGACCACAGCCTTGGCGAGGCGGGCATCGCGGCGAGACCGCCTTCAACTGCGTCGACGCGACTGCTGGGGTGGCGGCTCGGTATGCGGGCGCGGTGTCATGCCGCCAGTCACCAGGACGTCCATTCGAGCCCGCCCATCGTGAGTGAAAGACGCCGGGCGTGCCGACCTCGTAGACTGGACACCTCGGCTGGCTGTGCCGGCCCGCTCCGCTCGGGTCCTCTCTCGCCGTCACGGTAACGGTGTCCTGATCGTCGCGATTCAAATACGAACCCAGAGAGGGATCAGGAGAATACGTTGCCAGTTATCGCAGAAGCGGGCGTGAGCCCGCGCACTTTCGGTTCTTTCGCGGATGTGGGCGTGAGCCCGCGCCTGCTCGCATCCCTGTTCAAGCAGGGAATCACGGAACCCGTTCAGGTCCAGGCAGAGGCCATCCCGGCCCTGCTCGCCGGCCGCGACGTGGTCATGGAAGCTCAGACCGGTTCGGGCAAGACGCTCGCATATCTCATCCCTCTGGTTGAGAAGCTGCCGCGCGGCGGGGCCGGACCGCGGGCGCTGATCGTCACTCCGACCCGGGAGCTGGCTCTTCAGGTCGAGAAGGTGCTGCGCACCCTCGCCCCGGAGCTTCGGACCACCGTCCTATATGGCGGTGTCGGTTACGCGACGCAGCGGCTCGCGCTGAAGCATGGCGTCGACGTTGTGGTCGGCACTCCGGGACGGATCATCGACCTGCTGGGCCAGGCGAAGTTGTCGTTGTCTCGCATTCAGTACCTCGTGCTCGATGAGGCGGATGAGATGCTGGACGCGGGCTTTGCGCCCTCGGTCGAAAAGATTCTTGGGCTCACGTACGAGCCCCAGACGGTGCTCGCCTCGGCGACCATGCCGAGCTGGGTTACGACGATGGTTGCCAAGCACACGCACGATCCGGTGCAGGTGCGCCTCGAATCAGACCACGCCGAACGACTGGAGCATGGGTTGCTCCGGGTCGATCGCGAGAACAAGCTGCAGACGCTGAGCCGCCTTCTGCGCGGACACAAGGGCAGCGCGATCATCTTCGGCCGCACCAAGCACGGAGTGAAGAAGCTCAACCACAGCCTTCGGCAGATGGGCCACAACTCGGTCGAGCTGCAGGGAGACCTGTCCCAGCTGACGCGCGATCGTGCGATGAACTCGTTTCGTGAGGGTCGCAGCCAGATCCTCGTGGCGACGAACGTTGCGGCTCGCGGCATCGATGTGGTGAACGTCGGGTTGGTCGTGAACTTCGAGCTTCCGGACTCCGCGCACTGGCTCACGCATCGCGTTGGTCGCACCGCGCGGATGGGCGAGCTAGGCCGCGCACTCACGTTTGTCACGCCGGAGGACGAGCCGGCGTGGGTCAAGCTCAGCCGCCAGGGCGCGCCTGACATCCGCGAGCTCGATACCAAGATGCTGCTCGACGAGGGTAGCTGGCACTACCGAGAGGGCCGGCCGATGCGGTCGGGTCCCGCGGTAGCGGCCCCGCGGTTCAACCGCAGTCGCGGCCGCACGAACAGCAAGTGGCGTCCGAGGCGGTCGGCCTAGGCGCTCTTCCCTTCGCCGATCTGTTCGCCGAAGAATTTCATAACCCGTGTCCATGAGTCTTCGGCCGCGGTCTTGTCGTAGGTTCTGCCCCGGTTGTTAAAGAACGAATGACGCGCGTCGGGGTAGATCTTGATGTCGTGCGCGACGCTGTTTTGTTCGAGGGCCTTGTCCAGGGCGCGGCCCGCGTTGGCGGTGAAATCCTTCTCGGGATAGGAGCCGACTACGGGACACAGGCGGCGGCTGAGCTCGCCCAGCGGCCGTGGGTTCGCGGCGTAGAACGGGGCGATCGCCTTGAGCCGCGAGTCGGTGCAGGCCCATGCGATGGCGAATCCGCCCCCCATGCAGAAACCAATCGCGCCCAAGCGCTTGGCATCGACGTTGCGATCCTTTGCAATGTAAGTGAGCGCGCCCTTAAGGTCGTCGATGCCGTAACGATTGACTGAGCCGAGAAGCATGCCGCCCATGTAGCGCGCCATGCAAACCGCTCGGTTGCGGTCTGAGAAAAGGTCCACCGCGAGCGCGACGTACCCGGCCTCGGCAAACCGGCGCGTGATGTCCTTGATGTTGTCGTTGAGGCCAAAAGCCTCGTGAATCACAACCACTCCGGGATGGGGACCCGACCCATCGGGTGTGACGAGGTAGCCGCCCCCTTTCAGCTCGCCGCGATCGATGTTTCTCGTCTCCACTGGCAAGAGAGATCGTAGAGGAGGGTAGAAGGCGGGCGGTATCATCAACAGGCGACAGAGCGTTCGTGGGGCCGTGGCGCAGTTGGGAGCGCGTCTGACTGGCAGTCAGAAGGTCAGGGGTTCGAATCCCCTCGGCTCCACCAAGTCCGAGTCCGATGGGTCACATATGGCTATCGCCCTTCGTTTGTAGGGCTCCTGGGCCGGTACGTGGGATGGCGACTTTATCGAGCCTCGCCGGTAGAACCAATCACTATGGGGACTCAGGGGAATTCGGCGCCTGTGAAGCGGAGCTGGCCGCTGCAGGCTGATTTCGTGGCGATCGCCGTGCTCGTGGTGCTGGTCGCGGCCGGGGCCGGCGCACTGGTGCATGTGCAGTCGGAAGGCGACGCCAAACAAGCTGCGGTGGCCGACGCCAACTTCACTGCTACGCGGGCGGCCCAGCAGATCGCGCTCGGTTTCGAAACCTTTCGCGCCATTTCTGCTCCGACCGCCACCAGCCCGAGCGTTGGTCAGATCTTCACGAACCCTGCTGCGTGCAACCTGAACTATGTGCCCATCGCCGCCTTCGATACAGGACACATCGACGTCGTCCGCCTCGATGGTTCGGTGGTGTGCTCCTCCCTCAAACCGGCTCCCGCAGTGACGTATGCAGGCGCGACCTGGCTCCTGGCAACCGCTCCCGTGGTTGTCGCGCCAATCGTGGACGTGGCCACCGGCAACCAGGTCGTCGAGTACGCCTATCCCATTCCCGGAGAGGGGTTCCTGGTCTGGTTTCTCGACCTGAAGCCGCTTGGGCCGAATCTCGCGTCGAAGTATGGAAGTGGAGTTCACCAGCTCGAATTCCTGGTCGTGAGCGCGGATGGATCGGCAATCGTCGCGCGCTCAATCGATTCTGCCAAATGGACCGGGGCGAGTCTTCACGGCACCCCGTTCGCGCGATCCAACGGCATCCCTGATCGAAACGACGTCTCTGGAGATCCCCGTTGGTATGCGAAGGCAAACGTAGCCGTGGCCGGGTGGACCCTATACGTCGGGGCTGACCAAGCCAGCGCACTCGCAGACGCGAATCGGCTTCAAAACCAGCAGCTGCAGATCGTCGCCGTCGGCCTTGTTGCAGTGCTGTTTGGCATCGCGATCGTGTACCGGAAAGTCGTTCATCCAATTAATCGCCTGCGAGCCTCGGTGCGGTCCTCACGTGGCCTTGAGTCACCGAAGCCGGTGCCGACCGATGGGCCTGCGGAGGTTGCGGAGCTAGGCGAGGACATCAATACTCTCATCACCTCGCTGAAGCGCGAATGGACCGAACGCGAGCGCGCTCAGCAGAACTATCTGCGCCTGTTCGAAGGAAGCCCCCTACCAACCGTGTTCTTCGACCCGGTCACGGACAAGTTTCTAGAGGCCAACGCCGCCGCTGCGGACGCCTTCGGCTATTCGCGACAAGACCTGACCCAGATGACCATCTTCGACCTTTACGTGCCGAGGGATGCCCAGGATGCAGCCGAGGTTGCGGCCGCCGGCGCCCGCAACAGTAACGTGAGATTCGGCCCGATCACCGTTCGCAAGAAGGACGGCAGCTTGATGCGAGTGCTCGTTACGACGTATGAGGTTGTGTACGGTGGCCGCCCGGCCCGGGTCTCGATGGTCGAGGATGTGAGCCAGCGAGAGAAGCTCGAGCGCCAGTTGAACCAATCTCAGCGCCTCGAGAGCCTTGGTCAGCTCGCGGGAGGAATCGCCCACGACTTCAACAACCTGCTCGGAGTGATCGTGAACTTCGCCCTCTTTGCCAAGGAGAAGGTGCTCGCTTCCGGAAACGGGTCTCCCAGCCCTGGCCTGCAGCTCGCCGTCAAGGACATCGACCGCATCGTGCGCGCCGGCGAGAGCGCCGCCCGCCTGACACATCAGCTCCTGGCCTTCGCGCGCCGCGAGGTGATCAGGCCTGAACCCATTGACGTGAACTCGGTCGTTGCCGAGCTCGAACCGTTGGTCAGTCGCACGCTGGGAGAGCACATCGAGTTCGTGGCCTCAGCCGGCAAGGACCTGTGGCCCGCGCTCATGGATCCCGGGCAGCTCGAGCAGGTCTTGACCAACCTGGTGATCAACGCCCGAGACGCGATGCCGGCGGGCGGCAAACTGGTCATCGATTGCGAAAACGTCAACGTCGACGACGCATACGCGGCCGGCAGGCCAGGTCTGAAGACCGGTCGTTATGTCAGGATCCGCGTGACGGACACGGGTACGGGGATGGACGCCGCCACGCTCTCGCGAGTGTTCGAACCCTTTTTCACCACCAAACCCAAAGGACAGGGCACCGGACTTGGGCTCGCGACCGTTTACGGGATCGTCAACCAGGCGGGCGGCGACATTTCGATCTACTCCGAGCTTGGCGTCGGAACCCGCGCCCATGTGCTCCTTCCCGCGTCGGACGAAGCGCCGTCGCGGCCGGCCGCCGTCACCCCGCCTCGTGAACGCGCCTCGGCAACCGTGCTGGTGGTTGAGGACGCCGACGACCTGCGAGAGATCACGGAGCTGATTCTCACGAAGAACGGTTACCGCGTGATCACCGCGCCTAATGGCGTGGCGGCGCTGGATGTGGTCAAGAACCAACCCGACGTGATCGACTTGCTGCTAACCGACGTGGTGATGCCGCACATGCAGGGTCCCGAGCTCGTGAAGCGAGTCGCCGCATTGCGGCCCGAGATTCGGGTTCTCTACATGTCCGGATACGCTCAGCCCATCGTCAGCGCGGGCGGGACACTGGACGAGGGAGTGCTTCTGCTCGAGAAGCCGTTTACCGAACCTGGCTTGCTTGCGAAGGTCGAGCAGGCGCTCCGAGCCGAAGTGCTGGCCGCCATATGAACACGGTTGGAGGCTCGATCGTCAGGCACCGGATCTTGATCGTCGACGACTCGCAGGACAACGTCGACATCCTGGAGGCGTTCCTCGTCGACGAGGCCAGCTCGATCAAGGGCCTGACCCAATCGAACCAGGTCGAGCGGGTCTTCGACGAGTTCGAGCCCGACATTCTTCTCCTCGATCTTCACATGCCACCTCCGGACGGTCTCGAAATCCTGAGAAACCTGCGCGGCGTTCGCGAGAGCCTTGGCTTCCTGCCGGTGATCGTGCTCACCGGCGACACAGGCAGGACCGCCCGGAACAGCGCCCTGCTCCTGGGCGCCGACGACTTCCTCACCAAGCCGCTCGATCGCCAGGAGGTGGTGCTCCGGGTGCGCAACCTCCTGCGCACCCGCCGTCTCTACGTCGAGCTCACCGAGGCCAATCGAGCCCTGGAGCGGAAGCTGCACTGAGCTCGGGCGGGACGGGATGTAGCCTGGCAACCGGATTGCCGTCAAGGGGGCACCGTGTGAGGCGGCTCATACAATCAAATCGCGGCCCTCTGGACGTCCGTAAGGGATGAAGTCCTAGGTGTCATCCTCGGGGGGCCGTCCTCAAAGCTCCCGAACCGGGCGCGACCGGCTGCCGCGCAGGCAATCGAGTGCCAGACTTGACGCGTGTTTGCCAGCTCGAACTATCCGCCCGACCTTAAAGCCGCCGATCGATTCGTCGCCGAGATGCGCCACGGGACGCTGATCGCATCATCTGTTGACGGTTACCCGCAGGTCAGCATCCTGCCTTTCGTCAAGACCGGAGACGTCATCGAGCTGCACTGCGTCCAGGCCGACCCGACCTTCGACGCGGTCCGCGCCAACCCGCGCGTCACCTTCTTCGTGTCGGACTTTCTCGCGTGGTCGCCGCACAGCTGGATGGATGAACGAGACGCCGGCCGCGCCACGCTTCATTTCCGCGCGGTGGCGTTCGAGTGCGACGTCGAGCGAACGTCCACGGATCCGGACGACGTCGCCGGAGCGCTCAGCCGGCTCCTGGCCGCGTACGAGCCGGGTGCGTCTTACGAGCCGGTCAAGATGGGCGACTTCTACGGCGCACGCCTGCGGCGGCTTGCCACCATGCGCCTGCGCGTGGTGCGCAGCCACATCAAGTTCAAGACCGGACCTGCCGGCACTGCGGAGACCAAGCAGCGCGTTGCCGCCCGCCTTCGGAACCGCGCCCAGCCGGGCGACCTCCGAGCCGCCGACGTGATCGAAGCCGCACTCGCCGAGCCCTAACAAACGTGGGGCGAGGCCGCGCCGGTCCCCACGAGCCGTCCCTCACTGAAGCGGAAATGGGGACTGCCACCAGTGCGGCAGGTCGTCGACCTCGATCGCGCTCACCCATTTGACCCAGTGGAAGCCGCGTGCGTCGGGCACGATCAACCGCGCGGGGAAGCCGTGCCCAGGGTCCAGCTCCTGGCCGCCGATGCGCGTCGCCAGCAGCATCGAGCCCGCGCGGTCGACGGGGAACCGGCGATCGTAGCCGGTGGCCGAGACGACGCGGATGGAGCTGCCGTGCGCCTTTCCGATCAGGCGGGCAAGTCGGGCGCCCGCCCATTCCTGGGTCGAGTAGAAACCACCGGTGCAGTCCAGCGTCGCCGTCAACCGGTCGTCGATCGCGGCCAGCTCGTCATACGACCAGGTTTGACCCCCCGCGGTCAGCCGCCACGCGGACCGGTCGATCTGCGGGATCGCGTCGAACATCCACGAGCTGACTGGCATCGACGCCGGAACGAAAGAGCCCGCCTCGTATGAGCCGGTGAACCGACGCGCGGCGCCAGGCATCCCCGCCGCTCTGACCACCACCTCGCTCGCGCCGTAGGCAAAGGCCGCGCCGGCGACGACCGCGCCGCCGCGAAGCACGCTGCGGCGGGAGAGATCGGTGGGGCGGACCCGAACGCGCCGCGCGACGACGTGCCAGATCGCCAGCGGCACCGCCGCGATCGCCGCCCCCACGTGAAAGTCCATCGCCGTGAGCGGACCGATATAGACGAGCAGGCCGGTGGAGTGCATCAGACCGGCGACCAGTGAGACGAGAACCAGCGCTCCAAACAGGATCGATGCCCACCGCCCCGGCCGCGGCCGGCCGAGGCCGCGCCGCGCGATGATCGATTTCCAGGGAAGCAGAGCGAGAATCGCGAAGCCGCCCGCGGCGTGGACGGCGAGCGACCATCGCGCCGGAGCGGTCGCGTAGGCGAACGCAACCCAGCCGGTGAAGAACGCGACCGCGAGCAACGCGACCAGCTCGAGGTTGGTGCGCGCTCCACGTGCGATCGCGATCGTGCGCGCGCTCACAGCCTGAGCCTACGGTGGCGAAAAGCAGCTCGCAAATAGGAGACCGGCCGGTCCAGCCGGGCAGCCTTGTCTTCGTGGCGACGGGGGTCGAGCACCGTTTCCATTCGATCGAGGAAGACCTGCGGGTGCTCGTCTTCTGGGCGCCGCCCCATGCCGCGACGGGGAAAAAGTAGCGAGCGATATCTCTATAAGAGCCGGCTAGATCATCTTCTCGAAGCAAACACTGGTTGGGGACGTCGTGTATTCGCCCCAGCACTCGACCTGCACGTATCCCGCCCGCCGGTAGAGACCGACCGCCTCGTCCTGGTAGATGCCGGTCTCGAGGACCGCACGCTCGGCGCCGAGCCCGCGCCCGGCGCCTTCGAGATGTCGAAGGATCTTTTTGGCGACCCCGCGACCGCGTTGCTCCGGCTCGACGTACATGCGCTTCACCTCGACTGTGGTCCGGTCGAGCAACCGGACCGCGCCGCAGCCGACCGCCCGGCCGTCCGTCCGCGCGACCACGAACGTGCCGAGCCCCGGGGCCAGCTGCTGCGGTTTGAGATTCGGCCCAAACCGCTGCTCGGGCGGATATCGACTCGCGAGGTGCGCATCGAGAGCCGCGACGAGGCGGCGGGCGTCAGCCGAATCGAGGGGCTCTGTCTCGATCGTGATCTCCGGCTCATTCACGGTTTCGAGCTATGCCGGAAAGTCGTTGAAGTCAGGCCGCCACAGCGGTTCAACTCGAGCCGGCGCTCGTCGTACTCGGGAGCGCGGGCCCGGTAGTACGCGATCTGGTCCTCGATGATCGATTCGTCGTACGGTCCCGCCGGCATTGAAGATCTCATCGTAATCAGCCGCCCGGCGATCGCAGGTTGGGCACGACCTGTGGCACGGTGGTCCGCGACCTTGCTCCGCACCCTCCGGAATCGAGACCTCCTCCTTCCTATATGTGGCCAGGCGGTCTCGCAGGTCGGCGACGGCATTTTCGGGGTTGCCCTGGCCTGGCGGGTGTACCAGTCCTACAGCTCGCCGGCCGCCCTCTCCGTGGTGGGCATCGCCTTCTTCGTGCCCCGGCTCCTGGTCACGATCGCCGGCGGCGTTCTGAGCGACCGGTTCGAACGGCGCTGGACGATGGTGGCGGTCAAGTTCGAGCTGCACGCGTCGGCGGCCGCGCTCGGCATCGTCTACACCGCCGGTGGCCTGGGCACAGTGGCAGCGGGGTTGCTGATGGGTCGCCTCTCCCGCCCCCGGCACGTGGTGGTTGCGATGGTCCTCGGCTGCCCCGTATTTCCTTAAGGTGTACGGACTCAACGGGCCCGAGGTGCACGGCCACGCCTTGACGTGCCTCTCACTGGATATACAGCGCGCTTGAACTCGGATCGGGAGCAGGCTGCTTGGGTGCTCGATATCCTTGAGGCCAACCGACGACTGGCT
>Ga0207926_1000428_pt1 | contig 22046 bp, 22 predicted proteins | sample NGESurdeep072012_8_FD_184454 | JGI IMG/M metagenome (GOLD analysis project Ga0207926, IMG submission 184454) | Arctic peat soil microbial communities from Barrow, Alaska - NGEE Surface sample 210-1 deep-072012 (SPAdes) | ecosystem: Environmental > Terrestrial > Soil > Wetlands > Peat ...
CCTTTCCATCGCAGCGCTGTTTTCAACCGCCGGACCTGGCCTTTGGAGCATTTGACCATCTGTTCCCTCCGAATCAGATGGTCAAGCGAATCACACCCCGCGATCCGAAAACAATTCATTTCGATCTTCGGTCCCCCGCCACCGCAAACCTTTCGATTCAATCAGCTATGGAAGTGGTATCAGAACAATCCAAAGCTTCGGGAATCCTGCTGAAGGGGCCAAAGCGCACAAAGGCCGAGATGGGTCAAAAATTGACCAAAAACGATGTCCGCGTTGAGTCCGCTTGACCCCCACCAACAGACATGCGTTGGACTGCATGATATGGCAGTTTCGTCCCAGGCCAGGATGCAAGCGCTGAATGTCCGCTCTGCATGCAACAACAGACAGCGCGCGAGCAACGATAGTAAGCTTCAGCAGCATCGCATAATCGTCTTCGGCAGAAAGTCAACGTGATCTGATACGTTCTGCTCCCCAAAGAACTCGTGGTCTGCAATTTTTGTCTTCGTGGATCAAGCTTCGTCGAGCTCCAAAAGTCGGTCGCTGAGCCTAGCACAAAGCCGGAAATTTCAGGTAACCTATGTCCTATCAACCGAGCATGACGATGCGCCTTTGCCGGCAAGTCTTCGCCGTTGCCATTATTTTCGCTGCAACTCCGTCAGTTGCCGAGCCGTCCTATGGCAGCCGGCTTTTGCAGCATGTCCAGAATTTCAAACAATACCCGGCGACAGCGAAGGCTCATCACGCCGATGGACTTGTCATAGTGCCGTCTCCATTTTCCGACAGTACGCCGGGTAACCTGGAGACATTTTCACGGCCGGTAATTCTTGTCTCGAATGAGACCAAACGAGAAGAACCGGACATTGATATGCTCGCGCTGATGTCAGGAAAGTGCAGCACACTTAAAATCGCGGGACGCGATTTTAAGTGCAGGGCCGTTGCATACTTCCATAGCCCGCAAGGCCGGGCAAATTTTACGATTGCTCTCGACGACCCAGCTGACGAAAGTCACGTCATCTCGTTCTCGGGTGAGAACGGTCGGAGGGAACAAGATGATCTATACGAACTGCCAATCGACCGGATGTTGCTGAACTCCAAGGACAGGCCGAAGGTCGATGGCCTGCCAGTGCCGGTCGTCGAATTATCGGCCGGAATATGCAGGCAGCTTGGAAGCTTCGCGACGAGACAGGTTTTCAGTATCTCCTGCACCGCGATCGACAAGAATGGCAAAAAATATGAACTGCAGTTCGAATCCGATGGCTCACCGATGACAGTGCGGAAGATCAGGCAATCCCCACTGACAACGGAAAAGCGCCGTACCAAGCAAATCGAACAACTCGAATTTCGTCGCAAGGCCGATATTGCGAAGGTCCTGCCTGGAGATTTGACTGCCTACATTATTCGATGCCTGCCAGAAGATAGCCAGGAACCCCCCGCGGCCGCGCCTCAGTAAAGCGATACGCGAGGGCGATCAGATCGAACGTTTGCCGCGGGCTTTCCGCCTCGGAATAACTCGGCTGTTTTTGAGCTAGATCAAGGTCGTCACGGCGGGGAGGGACATACCATTTCTCTAACCCACGAAGGAGAAAACAAATGACCCTTCCGCGACTGTGGACGAGGAGCCAGGAACTGACTCCGGACCCGTTCCGAGCCATGCGGCGCGAAATGGAAAACGCGTTCCGCGCTTTCGATCAGAATCTGTCCTCCCCCGATATTGGGGCGGGCGCACCGCCCATTAATGTGGCGGAAACAAAGGATGCCTTCGAAGTGACAGCCGAACTTCCCGGCGTGGACGAGAAGGACATCAAGGTCAGTCTTGATGAAAACCAGCTGGTGATTTCCGGTGAGAAAAGGGCGGAGAGCACCAAGGAAGAAAAGGACTGGCATGTCGAGGAGCGGAGCTACGGCTCATTCTACCGATCGATGTCTCTGCCCTTCGAGCTGGAGGACGGAGCCGTCGAAGCTCATTTCGACAAGGGAGTGCTGCATCTCACGATCAAGAAGCCTGCCAAGGCGACGAAGATCACCAAGACAATCAATGTCAAGACCGGCGCTCCACCGAGTGCGGATGCTGTTGCTAACAAGACCGCGGCACCGAACAAGGCCGCTTAGTGCCTGACGATCGTTGCGACAGGGCCCAGAGACCGGAATTGATTGACTAGTTCCGGTCTCCGGATCTTGTTGTGCAGCTATCGCTTGCGGCGCCGGGGTTAACGCGGGCGAACAGTCCGGTTGTGGCGCTGCCGCGACATGATGAGAGTTCCGATGAAAAAGCCAGTCCGCTCCATTGATGAGCCTGAGCCGAAGAAGGAACCACGAGCCGACAGGCCTCCTGCCGAAGGTTTCGTGGTGATTGTCGACGGCCATTTTAAGTCAGAGTTTGACACGGTCGAAGCTGCCGAAGGGTCGGGCCGGAAACTGAAATCAACTTACCCGATGCTCCAGATCGAAATCTATGACGCCGCTACAAGGGTCCGGACTTTATTGAGCTAACTATGGCGTTTGCTGAGAGCATTCAATGAGTACAGCGCGGACGCCGAATACACAGACGAACAGACGAGACGTCACCTGCGGCGGGTTGACGTATGTCAAATTTGAAGCTTGGGAAATTGCTATCCTTCGCTTCAACTATAAGAGACGCGTCAGCAGGCAAGTCTGATCAATCATAAGCCAAAGGTGGCATATGAATAATTTGTCCAAGGAGTTTGAGCTGCTGTTAGGCCACGCAGCGTTTAAGCTTTGGCCAGACCTGCCGCGCGACATGCAGGAAAAACTCTTTGAGACTGCTGTTCCCGACAATCCTCTCTTGAGGTACAGCTTCGCCGTTTTTCTCCATGATCATCATCCGAGAACTGCACACCCACCTAAGCCGACTGGCTTGGCGTGAGACGTACGAAACGTGGTAACGACCACTGATCTCCGATTTCCACGGGCTGGCCATTGCGAGCGTCGATTGTGCGAAAATGGGGGGACACAACCCACCGCAAGAGCCCCGCAAGCCTTCGCGGAAGTGATCCTGGATCTGCGCAGCCATGACCTAAGCGCGACATTCTCTTATGTAAGACGCCGTTACTTCCGATATTGGCACAAATGCGAAGTGCTGACAGGCTCTGAAATTGTCTGCTTATCGGGGAAGACCGGAAGTGATCGGCGTCCAGTCGGAACGGCGCCAATGATCCTGACCGGACTCTAAATTGTTCTAACCGAATAGATAGCTGTGAGCAGCCTCCGGCCATCCTCATGGAGGACGAGCAAGCCGGGCAGCATATGCAATTTTAGATGATATTGACATGGATCAATGCACGAATAAACAAACGCTTAGACTGTTTTGTTTTAGCCTTGATCACAGCTGGGGGCACGGATGCGAGGCTTGTATGCCGCAGCGGAGGTCCATCATGTCCATAGCTCCCACACTCCAGCGATACTTGACTGCGGAAAAAATCCAATACGGTGTGATTCCGCATGACCCTACCATGTCATCCGCGCGTACCGCCGAGGCGTGTCGGATTTCGGAGGATTGTTTGGCCAAGGCAATCGTGCTGCGGCGCGATGCCGGCTATATGCTCGCCGTCCTGCCAGCGTCGCATCACCTTCGCCTTTCGGATTTGAAGAACCAGCTTGGCGATAATGTTGAAATGGCCAAGGAATCCGAGATTCCCGGATTGCGCGCACGGCGCAGTTCCGCCCCTCGGTCAGTGTTATGCGCTGCCTCTCGTCGTAGACGACAGCATCGAGGCGCAGCCGGAGATCTATATGGAGGCGGGCGATCACGAGACGCTACTCCATATAAGTCATGCGCAGTTTTCTCACTTGATGGCAAACGCACGACATGGCCGCTTTAGCGAGAAGCTGCCGAACAGCATAAGCAGTTCCATTGTGTGGGGGTAAGCTGCTCTAATGCGACGGCGTCACAATCGCCGTTCATTACGAAGCTACGACGATGGAAATTTGATAGATTGTTATCAAGAATCTCGCCGGGGCTTGTGCCCAAGGGAGGATCCAAATGACTACGGTGCGACAGCTGCTTGATCAGAAGGGCAGGAACATTTGGTCTATTCACCCAGATGCCACCGTCTTCGATGCCGTCGCGAAAATGGCTGAAAAAGACATTGGATCGCTGGTGGTGATGGAAGGCGATGAGCTCGTAGGCATCATCACCGAAAGGCACTATGCGCGGAATGTTGTTCTCAAGGGTAAAACGTCTCCCGCAATGCCCGTGCGGGACATCATGGAAAGACACGTCGTCATTGCACGGCCGGAACAATCCGTTGACCAATGTATGGCCCTCATGAGTGAGAAGCGCGTGCGTCATCTGCCGGTGTTTGAGGGAAAAAAGCCAATTGGCATTGTTTCAATCGGCGATCTTGTCAAAAGCAAAATCGGTGATCAGAAGTTCACGATTGATCAGCTCGAACACTACATCCACGGGTGAACAGGCCACATTGTGGACGGCTGAATACGATCCCGAACGACCTCAGCGCGGAAGCATTACCCTTGAACATCGCCGCGCCGCCGGTGCCGTTTGCGCTGGCCGACGAGGTGATCGAATGAGGCGGGCACCTCCGTTATTGGCGCTTTTGGACCTCGCGCGATGTCTAACTTGAGCCCGCGCACCAAAGCGGACGTCCGCCAACGTTATGGATTTATGAGTTCAACACCCTCGCTCTGATTGTGGTTGGTTTCCAGCGCAGGTCGCTTTAACCAGGATTCATCTTTCAGCCATCGGACCGCCTTTGTGGCCGATCTGCCGCGTTGACCGGACGCCGGAACGGCCGCACCATAGAGCGCGCTTTGGCTGAGGTGCCGCGTGACCGGACTAACTCACCGCCAATCCGAGATCCTGAATATCGCCCGCGCCTTTGGCCGGGTGATGGTGGAAGATCTTGCCCGCCGTTTCGAGGTCTCGGCGCAGACCATCCGCAAGGATCTGAATGACCTGTGCGATCACAGGTCGCTGACCCGGATCCATGGCGGCGCCATCATTGCCTCTGGAGTCGAGAATCTGGCCTACGAAGCGCGCCGGTTCGTCGCCGCCGAGGAGAAAAAGGCGATCGGCGCGGCGGCGGCGGCGCTGATTCCCAACGGCTGCTCGCTTTTCATCAACATCGGCACCACAACCGAAGAGGTCGCAAGCGCGCTGACCTCGCATGAGGACCTGCTGGTCATCACCAACAACCTCAACGTCGCGATGCTGCTTTACCGGCATCCGCGCATCGAGGTGATCGTGGCCGGCGGCGCGGTGCGCCGCGCCGACGGCGCGGTGATCGGCTCGACCGCCATCAGCCTGATCGGCCAGTTCAAGGTCGATTACGCCATCATCGGCGCTTCCGCGATCGACGAAGAGGGCGCGCTCTTGGATTTCGATTATCGCGAAGTGCAGGCGGCGCAGGCCATTATCGCCAATGCGCGCAGCGTGATGCTGGTCGCCGACAGCACTAAACTGCGGCGCAGCGCGCCGGTCCGCATCGCCCATCTCAGCCAGATCCAGACTTTTGTGACCGATGCGGCATTGCCGGCGGGGCTGCAGAATATCTGCCACACCCGCGGCATCGAGGTGATCGAGGCGATGCCCAAGCCATCCGCCGATCTCGACGAACCCGGCGCCGAGCCTGCTTCGACCGTCACGCGTCTGAGATAGAAACCATCCCCGTCATTCTGAGAGCCTGACTCAAAAAGCAGCCCAATAGAATGGGCCTTCTTTCGTCATTGCGAGGAGCAAAGCGACGAAGCAATCCACTAGGAGCTACATCCAAGGCTCTGGATTGCTTCGCGGAGCCTGTCATTCGGCGCGCATTCGCGCGACCCATTGGCTCGCGATAACGGCCTCAAACCCCCTGTTTTGCTGGCTGCTTTTTCGGTCATTCCGCCTTTTCGCTTGCTTTCACATTTGGTTGTGATTTATTCCAAACCGAAAGCCAAATCGCCAAAGTGAATGGGCGAACGCCGGGAAGCGTCTTTGGATCGAATTTTTGACCTCGCTATTATTGGGGGCGGCGTCAATGGCTGCGGTATCGCCCGCGATGCAGCCGGCCGGGGAAATTCCGTTTTCCTTTGTGAAATGAATGACTTGGCCAGCGGAACGTCGTCCTGGTCGACGAAACTCGTGCATGGTGGCCTGCGTTACCTGGAATATTACGAGTTTCGGCTGGTCCGCGAGGCGCTGATCGAGCGCGAAATCCTCTGGCAGATCGCGCCCCACATCATCCGCCCGCTTCGCTTCGTGCTGCCGCACCATGACGGGTTGCGCCCGACGTGGCTACTGCGGCTCGGTCTGTTTCTCTACGACCATATCGGCGGCCGAAACCTGCTGCCCCCGACGCGCACCGTCGATCTGACGCGCGACGAGGTCGGAAAGCCGTTGATTCCCAATCGCTACACGCGAGGCTTTGAATATTCCGACTGTTTCGTCGACGACGCCCGGCTTGTGGTTCTTACCGCGCGAGACGCGGCGGATCGCGGCGCCGAAATCCGCACCCGTTCGCGCGCGGTCGAGATCAAGCAGGGCGACGGAATCTGGCGGGTCACGGTCGAGAACACCTTCAGCGGCGAGCGCAGCACCGTCCAGGCCCGCGTGCTTGTCAACGCCGGCGGACCCTGGGTCGAGCAAGTGCTGGCGTCGGGCGCGGGCGTCAACGCCAGGGCCAAGGTGCGGCTGGTGCAGGGCTCCCACATCGTTGTGCGAAAACTGTACGCGCACGACCGCGCCTACATGTTCCAGAACAGCGACGGCCGGATTGTGTTCGCCATTCCCTATCAGGACGATTTCACGCTGATCGGCACCACCGATCGCGATTACGACGGCGACCCGGCCAAGGTGAAAGCCTCGACCGAAGAGATAAAATACCTCTGCGATTCCGTCAGCGAATATCTGGCGAAACCGGTCAGCCCCGAGGACGTGGTCTGGACCTATGCCGGGGTTCGCCCGCTGTATGACGACGGCGCCAGCGAAGCCAAGGCCGCCACCCGCGACTACGTGTTCGAACTCGACACCCCCGGCGGCGCGCCGCTGCTGTCGATCTACGGCGGCAAGATCACCACCTACCGGCGTCTTGCCGAGGAAGCGCTTGAACGCCTCGCGCCTTATTTGCGCAGCGCCAAGGCACGCGAAGGCTGGACCGCAAAATCGCCGCTGCCCGGCGGCGACCTGGATGTTTCGGCGATCGCAGCGCTATCAGCGGAGCTGGTGCGTGGCTATCCGTTTCTGTCGCCGGCGCATGCCAACCGGCTGGCGCACGCCTACGGCACCCGCGCCGGCAAGCTGCTCGGCAATGCGAAATCGATGGCCGATCTCGGTCAGGCGTTCGGCGCCACCCTGACGGAGCGCGAGGTCAGGTACCTGATGTCGGTGGAGTGGGCCTGCACCGCCGAGGATATCGTATGGCGGCGATCCAAGCTTGGATTGCGACTGTCGCCTGCCGAAATTGCCGCCATCGACGACTGGATATCAGCCCATCATGCTGCCTCTGGACGTCCCTTGCTTGAAGCAGGAGGGCGGACATGACTGTTACGCTGGAAAACGTCATGCGCGCGGTCGATGGCATTGCAACTATTTGCGATGTCTCCCTGACCCTTGAGGGCGGCACCTTGAGCGTGCTGCTGGGCCCGACGCTGTCGGGCAAGACATCGATCATGCGGCTGCTCGCCGGTCTCGACAAGCCGACCACCGGCCGCGTCCTTGTCGACGGCAAGGATGTCACCGGCGTCGATGTGCGGCAGCGTTCAGTGGCGATGGTCTATCAGCAGTTCATCAATTATCCCTCTTTGACCGTTTATGAAAACATTGCCTCGCCGCTGCGGGTGCAGCGCAGACCGCGCGAGGAAATCGACAAGCGCGTCCAGGAGGCGGCCAAGCTCCTGAGGCTGGAGCCGTATCTGAACCGCACGCCGCTGCAATTGTCCGGCGGCCAGCAGCAGCGCACCGCGATCGCGCGCGCGCTGGTCAAGGGCGCCGACCTGGTGTTGCTGGACGAGCCGCTCGCCAATCTCGACTACAAGCTGCGCGAGGAATTGCGCACCGAATTGCCGCGCATCTTCGAGGCGTCCGGCGCGATCTTCGTCTACGCCACCACTGAGCCATCGGAAGCGCTGTTGCTCGGCGGCCGCACCATCTGCATGTGGGAGGGCGAGGTCCTGCAGGCCGGCGAGACCTCGAAAGTCTATCGCCACCCCGACACCGTGCGCGTCGCGCAGGTGTTTTCCGATCCGCCTCTCAACATCGTCGGGATCGAAAAGCACAATGGCTCGGTGCAGTACGCCGGCGGTGTGCAGGCGCCGGCCACCGGACTGTATGCTGGTCTTGGCGACGGCGCCTACCGGGTCGGCTTCCGCGCCCACCAGCTGGAGGTCGCCAACGGAATTGCCGGCCGCCATGCGTTTCACGCCACCGTGACGGTGACCGAAATCACCGGTTCGGAAAGCTTCGTACATCTCAACCGCGATGCTTCCAACTGGGTCGCGGTGCTGCAGGGTGTCCACGAATATCCGCCCGGGCACGTGCTGGATGCCGTGCTCGATCCGAACAATGTCTTTGTATTCGACGCGGCCGGCCGTCTGGTCGCCGCACCCGGCGCGATGTGAGGGACATGCAGCATGGCCCGCATTGACCTCGTCGATCTCGCGCACTCCTACAGCGGCAATACAGCCGATCCCGAATCGTTTGCGCTAAAGCCTGTTACGATGACCTGGAGGCAGGGCGGGGCCTATGCGCTGCTCGGGCCGTCAGGCTGCGGCAAGACCACCCTGCTCAATCTCATCTCGGGCATCGTCACCCCGTCGCGCGGCAAGATCCTGTTCGACGGCGTCGATATCACACCGCTGACAACCCAGAAGCGCAATATCGCGCAGGTGTTCCAGTTTCCGGTGATCTACGACACCATGACGGTCGGACAAAATCTCGCATTTCCGCTGAAAAATCGCGGCGTACCGAAAGCCGAGAACGATGCGCGGGTGGCGGAGATCGCGCGTCTGCTCGACCTCACGCCCTATCTCGGGCGCAAGGCGACGCGGCTGACCGCCGACGCCAAGCAGAAGATATCGCTCGGTCGCGGACTGGTCCGATCCGACGTCGCCGCAATTTTGTTCGATGAGCCGCTCACGGTGATCGATCCCGAGCTGAAATGGCAATTGCGGTCGAAGCTCAAGGCGCTGCATCGCGCGCTCGACCTGACGATGATCTATGTCACCCATGACCAGACCGAGGCGCTGACATTCGCCGATACCGTGGTGGTGATGCATGACGGCCGCGTGGTGCAGAGCGGCACGCCGGCGGAATTGTTCGACAGGCCGGAGCACACCTTTGTCGGCTATTTCATCGGCTCGCCCGGTATGAACATCGTGCCCGCCGAGGTCAGGGGCCGCGAGGCCCGGATCGATGGCCACACCATCGCACTGAACCGCAGCTACGACGGCTTGCCATCGGCTGCGAAAATCGAGATCGGCGTGCGCCCCGAATTCGTCGACGTCGCGCCGCCGGCGCCGGGCCTGCTGTCGGCCAGCATCGAGCGGATCGATGATCTCGGTCGCGTTCGTTTCGCGCGCGTTCGAATTGGCGATGCAAAATTTTCAGCGCGGGTGCCGCCGGGATTTTCAATTCCGGGCGAGGCCGCCGGACTGATATTCGACCCGTCGCACGTTCACGTCTACGCCGACAGCCGTCTGGTCGAGGGATCGGCGTGATGGACAAGACCGTCAACCAGAAGGCCTGGTTCCTGGTGCTGCCGGTGTTTCTGGTGGTGGCGTTCTCGGCCATCCTGCCGTTGATGACGGTGGTGAACTATTCGATGCAGGACACCTTCGGAAACAATCAGTTCTTCTGGAATGGCGTCGGCTGGTTCAAGGAGTTGCTCGATCCCTCGACCGATCTCGGCGAACGGTTTTTCGCGTCGCTGTGGCGCAATCTGTTTTTCTCGACCGTGATACTCGCGATCGAGGTTCCGCTCGGAATCGTGGTTGCGCTTTCGATGCCGCGCCAGGGCTGGACGGTCGCGGCCTGCCTGGTGACCATGGCGCTGCCGCTGCTGATCCCGTGGAATGTGGTCGGGACGATCTGGCAGATCTTCGGCCGGCCCGACATCGGGCTGCTGGGCTATGTGCTCAACAGCATTGGTCTGAACTACAATTATGTGTCCAACGAATTTGACGCGTGGGCCACGGTCATCGTGATGGACGTCTGGCACTGGACCAGCCTGGTCGCGCTGTTGTGCTACGCCGGACTGAAGTCGATTCCCGATGCCTATTATCAGGCGGCACAGATCGACGGCGCATCGCGATGGGCGGTGTTCACCGCGATTCAGCTTCCGAAGATGAATCGCGTGCTGCTGATCGCGGTGCTGCTGCGGTTCATGGACAGCTTCATGATCTATACCGAACCGTTCGTGGTGACCGGCGGGGGCCCGGGCAATTCGACGACCTTCATTTCCATCGAACTCGTCAAGATCGCGCTCGGGCAATTTGACCTCGGCAAGGCCGCCGCGCTGTCGCTGGTCTACAACCTGATCATCATCATCGTGTGCTGGGTGTTCTACACCGTCATGACCAATGCCGGCGCCGATCGGCAGGCCAACAAGGGAGTCGCGTGATGCATTCGATTCCCGGCCGCCGCGTCATTCTCTCGCTGTTCCTGATCTTCCTGTTGCTGCCGATCTATTGGCTGGTCAACATGAGCTTCAAGACCAATGGCGAGATCGTCTCGACCATGACGCTGTGGCCGCATCAGCCGACCATCGCCAATTACATGCGCATCTTCACCGACGAGAGCTGGTATTCCGGTTACATCAATTCGCTGAAATATGTTGTCATCAATACCGTCATCTCGATTTCGGTCGCCTTGCCGGCGGCCTACGCGTTTTCGCGTTACCGCTTCCTCGGCGACAAGCATTTGTTCTTCTGGTTGCTGTCGAACCGGATGGCGCCGGCGGCGGTCTATGCGCTGCCGTTCTTCAATCTCTACTCGGCGATCAACCTGTTCGATACGCCGTGGGCGGTGGCGCTCGCGCACTGCATCTTCAACGTGCCGTTGGCGGTGTGGATCCTGGAAGGATTCGTGTCCGGGGTGCCGCGCGAGATCGATGAGACGGCCTTTCTGGACGGCTACTCGTTCCCGCGGTTCTTCATCAGGATATTGGTGCCGCTGATCGCCAGCGGCATCGGCGTCGCGGCGTTCTTCTGCTTCATGTTTTCCTGGGTCGAGTTGCTGCTGGCGCGCACGCTGACGTCGGTCGACGCCAAGCCGATTTCGGCAGTCATGACCCGCACCGTCTCCGCGGCCGGGATGGACTGGGGATTGCTGGCCGCCGCCGGCGTCTTGACCATCATCCCCGGCGCGCTGGTGATCTGGTTTGTCCGCAACTACATCGCGCGCGGCTTCGCGCTCGGCAGGGTTTAGGAGGACGCACCATGGAAAACATCGCTTGGATGGCCTGGACGCTGCCGACCGCGATCTTTTTCCTGTTTCTTTCCACGACTTTGGCGGTGATGACGTGGCTCGCGGTTGCCTATCCGGAAGCTGAGCGCGTCGGGATCCTGCGCATTCCAACGACGCGCGGCGATCGATTGTTCATTTCACTGATTGTGACTGCCGTCATCCATCTGTTGTGGATCGGACTGGTCGGGACCGACACGATCGTGACGCTTCCGGTCGGAGAAGGAATTGAATTGTCGAGCCTGTGGCTCGCTACCGTGATTTCGCTTGGTTCGGCCGTTGCAATATTCCGCACCGTCTGAGGGAAGCGAAAAATGAGCAGATCCGGGATCAACCCGGCCTGGGTATGTCTGTCGCTGCAACGGAGGAATCAACATGCGACACTTGGAGAGAAGCAGAGGTCCTTTGACCAGGACCCGTGTTTTGATGATGACAAGCGCCGTCGCGCTGATGGCAGCGTCGGCTGCGATCACCGCGCCTGCATTTGCGGATGAGGCTGCTGCAAAAAAGTGGATCGACGCCGAATTTCAACCTTCGACGTTGTCCAAAGACGACCAGATGAAGGAAATGCAATGGTTCATCAAGGCCGCTGCGCCGTTCAAGGGGATGGAGATCAACGCTGTCTCCGAAACCCTGACGGTGCACGAATATGAATCAAAGACGCTTGCCAAGGCCTTCGAGGAAATCACCGGCATCAAGGTCAAGCACGACATCATTCAGGAAGGCGATGTCGTCGAAAAGATCCAGACCCAGATGCAATCCGGCAAGAATGTGTACGACGGCTGGATCAACGACAGCGACTTTATCGGAACGCATTTCCGTTATGGTCAAGCCGTCGATTTGACGGACTGGATGGCTGGCGAAGGCAAGGACGTAACCAATCCCGGGCTGGACGTGAATGACTTCATCGGCAAGTCGTTCACGACCGCGCCGAACGGTCACCTCTACCAGTTGCCCGACCAGCAGTTCGCGAACCTCTATTGGTTCCGCTACGACTGGTTCAGCAATCCCGAGTACAAGGCCAATTTCAAGGCCAAATACGGCTACGACCTCGGCGTTCCCGTGAACTGGTCGGCCTATGAGGATATCGCCGACTTCTTCACCAACGACGTCAAGGAAATCAACGGTGTCAGGATCTATGGCCACATGGACTACGGCAAGAAGGATCCGTCATTGGGATGGCGCTTTACCGACGCGTGGTTGTCGATGGCCGGCAACGGCGACAAGGGCATCCCGAACGGACTTCCGGTCGACGAATGGGGCATCCGGATGGAAGGCTGCCGTCCCGTCGGCTCGTCGGTCGAGCGCGGCGGCGACGTCAACGGTCCGGCGGCGGTTTATTCGATCGTCAAGTATCTCGACTGGATGAAGAAATATGCCCCGCCGCAGGCCCAGGGCATGACCTTCTCCGAGTCGGGTCCGGTACCGTCGCAGGGCAACATCGCCCAGCAGATCTTCTGGTACACCGCCTTTACCGCCGACATGGTGAAGCCCGGTCTGCCGGTCATGAATGCGGACGGTACGCCGAAGTGGCGCATGGCTCCATCGCCGCACGGCTCCTACTGGAAAGACGGCATGAAGCTCGGCTACCAGGACGTCGGCTCCGCGACCTTGCTCAAGTCGACTCCGATCGATCGTCGCAAGGCAGCCTGGCTCTATCTGCAATTCATCGTTTCCAAGACGGTGAGCCTGAAGAAGAGCCATGTCGGTCTCACCTTCATTCGTGAGTCCGACATCTGGGACAAGTCGTTCACCGAACGCGCGCCGAAGCTCGGCGGGCTGATCGAGTTTTACCGCTCGCCGGCGCGCGTGCAGTGGACTCCGACCGGCAACAACGTGCCGGATTATCCGAAACTGGCGCAACTGTGGTGGCAGAACATCGGCGATGCGTCGTCCGGTGCGAAGACGCCGCAGGCAGCGATGGACTCGCTGGCGGCAGCGCAGGATTCGGTGATGGAACGTCTGGAGAAATCCGGCGTGCAGGGCGCCTGCGGGCCGAAGATGAACAAGAAGGAGACGGCCGAACACTGGTTCGCGAAGTCGGCAAAGGACGGCAACATCGCGCCCCAGCGCAAGCTGGCCAACGAGAAGCCGAAAGGCGAAACCATCGACTACGATACGCTGATCAAGTCGTGGCCGGCATCGCCGCCGAAGCGCGCTTCGAACTGACGCAAACGCGACGAAAAATATAACGAAGGCCGGGAGCGATCCCGGCGTTTCTTTCTATTATACTTCCGTCATCGTCCGCGAAAGCGGACGATCCAGTACTCCGCGCGTTCTCGATTCCATCTCCGGCGGCGGCGATTACTGGATGTCCGGCTGGAGCCTGTCATCGGGCGGCCGTTCGGCCGACCCGTTGGCGGGCATGACGACTTGAGGATTTTTGCTATGCGCATGATTTTTCGCTGCGATCCGGCATTGTCAGAGCATTTGCCGCGGCCGGTTCCGGCGCGCGGCGCGCTTCCCGACTGGCTCCGGGCCATGCCGGCGAAAGCGCGATCGGAAATTCACGGACGGGAAATTCGCACCGTGAAGCAATGCCCGCCCTTTGTTGACGCGATGGCTTATGGAGTCCTGATTCTGCTGCCCTGCGACGTTGCCGTCGATCGAGGTTCGTTTTCGTGGGACTGGAACATTCCCGAGCCGCTGACATCGGGACATCCACGCGCACCCCTGAGCTTCCATGTCGCGGCCCAGTTCGCGGATGCGCCTTTTGCAAGGCAGGGACAGGCCGCGCTCAAATTCAACAGCTTCTGGACCATCGAGCTTGAGCCCGGCTGGTCGCTGTTTGCCACTCATCCGGTGAACCGCGATGACCTGCCGTTTCGTTTGATTTCGGGCCTCGTGGATGCGGATCGCTTTTATGATGGCGGAATCAATTTCCCGGCGATCTGGATGCAGCCTGATTTTTCGGGAGTACTGCCAAGGGGCACGCCGGTGGCGCAGTGTTTCGCGGTCCCGCGCGCCGCACCGCAGCTCGAATTCGAGTGCTTCGACGAGGCTCACAAGGCGGCATATGCGAAGGCCGTCACTGAGGTGTTGTCCACGCCCGGTGTCTATCGCAAGCGCTTCCGCGCGCGACGTGGCCGCTCGGAGCATGACCGGCCCTAGCCGCCCAGTGAGCGGCGCAGCGCTGCCTCGTCGATCCACAAGCGCCCGTGCGACGCCGACGTCAGCGCCATCGCGATGGTGCCGAACATTTGGGGACGCAGGCGATAGGCTTCGCTATAGGCGCGCATCGCGCTGTCCAGATCGCCGGCTTCCTGAAGCACGACGCCGAGATTGAGCGCGGCCTCGGCATAGTCAGGTTTTATGTCGAGCGCCTTGCGGTAGGCGGTGGCGGCTCCGCCATAGTCACGCAAATCCTGGCGGACGAGGCCGAGATCGAACCAGACGGATGCGGGGGGTCACTTGCCACCGCGCGTTCAAGCAAGGCCAGGGCGCTGGCGTGGTCGCCATCCTCCCATGCCAACCGTCCGAGCCGGGCCGCGGCCTCCATGCTTTGCGGAATGACTTCCAGAATTGCCCGCCACGCCTCGCGCGCGGCAAGCCGAAGACCGGCCTGGTCAAGTGTTCTGGCCTTTTCGAGAAATGCCTCGCGCTGCGGCGCGATCGCGATTGCCCGGTCCAGATGCGATAGCGCGTCGTCGAAGTTCCTGGTGGTGCGCGCGATACGGGCAGCGAGAAGCTGTGCGGCGGCGTTCGCAGGCCGTTTTGCAAGACTGGTCTCGAGGTGGATGCGGGCCGATTGAATTTCGCCTTTGGAAAACAGCACGGCGGCAAGAAGATGATTGAGCATGGGATCGCCGGGCTGGCGGGCCAAGCCTTGTTCGCAGAGCCTGCGCGCCTCGTCAGGCTGGCCGGAATTAAAGGCCGCCGTCGCACGACGAACAATGTCTTCGGCGCTGTTCTTGCTCATATCATCCGCGTCACGTTCGTTCGCACTCAAGATAAACCACTGCCGCCGCGCGTGGCTCATTCTGTCGGGCAGATTAGAACAATAGAGCGGGTCTGCAAGGAAGGTCGCTGGCTGACATAAAAAGGCCGGGAGTGATCCCGGCCTTTTTTTCGTCGCTTCGCTCCTCGCAATGACGGCTAAAGGGCGGCTTCCTACTGCGCCGCCAGCGCCTCTCCCAGCACCGGATAGTCGATGTAGCCCTTGGCGCCGCCGCCGTAGAACGTCGCCTTGTCCGGTACGTTGAGCGGCGCGCCGCGCTTGAAGCGCTCGACCAGATCGGGATTGGCGATGAACGGCTTTCCGAATGCGATCAGGTCGGCCTCGTTGGCCGCGAGCACCTTGGTGGCGAGCTCGAAATCATAGCCGTTGTTGGCGACGTAGGCGCCCTTGAAGCGCTTGCGCAAGGAACCATAGTCGAACGGCGCAATGTCGCGCGGGCCGCCGGTAGCACCCTCAATGACGTGGATATAGACCAGCTTCAGCGCATTGAGATGGTCGACGACATAATCGAACAGCGGTTGCGGATTGCTGTCGGAGACGTCGTTGGCCGGCGTCACCGGCGAAATGCGGATGCCGGTTCGCTCAGGCCCAGCTTCCGCGGCCACGACCTTTGCGACTTCGAGCATCAGCCTGGCGCGGTTCTGGATCGATCCGCCATAGGCGTCGGTGCGCTTGTTGGTGCCGTCCTTGGCGAACTGATCCAGCAGATAGCCATTGGCGCCATGGATTTCGACGCCGTCGAAACCTGCCTCAAGCGCGTTCGCGGCTCCGCGTCCGAAGCTTTCGACAATGCCGGGGATTTCCTCCAGCGTCAGGGCGCGCGGCTCGGATACATCGGCGAACGTTCCGTTGACGAACGTTTTTCCCTTGGCGCGAATGGCCGATGGAGCCACCGGCGGCTGATTGTTCTCCTGCAGGCTGACATGAGAGATACGGCCGACATGCCAGAGCTGAATGAAGATGCGGCCGCCACGCTCGTGCACGCGGTCCGTTACCTTGCGCCAGCCCGCAACCTGTTCTTTCGAGTAGATGCCGGGCGTGTCCTGATAACCCTGACCCTGTTGCGAAATCTGGCTCGCTTCGGTGATCAGCAGACCCGCGGATGCTCGCTGCCCGTAATATTCAATTGCCAATGGACTGGGCACCATGCCGGCGACCGCCCGGTTGCGGGTAAGGGGCGCCATCACAAGTCGATTGGGGAGTGTGATCGGGCCAAGTTTGTAGGGCTCGAAGAGTTTGGTCGGCGTGCTCATTTTATTGTTCCAGGAAATTGCAGGTGACAAGAATGTGTGCATTCCGAACGCCCGCGGCAATGCCGCGAGCTATCAGGATATTGCAGGCTAGCCGCGCGCGACGCTGAGCAATCAGTTTACCCCGAGAAAATCGCGCTTGCCGATTTCCACGCCATTATGGCGCAGAATGCCGTGCGCGGTGGCGGCGTGGAAATAGAAATTCGGGAAGGCAAAACCATTGAGGTACTGCTGCCCCTTCAGCGTCATGGTGTTGGTGGGGCCGACGGGAAAGCTGACATCGCGGCTGTCGGCGCCGTTGAACTGATCAGGCTTGAACGCCTTCACATAGTCGACGGTTTTGGTGAGCCGCTGCTTGAGCTCATCGAAGGTCTTTTCGGTGTCGGGGGTGGACGGCACCTCGCTATGCGCCAGGCGCGCGCAGCTTTTTGCGGCGAAATCGCAAACCAGCTGGATCTGTTTACTAAGCGGCAGCATGTCCGGATACAGCCGCGCGCCGAGCAGCACTTCGGGCTGAATATTCTTCGCCTTGCAATGCGCTTCGGCCTTGGTGAGGATACCCGAAAGACTGCCGAGGATTTGCAGGAACGCCGGAACGGAAGCGTCGTAGAAGGACATGGGATGCTCTTTTCGTGTTGTGGAATATCTTGGGGGTGCGGCAGACAGGCGAACTACACTTCTTACAATTAGCCCGTCATAACAACTAACGAATATGTCAACGCGGCGCTCCGCGCATCCGCGCCAGCAATTCGGCCGTGGGCCAGGAGTCGGCGGGCAGGCCGTATTTGATCTGCATCGCCTTCACGGCGCTGCGGCTTTGCTGACCCATGACGCCGTCGACCTTGCCGACATTGAAGCCGGCGCGCACCAATAATTGCTGCAGCTCGCGAAGCTCGTTGAACGGCAATTGCGCGATCGGCGCGGAGGGATGATGCATCGGCGGCGCGCCGGCGATACGGGTCGCGAGATAACCCGCCGTGGTCGAATAGATCAGCGAGTTGTTCCATTCGGTGTAGGCCGCAAAGTTGGGATAGGCCAGGAAGGCCGGCCCCATGCGGCCCATCGGCAGCAGCAGCGAGGCCGGGAGATTGTCGTTCGGCAGCGCGTGCCCGTCGGGGTAGGTCACGCCGAGCTGCGCCCATTTCGAACGCGGCAATTGAATCGTCAGATCGGCCTGGTCCCAGGGTAAATTTTGCGGCACCCGCACTTCCTGCAGCCAGGGTTCGCCGCGCCGCCATTTCAGTCCGTTGGCGATGTAGTTAGCGGTCGAGCCGATCACGTCGGCCGGGCTGCGCAGCAGGTTGCGGCGGCCGTCGCCGTCGTAGTCGACGGCGTAGTTGAAATAATGCGTCGGCAGGAATTGCGTCTGTCCCAATTCGCCGGCCCACGAGCCGACCATCTCCGCCGGCGTGAGGTCGCCGCGGTCGATGATTTTCAAGGCCGCGATGGTTTCGTTCGCGAACATCTGCGAGCGGCGGCAGTCATAGGCCAATGAGACCAGCGAACGCAGCGTCGGCAGGTTGCCCATATTGGCGCCGAAGTCGCTTTCCAGGCCCCAGAACGCGGCGATGACAGCCGGCGGAACGCCATACTCCTTCTCGGCGCGCGCGAAGGCCGCGGCATAGGTTTTGATCCGGGCCTGGCCCTGCTGCATCCGGTAGGTGGCGGCCATGCGGCCGGCGAACTCGGTGAATACCTGTCCGAACACGCGCTGGCCGCGGTCGCGGTTGACGATGCCCTGGTCGTAGACCAGGCCGGGCGAGGCTTCCGCGATGGCGCGCTGCGAGACGCCGGCCGCGACCGCCTGCTGTTTCAGGTCTGCAAGAAAGCGGTCGAAGCTCATGCCGGCGTGACAGGATGCGCCCTTCTGGGCTGATGCCTGCTGCGGTCCGCACAGGATCGCCAACAAAACTGCGCCAGGAAGAAATCGTGCCGTTGAAAACTTTCGCATGCGGTTACCGATTAGGCGTGGGCGAACAGAGGGTGCTTTTCTCTTGCCCTCCCCCTGCAGGGAAGGGTGAAGGCAATCTTACAACTCGGGCGCATTGCCGAAAGCGAACGAGGACACGCGGCGGGGGTTCTCGTCAAGGGAGCATGATGACATCGGGCCGCAGGGCGCAATAGCGCAGGGTATTGCCTAAAACAGCTATTCTTCCAGAATGCTTATGGTGCAATCCTCGCCGCCTTCGCGCCAAGTACGCAGTCCGACTTCTTCAAGAAACGGCCACTCGCTCTGATCGACGCGGGCGAACAGATTGACGCGCGACTCGCCGCGCCAGTCGCGCACTGTTTCCGTGCCCTAGAACCAGCCAATCGCTTCGAACCCCGTCACGTCGCGGTCGGACCATTCCGCGGCGTAGATCACGTCACCCAAACCGGCGTTAAGAATCTGATTCTCCCGTGGAGGCTTGTTGGGAAGGTCGAGTTTTGTGTGCGTTTCGCGACCTGTCCACCGCGCGTTGTACGCCTTGGTGGTCACGGGCAAATTGGTGCGAATGGCCTCCCAAGTTTTGGGCGCCTTATCGATCATCACCGTTGCCGTGAAGTAACCGCCACGGGCGAAACTGAATCTTAGCTTTGGCATTTTTTGCCCTCTTTTTCAGTTCGGAACAAAGCAGTTGGATTCCCGGCAACGATCGGATTGGACGTCTGCGCTTGCGTCGGCGCTCATCACTACCGTCAACTTTCAAACTCGGTGGGGAGCGCCTGCATCCCGAGCCGAAAAAAAGGCAGGCAGCGATTAGGAATCTGTGACCGATTTCAGAACGCGTGCGAACTCCCACGCCGTCCCTATCGTCCGTCGTACTCGTCCGGATCCATCGCCCAGACACATTGGTCGCGGCCGGGCGCGTAAGTGCGGTTGGTCTGCGCCGGATTGCGGTTGATCAGCGGCCGCAGGTACATCGGGTGTGTGGCGCTGCGCACCTCGTGCTCGACCGTGAACAGGTGCCTGCCATCAGCGGGATCAATGATGTCGCGAAAGCGGTACTGGTATTGGTTGTCCTCGCTAAAGATCAGGTCGCGCTCCGACAGCCGGCGGTAAGGACCTGAGAAGTCCGTGATGTACATCTGCACATGGTGGCCGTCGTAATCCGGCTGCGGCCGATCGATCTCGCGGAATTGGAGATACTGGTCCTTGCCCATCTTCGCGCGCGCCACGGTACTGTCGCCGTTCCTGAGTTCGGCTTGTATTCCCATGATCTGAGAATAGAAGGCGCAGATGCCTGTCGCGGTCCCGGCCGGTACCTCGAACTCGACATAAGGGATGCCGAGCGTTATGCGTCCGAAGCGCGCGGCATCCGGCTCATGGCAGCGCACGCGATTTCCCCAGGGACATGTTGCCTCGACGTAGTCGTTGTGCTCGCTGAACGCGAACGCGGTGCCGTCCAGCTTCTTGGCGACAGACGCGAGCCGATCGAGCAGAGCCTCGCGGCCCGAGATGACGATCCCGGTATGGCCCCGGAGCACCTGCGCCTCGCCGCTCGGCAGATGAAACTGGCTTCTGCCGACGTTGACCCACATATTGGTGTCGGACACCATCAGATAGGGGTCGCGGGTAAGCCCGAGCCCGGCGACATAAAACAATGCGGCCAAGCGCTGGTCGGGTACCTGTACGTTGACGTGTTCGAGATGGATCGAGTTGCCAAGATCTTCTACGGCGCGGTCGAATTGCTGCTGCATGAATGCGGTCCCGGATGCGTTGCGGCACATCATAGCGAAGCGTGACGCCTAATCCAACAATTCGGTGACGAAGGAGATTTCTCGAAACCTCGTCGGTTTGGGCATCGGAAGTCCGATTCGGGTCAAACTCGTCGTTCTGACCGTGGGCAGGCCACTTCCGGTCTACCCCGATAAACAGACATTCTCAGAGTCCGTCGGCATGTCTCAAAGGTGCCAGGTTCAGACTTGGCCTACATCGAGCGTCTTGGCTATGTTTGCGGGGAGCGCGATTGCAGAGGACATAGTGCAAACGCAGGCTTTCGAGTATAGCGTCGTCTCCTGAGCGCGAGACTTGCCATAGGCGTACGTGAAAGCGGAGGGCAATATGCGTTTGCGCGACTGTCACAACTTTCATGATTTCCGGCGGCTGGCCAGACGACGTCTTCCGAGTCCGATCTTTGATTACATTGACGGAGCGGCTGACGACGAGGTCACATATCGCCAGAATACGGCAAGCTTCGAGCGCTGTGACTTGGTGCCCAACGTCCTGCGCGGCGTGGAAGCCGTTGATATTTCAGTGACCGTCATGGGCCAGAAGCTCGCAATGCCGTTCTATTGCTCTCCCACTGCGCTACAACGCCTGTTCCATCATCAGGGCGAACGTGCCGTCGCAGCTGCGGCGGCGAAGTACGGCACGATGTTCGGCGTATCCTCGCTTGGCACGGTTAGCCTGGAGGAATTACGCAAGGCGCACGATACACCGCAAGTCTATCAATTCTATTATCACAAGGATCGCGGTCTCAACCGCGCTATGATGCAACGAGCGAAAGAAGCTGGCGTTGAGGTAATGATGCTGACCGTGGATAGCATCACGGGCGGCAACCGCGAACGCGACCTACGCACCGGGTTTTCCATTCCATTCAGGCTGACGCTTGGCGGGATGTTTCAATTCGCGATCAAGCCGATGTGGGGCCTCAACTACGTCACTCATGAGAGCTTCAAACTGCCCCAGTTGGATGAACACGTCGACATGAGCGGTGGGCCGATGTCGATCGGCAGGTATTTTACTGAGATGTTGGACCCTTCCATGAACTGGGACGATGTGGCTGAATTGGTTCAACTATGGAATGGTCAATTCTGTCTGAAGGGCATTATGTCGGTGGCAGATGCGAAACGCGCAGTTCAGATAGGTTGCACCGGCATCGTACTGTCGAACCATGGCGGTCGGCAACTGGATGGCTCGCGAGCAGCATTCGATCAGCTGGCTGAAATCGTGGATTCCGTGGGCGATCGAATCGATGTGATCATGGACGGAGGAATCCAGCGCGGAACCCATGTACTGAAGGCGCTCTCGCTTGGGGCCAAAGCCGTTGGAGTTGGGCGCTTTTATCTCTATCCTCTTGCGGCGGCCGGTCAGGCCGGGGTTGAGCGGGCGCTTGGCCTAATGCGGGCGGAGATCGAGCGGGGAATGAAGCTGATGGGCTGCACAACGATCGACCAGCTCTCTCGTGAAAATCTGCGCTTCAGATAAATTTCTTCGCAGTCTCGGTTGCGACGCGCAAGATCGAATGTCCGATAATGGGATGGTCCGGCCGTGCTCCTGCCCCACCAGCGATAGAATGCTGGGAAGGGGCACCAAAGACAAGGAGCACGCCATGTCCCAGAAGTTCGAGAGCGCAATCGCCGTGATCGGCATCGATATTGGCAAGAACTCGTTCCATGTTGTCGGCCACGATGAACGCGGTGCGATCGTGCTGCGGCA
>Ga0207926_1000430_pt1 | contig 21946 bp, 20 predicted proteins | sample NGESurdeep072012_8_FD_184454 | JGI IMG/M metagenome (GOLD analysis project Ga0207926, IMG submission 184454) | Arctic peat soil microbial communities from Barrow, Alaska - NGEE Surface sample 210-1 deep-072012 (SPAdes) | ecosystem: Environmental > Terrestrial > Soil > Wetlands > Peat ...
AAGGCTGCTCAATGCACCATGCACGGCAAGGTTGTGATTCCGTATTCCCGACAGACTCCTAGCGAAAAAGCCCGGCTTTGGAATGGGGTGGGCTCTTGGGACACGAAGCAGATGTTGACGCTACGAAGCACTCGGCTCCGTGAGAGGGAAGCGCAGCACTCGCCGTCGTGTCAGCCGCGTAACTGTTGAGAAATCCCCATCTCACTCGCAATCGGCGACATGAGGCAGTTGCCGGCCTTAGCACATCTCCGCTTCCGGCCAACTCCGTGTTGGCCGACCTTGGCGCAAAATCGCCAAGCATTGAACTGCTCCAGAAGGTGCGCTTAACCGGATCCTCGGTGCCACTCCAGATGATCGCCGACCAGAGCACCTGGTGTAATTCCAGGTGGGAGCGGAGATCAAGCCCTTGCGCGAACCTCGTTCGATTGGCAGGGCCTTGGCTCACTCGGAGAAGGTAAAGCTGCTGGCGAAAGCGAAGAGCCGCCCTGAATGGCACAATGCGCGTTTGGCGGGCATTCTGGCTCTCAATACGACATGTTTTGTACGTTCGCGCGCTTTTTGCCACCCAAAGGCCGCGTTCAGACAGCAAATTGGCCGCAGCGCCCTGGTGCCAATGATGAAATGCGGGCGTTGATACCAGCAGCCCCAGCCAGCCAAACCGCCAGCGCCGGGTTTTCGGTTGTTGTCGTGTCGGAGGGTTTGCGGTGAGCCCTCGACGAATCGGAGGCGCCGTCTTTCGGGAGACAGCGGCGTCTCCGAAGTCATCTCTCAGCAAGAACCGGTTGATTTGCCAGCGACGCTGCTGTCTGCAGTAGAGAGACTGTGAAGTGAAGGCACCACACTAGCGATGACATCCAAACCAACAGCGATGGCAGTGAGGAAGCGACGGGGGCATTCACGGCGAAGCCGGAAACGTGTCGTACTCGTTGTGCTCCTAAGTGTCGGCGGCTTCCTTGCCATCGCCCTCATACTACGGGCGGTCTCGCGATTACTCCAGTTGGCAGATATCGGCGGTATCCGTCACTATCAGCCTTTGCCCAATTACCGCGCTGCTCGCAGCACATACCCCTTCTCTGTCGTAAGTGGTGGCTTAGTGAGTCCCGAGGAGATGCGGGACTCCGTAAAGCAGGACGCTGTTGTCGCAAAGCACTACGCAGGCATCGATCCCGACAGGATGCATCTGGAGCGGCTCAATGCTGCCGTGCTGGTACACATCTCGTATCGAGTTGGTGACCGAGTTTACTGGACCCAGAAGAAGGAAGTTCCGAAAGGCGAGTTGATTCTGACCGACGGGACGCACATGATTCGCGCCCGCTGTGGTAACCGCCTGAGCTTCGTTCCGCCGGAACGGGGCATCGCCCCCCCGCCGATTGCAAGACGTGCTGATAAAGCGCCTCCCGAAGTTCCGGTCGAACCGCCAGAGCTGGTATTAGAATACGGACTGCCAGCGATCGTACCGTCCCCTGGGATGGAGCCTGAGGCACCCCCGGTTATTGCTGCCAATCCCAGTTCACCACCGGGGCGCTTCTGGCCGCCGGCCACTACCGCACCGCTGTGGTGTTGCACCGGCTACTACGGGTTTCCAACTTCACAGTCCACAACCCCGGTCAACAAGCGACCAGCCCATGGCACACGTCCCACGAGGCCGCTTGCTCCAACGCCGGAGCCGTCCACTTTGTTGTTACTCGCGACGGGCATTAGCGCAGCAAAGTTCGCGCTGCGGAAAGTCCGTCGCGGCAGGTCATGCTTGGTTTCTGTGCCCACAGCACGGAAACGTCAACGCTTGGGGTCCGCTCACACAGGACCGCAAGCGTTGTTGTGAGGGGCGATGAATAACAAAAGGACCATACCAAAAGAAACATTGCCAAGTCCTGGCATCCTTCTGTTGGACGACGCTTCGTTGTGCCCGGTGGCTTTTAATCGCGAGGCACTGCAGATCCTTGCGTTCCCGGTCCGTTCCGAAGGGTCGAAGCATTGCCAAACCGAGGTTTTGCGACAGATCAAGGCTAAACTCGTGGCCGGATTACCCAAGGGTGCCCGGTCGTATGTAACCACGCTGAGATCAGGCAACCGTACTTATCTTTGTCGCGCACTGAACCTAAGCTTTGATGGCGGGGAAGAAGAGTTCGGCAAGGGCGCATCAACGCTCCTCCTGATTGAACGTCCTGGGGTACCCGCCCATATCCGAGAAAGCCGCGTGTGTCGCAAGTTCGGGCTTTCTCCGCGCGAGTGCCAGGTCGTGGCGCTCTTGGTGAAGGGAATGACTACCAAAGAAGTGGCAAAGGAGCTAAACCTTAGCGCCAATACGGTGAAGTCGTTCCTGCGAATGATCATGGCGAAGATGGGCGTTTCGACACGAGCCGGCGTCGTTGGCAAACTGCACGAGAATATTCAGCCCTGATGATGTTTCCGCTAAACGCAGTACAAGACACCCCCAAACGGGTTAGCTCCATCGAGTGATGGCGAAAGGAGGTTGTGGCGCTGCACTGATCGTCGAATACTGGCTATGCCTTATCGCCGACAACTGCAAGGGATCCGCGATTCTTACCTGGTGGGCTGCGGCGGCAAGAATCGAACTGAAAACAGTTGCTTTCCTGAAACTGCTTCGTGCTCGCAATCATAGCCTCTACCGTCCTCGCGGCCAAGCTCCCTTGCCGAGCTCCGTTGCCGAGCCACCGTGATTATTGCTTGATCCTTGGTGATGGGTTTGGCCTCTAACCAATATGTGCGGCAATTTGCTTTTGGATGAGTTTGAGGTCCGGCAGAGGCTCGCGGATATGGTGACCTTATGTATTGACTGCCCGAGGGTAGGTGGTCGGCTTTGGTTTTGGGAGTTTGATTTTGGGCTGGCAAAAAAGGCAACGCAGCAACTGATCATTCCGTCGCGGCCCTCCTCGCTTCGATCACAACTGGTCAATGCTTCAGGGTTTCCATGACAATCTGCTGAATCAATCCAGTCAATCGGGGGTCCTCACCGATGGGCGACAGCACCTCGACCTCAAGCTGTGGAAACTGCGTTTTCGCCTGATTCACTTGTTCGGGTACGTCAATCGCCAGGTGTGCCCCAATCGAAAAGAACAAGGGAAGAATCTTCAGATGCAGGATTTGTTGTCCGACGCATTCGCGCGCCACATCCATCAGGATCGGCTCAAGGAATTCCATATAAGCCAAGCTCACCTTAGTTTCTCCTGATTGACCCTGCACAGCGTCGACAATACGCTCGAACGGAACACGCCACCGCGGGTCTTTACTCCCGTGCGCCAGCAACACCAGGCACTCACTCTTTCCAGGAGACTTGTTTACTTCGTCGCTGGAACGCGTTGAATTCATCTCTTTCACGGGCCCTTATCCGCCCTTACAGGCGCTGCGCTCAATCACAATGCCCCGAACCGCTGTCGCATAACCCCGCTACGGGACCGAAAGACTTGAAGTGGTGTCGGAACGATCAGCGGTTAGCAAGGCGTCCCAGCTCGACTCCATCCAACCTCACCCGCTGCCGGCCGCCTTCTAATGCGATTCCCAGGAAAGTGTATCGCGCGCCATGTAACTGCCAAGCTTGTATTCTTTTGCACATGACTGGCAAGCGGCGAGTCGCTCTCGCAGGCGATTACGATCCCGCTGTCATCGCGCACCAGACTTTTCACGGGCGATGCGATCGGTTTCCGCCGGCAGCTGCGGGACGGACGGTCATTCTGATTGGTGAATCGGGCGATCTCACGCCAGCTTCGCCATCTGTTCGATGTAGCGCTCGGCATCAAATTTCTTGCGCGCGGCATTGCCTGACATGTAACGGACGGTGCCAAAAATCGGCCGGTCGAACCAGGGACGGTCAAACTTGCCAGCGATGGACCACGCAATTCCTGCGTAGCCGTTCGGATCACGTCCATCGAGGAAATATTTGTCGTTGAGATACACCGCTATCTGGTACGCCACCGCGGGCGAAGGGCTCCACTCCAGTATCTTCTTCGCCCAATACATTCGCATGTAGTTGTGCATCCACCCGGCGTGGAGCATCTGGCGTTGCGCGGCATTCCACAGCTCGTCGTAGGTCTCGGCGCTCTCCAACTGCTGGCGCGAGTAGCTCTGGGGCCGGGGATCGCCGGCGTGGGCTGCGAGGGTGCGATGGGCCCAGTCGGGTGCGCTTTCAATGGAGTCGTACAACGGATTGAAGTGCACGAAGTTGATGGACAGTTCCCGCCAGGTGATGAGCTGATCGAGAAAGTCGTCCTTGACCTGGCGTGGCATCCTCGCCTGCTCCACCGCCAGCGCGACGGTTTGTGGCCCGATGTGTCCGAAATGCAGGTACGGCGACAATCGGCTGGTACCATCGAGCTCCGGCTTGCCGTGGCGCTCGGGATAGTGGGCCAGCTTGCCGGTCACAAATTCGCGCAGCAATGTCAAAGCTCGGTCGGTCCCGCCGTGAAAGGACGTGACAGGCTGGACTGAGCGATCAAGCTCCTTCCAACCCTCGGTGATGTCAGCGGATCCGTCGTCTGGGAGGACCGAAAGCCGGCGGGGCTTCTCCCACTCGACCCTGGCCTTGGGGTTCGGATGCGGGACCAGAAACTCCTGCAACCGCGCTTGCAGCCGCGGACGAATTACACGAGCGGCGTACTGTTCTTTTCCCAGCAGTTTCGAAGGTACAATGACGTCGGCATCCACCGTCCAAAATGGTGCGGCCAACTTTCGGGCCGCCAGCTCGCGCCAGTACTTCGGTTCTCGCATAGGGTTTTCGTCGCCGACCACCAGCGAGGCCTTCACTTCCTCGCAGAATTTCAGCAGGGAATGTTCCGGATACCGGCGCAGAACATATCCGATACCGCGCGCGCGAGCGCCAGCCGCAGTTTGGGGAATGCCTTCCGCCAGAAACACAAAGTGCCGCAGGTTGGCATGGGGATAGAACGGGACTGGGGCGAAGAAGATAACCACTGGCTGCTGCAGGAAGTTCGCGATCCGAACCGCGGTGTCAAGTGCCGAGTTGTCGAGTACTCGCTGCGTGCGCTGCATCCAGTAAACGACGCAGCGTCCCGCTGGATCGGGAGGTCCAGCGCGCCGGACGGTCACGCGCGGGTCGGAAGCTATCTGCTCCAGGGTTTTCGTAAAGGCATTTTGGCACATCGTGAAAGAATCCGCCAGGAGTACCGGTGTGGCCAAGTTGGCGCCGCACGATCTGCGTCGGACCTTCGCCAGGTCGTGCGACGCATTGGGACACGAGTTAGAGCAGATACAATTCCTTTTGGGGGCACGTCTCGGTTCAAACGACCGAACGGTATTTTGGCTGCAAGCAACGGGCACAAATAGTTCAGTAATTTAAGCGCTAAGCTGGGATTTCTGCCCGCCCGCCTCCAATGACGTAGTCTTTTCGCCGACTTCAAGTGGTTTCTCCTCCGCCAACGCTGGGCAATCCGCTTGGGCTTTTTCAGCGCGGACGGTGCAAAATTCGCCATCGCCAAGTCTTTCGTAAAGTTGCGCTCATCTATGTACTTGGCCGCAGATGCCGGGTGTCAACCAGGTAATGCTGTGGAGTCGAACTGAGAACATTGGCTGCGAAGGAGACTTGTGTCTGGATCCGAACGCGTAGCGATCGCCGGGGTCACTGGGTACATTGGTGGCCGCCTTGCCCCTCGTCTGCTCGACCACGGCTACGCTATTCGGTGTCTGGTGCGTTCGCCAGCCAAACTACAAAGTCGAGGATGGGCTACGAACCCCAACGTCCAAATCAGGCAAACGAACCTGGGAGACGAAACGTCCCTAACCTGCGACCTGGAAGGTTGTGGGGCCGCGTTTTACCTGGTCCATTCAATGATGTCCGCGGGATCGGATTACGCCGAGCACGATCGTCAACTGGCTTTGACATTCGCACGTGCCGCTAAGAATGCCGGAGTCAAACGAATCATCTATCTTGGTGGGCTGGGCGAGACCGGACCGGACTTGAGTGAGCATCTCTCCTCGCGGCGAGAAGTCGAAGAAGCGCTTGCCTCAACTGGCGTAGCTGTTACGGTGCTGCGCGCCGCCATGATTATCGGATCAGGCTCGGCATCCTTCGAAATCCTGCGCTACCTGGTGGAGCGATTGCCAGTTATGGTCACCCCGAGATGGGTGAGCACCCCGTGCCAGCCAATTGCGGTCAGAAATGTCATCGGGTACCTGGTAGGCGTCCTCGCGGTACCGGAGACTGCCGGCGGCGTATTCGACATTGGCGGGCCAGACATATTTTGGTACCGGGACATCATGCGCATTATGGCGGAGGAACTGGGACTGCGCCGCCGTTTGGTTATTCCTGTACCCGTGTTGACGCCACGCCTGAGCTCTTACTGGATTCAGCTGATCACGCCCCTGAGCAACACCATTGCCAGTCCACTGGCAGAGGGACTCAAGAATCCAGTCGTATGTCGGGATAACCGTATCGCCAGTCTCATACCTCAAGAATTACTTTCCGTCCGCGCCGCGATACAAGGAGCTCTCAGCCAAGTTGCTGAGCACCACGTGGAGACCAGTTGGTCTATGGCAGGTCCCATTCCGGGCGACCCGGATTGGGCAGGCGGAACCGTTTTTCGTGACGTCCGCCAGACGACCTTGGACATACCTGACTGGGCGGTCTTTCGCGCGGTGTGTCGGGTTGGCGGTGGAAACGGGTGGTACGCGACAGACATTCTCTGGAAGATCCGCGGATGGATAGATCTAATGGTTGGCGGCCCGGGCCTGCGGCGAGGACGGAGGGACCCAGAAACCGTCGGATACGGAGAAGCGCTGGACTTTTGGCGCGTGGTGGGGTTCGAGCGCGACCGCCGCCTGGCTTTGCGCGCCGAGATGAAGGTTCCGGGTGAAGCGCTGCTGGAGTTCCGGGTGGACGCGCTCAATGATCACCAATGTGTCCTGCACCAGTCGGCGTTATTTCGTCCGCGAGGCTTGTTCGGCTTGGCGTACTGGTATAGCGTGCTGCCCTTCCACGCCATTGTCTTCAAGGGCATGCTAAGCGGCATTGAACGGGAAGCGCTCAAGATTGCGGCCCGCGCCCAGGATATGGTCCAGGAAACCCCAACATAACCTGACGCTAAGGCACCGATTTCGCGCGGAGCGGGGGTTCGCTGGCGGGAGTCGATTTCGAGCATCCTGTCGCGTGAGGCAAGCGCTCCGAGGATCTTGTGGGCCCGGGCTTCCGGCTTCTTCTTCCAGAGGCGCGTTGCTGTTTCGGCGGCGAAGGGCTTGATAGTAAGCAGTGCGACGAGTTCGGCCTCTTCCGGAGCGAACCATACCTCTTCTCCACCTCCGCGCTTAACTTCACTCTCTACTTGATGTGATCGGAATCTGTTACACAGCCCTAATAAGCCGGGAAGGCCACATCGTCGCGAGAAAAGACATTTCCAGAACGTTGAATTTCGCAGGAGGGATTGGCATCAGCTCACCGGGCTCGGAAGGTAGAAAACCCGGTCTCATAGCAGGGTCGAGTTTGGCGCGTTTCTGTGGCAGGAAACCGAACAGTTGTACCATGAACGTTGTAGCCCGCATCAGTGGAGGATCGCATGGGAAAGACGATAGAGTTCAAGCGGCCCGACGGAAAGACCTGCTCCGGCTACCTGGCAACGGCCAAAGAGGAAGCATTCCTGCCCGGCTTCGTTGTTATTCAGGAGTGGTGGGGACTCAATGATCAGATCAGGAAGACGGCCGATCGGCTTGCCGAGGCCGGCTACCGGGCGCTGGTACCGGACCTGTACCGGGGCAAACTAGCTAGCGGCGCAGAGGAGGCAAACCACCTGATGGCAGGCCTCGACTTTTCCGATGCGGCCGAGCAGGATATCCGGGGTGCCGTGCAATACCTCAAGCAATCGTCCAAGAAGACCGCAGTGGGCGGATTCTGCATGGGTGGCGCACTAACGCTCCTCTGCGCCGGGCGGGTGTCGGAGATGGACGCTGGCGCTTGCTTTTACGGCATCCCACCAGCCGAACTTCTCGATCCCAGGAGCATTCAGATCCCGCTGATCTGTCACTTTGCCAACCATGACGATTGGTGTACGCCCGCGAAGGTGAACGGGTTGGAGGCCGCGCTCAAGCAGTCGAAGTCAAAATACGAGATGTACCGCTACAACGCGCATCATGCCTTCATGAACGAATCTCGTTCCGAAGTTTACGATGCACAGTGTGCCAGGACAGCATGGGAGCGGACTATCAAGTTCCTTAAACAGGCGCTCGCATAACTGCAGCGCGACACCGGGGCATCACCCGATTTATCGCGGTTGCCTGGGAAAAGGTGGATCAGCCGGTTCGTTGCTGCATCCTAAATTTCAACTGAGGCTGGAAGAGCAGTGTCTATTGCGCCCATGATGATTGGATCCTGTCCCCACGTCCTCCCTATCATTCCTCGAGTCGCGGTCCTGCTCTGCTGAGTGTCTTCAGGCCACGGCAACGATCTGTTTTAGGAGACACATGTCGAAATCGCGCAGACAATTCCTGACCCGCACCCCGCTTGCCCTGATAGGGGCTGCGGTCGCGTCTTACAGCCAAACCCAAAATCCCACCGAGCCGCCACCGGGCGCGCCTCCTGCCTTCGGCACTGCGCCACCGGTTGGACCTGAGGTGTCGCCAGCAACTTTTGCCCAGGCTGAAAAGCTGGTGGAAGTGGAATTGAGTGCCGACGAGCTTGCCTTGGCGGCCGGCAACTGGCGCAGCGCCATGGCTCCGCTGTATGAGAGCCGGGTGGGACCGCGCAAAGTGTCACTGGAGGCGACGCTTGCGCCCGCGACGCGCTGGAATCCGGTGTTACCCGGCGAAAAAGCTGGTCCGGCAAGCAACGAATTTGTCAGGAGCAAGATCGATCCCGGGTCGTTGCCTAAGAATGAGGAAGATATTGCCTTTGCGCCCGTGACCCAGCTCTCGCTCTGGATCGAGCAACGAAAGCTCAGCTCAGAGCGACTCACCCGGCTCTACCTCGCGCGTCTGGAGCAGTTCAATCCCAAGTTGCGTTGCGTCATCACGCTCACCCGCGAACTGGCGCTTGCCCAAGCCAGGAACGCTGACCAGGAAATCGCTGCCGGCAAATATCGCGGGCCGCTGCATGGCATCCCCTGGGGCGCCAAGGACCTACTGGATACGGCGGGCATTCCCACGACCTATGGCGCCGAGCCATTTCGGAATCGCATCCCGACTACGGACGCGGTTGTCGTCAAGCGGCTTAATGATGCGGGCGCGGTGCTGGTGGCCAAGTTGAGTTTGGGCGCGCTGGCGCTCAACGACATCTGGTTCGGGGGCCAGACCATGAACCCGTGGCTGATGGAGGAAGGCTCGTCGGGCTCGAGCGCAGGCCCGGGCGCGGCCACGGCCGCGGGATTGGTGGGCTTCGCGATCGGCAGCGAAACGGACGGCAGCATCGTGAGTCCCTCGATGCGCTGCGGAATCACGGGACTGCGGCCGACCTTCGGTCGTGTCGCGCGTACCGGTGCTATGACGCTCTGCTGGTCGCTGGACAAACTCGGCCCCATGGCCCGCAGCGTTGAGGACACAATGCTGGTGCTGAACACCATCTCCGGCCCCGACCCGGGCGACGTGTCAAGCGTGCCCAGCAAGCTGGAGTTCAATGCAGATGCGAGTGTGCAGGGACTGGTCGTAGGCTACTTTCCCGGGTGGATGAAGCAGAGCCCCGCAACCGACGTGGACCGTGCCGCGCTGGAGGCGGTTAAGAAGGTGGGGATGGTACCGGTCGAGGTGGCTATTCCCGACTGGCCTTATGACTCGCTCGACCTGATCCTCTTCGCTGAATCGGCTGCTGCTTTCGAGGAACTGACGCTGAGCGGCGGGATAAACCAGCTCAAGGTGCAGGTACCCGATGCGTGGCCCAACACCTTCCGCCAGTCACGTTTTCTTTCAGCGGTGGACTTCGTCCAGGCCGACCGCTTGCGGCGCAAGGTGGCCATAGAGATGGAGCGCGTGTTTTCGCAGGTGGATCTGCTCCTGGTGCCGTCGCTGCGCGACGAGATGCTTACCCTTACTAACTTCACCGGCCATCCCTCGCTCACGCTGCGCGCGGGCTTTGTCGAAGTCTCCGAAGCGCGCAGCGACTGGGCGCCCGATCCTGCCCATCCACTTCCTAAGTTCTCGCCGCCTCGACGAGTGCCGCACGGCGTCACCCTGATCGGACGGCACTTTGAGGAGGGTACCTTGGGGCGCGCAGGCCTCGCGCTGGAGCGCACCTTCGGTGTGGCCGCCGAGCGTCCACCTGGGTTCTAACTGGGCCGGGATTCTTCGGTTCCGGTTCTATGATCTGAGAACACCAACTGAAAGGGCGACGACCTGGTCCAGTTGGGTCGCGTTGCCAAGAGTTTCCCCCAAGCCTCGATCATCGCGGATCTTCTTGACGGGCGTAACCCGTCATTTCCAGATACCCCACACCTTTTGCAGGCTTGCTGTCGCGCGTTCCAGCGACGGTGGTCGCGCCTTCCCAATAGGACAGACCCGCACCCATGCCGCTGACCAGTTCCTGCGACTTCAGCGGCGTGGTTAGCTGAAGGTCCAATCTGAGCGAAGGGACGGTGATCCGCCAGGCGATGGGATAGATGGCGTGCGTGTCCGGGCTCGCGTACGTCTCTTTCTCAGGTTGCATGGAGAAGTCGGCAACGCCCAGATAAGCCGGTTTGCCTGCGGCATCAATGTAAGTTCCAGCCGAGAATGAATCCACACTGCCGTCTTTGTGGCGGAAGCGGTAGAGCATAAGCTCGGTGTTATCGTCGAGCTGCAGGCTCACCCAGTCCCAGCCACTCTCATTGGTATCGAGTTGATGAGTGAAGAACTCGTGGTCCATCCAGGCGGTGCCTTCAACCTGATACTCTCTGGCGTTTAACTCGATGGTTCCGGTGGTCAACAGTCGAGTGAATGAGATGTAGTGGGACGCCTGGCCTGCGCCCGCCGCCTTTTGGCTGACGCCGTCCTTGCCATGAATCACCGGCGGTTTGCGAGAGCTCATCACAAGCCGCAACGCGAAATTCTGAGCAATGGCCAGCAACTGTTGCTGGTTGCCCGTCCACTGCACTTGCCAGTTTCCGTTCCACACTTTAGCGGTTGGCTCACTCGCGCCCGCCAATCCGGGGCCAGCGCGATTCACTCGCTCGGTGTGATAGAAGCGATCACCGTCCAAGTCGCTTAGCGCGAGGTGCGCCAGGTAGATGTCGTTAACGTCCCAGTCCGATGTTTGGGCCTTGCCTCGGCTCACGCCCTGGCGGAAGAAAGTCAACTCGAAGCCAAACTTGTGGCCGTCGGCAGACCGCAGGTTGCCGGTGTAATACCACCACTCCGTCTGGTAATCAGGGTGATTGAAGTGATCACGCGGAAACTGGTACTGGTAGCTCGGAAGCGCCTTCTGGTATTGGGCCGTCAAAGGCATCGCGGCCAGAAGCACGAGTAATGTGGCCAGAAGACTACTCTTCATGCACGACCTCGATTGGGTTCAAGCGCGTCGCGATGCGCGCCGGATAGAATCCCGACAGCACAGTTGCCAGGAAAACCAGCATAAGCGCTGCGAGCAGCAGCAAGACCGGCAAATGAAGCTGGATCGTCCAGCCAAATGACTGCTTGTTAATGACAAAGATCAGGAGTAAGGAGAGCACGAAGCCGAGCGCGAGCCCGGCCAGATTGGCTAGCAACCCGATCAGCCCTGCCTCCAGGAAGATAATCTTACGGACCTGCGACACACTGGCGCCCAGGAAGCGTAGCAACCCCAACTCGCGGCGGCGGTCGATGACCACGGTTAGAAGCGCACCAGCGATTCCGATGATAGCCACGATGACGGCGACCAGTTCGAGCGCATAGGTAATGGCAAACGTGCGGTCGAAAACACGGATCGCCTCTGCCCGCAAGCTGCGGTTGGTGAAAATGAGAATGTTCCGGCCTGCCGCGGCCTGCTCGACTGCTTTGCGCACGTCGTCGATATTCGCGCCGGGAGCTACGTAGACAGCGATGCCCGACGGTGCCGGGTCCGGCAGATAGCGCAACATGGTCGAGCGGTCCACGACGATATAGCCCTTCTCGCTGCCATAGTCGTAGAACACATCAACCACATGAAAGGTGACTTGCGCGTTTCCCAGCGGAAGCGTGATGTTGTCGCCCGCCCGGACGTGGTGCTTGTTGGCGAAGGGCTCGCTGACGGCGGCGTTGTCTCCGCTGCGCATCTCGGCATCGACCACACTGGTGGGGCGGCCGGAGAGGAAGCGGATCTTGGCGAGGTCGTGGTTGGCGCGGGTGTCAGCCGAACCGAGCGTCGCGGGCAAGCCCTGATAGCTGATGTCATATCCGCGAAAGCGGTCCACACCGGCGACTCCCGGCAGAGCTGCGATGGTATCGGCAAGAGACGGGTCGAGAGTGGGCAGACGGTCCGCGCGGGGGTCTCCGGCGGGCTGCAGAAACAGATCGGCTTTGAGCTGGTCGTCCATCCAGACCTGCACCGTCTGACGGAAGCTGCCGACCATGATGGCCACCGAGGTCATCATGGCGATTGCGGTGGACAGTGCAGCTACCAGCACCGCAGTGCGTCGCAGAGAAGACACCAGACTGCGCGACGCCAGCATGGCTTCCACGCCGAGCGCCCTGCGCAGCAGACCGGAGAAGGCTGCGGTCAGTCCGCTGACCAGCGCCGGAATGGCGAATGCCGAAGCGCCAATCATCAGCAGCGCCGCCAGGTAGCCGAAAAACGGCTTGCCCGCAATCGCTGGAACGAAACTCGCGGCAGTGCCCGCCAAGGCGAGCGCCAGCGCGACCCATAGATCGCGTATCTTGTGCACCCGCGCGGCGTACTCGCGTTCTCCTCGCGCCATGGCCTCCACAGGCGGCACCAGCGACGCCTCGCGCGCGGGAGAGGCCGCCGAAACCAGGGCAACACCGATGCCCACCAGCAAGGCCAGCGCGATGGAACTCGACGTCAGCGCAATCGGCGCCGGACGGCTGCTGACGTAAAGGCCCTGCACCGTGGCGCCAAGCAAACGGACCGCTCCAGTCGCCATAACCCGACCCAGCACAATTCCCAGCACGCCGCCGGCGACACCGAAACAAAGCGCTTCGCCAAGGAAAGCAGCAAGCACGTGCATCCGGCTGGCGCCCAGGGCGCGCACGATTCCGATTTCCGGCCGGCGACGCACCACTGACACCGAGATGGTGTTGAAGATGAGGAACGCGCCCACGACCAGCGCAACGTAACTCAGGATGCGCAGGTTCCAACGGAATGCACCCAGCATGCGGCGGTTCTCTTCGGTTTGCGCGCCTTCGCGGCGAAGCTCGACGCCCGCCGGCAAAGACGCCCGAAGCCGCTGCTCCCATTGCTCCAGCGATGGCTTGGGAGGGACCGCCAGCAGTACGCGATCGACGCGGCCCATCCGGTTCAGCGCGCGCTGCGCGGTCGCGATGTCCATGAGGACCAGACCGCCGGTGTCACCTGTGTCCTTCAGAAGGCCCCGGACTTTGTACCCGCCGGTGCGATCGTTGATCTGCAGGCGAATGGAGTCGCCGTTTTTCACTCCCAGACTGTCGCTCACCCAAACTCCGTCCTTGTCCGCGAGGTGTTGCGCGTCCTGGCCGACAACGGAGCTAATGTCGTAAGAATTAAGATTCTCTGGATGCTCAGCAATCAGATCGAGCCCGACAAGGGGGACGGTCTGGCCGGTTGCCGCCACGACGGCGTAGCCCTCGACTCGGGGGTGAACCGTTATCGGATAAGGCAGGGTCGCAAGAGTTGCCACGACTTCATCCGGCACGCCGCCGACGGCAGCGACTTCAAGATCGGCATTGACAACTAAAGTTTCGATGGAGGAGCGAAAGGACCCCGCGGCGGCATCTCCAGACAGTTCGATTGCCAGCACGACTGCAACGCCAAGTGCGACCGCAAGCACGACCAGCGACGTCCGCAGCGAGTCGCGGTAGAAGGGACGAACGATTAGCCGGTAAAACAATCGGGAAAGCGGCATGTCAGTGGCGCGTCACCTCTTGAATCTTCCCGTCCCGCATCTTCACCACCGTGTCCGCAAGACTGGCGGCCTCCAGGCTGTGCGTCGCCATGATGATGGCGGTCTTCTTGTCCGACGCGATGCGCCGCAACAACTCGAGGATCACGTTTCCGGTGGCCGTGTCGAGGTTGCCGGTCGGTTCATCCGCCAGCAGCAATCCGGGGCCGTGCACCATGGAACGCGCGATGGCGACACGCTGCATCTGTCCGCCGGAGATCTGGTGGGGCATGCGCGAGCCGAGATCACCGAGTTCCACCAGTTCGAGTTGCGCCTGCGCGCGTTCGCGGGTGGAGGATTCGCCAGATAGGAGCAGCGGCAGTTCGACGTTCTCCAGCATGGTCAACGTATTCAGCAACTGAAAGCTCTGGAAGATGAAGCCAACCTTCTCGCGACGAAGACGCGTCAATCCGTTGTCATCCAGGTCGCTGGTGGAGCTGCCGTCCAGCACGACGCAGCCCGACGAGGGGAAGTCCATGGCGCCAGCAAGATTGAGCAGCGTGGACTTGCCGCATCCGCTACGCCCAACCAGCGCGACGAATTCCCCCTGGCGGACGGAGAGCGAGACGCCATTCAGAGCTTGAACGGCTTGCCCATCGGTGAAGTAAGTCTTCGTGACATCGTCCAGGCGCACTCGTTCCGCGAGCGTTTCCGAGAGACTGAGAGTAGGCAGCTTGGATTGGGAGGTGACCACGGGCACAATAGTAGCTCAGGGATTCTGTTGCTAAGCCTCATTACGTTTGATGTCGGGAATACCGCTAAAGAACCGGGCGTCAGGGAGGTTCTGAATCCAGCGCCCCGACCAACGTGGAAAGCACCGGACATTCTTGACCTCAGGAAAAAAAGCTCGTCACTGGACCTCGTAACGCGATTCGAATCTGACTACGTCCAAGAGCTGACCTCCACAGTCTAGAATGCCAAGCATGCCGGACGTTCTCATAATTGGAGCAGGGCTGGCGGGTCTTGCCTATGCCTGCGAGCTGGAAAAGAATGGTCTCTCTTGCCAAGTGCTGGATGCATCCGATGGGGTTGGAGGCCGGGCGCGCACAGACTTGCAGGATGGATTTCTGCTGGACCGCGGCTTTCAGGTACTGCTCACAGCCTACCCCGAGGCGCAAGGTTTACTGGATTACCCGGCGTTGCAGTTGCGCGCTTTCGCGCCCGGAGCCTTGGTTCGCTTCGACGGCCGTTTCCACTCGTTAGCTGACCCGTGGCGACGCCCGGCGGCAGCCCTGCGCTCTCTCACTTCGCCAGTCGGAAGCCTCCGCGACAAAATAAAGATCGCACAACTACGGTACCGGGTGACTCGTTTGCCGCTCGACAAACTCTTCGAGTCGCCGGAAACTTCCACCATTGCTTTTTTGCAGCAGTACGGTTTCTCCGCCCGGATGATCGAGCGCTTCTTTCGGCCATTCTTCAGCGGCATCTTTCTGGAACGCGAATTACAAACCTCCAGCCACATGTTCGAGTTCGTGTTTCGCATGTTCTCGCAGGGAGATGCCGCGCTTCCTGCGGGCGGAATGGTCTCGATATCGCAACAACTCCAAACGCGACTGCCTGCGGGCTGCGTCCGTCTGCGCCAAAAGGTCGTCAAGGTCGCGGCGGGCGGAATAACTCTCGATTCGGGGGAGACATTGACGGCGCGCGCGGTTGTCGTGGCGACCGACCAACGGTCCGCCGCACAACTGTTGCCGGAGATCAGGCCATTGGCGTCTCGCGGCACGGCCTGTTTATATTTTGCGGCCGAGAAACCACCCATCTCGGAACCCATACTGGTGCTCAATGGTGAAGGACGAGGCCCGGTCAACAACCTATGCGTACCCAGTATGGTTGCTCCGTCGTACGCGCCCAAGGGTGCACACCTGGTGTCGGCCAGTGTGGTGGGCGAAGCCGGAAAGGACCCGGATCGGCTCTTGCCTGCGGTGCGTGACCAACTCGCCGAGTGGTTCGGTAGCGATGTCCAACGCTGGCGATTTCTGCGCAGCTACTGGATTCCTGATGCCTTGCCGGAGCAGACGCCCGCTTCCGGCGGCGCCGGTCACAAACAAGTCCGCCTGCGAACCGGAGTGTACGTCTGCGGCGATCACTGCGATACGGCGTCAATCAACGGAGCGCTGTTGTCGGGACGACAAGCGGCCGAAGCAGTTCTGCGGTCGTTTGAAGAAATCCATGCGCACGTTCCGGAATGAGCCATTAACCGCGCGCGCCCGGCAATCGCCAGCTAGCCTGCAGCGGGCCGCAATGGCGCGAGGCAGCAGTCCACAGGACAGAAATCCGGTCGCGGGGGTAGTGAACCCAGCGCCAACCGCGGCTTAGTTTCATCGAGGCGCTCGCAAATCAATTCGCGAATCATGCGAATGAACCGGGGATGCGTGCCTACGGTTTCGGCTCGAACCATCTGCAGCCCCAACTCAGCACAGAGTTCGCTTGCCTGAGTGTCGAGATCGAAGAGAATCTCCATGTGGTCGGAGATGAAGCCGATGGGCGCGATCACGACGGCCGAGCCATCTGCGCGCGCCGTGTACTCACGCAAGTAGTCAAGGATGTCAGGCTCCAACCACGGCTGCGACGCCGGCCCGCTGCGGCTCTGGTAGACCAGTCGCCAGTTGTCGTAGCGCAATTTCTCCGCAACCAGCCGGCCAGTCTCCTTCAATTGCTCCTCGTAACGGCAGCCCTGCGCCATCGCCAGCGGAATGCTGTGCGCGGTGTAGATGAGTTGTGCTGCGTCGCGGTGAGCTTCCAGAAGCTTAGCCAGCGCCTGTGACACGCGGTCCACCAGGGCCTCTATGAAACCAGGGTGGTTGTGGAAGACTCGGATTTTGTCCACAACCGGGGCACCCAGCCCGGCGGCCTCCTGCGCGCGTGCGATGTTCTCACGATACTGCCGGCAGCCCGAGTACGAACTGTACGCCGAAGTCACAAAGGCCAGCGCCCGGCGAATACCGTCGTTCTTCATCTGCAACATGGTGTCAGCCAGCAGCGGGTGCCAGTTGCGATTGCCCCAGTAAACCGGCAAGCGAGGTCCATGCTCGGCCAGTTCGGCCTCGAGCGCCGCGATCAGTCTCCGGTTCTGTTCGTTGATCGGGCTCTTGCCGCCGAAGCGGTAATAGTGCTCCGCCACCTGCAACATGCGCTCGCGCGGCACGTTCTTGCCGCGCAAGACGTTTTCCAGAAAGGGCATTACATCTGCAGGACCTTCGGGGCCACCGAAAGATGTTAAGAGTATTGCATCGTAGTTCATGGGGTCTCGAATTGTGTCGACTTCGACTACTTCTGCAGCTCTGCGAGAGCGGTGAGCACTTCATCGCTGTGCTTGTTGGGATTCACATCGGTATAGACTTTGGCGATCTTGCCCTCGGGATTGATGATGAAGGTGTGCCGCGAAGCGAACTTCACCAAGCCGAGATTTGTGAGCGAGCCGTACTCCTCCGTGACCGTGTGGTCGGAGTCGGAAAGCAACTTGAAGTTCAGTCCCTCTTTCGTACAGAACTTCTGGTGCGAATCGACGCTGTCAACACTAACGCCCAGCACCACGGTGTTCCTTTCCTGATACTTCTGCTGGTCGCGCTGGAAGTTGTGCGCTTCGATGGTGCAGCCGCTCGTCATGTCTTTGGGATAGAAGTACAGGACTGCCCACTTGCCCCTGAATTGGCTAAGGCTAATCTTGGTGCTGTCCTGGGACGGAAGCGTGAAATTGGGAGCAGAGGCGCCAGGTTGCGGCAGGGAAGCAGCTTGGCTAGCGGTCGGCAGAAGCACAAAAGCGGCCGCGATTGCGAGTACAAGAATGACAGACTTCTTCAAAGTTCAATTTTCCTTTCGAGTATGTAGCCACTCCGATTAGGAGCGGCTGAACAGGTAATGTGACACCAGCCACTCCTGGCCGCCTGCATAACTCCATAATTCGGCGCAGGCCATGAAGAAGACGCGCCAGCGCACCAGCCATTTTCGGGCTTCGCGCTCGCGATCTCTGCCTTGCCGGTCGGCCGCGTAGGTTTCGGAGAAAAGGTCGAAGATCTCCGCGCGATGACGATCCATGTTTTGCAACCACGCCTCCGCAGTTTTCTGATAGTGCTGGTCGTTGAGCCGCCAGTGGTCGACCACGTGGAGATCACGCTGAAAATAGAGCAACAAATCGTCGCTGGGCATGATTCCGCCCGTGAAGAAGTGCTGCGCCATCCAGTCACTGGCGTCGCGGACCTCGAAGGGGTAGGCGAAACAGCGGTGGGTGAAGATATGGACGAAGAGGAAAGCATCCCGCTTCATCCAAGAGGCGATACGCGCCAGCAAGAGATCGTAGTTGCGCATGTGCTCGAACATTTCCACGGAGACGACGCGATCGTAAATGCCCGGTGCCACAAAGCGGTTCATGTCGGCGGTGATGATCTGAATGTTTTTCAGCCCGCGCTCGGCTGCACGCGCCTCGATGAAGTCCTTTTGGGTGCGGGAATTAGAAACTGCGGTAATCCGGCTATTGGGGAATTTCTCGGCCATATAGAGCGACAGCGAACCCCACCCGCAGCCTAATTCCAAAACCTCCTGCCCGCCGCCGATGCGAACACGCTGGCAGGTCAGGTCGAGCATCGCCTGCTCGGCTTCTTCTAGAGTGGTCGTGCCGGCTTCCCATAGAGCACTGCTGTACTTCAAGTGCTTGCCCAGTGCGAGCTCAAAGAACCGGGCGGGGACTTCGTAGTGCTGTTGATTGGCCACGTCGGTGGCGATCGCCACCGGACTGGTCTTCAACTGCCTGACGAACTCCAGCAGGCGCGCACGCTGCCGTTCAACATCGCCCTTATCTTCCTCCCGCAAACGCTGCGCCAGCAGCCGTCGAATGCCGATGCGAATGAGCCATTCAGGAAGCAGATCGCGCTCCAGTAAGTTATCGAGCCCTGAAGTCGGTGCGGAGGCGGGAGCGGCGTCTAGACTTGGTTGGATAGAAGTTGTTGTGCTCATAGAAAGTTCGATTCAGTTTGAAGGCTGCGACTTCGGAAACCACGGAACAAAGGCGCTGGTGGTCTGCTGATACCGCGCATACTCATCCCCGCGCGAGCGCAGTGCCTGCGCCTCGGTCGCCGGAATGCCGGTGACCCGGAACAGGAAGAACAGCATCAGGGCGGGACACACGATTGACACCCATCCCCACGGCGACGCCAGCGCATACACCAGCCACGCCACCCAGATGAACCACTCAAAGAAATAGTTGGGATGCCGCGAATACCGCCACAATCCCACTTGGCACACCCGCCCGCGGTTCGCCTGATTGCGCTTAAAGGACGCCAGTTGAACATCGGAGACACTCTCGCCGATCACTGCGACTAGCCAGAGCGCCACGCCCGCGTACTCCAGAAGCGACAACTCCGGCGCGGGATTCAACGCCGCCACCAACATCGGCAGTGACAGGAAGACATCCAGCAGCGCCTGGAATTCAAAGAAGAACAGGAAGCGCAGGTTGATGTTCTTGCCCGCCCAATCGCGCCGCAACTGCTGGTAGCGTCCGTCCTCGGGCTCGCTTGCAATGCGCCGAACCAGGTGCAACGCCAGCCGCAATCCCCAGAACGTGACCATGCCGGCCATCATCCACCGGCGTGGTGCGAATCCCGGACCCTGCCAGGCATACCAGACGGACAGAATCACCAGTCCCATCGACCAGCCCACATCCACGATCCCCGCATTGTTCAGGCCCACGCTAACGAGCCAGATGGCAATCATCATCAACGCGAGAACTGCGGCACCCATGCCTGCGAGTTGGAAGGCAGTGGCCATGATCAGCTCAGCAAACCTCCAGTGCGGCTGACGATTCCGGTTCAAGGTTGGCAAGTTGGCGGGTTGGGGCAATGCTGCGAAGCAAGGGCGCCAGAACTTTGTAGATCAGGTAAGTCGCTATCGGCGCGAGGAGCGACCACACCGCAATTGCGTGGATCGTCGACACCCACAGCGTTTTGATGGCTTGCCAGACGCCGGCATGGATCATGGACATTATTTGCGGCAGCGAGAGCGAAAGCCGGGGAGCACGAAAGAGTATTTCTCCTCCCCGGATGAAGGGAACCAGCAACATCAGTTGCAGTGGGTAAGCAAGGTAGTTCACGAGTTGCATGGCGGGAACGTTCAGACGAAGCCGCAGCGCAACGATGAGGCACAGCAAGGTGGTCCAGCCCAGGGCCGGAAATACCCCCAGCACCAGCGCAAAGGCGACACTGAGAGCGATCTTCTCCGGCGTTATCCCTTGGCGCAAAAGGTCGAGAATGGGCCGAACGATGCGGCGCTTTAAGAAGGTCCGAATCATGCCGGGTTCCGCAAGAGTACAGCCGAAGCCGGTTGCTCAGGCCGGAGCTTGAAGAGCTGTATCAGGACGTAACTGGACATCGCAATGTTGCCCAAACCCATGATCGCGATAAACCAGACGATGCGCACCAGCCAATGGTTCTCCTTGTAGAAGACCCAGGTGTAAAAGGTGATGAAGGCGAAGTAAGCATCGAACAGAGTGGCCACAGCCCATGGACTGTGCGCCCAACTGAAATCATCTCCGCTGGCCAGGATGGACTTGTGCAGGCTGACCCATGTGGTCATGCCGATCATGTATAAGAGAATTCCCGCAAACAGCTGCCCTACTATGACCACCAAATGCTGCCGCCGCGAGCGAAGGGTGCCACGCCCGACCCAGATGTCCTGCATACTGATAAGCGAATATTGCAGAATCGATTGTCTTTCTAAATACTCGCCAAATCCACTGGAGTCGCAATAGGCTGAGTAGTGCTTTTTGCCTCAGCCGTCTTCCCTAGTAACAAAGACGACAGATTACCAACATCGTGGAAAATCGACGCTAATATATTGGACATCTTGCGACAGGCAAAAGTGAAATCCCGCAGGAATGTCTGGCCGCACACCTGCCGTTCGATGAACACAACAAGGGTTTGCCTTGGCGTGGCGCGTTGCCCTGTGGCCGTGACAATCGTCACTGACAAGCGAGAACAGTGGTGCGAACATGAGCGCAGATGTAGGGACACAGGTCTGTGCATCGGCCACCTCTCTCCAGTTGGCTTGCCGTTCTCCAGCGTTGCGCCACTTCGTCACCAGCGCAGGAGGTCTATCATGCGACATACAACTGTGGATGTCTCAGCCGCGAAGCCCGAGGAAGGCTCGTTCGAATTGACCACGGAGTTAATTCGTGTACGTGCGTATCGGTTTATCACTCGGTTTAAAGTCTTTGAGCGACTCATCAAAACCACCACCACTGCAACTGATGATAAAGCTGAAGTTTGTGAGTGGTATTATGCGTACCCTTTTTCCGAAGAGCCCGAGCCGCTACGTCGAGAGCAAAGAGTGCTCGCAACAAGAAGCTGGCACGATCCCAGCAAAGTGACTGGTCGCAGTCGCGAGGTCTGATGAAAAGCAGCGAAGCGTTAAATCATCCTAGCTGGAACAAAATCTTTCCCAGATGGTTTGCCGCATCCACTGATCGCTCGATGGCCACCGATGGCTTGAGTGCCCGAGGCGCAGAAGACGACGAGGACGAGGAGGAAGACGAGGACAAGAAAGAGGAAGAAGGCGACGAAGATGACAGTGGCTACTCGGAGTGAACCTCCGTTTACGTCAGAACTGCCAGACGACCTTCCTCCCGTCAATATTTCTGCCCCAACGCCCTCGTTATGAACCCGACCAGCGGAGACATTTTCCGACAAGCAGCAGCGAAATCCCGCAGAAATTTCTGTCGCAATGGGCATTGCGCCAAAGACGGAGGGCAGCAATCACACTTTAATCATGGTAAGGGAAAACTCGGTGAGCAGTTCGGACGGACTTACGGCGCTCAACTGGCTGACAGACGTGCCTGAGTTCCAGACACTCTAAATCCCTTTCCTTAAACGCCCGACCCACCACTAAGGAGACTCTGAACAAGTACTCCGATTTCCACCGATCTGCGGTTTAGATTGAGAGGAAATTTGGCGGAGGGCTGGTAGAGCGATGCAACAGCAGAC
>Ga0207926_1000441_pt1 | contig 21505 bp, 17 predicted proteins | sample NGESurdeep072012_8_FD_184454 | JGI IMG/M metagenome (GOLD analysis project Ga0207926, IMG submission 184454) | Arctic peat soil microbial communities from Barrow, Alaska - NGEE Surface sample 210-1 deep-072012 (SPAdes) | ecosystem: Environmental > Terrestrial > Soil > Wetlands > Peat ...
GGCTATCACCGAGGCTCTGCCATGCATCACTCCCGGCAATGCCCAAGCCTGGTTCAGACTAGCTCTCAACGGTCTACAGTAAAACAGAAAATGCTCTAGGTAGTGGGTGTTCCCAGAGCTCGCTAAATCCCGAGCCTCTTCACTTCTTCGTTGTAGTACTTGCGGTACAGGATGTCCCACTCCTGCGAGCCTTCCAGGATGGTGCGGCGCTGGCTGCCGGGCTCCTCACTCCACTCGCATCCAGGATGCTCAAGTTGATCTTCATAACACCCTAGGGCGCCAGGCTTGGCATGTGCGCCAAGCGCTCGCAATCCTCTGGGAGTCTCACAACCTAACCGAGGCTGCATCACGCGCTGAAAATCGACCGGCGACTCTTCTTTGCCTGGTCTCCGCGCGTGTCACGCGCCACATGGCGATCAAAACCATCACTCCACGTCTAGCCTAGGCAGCTTTGTGCGCTACCGGCTTGTCGACCTCGCCGGGTTCGGAGATCACTTCACTCGAAAACGAAAGATTTTCCTCGCCTGCTTGCTCCACGAGTTTGCGTTTTCTCCACTTGCTGAGAAAGGTTGCGAGTGTGCCAATGACGATTACCGCCGCCGCGAACGGGATAAAGAGCCATGAGGTCCAGCCCTTGGCAGCGGGTTTAGTGGCGACTTCTGCGTATGCGCTGGCAGCCGCAGCGGACGAACTGGCGGCCGCGGCCGGCGCCGCGGCGTCATCAGCAGATTTGCTGGCAGTCTCCGCAGACGGATTGGCAGTCACAGCGGGTGCAGTGGTGGCCGCAGCATGCGTTGCGGGCCGTTTCACAGGACTGGCTGTTGCTCGAGCCGAGTGTGGGGCGGCCGCAGCAGCGGGCTCCGCAGGAGCACTAACAGTCGCAGCAGTGGGTGGAACGGCCGCCGGCGCAGGCGGAGTAGCGGGAGCAACAGGTGCGACGACAGGTGCAGCGGTCGCCGCGGGTGGGACGGCAGCCGGTGCAGGCGGAGTTGCGGGAGCATCAGGCGTGACGACAGGCGCAGGGGTTGTCGCGGGTGCAGCCGGAGGCACGGCAGTTTGCGCTGGTGGAGCAACTGGTGCAGCAGCAGGGGCCGAGGCGGGCACGGCCGGTTCCGCAGGCGCGGTGGCAGACGGAGTTGGTGCGGGAGCCGCCGCAGTGGGAGTGTTGATCTGGTCGGGAGTGGGGCTCGTTGCTGGAGTTTGGGCAAAGCCCAATGTGACCAGCAGGGCCGATACAACGATTAGCAGGAATACTCGCTTCATGGAATCCTCCGAGGAGTCTCGCCTTGCGGTGGACTGAAATACAGCTTGGGTTTTGATCTTGCTTCCGATTCTGATATCGAATCGAACTCTTGCGTGTTCGGGGTCCTCGGCCAGAAAAACGTGGAGGATAAGCTGAAACAACTCAACCTTAGTCGGTAGAAGTCTGACTGTCTGGTTCAAATCGCTCACATTTAGGGAGGCAACTGAAATCTTCCCAGTCAGCTAAATGCAACTGCATTTGTCCGGGGAAAGATTGTTCGGTTATCTGTAGGAGGCGGGATGCAGCGAGCTAGATGCCGAGTTTCTTCACTTCTTCGTTGTAGTACTTGCGGTACAGGATGTCCCACTCCTGCGAGCCTTCCAGGATAGTGCGGCGCTGGCTTTCGATCTTCTGCCGGGCGGCAGCGTCGATCTTGGCCTCCTCGGCCATCAGCAACTCCAGCACGCGGCGGGATTCCTGCCGGATAGTGTTGCGGTCTTCAATGAAGTCCACGCTGTCGGTCTCCGCCAGAGTGTCGGCCACGGCATGCGCCAGCTTGTTGATCTTCTCGCGGCTGATCCTCATAGCACGGCCTTGTACTTGCGCACCAACTCGTTCTTGATCTTCTTGAACATTTCCTGGTAGTTGGCGCCGCTCTGGCGCATCTCGTCGGAGTAGGTCTCGAGGATGATGCGGACCTCATCGTTGATGCGGTCCTCGAGGGTCAATTCGTCCAGCAACGCAGCCTGCACGCGGTCGCGCGCCAGTTGCTGGTCGTGGGCCTCGATGAACTCACCGTCGATGAGCTTTTTGGTGACTTCGCGGGCCAGATAGCCCACATATTCTTTGGAGAAGTGCATGCGTGTCGGAATCAGTTGTCAGAACACCTGATTTTACCACAGGATTTCGGCCTCTCCGGCCAACGACAGGCATTGACGCCGGGTGCACCGCTCGAAAGCGAAGCGTAGAGCGGGCTGAGCGCTCGTGTCCTCCCCTGATTAGCATTGTCGCGCGATCCGCGGTTGCCTTTGCTTGAAGCCTTCTCCGTGTCCTCTGTGTCTCCGAGGTGAAGTTGGCGTTCTCGAAACCCTCTCTCACGCTATAATGCTGCTCACCTCATGGCCCTGAACTCTGGCTCCAAACTAGGACCCTACGAAATAGTTGCGTTGATCGGTGCTGGTGGTATGGGTGAAGTCTATCGCGCCCGCGACCAACGCTTGGGGCGCGATGTCGCTGTCAAGATTCTGCCTGCTTCCTTTGCCGCCGATCCCGATCGCTTGCGGCGCTTCGAGCAGGAGGCGCGTGCCGTGGCCGCGCTCAATCACCCCAACATTCTCGGCGTTCACGACCTTGGCCAGCAGGACGGCATGCCTTACATGGCTTGCGAACTGCTGGAGGGCGACACCCTGCGGGCCATCCTCGCCCGCGGACCGCTCTCCCATCGCAAATGTATCGACTACGCCATCCAAATCGCCCATGGCCTGGCGGCTGCCCACGGCAGAGATATCGCCCATCGCGACCTGAAGCCCGACAACATCTTCATTACCCGCGAAGGCCGGGTGAAGATCCTCGACTTCGGTCTGGCCAAGACCATCGAAAAGAATCTCGACAGTAAAGACACGCACCTTGCTACCATGACCTCCGACGGGCCGCTGACCGGAGTAGGCACCGTCGTGGGCACCGCGGGATACATGTCGCCCGAGCAGGTTCGTGGTGCTACCGTAGACTGCCGCACCGACATTTTCAGCTTCGGGGCTGTTCTCTACGAGATGCTCAGTGGCGTCCGTGCTTTCCAGCGCGATACCACTGCCGAGACGATGACCGCGATCCTTCACGACGATCCGCCCGAGTCGCCGTCTGGGGGCCGTCCGATTCCGCCAGCCCTCGATCGCATCGTGCATCACTGCCTCGAGAAGGCTCCAGAGCAGCGTTTTCAGTCGGCTCGCGATATGGCTTTCGATCTCGAGTCGGTCACCACGCTCACGGCGTCTGGCGGTCTTTCCGCCGCCAAGGTCAAGGAGCGCAAGACTCGGTCGTCCCTGATCGCTGCTGCCGCGGCTCTGGTGTTGCTGGCCGGTTTGGCAGGATGGCTGCTGTCCTCGGCTCGCCACCCCGCGACCGGTGCGCAGTTTCATCAGGTCACCTATCGCCGCGGCACGCCCGGCACAGCGCGTTTCTCACCTGACGGCCAGACCGTCGTTTATACCGCCGCATGGGAGGCTGCCGAGCCCGAACTCTACAGCGTGCCTGCCGACGGAGTCGGTGGCCATCCCATGGGCATCAAGGACGCACGCCTGCTGGCAATATCCAGCAAGGGCGAACTTGCCGTGGCGCTGACTCCGCAGCCGATCACTACGCTTCTTGCTCCTGGCAATCTGGCGCGTACCACGGGCAATAGCGCTCCCAAGCCCGAGATCGAAAACATCCAGGCCGCCGACTTCCTCCCCGATGGCTCAGCTCTCGCCATCGTGCGCTATGTGCCTGCCGATTTCATGTGTCAGCTCGAGTACCCCATCGGCAAAGTGCTCTTTCGTGAGAAGCTCATCGACGACCTTCGCTTCTCGGCCAACGGCAAGTACCTCGCCTTCATCGCCCACACCAATCCCAGTGACGATCGCGGTACGGTCATGATCCTGCGGACCACCGGCGAGAAAGTCGCCGCCAGCCCACTTTACGAAAGCTCCGAAGGCTTGGCTTGGAGCGTCGGCGGCGATGAAGTCTGGACCAGCTCTCCTCTCGAATCCGGAGAAGTCCACGCCTTATCGATTTCGGGCAAGACCCGCGAGCCGCTGGCCATGCCCGGCCGTCTTCACCTGCGCGACATCTCCTCCAAAGGTCAACTCCTGGTGGGGCAGGGCATCGCTCGCCGCGGCATCGTCGTCTCCAGCAATCACGGCGAGTCGCTGCGCGACCTCTCTTGGCTCGACTTCAGCTATCTCCGCGACATTAGCGACGACGGCAAGATGATCCTCTTTGAGGAGGAGGGATCTTCCACGACCAACTACACCGTGTACGTACGTGACGCGGACGGTTCGGCCGCCGTTCCCATCGGCGAGGGATACGCGGCATCTCTCTCGCGCGACAAGAAGTGGGCTCTGGCCATCAAGCTCACCGAGCCCAACCATGAGGTATGGCTGTTGCCCATCGGACCCGGCGAGCCTCGCCGTGTCAATCCGCCCAACCTCGTTCCCGCGAATGTCCTTCCCCGGTTTTTATCCGACGGCAAGCGGATCGTCTACTCCGCGATCGAAGCCGGACAACGTTTTCCTCGAGTTTATTTGCAGGACCTGAATGGGGGTGCGCCCAAGCCGATCTCACCCGAAGGTATGGGGAATCGAGAGATTTCTCGTGATGACAAATGGGCGCTCGTGGGCGTCAGACGCACCGCCTCAGGCAAGCTAAATACATCCCTGCTGTCCATAGACGACGCTAAGATAGTTGAAATCAGGGGCCTGAAGGACGACGAAATGGCCTTGCGATGGACCACGGATGGCCAGCTCTACGTTGCCTCCGCGGATACAAGTGGCGCAGGCGTAAAGGTCGAGAAACTCAACCCGCATACCGGAGCGCGCACCCCATGGCGCGTACTTGCCACGGCGCCCATCGGAGGCGTGGTCCCGGACCCGCCCATCATCACGCCCGACGGCAACACCTACGGCTTCGACTACCGCGTCCGGTTGTCCGATCTCTATACCGTCACCGGCGTGCGCTGAGGTTTCGGCCGGAACTGGCAGTCGCTGTTGCCGCAGTTGGACGCATCCCGTTGCTTTGTCCCGCCCGCTTCGGAGTATGATGAGCTTTCGCTGCGACGCCGTACGCACCGCGCCGCAGCCGCGAGAAACTGCTATGTCCGACGATCTCTCCAGCCTGAAAGACGACATGGTGGCGTTCATTCTTGGCCACGGCATGAGCCGCTTCCAGGGATACGTCACCGAAGACGTTCACAGCGTGATGTGGGATCCGCGCGACAATCCCGAAAGCTGGAAGGACTTTGTCGAGCTGGCCAAAAAAGCCGGTTGCGCCTTTCTCTCCATGGACGAGGAAGTGCTCGAGCGCGACGAACTCGACTACCTCGTCCAGCGCCTGCAACAGGCCACCTATCCCAGCGACGACGACATCGAGGAAGCCCGCTGGCTGCGCAGTTTCATCGGCAAGACCGGCTTCCTGCAACTGGGCTGGCCACATCAGGGCATCATGTTCCTCTATGAAGTCTCGACCGAGTGGTACGAGCGCTATCAGCGCCTGCTCGACCTGGTCGAAGACTTCGGCACGCTGACCGTCGACGATAACGACCAGGACGAAGAACGCTAAGTGCGCTGGCACCTCCGCGACGCTGCACCTTCCGACATCGAGCAATTGACTCGCGAGGCCGGACTGTCGCCGGTCATCGCGCGCTTGCTCGTGGCGCGCGGCATAACAACTCCGGAACAGGCACGGGAATTCCTGGCTCCCTCCCTTTCTCACCTGCACTCTCCCTACCTCATGGCCGGGCTGCGCACTGCGGTCGAGCGTTTGCGTGCTGCTATCGAGCGTAGCGAAACCATCTTCATTTATGGCGACTACGACGTGGACGGCACCACCGCCATCGTGATCCTCAAGGCCGCACTGGAGATTTGCGGCGGTAAGGTGGAGTACCACGTGCCACACCGCATCCGCGAAGGCTACGGCATGCGCGATGAAGTCATCGAGCAGGCGGCGGCCGATGGCGTCAGGTTGATCATAAGCGTTGATACCGGCATTCGCGCCTTCGCCGCTGCGGAGGCTGCCGCGCGCTGCGGCGTCGATCTTATCGTCACCGACCACCACTTACCCCAGGCGGAAGGCGTCCCCAAGGCGTTGGCAGTGGTGAACCCCAATCAGCACGGCTGCGAATATCCCTGCAAGTCGTTGTGCGGCGCAGGCGTAGCCTTCAAAATTGCGCAAGCTCTGCTCGAAGATGCCGGACGCGCCAACCTGTTGCCATCGTTCCTGAAGATTGTTGCCATTGCGACTATTGCAGACGCAGTTCCACTGATTGGCGAGAACCGTGTGTTTGCCAAACTGGGATTGCAGGGATTGCGTGATCCGCGCAATGCCGGGCTACGCGCCCTTCTTGCCAACTGCCAGATCGACGGCTCGCGCCCACTGAGCGCTGGGGACATCGCCTTTCGCGTGGCGCCTAGGCTCAACGCTGCCGGACGCATGGATCTCGCCGAGCGCGTCATCGAACTCTTCGCGGAAAAGGATGAAGCCAGGGCCACCGAGATGGCTACCCGCCTCAACGAACTCAACGGCGATCGCCAGGTTGAAGAGCAGCGCATCCTTGACGAGATCTTCCGCCAGATCGACTCAACCCCCGAATGGAAGGACGCATACTCGCTGGTGGTCGTCGGAGAGAACTGGCATCGCGGGGTGATCGGAATCTGCGCCACTCGAGTGGTCGAGCGCTACCACCGGCCGGCCCTTGTATTTGCCTGCGACAACGGTGAAGCCTACGGCTCGGGACGATCCATCGAAGCCTTCCATTTGCTCGATGCCCTGGAGTCTTGTCCCGAACTGTTTACCCGTTATGGAGGACACTCGCACGCCGTGGGCTGCGCCCTCCCGGCAGACCGACTGCCGGAGCTTCGGTCGCGACTGGACGCCTATGCCCGCCAGCGGCTCGTGCCCCGGGACTTCGTCCCCGTGCTGGAGTACGACGGCGAGATAACGCTCGACGATGTGCATCAGGGCTTTTGGGAGTCACTGGCCAAGCTGGAGCCATTCGGATCAGGCAATCCCACGCCGGTATTTGTAGCGCGGAGGATAAAGCTGGTGCAACCGCCTCGCATCATGAAAGAGAAGCATCTCAAACTGCGGGTGGCCGCGGCTAGCCCGAAAGGCAACGGGCAATCGCAGCGACCGCAGGAGGTTGTAGGCTGGCGCATGGCCGAGCGCGCCGCTCGAGAGTCCCTGCTGCTGGGCGATGTTCTCGATCTGGCATTTACCGTGGACTACAACACCCACCCGGATTTCGGCGGTGTGCAGCTGACGTTGACGGACTTTGCCCGTCCCTCTGGGGTGTCGGCGGTGCCTGCAACCGAGAGCCGCCACGCCTAGTTCGGCTTTACTTTGTGCTTCCTTCGGCGATAGTATTCAGCACCAATGGAAGCGGCAGTCCAGCAAGTCTGCGCCAGTTGCGGCAACCCTGCGTTGCCGGATGGAAAACTCTGTCTGTTTTGCGGAGATGTGCTGCCCGATTCTCTGGAAAAGGCCTCAACCATCGCTAATCTGCCCAACCCGAATTCTGGATCCGAGTCGGCGACACCTGGGCCGCCGGAGTATGCCGGTTTCTGGCTGCGGGTCTGGGCGGGCGCGATCGACGTTTTCATCGAGTTAATTGGAGCCCTGCTGTTTTCAGGCCTCGTCTATTACTCCATAATCCTGTTTGCCGATAGCAGCTATGGGCTGACTCACGCCACAGCGGCATACGTAAGCGGGATTGCTGCGATCGCGTTCCTGAGCGTGGGCGCCTGGCTGTATTGCGCCTTCACCGAAAGCTCCAGCCATCGCGCCACCCTCGGCAAACGTATCGTCGGCTTGCAAGTCGTTACCGCGTCGGGCGACCGCTTGTCGTTTGGACAGGCGACAGTCCGTCACTTCATGAAATTTCTGTCGTTGTTCACAGCCGCCGTCGGATTCATGATGGCGGGATGGACCAAACGCCGCCAGGCTCTGCACGACATGCCTTCCGACTGCGTCGTCATCCGCGTTCCCCCAGAACGTTTCTCGATCTTGCGCCGCTAGTGCCGCCGTGCTGTCTCCGTCGATCGACCACGATTGGCATCCCTCCAACCGCACGGGTTAATATCGAAACCAGATGTCTCAATCCGTCGCTCAAGTACGCAAATGGCTGGTGGGGTTTGGTGTTGCCCTGCTCATTGTGGTGACGGCCTCCTATTTCATCGCCAAAACCAGGGTGAGGCCCCAGTTACATAGCATCCCGAAGCAATTGGGAATTGACATCCAGCAGACCAGCGAAGGTTTCTCGCTTTCCAAGTCGGAGGGCGGGCGCACGATTTTCACCATTCGCGCCTCCAACGCCGTGCAATTCAAGAAGGGCGGCCACGCCGACCTCAAGAATGTGCACATCGTGGTTTACGGCAAGGCGCATGAGCGCTACGATCAGATATACGGCAAGGAGTTTACCTACGATCCGGAAAGCGGCGAAATCGCCGCCGTAGGCGAAGTGAATATCGACCTCCAGGGTTATGCCGAAGGACCAGCCAAGCCCGACCAGGCGCCGCCTGAAGAGCTCAAGAACCCGATCCACATCACTACCAATTCCCTCACGTTTAACCAGAAGTCGGGCACGGCCCACACCGATGACGAGGTGGAGTTTCGCACCCTGCAGGCATCCGGCACCGCCAAAGGTGCCGACTACGATTCCAACACCAACCAGTTGCAATTGAAGTCCGATGTGCACATCGTCACTACCGGAGACAATGCCGCCGACATTACCGGTTCCAGTGGAAGCATCCAGAAGGATCCGCGACAGGCTGTTCTGCTCGGGGCCGCGATCTACCAGCCCAATCGCACCTTGACCGCCGACAAGCTCATCATGGTGTTCGAGTCGGACAACACCATCGAGCACGCGCAGGCTGAGGGTAACGTCAATATCGAGGTACGCGGACCAACCATCGTCGACATCAGTGGTCCGCGCGGCGACCTCAACATGGGACTGCAAAATGCGGTGCAGCAGGCCATCGTTTCCGGCGGAGCGAGGTACAACACGCGCGGCGAAAACCTCAGCCACGGCTCCGCCGACACCTTCATTCTCGACTTCGAGGCCAACAATCAGCCCAAATTCTTCCACATGGTGAAGAACGCGCACATGCGGCAGGAACCCCAGCCCGGCAAGCCTGGCTCTCCGGGACAACCCATGGAAATTGCCGCTGACGAGCTCAATTTTGTGGTGGAGAACGGCAACGAACTCAAGACCGGCGACACGGTCGGCAAGGCGCAGATCACGATTTTTCCGTCGCCCGCCGGAGCCAAGCCTGCTAAGTCCGCTCCGAAAGCCGGACAGGATTTTGGTTCAGCCAATGGCACCACGGTGGCCACGGCAGGCAAGTTCCACGCCACCTTCGGCGCAGACAATCGCATGCAGTCGTTGCACGGCTCACCGGATGCCCGCATAGTGTCCACCACGCCCGGACAGCCGGAGAAGATTAGCACCTCGCAAAACCTCGACCTCACTTTCGCTCCCGACGGAGGCGCGGAGAAGCTCGTTCAGACCGGTGACTTCATTTATCACGAGCCTTCGCCGAAACCTGATACCGGCGGGCGCGCCATGTTTGCGGACAAGGCCACCTATACGCCTGCTGACCAGATACTGGTGCTAAACGGTTCGCCGCGCGTCATCGATGGCGGCATGACCACAACCGCCGACGTCATCCGCCTCAACCGCCAGTCGGGCGAGGCCTTTACCGACGGCAACGTCAAGACCACCTACAGCGACCTCAAGCCGCAGCCCGACGGGGCCTTGCTGGCGGCTTCCGACCCGGTTCACGTGACTGCGCTTCACATGACGTCCCACAGCCAGCCGAGTGTCGCCCACTACTCAGGCAACGTCCGCCTGTGGCAGACCGCTAACGTCGTGCGCGCTCCCCTGATCGACTTCGACCAGCAGAACCGGACCCTTGTCGCGCACGCCGACACGTCCCAGTCGGTTTCCAGCTTGTTTGTGCAGCGAGGCGAAGATGGAAAACTCACGCCCGTCGATGTCACCGCCGATAGGCTGACGTACATAGATGCCGAGCGCCGCGCGCGCTACACCGGTAAGGTCCTCGCCAAGAGCACCGACGGCACCATTAGCGCTGAACAAATCGATGTCTACCTGAAGCCTTCCGAAGCATCCGCTGGAACCCAGGCTGCGGGCGACACCAAGGCCTCGAAGCAGACGATTCCTGGCGGCGAAGGGCCCAGCAAAATCGACCATATGATCGCGGTGGATAAAGTCGTCATCACCGAGCCCAACCGGCGTGGGGTGGGTGATCGGCTGGTTTATACCGCCGACGACGGCAAGTATTACCTAACTGGGAAATCCGCTAGCATTTTTGATGCCGTACATGGCACAGTATGGGGCGATTCGTTGACTTTCTATAGTCACGATGATAGGGTTCTGGTGGAGAGCAAGCACTCTTCCCCCACCGTGACTCGGGTACGTATCACTAAGTAAATGCAGACGTTATCGGCGCAAGAGATCGGCAAAAGTTACCGCGGACGAAGGGTTGTCAACGGCGTCACGGTCAATGTAAAACAAGGTGAAGTAGTGGGTCTACTGGGGCCCAACGGAGCCGGAAAAACTACCAGCTTCTACATCATTGTTGGCCTCATTCCCAGCGACACCGGTCGCGTAATTATCAATGATCAGGACATTACCGATGTTCCCATGTATCTTCGGGCGCGGAACTTCGGGATCAGTTATCTGCCGCAGGAGCCCTCGATCTTCCGCAAGCTGACGGTTGAGGACAATATTCTGGCGGTGCTGGAAGCCCAGCCGATTTCGTGGCACGAGCGCCGCGAGCGTCAGGAAAGACTGATTGAGCAACTCGGACTGGGTGTCATCCGCAAGAATCGTGGATACGCGCTGTCAGGTGGGGAACGGCGTCGCGTGGAGATTGCGCGCTGCCTCTGCATTTCGCCTTCGTTCATTCTTTTGGACGAGCCGTTCTCCGGGATCGATCCCATAGCTGTGCTGGATCTGCAGCGAATCATCTTCGATCTGAAGGCGAGTGGCATTGGTGTGCTGGTGACGGATCACAATGTGCGTGAGACGCTCTCCGTGACAGACCGTGCCTACATCATTAATGAAGGCAAGATCTTCCGCGCCGGCACCCCCGAGCAGTTGGGCAACGATCCGGAAGTGAAGAAGGTTTACTTGGGCGAGAGCTTTACATTGGTGTAGGCAGGGACGGCAGATGTTAGCGCGGACTTAAGTCCGCGCGTAAGGATTTAGGTTTAGAATCTCGGCAGAGGGTTGGTCCCCAGAGGGTTCCCGCAGTTATGGTCTTGTTGCAGCCCAAGTTGAGTCTCCGTGTCTCTCAGAAGCAAATTCTGACTCCGGGGCTGGTGCAGATGGTCAGTGTCCTCGCGCTCAACAAGCTCGAGCTCGCCGACATGATTAATGCGGAATTAACAGAGAATCCGGTTCTTGAGGAACTGGAAGATTCGGTTCCCCTGCTGGACGAGGTATCGGCTCGCGAAGAGAAGATGGATCGCGAAAGTTCGGCGGCCGTTCTGGAGGAGCCTCCCAAGACCGCTGAAGAAAAAGACCCCTTCGAAGAAATCGATTTCGGTTCGTTTTTCTCGGAATACCTCGATCCCGGCTTGCGTACCTCGATCGAGATGGAAGACAGCGAGAAGCCTTCCTTCGAGAACTTCCTGTCCCGTCCAACGACTCTTACCGACCACCTTATGTGGCAACTCGGATCGCTGCACGTGAAAGAGGACGTGTACCGTGCCGCCGAATTGGTCATCGGCAATCTCAACGAAGATGGCTACCTGACGGCAACCGAAGACGAATTGCTGGGTCTGATCGAAGACGAGCAGAACCCCTTGGAGTTCCCCGGCACTGACGGAGCAGTACACAGTCCTGCAACCGTTGCGACGACTTTCGAAGCGTCTGCTCCGCATCCCAACGGACACGAGCCCACGCCCGAAACCGCGGATATTCTTTTGCAAGACGACGTGCCTGAAGCCGCCATCGGATCGCTCGCGCAAGCCAACGCAGCCTTTGTCGTGCGTCCATCGCTGGTGCCGCGGCGCACTGCACCATCTCGCGTGCCCTTCAGCCGCGATGCGTTGCGCGAAGCCATCGACCTGGTCAGACAAATGGATCCCATTGGCGTCGGCGCGCGCGATCTGCGCGAGTGCCTGCTTTCCCAACTGCAAAATCTGAAGACCATTGAGCGCAAGAATGGCAACGACAACCACCTGGCCGAGAAGCAGTCGATCGACGACGCCATCCTCATGGTCGATCATCATCTGCACGCTTTGCAGAACAAGAATTACAAGGAAGTCGCCAAGGCCATCGGGCGTCCGCTGGAAGACGTCATGCGCGCCATGGAATTCATCCGCACCCTCGACCCCCGGCCCGGGCTGCGTTACAACAAGGCCGAAACCCGGCTGATCGAGCCCGATGTCGCCTTCGTGAAGCAGGGCGACGAGTTCATTATCGTCATGAACGACGAAGAAATTCCGCAGTTGCGCCTGAATCCGGCGTACCGTCGCCTGTTGAGCCGCGATGTCGCCGAAAAAGATGTGCGCAACTATGTGAAAGAGCGTTACAAGTCGGCCATCCAGCTCATCAAGAATATCGAGCAGCGCAAGCAGACCATCCAGCGCGTGTGCTACTCCATTCTCGCCCGCCAGCGCGATTTCCTCGATCGCGGCATCGACCAGTTGAAGCCCATGATGATCAAGGAAGTGGCGGAAGAGATTGGCGTACACCCTTCGACGGTGAGCCGCGCCGTGGCCAACAAGTACGCGCACACCCCGCAAGGCGTCTTCGAACTACGGTACTTCTTCAGCGAGAGCGTCAATGGCCCGGAGGGCGGCGGCACCTCGCTGCTCATCCTGAAGCGCCGGGTCAAGAAGCTCATCGAGGAAGAGGACACATCTAACCCGTACACCGACGAGCAGATTACCCACATCCTTCAGTCGCAGGGCATCCAGGTCACTCGCCGTACGGTTGCGAAGTACAGGGAAGACATGCGCATCCCGAACACCCACCAGCGCAGAGTGAAAAGTTAAAGGCTATAGAGAATGCTGAATAACGCGCGAATGCGAGTGTTTTGACGGAACACGGCTTCACCGGCTGCGGAAGAAATCGACAGCCCGTGAGGTTTTTGAAAGGTCACGGCTTCATAGCTAGCGGAAAAATTCGATTCTGAACGGATTTGTATCAGGGCACGGCTTCAGCGTGCCGCAAAGGTTCGTTATTTTTGTCATTCCGAGCGGGTTTTAGCCGCGAGGAATCTGCTTTCCCGAGTTTTTCAGCAGTCCTGCTGTATCCGGCGTCCACCGGTTCCGCACGCGTCTTTTGCAGCTTGCAGATGCCATCCGGAAGGGAAGCCGAAGTGGTGAAACACACCGCGGCCCCAGTAAGTTTGAGGCAAGCGAGCTGCGGTGAGGAGTGAGCTCAATGAACGTAGAAATTCTAGCCAGGCAATATGAAATTACTCCCGCCGTACGCGATGAGGTGGAAGACGGCCTCACCAAACTCCAGAAAATCCTCGGTGAAAACTTCACCAGCAAAGTCATCCTGACAAATGAGAAGAAACGTTTCATCGCCGAAATCACGGTGAAGCGCCGTCGCGGTCACATCGTCGGATTGGCCGAGTCTACCGACATGGTGGTCGCCGTCAACCAGGCGCTCGATCACATCGAGACCCAGGCGCTCAAGAGCAATGGACGCCGCCGCGCCACCACGCGCAAAGCCAAGGACAAGAGCTGGAAAGAACCGGTCGAAGCCGATGCCGAGACCCAGATCGCGGTCGGCGCCAACGCTTCGACGGCCGTGCCCGTAGTGGTGCACAAATTCCCCTCGATCGCGCGCACCACTGAGGCGCACTTGGTGAAGTCGACTGACTCGATTGCTATGCGTCCCATGACCATCGAAGAGGCGGTGAAGGAATGTGAGTTCCGCGACCGCGACGTCTTCGTCTTCCGCGATGCCAAGGGTAGGGTCAAAGTCCTGCATCGCCGCAAGGACGGAAAGATCGAACTGATCGAAGTGCCGTAGGCTGGTTTAAGCTAACTAAAGTGAAGGCGCCGTCTCTGGCGCCTTTGCTTTTTAAACTCGCACCCGTGAGTTCAATCCCGATTCCGGCGCTCGCCCAGTACTGCGCCCCATCGCTTGCGCATTGTCCGCCCTACCGTTTCCCCGGCCCTACCAGCGCCCTTCCAGGAAACGTATCGGGCACCATCTTCCCGTTATCGATGAGCACCGTTCCGCCGACGATCACATACTGCATCCCGGTGCTGGGTTCCATAGGAGTCTTATAGGTTGCGCGGTCAGCTACAGTCTGCGGATCGAACACGACGATGTCCGCGTCGGCTCCTTCCTGCAGGCGTCCCTTGGCGCGGGCTGCAGAAGTAGATTTCTCCAGGCGCTGCGCCGGCATCAGGCTCATCTTGCGGATAGCGTCCATTAGCGTGACGCTTCCTTTTTCGCGCACGTATTGCGCCAGTACGCGCGAGTACGTTCCGGCATTGCGCGGATGCCCTTGGGCGCCATCGCTGGCGATCATGACCAGCGGTTGCGGAATCAGGCTGTCCACCACTTCCTGCGTGTTGGCGAACATCAGCACACCCTGCGGCTTGGTGGAATTGTGCAGCTCTTCGAAGCGCTCCTTGGTCAGGCGCTCGCCCGTGTCCGGAAGTTGCAGCGCGCTGTAGTCGACGCCGAGCTTCTCTCGCCATCCCGGATTGAACAGCGCGGAGTTAATTGTCGTCATGCCCGCAATGTAGGGATACGCCTCGGTGGTGACGTCGAGGCCGCGGGCCCGCGCGCCTGCCACCAGCGACAGGCACTCCTGCGAGTCGCGCAGGCAGGTGCTGTTGATATGCACAATATGCAGCGATGCACCCGTGACGGCTGCTGCTCCGATCACTTCGCTGATTGACTCAATATCGGAGCCGGGTTCAAGCGAGCCAAAACTGCGTACATGCGTAAATACCGGGACACCCCGCTCGGCGGCCAATCGGAACATGTCAATCACTTCCAGCCGCGTCGCTCCGGGTGTGTACTGGATGCCCATCCCGATTGCCAGTCCTCCCGCATCCAACTCCGCGCGCAGGCGCTGCCGTATGGCTTCGATTTGCTGCAGTGTGGCAGGTTGGTTGGTCGCTGCTCCGCTCTTCGGCAGGATCTCCGGGATCCCGGCGTGCGGGACGACGACCGTGGCTGGAAGTGGCGCGCCAAACACCATCGCGCGCGCCGCCGCGTGACTGGCTGCCGTGCCGTAGTTGATCAGCGAATGTCCGTCCTTCTGCTTAAGGAAGCTGGCCACGTCGGCGACGCCGATTTCGAGTTCGAGCGCGGTGGTCACGCCGTCAAACGCTTTCACGCGCCCGCTGTCGTTGTCCTGGCCGTGTTGGTGAAGGTCGATGAAGCCGGGCGCAACCACCAGGCCCTTGGCGCTGACCATGTGCCTGCCTGACAGCGGGTCGGCAGAGATGCGAGCGATCTTGCCATTTCGGATGCCGACATTGCGCGTGGCATCAAGGCCCGACTCGGGATCCATGACTCGTCCGCCTTCGAGTACAAGGTCATACTGCTGGGCTAACGCAGCGGCGGCAAATATCAGGCACAGTACGATCAACACCGGAAGGGAAATTGTTTTGCGCATGGCACGCGATATTACGTGAATTGGTTGCGAATCATCAACTACCGCGTCTCCAAGGGCGCGCGACAACAGGCATCCCCGCAACTGGGTCCCTGAGCTCTGGGCTTCGTGCTTACTTACTCGGGTTTGGCGGAGCCGGAGGCTTCGCCGAGGTTGGCACCGCCGGATCGGTTGGCATTTCAGTAGGTGTCGCGCGTTGCGGTGGCAGCGGGTAGTATCCGTGCTTGGCCGTGACCAGGAGTCCCGGCCGCTTCACTCGAACCTCGATGTCGCGATAGCTGCTCGACGGCTTCTGCGGGGTGTTATAGCCCAGCGTGTACTGGTTTCGCGCTTGCGCCGTGATTGTCTGATAGGCGGTCTCGATCGCCTCGCGCGAGTACGAGTTGATCACTTCTCCGCCGGTAGCATTGGAGTATTTAGGGAGAATGTCGGTATAGCCCTGTCCCGGAATGTGCAGTTTGTCGAGTTTGGCCAAACCCGGGATGGTCGCATCCTCGATCCCCACCGCATAGATGGCGATTCCGTTGGTCAGCAACACCTTGAGCACCTGGGCATAGCTGGCGCGGCTGCCATACTCGTAGCCGTTACTGATGACGAAGATGATCTTGCGGTTGCCGCCCGGTTGATGGGCCAACTCGCCCGCTGCCATCAGGATGGCATCATTGAGTACATGCGACTCGCGTGGCATCGACGGTACCGGTCCAACTCCCGGATCGACCGGCTTGCCGTTGACGGACGGGCCCGAGAACGGACCACCGATTACAGGCGCGCCTGGATTCTGGCCTTGCAGGTCGCGAATACGTTGTAATGCAAGTTGCAATCGCTGCGGATTGCCGAAGTCGGCCTGTTTGTGGACCGAGTTGCCGTAGGTGAATACCGCGACCTTATCGAATGGGCCAAACGAGCCGTCCAGCGCCGAGTAGGTCTGAGCGACCTTCTTCAGCGTATTTTCCGAGATGCCGAGGTCGATCACTACTGCCGCCGACAAAGGAAACGGATCGCTGGTGAAAAACGTGACTGTCTGCTTGACGTTGTCCTCATACACGCTGAAATCCGTCGCCAGCAGCCCAGCGATCATTTTGCCGTCGTGGTCTTTTACCGTGACCGGCACGCTGATGAAGTTGACGTTCACCTGCAACTTGAAAAGCTCATCGAAATCATTTCCCGGAGCGCCGCCAGTGGTTCCCGCGGGAACCGTCTTTACGCCTTGGGAGCCAGGCAAGGGCGCCTCGGGATTCAGTCCCGGCGAAGCCTGCGGTTGGTCGCCTCCCGACCGAGTATTCGGTGGCGTTTGCGGGTTATCTTTGGATGGAGCGGCTGCTCCGCTATCGTCGCTCATGCCAGGAAGCGGCGCGGTGACGTCGGGTAGAGGCGCATTGTTCTGCGGTTTGGGAGCATCCGGCAGAGACTTTTGCTGGCCTGTCGCGAAGGTAGCGGTCATAGTCACGACCGCCAGCAATACGGCGGATTGGACCCAAGTATTCAGTCGAAGCTTCGACATGTTGAGTGGCTGATCTCCCGTGAGCCGGAACTTAGCCTCAGTATAACCGCAACCCCAGTCCGGCGGAATGCCGGTAGCTGTTTCGAGGCGCGGTATTGCAATACAATGAACCTATCCACCGAGAAAGAGTACCCATGTTGTTGATCCGTGTTCGCACCTTCGCCGTAGTCGCGTCGCTCCTGTTGGCTTCCACGCTGTGGCTGGCCGCCCAGTCCACCGTTCATGACCAGGCCCCGCCCACCTCGTCGGTGCCGCCCCAGGCCCAAAACCAGGACCAGCAGCAGGAGCCCGAAGAATCGGGACAGACCTTCAAGGCGCAGGTCAACGTGGTCAGCATCTTCTTTAATGTGAAGGACCACCACGGCCTGCTGATTCCCGGCCTCATGAAGGGTGACTTCGATGTGTTCGAAGACGGCAAGCCGCAGCCCGTCAAGTATTTCAGCGCCGACGCCAACCAGCCACTCACCCTCGGCATTCTGATTGACACCAGCCCAAGCCAGGAGCGCGTGCTGACCATCGAGCAGCAATCGTGCGTCGAGTTTCTGCACAGCGTGCTTCGTCCCAAGGACCTGGCATTCCTTATTAATTTCGACTCTGACATCGACCTTGACCAGGACTTCACCACCAACGTAAGTTCCATCGCGCGCGCCCTGAATAAGCTGCAGATTGGCGGAGGCTCCGCCGGCGGAGGTCCGGTTGGCATGGGCGGAGGCCCCGTCCCCAACTCGCACCCCCGTAGCACCGCACTCTATGACGCGATTTACCTGGCCGCCGACGAGAAGTTGAGGAACGAAGTCGGCCGCAAGGCCATGATCGTTTTTACCGACGGTGAGGACGAAGGCAGCCGTTTGAAGATTCGCGATGCCATTGAGGCCGCTCAGAAGGCCGACACCATAGCTTACGTGATCCTGATCGCCGATCGCGGCGGCTGGTACCAGGGCTTTGGCCTCGGCGACATGCGGAAGTTGGCCGAGGAGACCGGCGGACGCGTCATCGAAGTCGGCAACAACCAGCAGAAACTGCGCGACGCCTTCGACCAGATCCAGAACGAACTGCGCAGCCAGTACAACCTCGGCTACACTCCGTCCAACAACAAGCTCGACGGCTCGTACCGCAAGATCCAGATCAAAACCAAGACCGGTGACTACAAGGTGCAGGCCCGCCAGGGTTATTACGCGCGGGCGGGCGAATAGCCGGTTTCTGCTTCAACAGGTTTTGAGATGGGAATAAGGATCGCACAGTGCAAGATTCAGGCAAAGCTTATGCGCGAGTTTACATCGCTCGCCCTTAACCACGCCGATCAATATAGCTTGAAATTTACTTCCACATTATTGATCATCACGGGTACTGGTTCGCCCTGTCTCTCTGCAGGATCGAACTTCCAGGTTTGTACTGCCTTAACCGCCTGGGTGCCCCGTTCTACGACGCGCACAGCGCGGCGTAGGGCGGGGCTATATCTGTCCATACATCAAGGACTCGCTTCAGATTCTTGAGATAACGTAGCGGCATGCCTTCGGGTCTCGGGCGATATCAGGAAACTCGCGCCCTTCCTGACGTTCAGTTGCTACCGCCGTCAGCCGTTTCTCGCCAGCGCCCGGGCGCGAGGCCTGTTCGAACGGGCGTTGGAGCAGTCACGAATCCGTTACGAGTTCTTCGTCACCGGATACGTTGTGATGCCCGAGCATGTGCACCTACTAATCAGTGAACCCGAACGCGGCACTCTCGCCAGCGCGGTGCAGGCGATTATTGAGAGCCTTGCACAATATCGTGACACTGTTAGCAATTGTCATCACCGTTAGTAATTGCCATCACGAGTCCGCCGCGGCGGACGAGGGATCTGCTTTCCTTGCCCCTGCGACAAAGCAAGATTCCTCGCGCCCAAAAAAAAGGTGCTCGAAATGACAATTCCGACTTGGTGACTGGAGGAGCGGGCACGGTGGAAATTGAATCTCCATGGACGGCGCGCCGCCGCGAGAAGATGGGACTGCCGCTTCGTGTGCATACGCGGCCGACCAAGGCTCGATGAGTAAGGCTCGATGAGTAAGAAAAGCCCCGCCCTACCCTTCGGCAGGACGGGGCACTCAAGTGATGTTTAGCGTTGCCCGGGCAACCGTCCACTAGTTGGGTCGCTCGCCAAGTCCAAGCTTTGGTCAACTCACGCTCTTATGCCGCAACGCCTGGATGTTTGCTGTCTGAGATTGCTTTCACTGTTTGCGAGACCTTTTCTGGCTTGTCCTTGAGCGCCAGGTCCGCCTGCGAAACAATGCCGATGACCCGGTCTTCTCCATCGACGATGGGAATGCGCCGAACCTGGTGTTGCTGCATCGCCTTCTCGCACTTGTCGATGTTTTCTCCATCCCGACAGGTGACCAGCTCGCCGCTCACAAATCTGTCAATCTTCGTCGTTCGTGGGTCCAGACCCGCCGCAATCACCGAGCAGCATAAATCGCGATCCGTAATCATGCCTGCCAGTTTGCGAGATTGTTGATCGATAACCACCGGGACGGAACCGATGTTGTGATCACACATAATCTGCGCCACCTGCTGCGCGGTATCTTCCAGCACGCAACAAATCGGATTAGCACTCATTACTTCCCTGATCTTCATGGGAACCTCCAGTGTCATATTTGGTTGCTTGCGTATTCATGTGCAATGAGTGTGCCACTCCAGGAACAAAAGAAAACAAAAGGCTTAGGCCTGCTCGCTCTGCGGTTGGGAAGGAAACTTTTACTCGTTCCGTGCACCGCGGGCCTACGTCGTCAACGTGCAGTGTAACTACGAGTCAGATAAAAGAAAGGCGTCTGAACTACCCCGGCTCTTCAGATTCTTCTGGCCGGGCCGCCCCGCTTGTTTGATGCCCCATTCAAGGCCCTCTTTGGCCTTGAGCGGGATTTTCGTCCGCGTGGACCGCCAATAGCGGAAGTTCCCCCGCCTAATCCGTGGTGATATGGTTGACTATAACGCATGAACACATAAAGATTAATTTGCGCGGTTGTTTAGAATCAGTGGTTTGGGCGGAAATTGTTCGCATGTCATTGATAAATATATAAGTTATACGTATCCATTAGTACCCTTAGGAGTTAGGCGGCATTATTTTCGCCGGATGTTCGCTTTTGTGGTCTGAGGTGACTTTGGCAGCTTGGCCGCGGGTTCGTCGAGACCGCGGGTTTTCAAAGATCGATTGCAGCCCGCACGGGGTACGCGGACGTGGAGGGACACGAATCCTCTCCCCTGATTGAGGTGTATCGCGGCGGCGGTTGGACGCGCCAGGGAAATCGGCGGTGTGGAAAAACTAAAGTAACCTCGGGAGGCAGTTGCACCCCGGTTGGCGCCGAAAATCGCGGCGCGAACCATCCTACAGGCTCAGGGCAGTTCTGGGCGCCGGGCTCCTTTCCGCTGCGGTGGCCGTTCCGCGCTGTCGTCCGTTAAGCCGCTTTGCGCGGCTTAATCTTGCTCAGCGGCGCCCGGGTGGACGCCAGCCGGAGATCGTAGTCCGTCTGAAGATTCATCCAGAACTGCGGCGTCATGCCAAAATACTTGCCCAAGCGCAGCGCGACGTCGGCGCTAATGCCCCGCTGCCCGCGCGCAATCTCGTAGATGCCGGGAAGGTGCAGTGCCTTTGCCAGTTGATAAGCGGTGATTTCCATGGGCTCCATGAATTCGGTGCGCAGAATCTCGCCAGGATGCGTCGCCATCGTCTTTTGCTTCCGCCGGGGCATGTGCCGTCTCCTCAGTGATAATCCGTAATCTCAACTTCGTACGCATTACTCTCGCGCCACTCGAAACAGACGCGGTACTGGTCGTTGATGCGAATGCTGTGCTGGCCTGCGCGATCGCCGCGCAGCCGCTCCAGCCGGTTGCCGGGCGGCAAAGCCAGATCGCCCAAGGCCGCCGCCGCGTTCAGCATCTGCAACTTCTTGAGCGCGTGCTTGCGGAGGTCCGCCGGGATGCGACGGGTGCGCTCTTGCTTCCACAGGCGCTCCGTCTCTGCATCGCAAAAACTCTTGATCACGCAGGACGATACTATCGGACGGCATTAGTAATGTCAAGCGTTAGCATAAAAGGCCACCGCCCAGCTTTCACCACGGAGGACACGGAGGAAGAGAGCGAAAAGGCAACCGCGGATTTACACGGATCAGGACAAAGGCGACTGCGGATTTCGCGGACTGAAAGAGGTCAGAAAAACCCCGTTCAAGGCCGCTGCGCGTCCTTGAACGGGGCACCCTCAAGAATATTTTTGTTGAGGTGAAAGGTGTTGTCTGGGGCACCCAGATTAGATTTTGCGTTGCCCGGGCCACGCATTATAAAAGGGCGCCCCTTTCGAAGTAGGCTATGGCTGCTGTGTGAAGCAGTAAGCCAAGCCTGACGAAAGGAACACCCGATGAATAG